>WNFE01009973.1_pt1 | contig 11059 bp, 7 predicted proteins | sample 5400451 | NCBI WGS metagenome assembly WNFE01 (sample SAMN13153344, study PRJNA577476) | soil metagenome | isolation source: 200 cm saprolite under Douglas fir tree site 2 hole 2 | place: USA:California | collected 2015-04-18
GACCGCATGGAAATCCTGCGCCTTCCCGGCTATACGGAGCAGGAAAAGCTGGAAATCGCCAAGCGCTTCCTGGTAAAGCGCGCGCGTGAAGCGACCGGTTTGACGGACAAGAATCTCAAGTTTACGGACGAAGGCATTCTCCACATCATCCGGCACTACACGCACGAAGCCGGAGTTCGCAACCTGGAACGCGAAATTCAGAACATCGCGCGCAAGATGGCCCGCAAGGTGGTCACCGACGGAGCCACTTCAGGCGTGGAGATCGCTGCCGCCAACGTCAACGACTTCCTCGGGGTGCTGAAATTCCGCGAATTCTGGCTTGAGAAGCACAATGAAATCGGCCTGACCACCGGCCTGGCTTGGACGGAAGTCGGCGGTTCGGTGCTCGCCACCGAAGCCACTTTGATGGAAGGCAAGGGGCGCCTGACACTGACCGGTAAGCTCGGCGACGTGATGCAGGAATCGGCGCAAGCAGCAATGAGCTATGTCCGTTCGCGCTCCAATCTCCTCGGCCTGCCCAAGGATTTCTACCGCAACATCGATATCCACGTGCACGTTCCCGAAGGCGCCATCCCCAAGGACGGCCCTTCCGCCGGTATCACCATTTGCACTTCCATCGTCAGCGCGCTGACCCAGAATGCGGTGCGCTGCGACGTCACGATGACCGGCGAAATCACGCTGCGCGGGAAAGTCCTGCCCATCGGAGGGGTAAAGGAGAAACTCCTGGCCGCGCACCGAATGGGCTTGCGTACGGTAGTGCTTCCGAAGGATAATGAAAAGGACTTGGCGGAAATCCCGCAGGAGATCCTCTCCAGCCTCACGATACATTTTGCCGAGACCATGGATGAAGTGTTGCAGGTTGCGCTGGAGCGACCCACTGTGCCGCTTGAGCATACCGCGGTTGCGCCCGTTGCGGAACCTTTCGTGGCCGGCGCCGAGAAAGACAAGAGTTTGACCAACTAAGCAGTGCCGCCTGGGCCCGGCCCGCCCTGCGAGTTAACTCCGACCCCGCCGGAGTCGCACTCGTGGGAGTCTCCGGCCGGTCGTGGCCTGGCGCTGCCGCCAGTTGCACAAAAGTCTGGTTTACCTATCTCGGCTGGTTTTCGCGTCTTCGGTTCTTGTGAACGCAAAGCGCTCAACCGCCGGTGCGGTGCGCCACCTCAGGAACAATCCGGAATCTCAGGGTCAATTTTCTCAAACAAAGTTAAGGAACTATGCCAAAAGAAACAAGCATTGAAGGAAACAATCAGATGAGTATCAGCCTTGCCGAGCTCAAGGAAAAGAACATCACTGACCTCGCCAAGATCGCCAAGGAGTTGAATATTCCCGGCGCGAGCGGCATGCGCAAGCAGGAGTTGATCTTTCAAATTCTCCGCGCGCAGACCGAGAAGAACGGTTTGATCTTTTCCGAGGGGGTTCTCGAGTGCCTTCCCGACGGCTTTGGCTTTCTCCGCGCGCCGGAATACAACTACCTCCCCGGCCCCGACGACATCTACGTCTCGCCCTCGCAAATCCGCAAGTTCGACCTCCGCACGGGTGACACTGTCTCCGGGCAGGTTCGCCCGCCGAAAGATGGGGAGCGCTATTTCGCGCTGATCAAAGTCGAAGCCGTCAATTTCGAAGACCCCGAGATCGCGCGCAGCAAAATCTTCTTTGACAACCTGACGCCGCTCTACCCGCAGGGCCGGTTGAAGATGGAAACGGTCAAGGAGAATATGACCGGCCGGGTGCTCGATCTTCTCTGCCCCGTCGGCAAGGGCCAGCGCGGATTGATCAACGCGCCTCCGCGCACCGGCAAGACCATGATGCTGCAGTCCGTGGCCAATGCCGTCGCCATCAACCATCCGGACGTTGCGTTGATCGTCCTGCTCATCGACGAGCGCCCCGAAGAAGTCACCGACATGCAGCGCACGGTGAAGGGCGAAGTGATCAGCTCGACTTTCGATGAGCCGCCCCAGCGCCACATCCAAGTCGCGGAAATGGTTTTGGAAAAAGCCAAGCGCCTCGTGGAACACAAGCGCGACGTCGTGGTGCTGCTCGATTCCATTACACGCCTTGCTCGCGCCTACAACGCAGTCACGCCCCCATCCGGCAAGGTCTTGTCCGGCGGTATTGACGCCAATGCGTTGCAGCGCCCGCGCCGCTTTTTTGCCGCTGCGCGCAACGTGGAAGAGGGCGGCTCGCTCACGATCATCGCCACCGCTCTCATCGACACCGGTAGCCGCATGGACGACGTCATCTTCGAAGAGTTCAAGGGCACCGGCAACATGGAAATCTATCTCGACCGGCGCCTCGCCGATAAGCGCGTCTTCCCGGCCATCGACATTCAGCGCTCCGGCACCCGCAAGGACGAACTCCTTCTCCCGCCGGACGAACTCAGCCGCGTCTGGGTCTTGCGCAAGGTATTGAGTCCGCTCTCGACCGTCGAGGCGATGGAGCTTTTGCTCAGCCGCTTGACGAAGACCAAGGCGAACGCAGAATTCCTCAGCTCGATGTCCGCGCCGGCCTAAACAATTCACAATCGCAAACGAAAGTCAGGCGTCGCGAACTTCAGCCATTTCCGTCTCGCGTTCGCGCGCCAGCATGACGATCAGCCGCGCGGTCTCCTCAATTCCCATGGCGGTGTTGTCCACGAGCACGGCATCGGCGGCGCGCACGAGCGGCGAAACTTTGCGCTCGCGATCGCGCTTGTCGCGCTCTTTGACTTCCTCGAGAACGTCAGCAAGCGTCAAGTTGTCACCTTTTTCCCGGTGCTCTTTCCAGCGCCGCTCCGCGCGCACCTCCGGGGACGCGTCCAGAAAAATCTTGAGCTCAGCGAGGGGAAACACGACGGTGCCGATGTCGCGCCCTTCCATGACGATGCCGCCGCCCGCGCCGGCCCTCTGCTGCTCGGCCACTAGCACTTCGCGCACTTTCGCAACCGTCGCCAGCTGCGACGCGGCCCGCGCCACTTCGGCCGTGCGAATCTCCTTCGTCACGTCCTTTGCATCGAGGAATACGCAGTTCTTCGCGCCGGCCGCCTCGTGCTCTGGCGTCGGCGCGCGCAATTCAATGCGCGTCTCTCTCGCCAGCGCCGTAAGATGGGATTCATCGTCCAGTGGGACGCGATGGCCGAGCGCTTTCAGCGCCAGCGCGCGATACATCGCTCCACTGTCCAAATACAGATATCCAAGCATCGTAGCCACGCGCCGCGCCACGCTGCTCTTACCCGATCCGGCCGGGCCGTCAATGGCAATGGTGAGTTTCGGCATTCTTTCGGTAGAGGCGGTAACAGTTTTCAGTTTTCAGTTTCAATATCCACTGGAAGAACCACGCATTTCAGTTTGTGTCACGGTCAACCGCTCACGATCATGCTCTGCACTGTTGACTGTAAACTGTCGACTGTGAACATTTTCAAAATCCCATGATGTTGTAGCCGCAATCAACGTAAATCGTTTCGCCGGTGATCCCCGAGCCCGCTTCGGAAAGCAAAAACGCTGCCGTCGCACCGACCTCGGCGGCATCAACGTTGCGCTTGAGAGGGGCGCGCTCGGCTTGCACTTTGAGCATGTCGCCGAAGCCGGAGATGCCGCGGGAAGCTAAAGTCTTGATGGGACCGGCGGAGATGGCGTTGACGCGAATATTTCGGGGGCCGAGGTCGTTGGCGAGGTAGCGCACCGTGGCTTCCAGCGCGGCTTTCGCCACGCCCATTACGTTGTAGCGCGGGACAACTTTCTCGGCGCCGTAGTAAGTCAGCGTCACGATGCCGCCGCCGGAAGTCATCAGCGGGAGCGCACCGCGGGACACGGCGATCAGCGAATAAACGCTGATGTCGTGTGCGATCCGAAAGCCTTCGCGGGTGGTGTTGAAGAATTCACCCTTGAGATCGGCTTCCGGCGCGAAGCCAATGCTGTGCACGAGGCCGTGCAGCACGCCGTATTTTTCTTTTAGCTCAACGAAAAGGCGGGCGATCTGATCGTCTTGGGTGACGTCGCACATGAAGCCGGCGGCGCCGGGGAGTTCGGCGATGAGGTCTTTGGCTTCGAGAGCCAGCCGCTCGTTTTGGTACGTGATGGCCAGTCGCCAGCCCGCTTGCTGGAGCTTTTGCGCGATGGCCCAGGCGATGCTTCTCTTATTCGCCAGGCCGAAAATCACTGCCGTCTTCTGCGCTTCGCTCATTCAATTACTCTCCAAGATGCCGGTCTGTCGACCAAGCCCAGATTAATTCTGGCCGGTGCTGCAAAAGTCATATCCGATGAAACGCTTTCTCGATTTCTTTCAGCGAATACCGCAAAACCACGGGCCGGCCGTGCGGACAGCTCATCGGACAATCGGTTTTCGCCAGCGCATCTAAGAGCCACTCCATTTTCGACTGTTCGAGCGGCATGTTCACTTTGATCGCAGCATGACATGCGGTCGAGGCTGCGATTTTCGCCTGCAAGGTTTCGATGGAAATTGCGGCGTTCTCGCGTTCGATGCCGTCCAGAATTTCTCGGAGCAACTTTTCCGCGTCTGGCGCGGCTACGCCCGCAGGGACGGCCTGAATCGCCACGCTTTTTGGTCCCATTGGCTCGACTTCAAAACCATTCGCCGCGAGCTCTTCCGCGATTTTTTCGAAGGTAACGATTTGTCGCGGCGAAAGTTCGATCACCAGCGGCATGAGCATGCGCTGCGCCTCCACTTTTCCCGCGCGGCGCGCTTCCAGGTGTTGTTCGAACAGGACGCGCTCGTGCGCCACATGCTGATCCACGAGCCACAGCCCCTCGCCGTTCACGGCAACGATGAAGCTCGCGCTCACTTGTCCCAGCGGCTTCAGGTCATTGATTTGCTCCGGCCGTGGCAGGCTGGCGGGAGCGTCCGCGCTGGGTGCGGCGAGATTCGCTGCCCAGCTTCCGGTTGTAGAACCCTGCGGCGGCGCGGCAGCTTCGCCAAATGCAGTTCCGGAGCTGAACGGAATGCGTTGCTCCATCGGCCGCATCGGGGCAATCGTCAAGTCAAATCCGCCGTCCGAGCCGACGCCGGAACCGAGACCGATCTCTTCCAGCGGCGGAATTACCGCGCGCGGCACCGCCGATTCCGCGGGCGCGATTCCTCCGGGAAATGTTGCGTTTGTGCGCGCGGAAGTCTGCGGTGTCGCCGTTGCGGCACTGGCAAAACTCGCGATCGGCCGCGCACCCATGACTGCCTGGCGAATCGCGTCGCGCGCGAGATCGTGGACAAAATTCTGCCGCCGGAAGCGCACTTCGATTTTCGCGGGATGCACGTTGACGTCGACTTCGCCGTACGGCATTTCGAGAAAAAGCAGCGTCGCGGGAAAAACCGCGGGCGGGAGAATGTTGCGATAGGCTTCGTGAATCGCGTGCAGAATCAGGCGGTCGCGCACCAGGCGGCGGTTCACGAAAATATAAATTCCATTGCGGTTCAGCCGCTGCACTTCGGGCCGCGACGTAAAACCGGTGACGGTTAGCGATGATTTTTCTTCTTCGGGATCGAGTTCCGGCTCGGTGATAGCCGCGCGGAAAGGCGCGGAGACGGTTGGAATTTCAACCAGCTCTTCGAGAGCCTGTCTTCCAAAGAGCTGGTACACGCGGTCGGCCAATTTTTCCGTGGGGGGACAGTTGACGATCTCCTGCGTGGGTGTCGTGAGAATAAATTGTTTGCTGGGATTCGCGAGCGCGTAGTGCGTGACCAGCGATGCGATGTGGCCCAGTTCGGTTGTGTCGGATTTAAGAAATTTTCTGCGCGCGGGAACACAGTAGAAAATATCCGCGACGCTGACGGTCGTTCCCGCGGGCACTCCCGCAGGCTTTACGCCGACAAGTTTCCCGCCTGCGAATTCGACGCGTGTGCCTTCGGCTTCTGATGCATCGCGCGTTTCAAGCAGCAATCGCGACACGGCGGCAATCGTGGGCAAGGCTTCCCCGCGAAATCCGAGCGTGGCAATGGAGAGCAAATCGTCGGCGGTCCGCAGCTTGCTCGTGGCGTGGCGCTCGAACGCCAGCAGCGCGTCGTCATGCGTCATCCCGTGACCGTCATCGGTCACGCGGATCATGCGCTTTCCGCCGGCTTCGGTTTCGACGCGAATCGTGTTCGCGCCGGCATCCAGCGCGTTTTCGAGCAGCTCTTTCACCACCGACGCGGGCCGTTCGACAACTTCGCCCGCCGCGATTTTATTGGCGACGGATTCAGGCAATATGCGTATCCGGCTCATGCGGCCTTTGTTCTTCCACGGAAACTGAAACGATAGACGGAACAGACAACCTGATAGCCCCGAAATGCAAACCACGCTATCAAAGGAATGGCAAAAAAGATCGCCGCTAGCATCAGAACAGGAGTTGGGCCTAGATTCCAACCTACATAAGAAAACAGAGTGCAAGCAATGAGTGCAAGTAACATCCAGCCGTCCACGACCATCGGAAAGAGGAAGAGAATTCTATCCATAGAGGAAATCACCGGCCATTCCTTCGATCTATCCCGAAACTCTTGCTGGCATTTCGAGCAAGTTCTATGACCCTCCCCGAGAAAAACATCCCCGGGGCCGAGAATGAATTTGTATACCGACCGACAATTCGGACACCGATAAACTGTCGGGCACAGGATGCCGGTGAAAAAAGAACCCGAAACTAGGAAACTAGGACCTATACTTTCCTGTTCTTTGATGGCTAAAGGTAGGTCCACAGTGCCTCCGTAATGAAGCGGATTATTTCAAGCTGATGCCCAATTGATCGAGCTGATCTTTGTCGACGGGCGACGGCGAATCGGCCATCAAGTCTTGGGCGGCGGTGGTTTTGGCGAAGGCGATCACTTCGCGAATGGATTTTTCGCCGGCGAGGAGCATGACCACGCGGTCGATGCCGAGCGCGATGCCCCCGTGCGGCGGGGTGCCGTAGGTCAGCGCGTCGAGGAAAAAGCCGAAGCGGCGGCGCAACTGCTCTTCGCTCAAGCCGAGAGCTTTGAAGAGGCGCTCCTGAATGTCCTGGCGGTGGATTCGGATGCTGCCGGAGCCAAGCTCGTAGCCGTTCAGCACGAGATCGTAGCCCTTCGAGCGCACTTCCCAGGGCGCGGATTCGAGCTTTTCCAGATCTTCATCCACGATTCCGGTGAACGGATGCTGCGCGCTGACCCATTGCTTGTCGGCTTCGCTCCACTCGAAGAGCGGGAAGCCGGTGATCCAGAGAAATTTCCATTGCGATTTGTCAACGACGCCAAGCGCTTCGCCGAGTTGCAGGCGCAATTGTCCCGCGATCAGCGCGGCGGCTTCCGTGCCTTTGATTTGCTGTTTCGCGCTCACCGCAACGACCAAATCGCCGGTCTTCGCCCCGCAAGCCTCCGCCAACTTCTTCACATTTTCCGCGCCGATTAATTTCTCGAGGGTGGATAACGCGAAAAAATCGCCGAGACTCGTGGCTTTTGCTTTTTCCGTCAGATCGTCGAGCTGTTTGCGCGAATAGCCCGCCGCGCCGGGCGCCGCCAGCGCGAAGACGCTGCCTTCGATCTGCAGTTTTTGCTTCGCCTCTTCCGGAAAGCAATATGTAACTTCGTGCAACTCCATGCCGAAGCGCATGTCGGGCTTGTCGCTGCCGTATTTGCGGACCACATCTTTGTAGAGCATGTGCGGGAACGGGGCTTCGGCCTTGATGCCCGCGACGGCGCAGGCGCGCACCATCACCTTTTCGATGACGTTGAAAATATCTTCCTGGCGCGGAAAGGACATTTCCAGGTCGAGTTGCGTAAATTCCGGCTGGCGGTCGGCGCGCAAATCTTCATCGCGGAAGCACTTCACGATCTGGAAGTAGCGGTCCAGCCCGGCGATCATTAATATCTGCTTGAAAATTTGCGGCGATTGCGGCAGCGCGTAGAACTGCCCGTGATGGATGCGGCTGGGCGCGAGATAATCGCGCGCGCCTTCCGGCGTCGAGCGCGTGAGCATGGGCGTTTCGACTTCAATGAAGCCCATTTCGTCCATGACCTTGCGGATTTCCAGGATGATCCGGTGACGCAGCGCGAGGTTGCGATGCGGCTTCGGCCGGCGCAGGTCGAGATAGCGGAAGCGCAGACGCGTTTCTTCGGCGGCGTTGATTTCGTCTTCGATCGGAAAGGGCGGCGTCTTGGCGTTGTTGAGAATGTGCAGCTTGGCAGCGGCCAGCTCGATTTCGCCGCTCGCCAATTCCGGATTGGCCTTCTGGCGCTTAACGACCTTGCCTTCCACGGCCACGACGAATTCGCTGCGCGCCTGCTCGGCCTTGGCGTGCGCCGCGGGCTGCGTTTCCTTGTTGAACAGCGCCTGGACGATGCCGGTGCGGTCGCGCACGTCGAGAAAGAGCAAGTTGCCGAGGTCGCGGCGGCGATGCACCCAGCCCATGACGATGGCGTCGCGGCCTTCGTCCTTGGCGCGCAGTTCGCCGCAGTAGTGTGTGCGTTTCAGATTGCCCAGAAAATCCAGCAAGCTGTCCTTCCTCTCCAAATTCAAACCCCGTTGCTGTAGCTCGGGCCTTCAGGCCCGAGGTTTTTCTCGCAGCCGAGTCGTCACAGGGGCGCATGCGAAAAACCTCACCCCTAAAGGGGTGAGCTACAACTGCTTCTTCAAATGCTCCACCAAATCCGATTCTCTAAGCTTTTCCTGCTTTCCGTCGGCAAGCGTTTTCAGCGTCCATTCGCCGCTGCTCACTTCATTGTCGCCGAGAATCAACGCGAAGCGTGCGCCCAATTTGTCGGCCTGGCCGAGGGCTTTGCCGAATTTTTGCTCGACGGGAGGCAGTTCGACGCTGAAGCCCGCGTTGCGCAAATCTTTCGCGGCGCGAATCGCCGCCGCGTAGGCCTTTTCGCCCATCCAGGCGATGTACAGAAGTGGCGCGTGGCGAGTGGCGAGTGGCGAGTGACCAGTCTCCAGCAATGAGAGGATCAGGCGATCTTCGCCGATGGCGAAGCCGGTCGCATTGGTCCGAGGGCCGCCAAGCAGTTCCATCAAGCCGTCGTAGCGCCCGCCGCCACAGACGGCGTTTTGCGAGCCTAGGCCTGGCGCGGTGATTTCGAAGGTGGTGCGCATGTAGTAGTCAAGCCCGCGGACGAGACGCCAATTCTCGCGGTATTTCACACCTCGTAGCTCAAGTTCTTTTTTCACGCCTCGATAATTCTCCGCGCATTCCTCGCACAAGTGATCGGCGATATGCGGCATTGCCTCGATGAGCTTTTGCTCGCTTTCGAGTTTTGAGTCGAGCACACGCAGCGGATTCGTCTCGATGCGCCGCTGGGAGTCCGCGCCGAGCTTGTCCTTTACTTTGGAAAGCTCGGCCCGAAGCAACTCCACGTACTTCGGACGGCACTTTTTGTCTCCAATGCAGTTGATATCCAATTGAACGCCTTCCAAACCCAAACGGTCGAAGAAAGTCATGACCATTTCGATGACTTCCGCATCAATGGCCGGTGCGTCCGTTCCGCCGAGCACTTCCGCGTCAATCTGATAGAACTGGCGGTAGCGTCCTTTCTGCGGCCTCTCGCGGCGGAACATCGGGCCGATGCAGTACAACTTCACAGGCTGCGGTAATTGCTGCATGTTGTGCTCGATGTAGGCGCGGCAGACGCTCGCCGTTGCCTCGGGCCGCAGGCTCATTGGGTACCCCAACTGCATATGCCATAGGAATGCGGCGGCCGCGGCCGTGTAATCCGCTACAGCCTCAGGAGAGGTATTTAGGTCGCCCCATTGGACTCTTTCGAGCGCGACCGCTCGGTACTTTTCTAGTTTCTCGATTCCGTTGCGATTTGCTTCAGTATGCGGGATCTCACCGGACCTGTAGGCTTTTTTGACGCGCTCAAGAAATCCTTCAAACTTCTCAACGTAGTCGGCGAACGCGTCTCCGGTCGCGAATAAGACCTCTCGCGCGAACGCCTCACCGGAAGCCCTTTCAATATCTGGAACGGCTTTATCAACGAAGCTGTACATTTCTTTGGCTACGACATCCGTATCGCCACCAATTGAGCGGGCAAACAATTCTGTTTCCTCGAAGATAGGCAAACGGATTTCGCCGAAGCCGACGCGGTTCCAGAGGGCGGTCTCAGGAGGCAGGATGTCGCGTGTGCCTTTGATGGCCTGGAACTTGCGCCGTTCTTCTTTTTTGACTGCGCCTTCGCTCACGCGGTAGGTTCCTCGCGGTAGATATTTTTATAGCCGACGTAGCGCTGGGCGTAGGCGTCGATCGAGGCTTTGTCGGTCTCCGTGAGCGCACGCTTCACTTTGCCCGGCGAGCCCATGACCAGGCTGCCCGCAGGAATTATGGTTCCCTCGGTCAGCAGCGTTCCTGCGGCCACGATGCAGCCCGCGCCAATCGTCACGCCGTTCAGGATGACCGCGCCCATGCCGATGAGGCAGCGCGATTCAATGGTACAGCCGTGCAGCGTGACGGAATGGCCGATGGTCACGTCATCGCCAAGGATCAGCGGCCACTCGTCGCGCATGACGTGGCAGATCGAACCGTCCTGAATGTTGGTGCGCGCGCCGATGCGAATGTAGTGCACGTCGCCGCGAACCACCGCGCAGGGCCAAACGCTGGAATCCTCGCCAATCACGACATCGCCAATGACGACAGCCGCGGGGTCGATATAAGCCGAAGCCGCGATTTGCGGGTGCTTGCCGCGATAGGGCCGGATGTCGGGTCGACGACTCAATTCCTTCCTGTCTCCGTGAACTGACCACGGCCGTGGCCTGCAGCCGCACTGTTGTTGCAGGAACGCAATATGGTTCGACTTCGCTCACCACAAGTATTACGCCCCTGCATGAAAACTGGCGCACATTGAATCACGTCAAGATAACATCCGGCTCGCACAAGTTACAAGGAAGGCCACCTGGATAGAATTGCTTACCATCCGTTGTCCGCAGCAGTAACATCACTCGATGAGCTGCGACCCGATAACATCGCCGGCAGACGGCTCGCAAGAGATCCCGAGTAGGAACTGAACACGGAAGGGGGTAGTACACCCCCGGCATTTTGTATGAATGTCAAAACAAGGGACTTACAAATTTGCAATTCATAAGTTGTTGATTCTAAAGGATGCCGTTTGCCTGCTTTAGCGTGCGAACAACCTC
>WNFE01003931.1_pt1 | contig 11057 bp, 12 predicted proteins | sample 5400451 | NCBI WGS metagenome assembly WNFE01 (sample SAMN13153344, study PRJNA577476) | soil metagenome | isolation source: 200 cm saprolite under Douglas fir tree site 2 hole 2 | place: USA:California | collected 2015-04-18
TGTAACCACTTCTAGATACGAAACACGAAAGGTCTCCCACCCGAACATCTCTGCCTGAATACTTGTCGATCTCCTCCAGCCTAGTACCGGAGATGCTCCGTAGTATTTGCCCTGCCTTCGGTCCCTGAACGGCAAACATCGCCGATTGGTCCGAGATGTCCCTCAATTCCGCTTCGCGTTCTCGATGCTTCTCAAGCCACACCCAATTCTTGTCCCGATTAGCAGCGTTGTAGACAACCAGATACTTCGCCTGACTTGTTCGGAAGATCGTAAGGTCGTCGATTATTCCCGCGCTTGGATTGCAGAGGAGGGAATAGTGTCCCTGACCAATTGAAAGTGTAGAAACATCGTTTGTTACGAGGTGGTTAAGATAGGTCTCCGCGTGCTTGCCCTCAACCGTAATTCTTCCCATGTGCGAGACGTCGAACAGTCCTGCATGCGTTCGTACGGCCTTGCACTCGGGGATTATTCCTTCGAACCATACAGGAAGCTCATAGCCGGCGTAGTCCACAATGTTACCTTGTTCTTTATGATACTCGTAAACTTGCGTCCTCTTCGGCATGATCGGCCTGGCCTTCGAATCGCAGTGCTGAGTAGAAAAGGGAGATTATTGCGCTGGTGGAGCTGTCTGGGGACCTATCTTCAATTTCTCAATCATGAAACCCAGTTTATTTCCACACTTGGGGCAATAGCCACCGTTTCGTTGTATGATCTCGCTCGGCGTTTCTAGTTCGAGTCCGGTGTAGAGGAGGTCGCCGCACTTGGAACATATTATTCGCTGAGGAGACAAATAGTTGAAAGGACCTCGACTGAGCGTAAATTCCCCGCCCGGTATTAAAACAGTTCCAGAAGACGAGCGAAGACGAACCGGCGGAAAGCAGGGCTTATTATTGGGGCATCCCAAGACTCACGCAAGTCGAAGCTCGACCAACGAGGACCGTTCATAGTGGGCATGAAAACAAGTCTCTGGAAGCTGAAGAGGTCATTGAACAATCTAGCTTTCAGAATGAGCTTCATCAGACTCGCACCAGGATCCAGCAGACCCCTACTACCAATCGCCGAATTCCTGATCGTAGGGTTTACCGTCTTCGTCCTAGCGGGCGGACTGTTCGTACTCACGCAGGGAGGACAAGGCCTGCTGAACGTGGCGAGCGGATACTCGTTCGTCTATCCTGGAGACATTAACAATCAGACAACTCAAGAAGCAGTGTTCACGACACTGATCTATGGACTTGGAATCCTGGGTCTCTACATGATGTTCATGAGCACACGCTATGCCTATCGCCCCAAGCGCGCGTACGGATACCTAGCGTTCGGAATGATCATGGCAGTAATCTTCATCGTATCACTATACGTCCTCATCTACGACAAGATCGGCCAACTCTAAGCCCATCTAACGAGTATTCTCCTGCACCCAGGACAAAAACCGTGCTTAGCATTATCCGTCTTCTTTCCACAACGCGCACAAATCCTCGGGCTGATTCGGCCATGAACCGTCAGAGTCTTGCGAAACCCGGGTCCACTATGATATCCACCGGGTTTGATCATACGGCGCTTTTTCATCACTAACCACTTGGACCCGAGAAGTACTTAGCTCGCAAAAAGCAGCGCTTCACCCTACAGGTCAAGGTTCTGGATACATCACTCTTCAATCGACTAGCGAATCCAAAGCTTCGATCTAGCCGGCCCCTACTTGGGCGCAATATCCAGTCGGGAACGGTGCAGCGTTTTGTTTCACACTGATGTTAGGATACATGACACCATTCGATGAAGATACGTAGATGGCGACATAGTCTCCACAACCTTCTGCGAGTTTGAACGCGGTGGTCGATTGGGAAGTGGTGGCGGGAATAGAGCTGTAGGATCCACTTACGCATGTGATGTCGCCGTTACACACGGCATATTGAACGAATTGTCCGAGGGTAAAAAAGTCGACATGGATTGGAACGGTGCTTGTGAACGAGACAAAATAGTCGTAGGTGTCAGGGATCGTTCCCTCTCTCCAGCCGCTAGATGTCATGTTACAGCCTTGACTTGGACTTGCGCCACAGGAATTCCATATCGTTGTGTAAGGCGGTTGGGCTGTTTGAGTGTTGGGCGGTTGCACGCTCTGGGCGTTGGGCGGGTTGGCCAGCGAATAGTGATTACCAGTGAGAGGGAGCAGGTGTCCCAAAGACGTCGCTGACAAGACGCCCAGAAGAATGATGATCACTAGCAATATTCCTATTGCGGCCTTGTACGGTCCTGTTGAAACTGGTGCTTGAGTTGGTGTCGTTGGATAGTAGCCCGGCGGTGCCTGTTGAGGTTGAGGAGAAGTAATCTTAACACCACAATTTGGGCAGAAGACCGCGTGCGGTTGAACAGACGCGCCGCAATTCGGACAATAAGACTGTTCCATCGCCAACATCAATCACGTGGAATGTCAGGACTCCAAACGTTATTGCCGGGTTTCTAAAGGCCACGGTAAAACCCTTGGACCTTGCTCGTCAGAGCCGTAACTTGCACTGGTTGCTAGGACTAGAGAGCGTCTCCTTCTTGACTGGTTCGAGTTCTAGCTCATCTTTCTTGAAATATCTGCGAACCAGAAATAGGCTGCTGCAATCGTGATGGCCGGGATGGTGTAGGCTAGAAGAATCACAACAGACAGATCTAGCGAGGGAACTATAGCGGTTCCCGAGCCGACAAATTGGAGAACTATGCCCACCGTCTGCGGTAGAAGCGGGCTAGCGTACTGGATTGGAAGCGAGTTTGCGGGAGAGGTCGGCAGGTAGATCTGGATCGTCTTGTAGATTGTTTTTCCTGTAAGCGTGTAGATGAGGTCCATGTAGGCGCTGATTATGAAGCTGGAGAAGAAGACAGCTGAAGAGAAGATGTAGGCAAGTGAGGATCGCCGGACGATCTCCCCAAGCATGAATGCTAGAGAGTAGAAGATCAGTGCGGCAAAGGCTTGGGTCAGAAACAAGCCTGGGAGGATTTCAAGACCGAACTGAGTACCGAAGAACGTGAAGGCGGAAGCGACGCTCAAGACGATGTTGAACGCGAGAATGGTGAGGAAGAGAGTGTATCCTCCCAGAAATTTTCCGGCAAAATAGTCGTTTCTTTCGACGGGCTTCGATAGAAGAAGCTCAGCGGTTCCTTGCTCATATTCCTCGGACATCGCACCTGCGGCGATGAGGATCGCAGTGAAGTTCAGGAATAATGGTTGGACGGCGAAGACTCCTGCGACCCAGATGTACGGATAGGCAGAACTTGGGATCAGAGTTGTGCCAGCAGTCGAGAGAGCGTAGTAGGGTAGTGTGTCGAGTAGTACCGTGAAGGCGATGAGCGCAAGAACCTTCCTTCTCGCAATCGCCCGTTTGATTTCATACCGGATGAAGGACACGATAACATCAAGACGGCTCATATCGGGCGGCCTCCTGGATTGCTCTTCGAGAGAGCCTCGATGTATGCTCGCTCGAGCATGTTCTCAGCTTGTCTGATAGAGTAGAGCTTGGCCCCTGACTTCACGACTATATCGGATATGTCGGGTCTAACATCGGCATGGCCTTGAACTATGATTTCGAGAGTATCTCCATTCGAGACAATTTTTGATACGTTGGCTATTTCGCGGATCTTACTAACTGCCTGCTCAGTGAGGCCTTGAGCTTCCAAATAGATGATCGAGTAAGCAAGTACCTTTCGTATCACGTCGGCGACTTGTCCTTGATAGAGAATTCTTCCGCCGTGGATGATAGCGACAGAAGTGCAGAGCGATTCGACTTCGCTCATGATATGGGAAGACATGAAGACGGTTCCACCCTTCTGGCTCGCAAATTCTCTAAAAACCTCTCTGAAATGGGCTGAGCCAGCTGGGTCTAGGCCTATCATCGGCTCGTCGAGAATCAAGACTTCAGGTGTACCCATCATCGCTTGAGCAACGCTGAGCCTCTGAACCATTCCCTTGCTGAGCTTGGCAATCTTCGTGTCAGCATACTCCAGAATTCCAACGAGTTCAAGGACCCTGCGAATCTCATCGGGTCGTCCCTGCCACGAAGCTGGGAAGCCTAGCTCATGGGAAACCAGAGAGAGTAGCTCGGTCGGAGTGAGGAATGTTTGGAGGTTGGGAAGCTCAGGCGAATAGGCGACATGTCTCAGAGCACGAACGTGTTTTGAGATTGGATCGTACCCATTGACCCTCACTGTGCCAGATGAGGCACGAATTAGTCCAAGTATCAGTCTGATGCAAGTTGTCTTTCCGGACCCATTGGGTCCGAGGAAGCCGACGACCTGGCCTTTCTGGATTTCAAGGTCCACGGGACCTATTGTCTTGCTTCCGTAGTTTTTGATCGTGTTGCGAAACTCGATTACGGATGGGATTGTGTTTGAATCTGATGTTGCGAAAGCTGTGCGCCTCTACATTTCTGTCGCTAGTCTACCCAGTAGGACGGTTTCTCTTCACGGCCAGGCTCGCCATGGGGACTGGGTGTTGCCTCAGGCTTGCGCTTTAGTTTCTTGAAAATTGAGGGAACAGCAAACACGACAGCGCCGAAAAGACCGAGGCTCACAAAAGCAATCCCAACGGGCAAACTGCTGCTCGAAGGTGCATCGAGCGCGAGGTTTGTCTCTTCAAGTCGCATTTGAACTGAATAGGAACTACTGGACCCAAGCTCGAGGGAGTAGATTAGTCCAGAAGGCATGGTGACTATCGTCCCGTTGGCAGAAACCGCTGCTGTCGTTATAGGATAGCTCGCCGATGCAGACACTCGATAGCTTGTTCCATGGAAAGCCCGCCCGTTGAATGTAATAGGGGAATTACCCGTGTTGACTATGTGGAGAGTGAGTGAGATTCCATACGCATGATACGAGAGAGATTGATTGGTAACTCCAAGCAAGTATGGAAAGACTTCAGGAAACGAACTCGTGTTCAAAGCTCTCGAATAAGTAAAGTTCCTCAAGGTCGATAACAGATTAGCTGTGACGAGAATGATCCCGTTCTGACCTGTGGGCTGAGCTGACTCATTCAGAATGAAACTCGCGACAGTCGTGCCTTGATTGTTGATGTTGACTCTGTATACAACGTGCCCCTGAGTAGGTCCAATTGTAACGTTCGCCCCATTTACCACTGCTACTAAGAGCAGTGCCGAAAACGCCAGGACAGCGTAAGTTGGGATGCGCATTCGTCGCTATCTTCGCATCAATCGAAAATCAATGAAGCTCGATATAAGTGTGCCCAATTGACCGAATTCTTTGGGCGAAATCTATTATCCAATGTCTCGACTATCCAGTCTGTTTCTGGAATGCTAACAGGAAAACACGTTATTCTTCGCTCTCCAGAGCGAGACGATCTCAAGTTTCTTCACAGATGGCAGAATGACGAGGAGGTTATGATGCTCTCACGCTCTCAGCCTGACCATGTGAAGTCGATGGTGTCTCTCGAGGCAGAGTGGGAGAAGGATCTGAAGGGAGAGGATCCTGATGTACGTCGGTATATGATCGAAGAGAAGTCTAGCGGGAAGGCCATAGGATGGTGCTCGATAAGGTTCCACTCTTTTGCACGCAGGTATACCAATGCCGATATCGGATTATGCATCGGAGAGAAGGACAAATGGGGCAAAGGATACGGGACAGATGTTACTCAGCTACTACTCCGGGAGACATTTGAACAATTGAACCTCCACAAGGTGGGATGGTGGACCTTCACAGAAAACAAAGCGAGCATAGCACTCGCCGAGAAATTCGGATTCAAGGAAGAAGGACGATTGCGAGACCACAATTTCTTCAACAACGCGTTCCATGACACGGTCGTCCTTGGTCTTTTGAAAGAAGATTACGAAAAGCGACCGACCGTCAAATAGCATCAGCGTCGTCCCGGGTGCTTGCCAGTAGTGACAGCTGGAACGGTCCGACCGTCTACTGGATCCTCACTGAATCAAGACACTACTTACGCGTTGAACTATCACGAAGCTACGAAGCATTCCGAAATTAGCATACAAACATCGGCGCACTATCTCGACTGGGCAACCAAGCCATCACAGTTCAAAACATACGAGGATCTGGCGTCAGTAGCTCTTCCGAGGAATTTTCCCCAGCCAGAAACGGTACCGTTGAGCGCCATCTCCGGACAATCGCTTCCAACAAGAGAGCAGAATCTTGGACTCGCAGAACTTGCTGAACTGCTCTACTTCTCTGCAGGACTGACCAGAAAATATCGGTTCGGGAGCGAGCTTCACTATATGCGCGCTGCATCGGCCACCGGTGCTCTCTATCCAATCGAGCTGTACGTTGTGGCCGGAGACATCGCGGGGCTCGAAGCGGGCGTCTATCATTTCGATCCACTGGGTTTTCAGTTTTCACGAATCAGGGCGGGTGATTATCGACCAGAACTAGCCGAGGCAAGCAACGACGCCATAGCGGCAGCTCCCGCGACCATTGCGTTTACTTCACTGGCTTGGAAGAATGCTTGGAAATACGAGGCCCGGTCTTACAGGCACTGGTTCTGGGACGGCGGAGTAATCGCAGCGAATCTCATGGCAGTCTCAGCGTCCATGGGTTTACCAGCCAGAATAGTCCAGGGCTTTGTCGATCAGACCCTTAACGAACTCCTCGGCTTACAAGATGGGAAAGAGGCAACGATTCTCCTTTCACCACTGGGTCTCGGGACGAAAAGGTCAACGGAACGTTCGGCGAAGAAAATCGATCCCATTCTCCCTAGGGGCCGGGCTCTCTCAAACGAGGAAACGGAATATGCGAGTATCTGGGAAGCACATCGCGCTTCCTTTCTCCGAAACACAGACGAAGTTAAACGGTGGAGTAACCTAAGACTTGCTCCACCCCCTTCGGCACAGACGATCTACGCGGCGTTTCGCCTCGCACCTTCAATGACTGAAGCTACGGAGTCTAGAGGGCTTGGGGAAGTCATACTGCAACGAGGCTCAACTAGGAGGTTCGCTCGCTCGTCTATCACATTCTCGCAGCTATCAACAGTATTGAGAACTTCAACAGGGCCGATTCCACGAGACTACCTTCTAGACGACGACAATCTAATCGACACATACCTCATTGCGAATGCAGTTGAAGGACTCGCTTCCGGCTCTTACTTCTACGCCAGCGAACATGAATCACTAGAGCAATTGAAACCAGGCGAGTTCCGACAAATGTCCGCCTACTTGTGCCTCGGGCAACCGCTCTTCGGAGACGCTAGCGTGGTACTTTTTCTTCTGACGCGTCTTCGAGACGTTCTTGGAACGCTTGGCAATCGCGGATATCGCGCGGCTCAGTTTGAGGGTGGAATCGTGGCGGGTAAGATCTACTTGTCGGCTTATTCGCTGAGTCTTGGCGCCTCAGGCTCGACTTTCTATGACGACGCTGTAACCGAGTTCTTCTCACCTCACGCGAAGAAGAAGAGCGCGATGATCACGGTTGGACTGGGAGTTCCCGCTTACAAGGCTAGACCGGGCAGAGTGCTGCCGCAGTTTGCTTAGACGCTTTGTCTTATGGCGTGGATTTGGTTTTCAGGCAGTTTCAGAATGCATCCGTATGGTTTTTAGAGGGTCCCGGCGCGGACTGCTCGACGAAGCGTGAAATCAAGTGAGTAACAAGATGAAGTTCATGCAGATGCTCGATTCTCAAACTTATCGCGTTCTCCAGAGAGAGGCTAAGAATAGAGGGGCCTCAATACAAGAATTGCTTAGAACGGTAATAATTCCTGACTGGTTGAGCGAACATAGGAAAAGGGAACGAACCTAGCAAGGGACTTAGTTCGTCTGAACTGTCTTGGCTTCCAGCTTTTCGGCGGGTTCTTCAGGAGGCTGCCTGGGAATTGCTGTCTCAGGCTTCGTAGCTAGTGTTTCAAGCATCAGTATCTTTTTTTCCAGTTCGATGATCTTCTTGTGCTGGCCAAACAACATAGAGAAAAACAAAGGCACTTCCTTAATTGTAGAGACCATTGTACTAGCGTAGGGGGCGTAGAGCTTGCACTGGTTCAGAAGGTCTTGGAACACCAGCTTATCGTCAGTCCGAAGAAACTCTTGGAACTTTCTCAGCTTAGCGATTTCTGCTTCCACGACCATTCGCCATGAAGGAATTGTTCTTCCCGACACTGAGCCCCCGAAGAGCTTTGATACTGACAAAAAGCGGCCACTCGACGAATAATAACAAGAGGTAGACCTGTAAGTAACACTACGGAGCTAAGCGAAACTGATCGCACTCAAGAGAGAAACTAGTAAAGAGGCTACGTAAATGAGTCGACCCGAAGGCCTAGAGGCAAAAGACCCCTTCCTGGCAGACTACAAGAAGAATCTCCAGGACGTAATCAGGGGAATGAAAAAAGTCGGACCCAGCGGACTACAACTCCTCGTCCAGGAAATGATACGATCCCGCTGGATCAGGGACCGCCGAGCCTCATACCCCTACGAGGTGGCATGGGTATTCGACCGGCGAGAAGAATCCATCTCTGGGATCATGAAGAAGCTCGAGGGGGAAGGGAATATCGAGCCCGCAGGACTAGGACGAGGAAAGAAGGGTCCGATCAAACCCTACAAGCCTCGAACCCTCCGACTGCCGAAGCAGACAATCAAGAAACCATCAAGACCTCCAAAGAAAGAGGTCTAGTTGCAAGAGTTTCTCAGTGTAGGTCTACAGATAACTCTCAGCAAATCTACTTAGGTACCATCCGCTCTGTTTCGTCGATCTGATCTGAGACAGTCTTCAGGTCCTCCTCATCCACGACTTCACTTCTGAGTTGCAGACGCGCCTTGTCCACGTATTCTCTAGCCAGTCGATAATCCTTGGTCGCGATGTAGGCTCTCGCCATTCCCTCATATACGGAGGCAAGAAGCCACCCTGGGAGGTTATTCTTCCGGCATGTTTCGAGGGAGGTATTTGCGAAATGTATGGCTAGCTCCGGCTGGTTCAGAGCCGAGTACGCCCGCGAGATCTGCCAGTCGCCGATTGCAAAGTTCAATGGTTTACCTATGATGCTCCAGTGGTATCTGGACGCGTGAGCTAGATTCAGCATCATTTGATCGTCGTAAGGATTTCGGTTCTTTTGCTTGAGATAGTCCCATGTTCTGTTGAAACACTCGGCAGCGATTTTCCGATGAAACTCATGGTCGGTGTGAGACATTCGCTCTTTCATCGTGTGCATAGCTATACTTCTATTCCCTTCCTAACTTAAGAGTCGCTATAAGATCGAATTCGCTAGAGAACACTTGTTTGTGGTTATGGCCTTTGTGAATCCTATTCCTGGAAAGGAAGACGAGATGGTCAACAGAATGCGCTCCTTCCGCAATGTTCTGCAGACCCGGTCGGGATTGGTGAAGACTTTCGTCTTGAAGGAGCGGGATGGCAAGACGCTTGTCGGGGTCTCTATGTGGACGGACGAGGCCGCGTACAAGAGTGCGATGGCGAGTATGCAAGCGCCGGCCCAGAGTACGCCTCCAGGTAGGTTGAGAGAGAGTCCGCCGATGATGCGTGAATTCTTCGAGATCTGACTGAGAGTCCCCTATGGAGGGGGATCTATTTCTTTGCCTTCTTAGCCGGTAACTTGCTCGACCATTCAAGCGATTTCGAAATCCAGAAACGAAGAATCTCCGGCCTAGCTCTCCAAGTCTTGGGCAGGACGACGTAGTCCTTCATGGGCTTGCCCTTCATCGGTTCCAGCATCGACGATCCCTTGTTCTTGAGAAGATCCAATTGATCCTCACTTGACAGTCGAACGAACAGGTCGTTTCCGAATACTCCGAAGAACATGTTCCCATCAACGAAAGCGGATATGTTGCCGAACATGGGCCGGACCGCCACTCGATCATTTGTGGGTACAAGAGATTGGAAGAGATCAACTGACTCCTTGTCGGGGCGAGGAATCTTCAATCCGTACACGCAGACTGGGTCCGAAGTCTCAGCTAAGAGTTGATGAAGTTTTTTCGGGATGGATTGCGGTCATTCTGGGATTATTCATAGAGATTGAGAGCAATTGTTTTATCCGTGTTCGTCGGCGATAGGTTGGGTCTAGAATTGTTCAGAATACGCTATGTGACGCTAGCGGCCGCTATCACCTTGATTCTAACAATCGTACCGGCCTATGCAGCGCCTAATCTCAAAGTAGGGTCAACAGCCTCCTACAGTCTAGCATCATCCATCTCAGCGACGCAGAGTTGCTCCGCAAGCCCCGTTAGTTATTACAACGAGGCCTGCTTGGGCATCTACCCGGCTACGGACTTTGTATACATCTACGATAACATGACCTGCTCAGCAACAAATTTCAGCTGCGGGTTCAGTCAGCAGTCGTTGACCGTTTCTGCCGGAACTACAGTTGTCTGGCAAAATACAGGACAGCTCACACATTCTGTCGTTTCCAATGCCACGCTGAACGTTGGACTTGAAGCTTTCAGTTCAGGACCCCTGTCCCCCAAACAATCATTCACCCACGTGTTTGTTCAACCGGGACTCTATCACTACTACGACGGGAACTACAACTTCCTGAGAGGCACTGTAGATGTAGCTCCACCTGCTCCCCCTCCGACTTCGATGCCATCTACGTTCCAAGTGGGATTGAACGGTAATGTAGGCTGGACCGTACAAGGACTGAGTAGTAGCACGGCGAACCTTCTTGTCTCTCACAATCTCGGCGTCTCAGTTTCAGTTCCTCAACTGCCCATAGTCACTCTTACGCCCGTGACAGAATCCGGAACTCTTGTACAGTCCATCGATCTAGCAACTAGAGTTGAATCTGCTGGGACAGCCACAGATCTGATCGAACATGTGCTGGATGCGTTTGCAGCCTCTTCAAGCTCGCAAGGCTTCAACTCTGGCCTAGGGAATATCATCTCGCAAATGTCCGCGACCGCCACCTCCGATCCCTCCTACACACTTTGGTGGGTCAACGGACCCATGTCCAATGGCAGTCCGGTCCAAGTGATGGACGGCTGGGCCAGCGTGACCGGCAGCGAGACCCTTAACCTAGCCGATCAAGGAAATGTTCAGGCGTGGATTGTTACTTCCCAGTTCTCGCAGGGCGTCAATCTCACAGTCCCCTCTTCGCCGTTCGGTCCGCCCGGACCCAACTCACACGCCACTAT
>WNFE01003932.1_pt1 | contig 11054 bp, 7 predicted proteins | sample 5400451 | NCBI WGS metagenome assembly WNFE01 (sample SAMN13153344, study PRJNA577476) | soil metagenome | isolation source: 200 cm saprolite under Douglas fir tree site 2 hole 2 | place: USA:California | collected 2015-04-18
GACTGAGGGTGGCAGTCTTCGCACGCGAATTCATTCGGTTCGCGGAGTTCATCAAGATGTTAGGGTTCATTCGCTGACGTGACTCTGCAGTTGGCTTCTTTACGTAGCGAGACGGTCTGCGAACTTGCTCACCATCCTGCGAACCAACTCCACCAAGGCGTTTTCTTAGCTCGCAATGTGCTCGAAATAGACGCACCCTCACAGTGATGGCCGGAAGCCCAAGCCGGTCAGCGACTTCCTTGGTCGAAAGCTCCTCGAGATTGCGAAGCATGCAGACTCTACGGAGGCCCGTGGGTAGCGCCGCAACAGCTTCCAGAATGATGCGCGAGCGCTCCCGGCGCGCATAGGACGCTTCGGGATTTTCTCCCCAGCTGTCTGCGTCCGGTTTCTGTAAGTGATCGCATTCCTCCAGTGCGACCATCCGAGCGCTCCGCGTGCGGCGAAGGAAATCGATGGCCGAATTAGCCGTAATCTTAGCGAGCCACGAACGGAATTCGGCGGTTGCGACTTCGTTCGCGCTCGCAAAATGATTCAACTTGGTGAAGGCCTTCAACAAGGATTGCTGGCAAACGTCCTCGGCATCCTCCGCATTTCGGGTAAAGCCCCGCGCTAATCGCCGAAGATTCGCTGCGTGAGGAGAGATCAGTGCGACGAATGCATCATGGTTACCTCGTCGAGCTGCAGCCAAAAATGTTTTCGCCCCATTAGATTTTCGTTTCGTGTGGTTCGCGCTCATGCTTGAGCCAACGCATGCTGCATGCCAACGCTCTACATTGCCTAACCATATGCATACAAAGAGAAATACGCCGCACACTCGGCAGCCTGCGAACTGATCACTGGCCGATTATGGGACGCGCATTTGCGAGAACGGACAATCGCTTCGCGCTGCCGATCAGGACTTTGCCTGCTTTTAGTCGCTATTCCGTACGCAGCGCCCGCATCGGTTCGATGGAGGCAGCGCGCCAAGCGGGAAACGCGCACGCAAGCATAGCGACAAGGAAGAGGAGCGACGCCGCCAAGAGAAGCGTGAGGGGATCGCGCGAACTGCTACCTACCCGAGCCGTGACGAGGCGACTGAGAATCACACTGAGGCCCAGACCCACGGCAATACCGATGCCCAGTGTGGCGGCAGTTGAGGCCAGCACCAGCTGAATAACACTTCCACGCCGCGCGCCGAGCGCCATGCGAATCCCAAGCTCTTGCGTTCGCCGCGTAACCACAAAGGACACCACACTGTATAGACCGGTTGCGGCCAGCGCGAGCGCGAGGAAGGCAAACAGCCCGAAGAGGGTGGCGATGAAACGTTCTTGTCCCCATCCTTGCGTATCCAGCCGCCACGCGAGCGCATAGTTCGGGGAATCGGCAACTATGAATTCGGAGCTGATTTCCCGTAGCCGCTGGCGAATCGAACGAATGGTCGTCTCGGGATCGCCGCTGGCGCGGACAAAAAACACCTGGTCGGGAGGGAGGACGAACGTGTATGGAAGAAAAATCATAGGCTTCACTGGGCGCTGCAAGCCATCGTTTTTCGTGTCACCCACAATTCCAATCACTTGCAGCCAATCATCCGGAGCTTGCGCGAATACAAAAGACGCCTGGTCAAATTTGAGCATCGGGCTGCGAACACTTTGGCCGAGCGGGTTGCGGTCAGCGAGGTATTCTTTTACGAAAGCTTGATTGACGAGCGCCAGATGCGCCGCGTTCATTACTTCAGTTTGGCTAAATATGCGGCCGGTCAAAAGCGTAACGTGCAGAGTGGAAAATAATTCAGGACTCACCAGCGCCATTACGGCCTCCGAGTCAGTCAGCGTCGGTTTGCTCTGAATCTCGACTTTGGCCCGGAAACCGCCAAACGGCGGGAACCACGAAGCAGAGACTCCGGCCGAAGACACTCCGGGCGTTTGTTCAAGTGCCAGCCGCACAGCTTCCTCGGCGTTCAGGCGTTCTTGCCATGACGGTTTTGCACCTTTGGGCAGCGTTACATCGAAAGAGAGCACGTGGTCCGGGTCGAATCCCAGCGGCGTGTGCGTGAGCGCTACGAACGATTTCATGGCTGAAGCGGCTCCGGCCATCAAGAGCAGTGTGAGCGCCACTTGGCCTGCAATGAGGAGCTGGTGCAAATTGCGGCCGCGTGTGCTTCCGGTCATTTTGGTACTGCTGGACTGAATCAAGGGCCCTAGCTGCGGCTGGGAAAGTTGCCAGGCCGGCGAAATTCCAAAAAGGATTCCGGTGAGCAACGCCACCGCGGCGCTGAACAGCACCACCATACTGTTCACACGGATTGCGGCTTCATGCGGAAAAGAGTAATAGGGCAACATGGTGGAGATGGCCTTCGTTCCGCGGTAGGCGACCAAGACGCCGACTGCCGCGCCTGTGACTGACAACAAGATCGATTCGGTCAGCAGTTGGCGGATCAGTCGGCCGCGTCCAGCGCCCGCTGAAGCCCGCACCGCAAGCTCGTGTTGCCGGGCGATGCCGCGTGCAAGGAGCAGGATAGAAACATTCCCGCAACCGATGAGCAACAAGACCACTACTGCACCAAATAAAAGCACTAATGTGCCGGCAAAGCGGCCGAGCACTTCTTCGTTAAGGGTGACGATCGCGGCCTTTCTGTCTTGCGGATAATTTTTGGGGTCCTGTTTGGCGAAATTGTCCACAAGGCTCTGCAGCTCGGCTGTGGCGGCTGGAAATTTTGTGCCGGGCTTTAGCTTGACGAAGGACAGCCAATACTCGTGCGGATCAGCGGTGGGATTTCCCGGAAGATAAACGTCCGAGTCGCCCCAAGTGAAGCGTTGCGGCACTACACCGACAATCGTATATAGGGCGTGGTCCAGCTCAATCGTTTTGCCTACGATCTCGCGGCTTCCGCCGTACTGCCGCTGCCAGAATAAATAGCTTAGCAATGCAACCGGAGCGGCATTCCCTCTTGGCGCGTCGGCGGACGTGAACTCTCGCCCCAGCAGAGGCGGCACGCCCATATAATCAAACAAGTTTGGGGTGTAGCGTCCGACTTGAACGGTAATCGGGAATTCCGCCCCGGTCAGGCTCTGCTGCAGATTCTTCATCAAAAACACGTCGTCGATGGAAGCGCTCTTTCGCAGGTCCTGATATTGCGTGCCATTCACAAGCAAAAGGGGACCGCGGCCGGATTTGTCGCGCAGCTCGACGTGCACCATGCGATCCGCGTCCTTGTAAGGATAGGGATCGAGGAGAATGCCGTAGACCACGCTGAAGACAACAGTAGTTGCCCCAATTCCGAGGGTTAGCGAGAGCACAGCGGTGAGAACAAATCCAGGTGACTTGCGGAAAAGGCGAAACGCGTAGCGAACATCCTGCAAGAGGTTGCTCATCGCGTTCCTCCTAGCCGACCGCGTACTGGATTAGACGACGGGTTGGGCTGATCGGTCGCACAGCGGAGAATACGTGGCCGGCGGTCGTAAGGTTCCATTAAACACACCGAATAATGGACTCGAGTCGAGCGAGCACTACAGGAAGGACACCCTCGGCCTGAGACTGGTCCATTTGTCTCGGTCTAGGTTCATTCCACGGGGGTCAAAACGTAGAGTTCAGAGCGGAGACGAAACTGAAGTTCTATGCAGTCAGTAAGAAGTTTGGTGGACGTGACAGGGATCGAACCTGCGACCTCATGCTTGCAAAGCATGCGCTCTCCCAGCTGAGCTACACGCCCACAGTCGGAGTACCGTTCATTCTAAAGCATTTCCGCCGATTTCAAAATACGTTCCTTCGCTTTTCGACCATCTGGAGTGAACCCCAATTTTGAGACAGTTTTTGGTGGCCATGCTTCCGAGTGGCTGACCGCCCTCAATCGCGGCCGCCACTGGACTAGTCCAGAAATCCAAGTACACGTCAAACAGGAGTAGCGCTGGGCAGTTATTTTCGTCCGAGATAAATCAGGTTGATTGAGACAACGCATCGAGTTTTTCCTTCACACTGGGTGCAGATTGTGAATCAGGCGCAAGTTCCAGATACTTCGTATACGCTTGTCGGGTTCGCCTTGTCTCTCTGACGTGCCTAGGAGCGGACGATTGCTAACCTACGGCAACCCGTTCCAATCGTTCGAGGGTGTCGGGATATTTGCGAACTAACAAGACGAGGGCTGCTGCCTGAGGATTGGGCTTTGCGCGACCCTGTTCCCATTTCTCAAGCGTGCGTTCGTTAATGCGCAGCTTCCGAGCGAAAACGGCTCGTGAACAGTGCAGCCTCTTACGCGTATCTCGAATCAGCTTCGAATCCACCTTGGGCAGCGGTGCCGCTTCAACGTTGTAAGTGCGCAGCGTGATTTTGCCCTCGCGATGGCTTTTCATCGCTCGAACACCTTCCATCATTTCGTCGAAAATCTTTCTCTTGCTCATCGCCTTCACCTCCGCGATTTCCTCTGTTTCGCAGCCTGCCGAGCCCGGAGCTCAATTTCACTGGCACTCTTCAAAGCTTGCCTTTCTTTAGGCGAAAGGTCTGAAGCTTCGTCCTTGTCGTAGACCGTAATCAGCCAGATTTGTCGTTCGCCTGGGAAGTAATAATAGATCACTCGCAGACCGCCTCTTCGTCCTTTGCCACGTCTTGGGTCTGCCCAACGAAGCTTCCGAAATCCTCCTGTTCCGGGGATAACGGCACCATGTTCTGGTGCAGCCGCCAGCCGGTTTTGTAGTTCGCGATACTCGTCGTCCGTCAGATAACCGGAGATGTAGCGCGTGAAGGCCGGGGCTTCGAGGAATTCCATCCTGTTCCTGGTACGCCACTAGCGTACAGTTCTAAGTATACGCTATTAGCGTATAAAGTCAATTGGGAGAGGCTTACAGGAAAGGAGTTGCAACGTGGAAAGAAAATGGAAAGAGCGATACAAACACAAGTTCCGCCGCCGAGCTGTTGCGAGGATGAATGCCTGCGAGAACATCACGAGGCTATCGCGGAAGCTCGGCGTAAGCCGGGGTCTACTGTACACCTGGCGATACCGACTGGAGCCACGGGATGCTGAAGTTGAAGGGACAATATCGAAACAGAATTCCCGCGAAAGCAGACTTCGTAGGGAGGGTCAATAAGCTAAAGCGATTACTGGCGGACAAAACGGTGGAGGTGGATTTTTTCAGAAGTGCCTTGCAGAAAGACGAGCCCTCGACGTAAAGGTTGGACTCTTTCGGGATTGACGCTCGCGGATATTGAAGTCCTTGGCCACCAGCGTTCCCGTCTTCGCTAACGCGTGCCTTTATGCGCTCATCCGGCAAGCGACGATGGCAGACCATCCGCCCCTCGAATGTCCGACTACGCCGACATGATTGGTGTCCAGTCTTTGCAAGAATTGAGAAGCCCCATTCGTTGGTACCTACCAGAAAACGCCCGCTTGTTGGGTTCCTCTCTCGGGAGCAGATCCAAGCAATCATCAATGCGCCTGCTCTTGACACTTGGAGCGGTCGCCCATTGCCTGCCCGCCGCTCACACGTTATGCTCGCTCGCCGTGAGTTGGCCGCAAGGTCCGCTCCCGGGGAGGTTTCATGCTTCGCTCATTTCGTCTTTCTCTGGTTTCCCTCATCATCTTTGTGTTCCTGCCATTCTTTGCCACGGCTCAGCAAACGTCTTTCGCCGTCGGCACTGCTTCTGCCGCGCCTGGCCAGAAAGCGACCGGTTACCTCGAAGTCCCTGCCGGCGTCGATGCCGGAACAAACATTCCCGTGGTCGTGGTGAATGGCACCAAGCCCGGCCCGGTCCTTGCGCTGGTGACCGGTGCGCATGGGACGGAATACGTTTCCGTCATTGCTGTCGAAAGATTGATCGTCGATCTCGACCCCGCCAAGATTTCGGGCACGGTTATCTTGATTCCTCTGGTTAACATTGCTTCGTTCGAGCAAAAAGTCCCGCACGTCAATCCGGTAGATAACAAGAGCATGAACCGCTTCTATCCAGGCAAAGCCGATGGAACGCAAACGGACCGCGTTTCCTTCCTTATTACCAAACAGGTCGTGGATCGCGCGGACTACTTGATTGACTATCACGGTGGCGACCTCGACGAGAGCCTCCGGCCCTACGCTTACTGGGGACCCACCGGCAAAGACTCACAGGACCATATCTCGAAGGAGATGGTTCTCGCTTTCGGCCTGGATCACATCATTATTTGGCACGACCGCCCATCGGATCTTGCCGTCAGCCGGTACCTTGACAACACGGCCTCTCTCCGCGGGAAACCTTCGATTGTTGTAGAAGCCGGGTATGCCGGCACAGTCGAAACCGATGATGTGGCGCTCTTGGTCAACGGCACTCTAAGCACCATGCGCGCCTTGAAAATGCTCCCTGGCACGCCGCACTACATCGAACATCCAGTTTGGCTGGAAAAGATCGCTGACATCGTTTCGGACGGCCCTGGCATCTGGTATCCGCTGGTCAAGCGCGGCTCGTACGTTCAGGAAGGCATGAAGCTAGGATATGTCACCGACTATTTCGGGAAAGTCATCCTCGAACCACGCGCTCCCGAAGCAGGCGTGGTCCTTCACGTGAACGCTGTTCCCTCACTGAAAAAGGGCGATAACATCGCCAATCTCGGCGTCGTAGCTTCGAAGGCGCCGCTATAAAATGTGAGTTCTGCTTGCATGGGACGGAGCCAAACACATCTTCAAATAATCCACTACCTCGCCGTCGGTTGTCATTTCCCAGCCGCGAATGTGGTGAATGGAAGCCAACGACATATCCCAACCGCCGTCAACGTAGATAATAAATCTCGGTAATGCCCGTGCATCGCCTCAGGGATCGACGCTTCCTTGTTCTTTTTGACATCGCGCAACTCTTCGAGAGCGTTCCTAACTACGAATCGTTGTCGGGGAGTGACTTTGTATTCGGCTGGAACAGTTTTGCCCGATGGGTGCTCTTGCCTAGCCTTGAACACCGTTGCCCACGGGTATGCGCTTTCCATTCCACTCAATCATGTAGAGCCATTCTAACGCGTGCAGTCAACGCTGACCCTCGTTAAAAAAGAGAACCTCTTGAAGGCTAGGTTTTGCTTGGGACAATCCTTGGGTCAATCAAAAGGGGCAAAAACGGAGGGAAATGTAGGCTAAGTCCTATCGAATCATTGAAGTTCGCATGAGCTACACGCCCACAGCACTGACAGTGTTTATTTTAGAGCATTTATCGCCATTACGAAAATTGAATCGCGATTGCTATTCTTTCGACTAACTATGATCGCGTTCAGTGTTGCGGTTTAGCAACGAACTGGTAGCCCAGTCCGCGAATCGTCAGCAAATAGCGCGGTTTTGACGGCTTGGGCTCGATATATTTGCGCAGCCGAACGACAAAGCTGTCGATCGCTCGAGTGTCGGTCTCTTCGTGCAGATTCCAAACGTCCTGAAGGATAGCCTTCCGCGAAACCGGGTGTCCGGCGTTCTTGATCAAGTAACGCAGCAGATCCGTCTCCATCACCGTCAGTTGCACGATCTTTTCACCGGCGCGCAATTGCAGGTTGCGAAAGTCCACTTCCTTGTTGTCAAAGCGGAAAATATCTGCCGGCTCAGGATCTTGCTGCGATCGGCCCGCTGTCACATTGTTCACGTTGTGCGCCCAATTCTTGCGGCGCAGCAGACTTTCCACGCGCGCAATCAGAATTGCCAGGTTAAACGGCTTCGGCAAATAATCATCCGCGCCCGCTTCGAATCCCTTCAGCACATCTTCCGGCCGGCCACGCGCCGTCAGCATCAACAACGGTATATAATTTTTCGCTTCGCGCAATTCTCGTGCCACCTCAAAACCATCCTTGCCCGGCAGCATCACGTCCAGCACCAGCACATCAAACTTTTCCTTTTTCTCCGTTAGGCGTGTCAAGGCGTCTTCGCCGCGGTCCGTTGTCTGCACCGTGTAGCCTTCCGCCTCAAAATTAAAGCGCAGTCCCTGTGCCAGGTGCGCTTCGTCTTCGACAATCAATATCCGGCTCATGCGCGGTAAATTCTCGGCAGCCGCATGGTAAACGTGCTGCCCAGCCCTTCTCCTTCACTCTCGGCGTATGCGTCGCCGCCGTGCCTTCGTGCAATCGACCGCACAATGAACAATCCCAGGCCCGTTCCTTTAACCTCCCGGCTCATCGGATTGGGCGCCCGATAAAAACGCTTGAAGATCCGCTTCAACTCTTTTGCTTGAATGCCGACGCCGTGATCGCATACGCGTAGCGACACCGTATCGATGTTGGGCGCCAGAATGTCCACGACAATTTTCTTTTTTTCGCCGGAATATTTAATAGCGTTATCGAAAAGATTGAACACCGCGGTGCGCAATTCTTCTGCGTTGCCCATGACCGTGATGCCATCCGAAGGTTCGCTGCCGAAATACATCGCTTCGTCGGATAAATGTTGCCGCACGCGTGCCAGTCCCAGCGCATCGCGCACCACTGCCGCAAAATCCACTTCTTTCCAGTTCTGCCGCGCGTTTCCCTGCCGTACTTCGCTGGCTTTGAGGACTTGCTCGACTGTCCCCAGCAGCCGGTCGGTGTCTTCCTGCATGATGTGGTAAAACTCGCGGCGCTTGGCTTCATCCAGCGGACGGCTTTCCAAGGTTTGCAAATAAAGTCGAATCGAAGCAATCGGAGTTTTCAGTTCGTGAGTGATAGCGTTCAGAAAACTATCTTGCTGTTCGTTCCGCCGGATTTCGCGCACCAGAAAAATCGTGTTGATCACCATTCCCGCGATCAGCAATCCAAAAAGAATAATGCCAAGCACCAGCGGCACCACTTGCCGCCAATGAAAAATAATCCAACTGACGTTGAGCGCAACCGCTAAGCCGACCAGGCACACGCCCAGCCCAATAAAAAACGCCATGGCCTTCGTGCGGCGTGTAATGCGCATGCTGTGTAGTTTATGTCAGACTGGCAGTTTCTGTCAGAGGTGAGCCAGCGACGCGGTACTTATATTGAGTCGCCGAACTTGCCCTTCTTTCCAAATCCTGAAAAAGACGCGAAAACTAATCGCCAGCAACTACAGGCGCAGCAACTTCCGTTGCCGCTTCGAATGGTCGCGCGGAAATCCCGCTGGCCGGCACCGGTTCGGTGTGTGCTGCTTGCGTCAACTTCGGCAATTTAATGTCCCATGCGAGGCCCAGCGCCTTGAGCGCGCAGATTCCGTACCAGTTCACGTCAATTTCATACCACGCAATTCCGTGACGTGCTGCCTGTGCATGGGCATGGTGGTTGTTGTGCCAGCCTTCGCCGAACGTAAGTATCGCCACCCAAAAACTATTTTTTGACGTGTCATTAGTAATGAATCGCCGCGACCCCCACATATGCGTCGCCGAATTCACCAGCCAGGTAAAGTGCAGTCCCAAAACCGTGCGCACAAACAATCCCCACAACAGTACTGGCAACCCGCCTATCGCCAACAGAACTACTCCCAGCACCGCGATCGGTACCCAATGCCACTCGGTGATCCACACGTGAAATTTATCCTTGCGAAGATCCGGCACGAAATGCAAAAGCTCTTTGGCTTTGTTGTGCATGGCTCGGCCAGTAACGATCCAGCCCATGTGCGCCCACAATCCGCCTTCGCGTGGTGAATGTGGATCGCCTTCCACGTCCGTCAACTGGTGATGCACGCGGTGCGTCGCTACCCACGCGATCGGCCCGCCTTCCAGCGCCAATGTGCCGCAAGTGGTCAGGAAATATTCCACCCATTTTGGAGTTTTGAAACCGCGATGCGTCAGCAACCGGTGATAGCCCATGCCAATCCCGAGACTGCCAGCTACCCACCACAGAACGAACGCAATCGCGAACGCCTTCCAGGTAAAGAAAAATAGTGCAACAATTGCGCCGACGTGGAACGCGCCCAGAAAAAATGAAGTCGTCCAGTTAATCGGCTCTTTGAATGTTTTATCGTGTACCAATACGCTCATGATCTTTTGTCCTCAGGGCTTCTACTGCTTACAAACCCAAAATTAACACGCGCCTCTCGCGCCCTTTGTAATACTTGTGTAATCCCTCCGGATTGCGTCGCGAACCTGCAACTGGTACGAAAGAACAGGCGCAATTCAAATGCGTATTGGCGTTTTTCCAGACGCGTATGATGGTGATTGTTCTCTGCGAAAGAAAAGTTATCTCGTAAAATGCCTTTCGTAGGGCACGGCCTTAGCTCTTTTCGAGTGGGTCACAAAGCCGCCATTCCGAAGAGCGCAGCGACGGGGAATTTCTCTTTGTTCTTCGATTTAGCGAGGTGCCCGATGTGTTCCCGTTTTCTCTTTTTTCTTCTCTTTGCGTCGGCGTGTGCGGCGCAGCAACCCGCCGTTTCCGATCACGACATGTCCAAGATGCAACATGGCCACACCCACGACGGATTCATGCAGGGCGGAATGCATCACGCCGTCGCGCAAGGCGTCACGCTCGACGCTAAGTCCGATCAGACTTCTCACGTCATCACCCTCCGCGTCGGTCCCATGAACCTGCCAGCCAACACTTCGCACATGAAAATGCCCCAGCCGCCCGATCTAGTCTGGACCATCCCGATGACCGGCTGGCTCCTCGCGTATCATGCAAAATTAGTAGACGCCGCCGGCAATTCCGTTCCCGGTGTGGTTCTTCATCACGTGGCTTTCTGGAATGAAAACCGCTCCGATTTTCTCTGCCCCAACAAGGAAGAGCACATTTTCGGAGCGGGAGGCGAACTCACCGACTGGGCGCAAATTGCCGGCTTCGGCTACCGCGTGGAGAAGGGCGACCAGATCCGCGTCGAAACCATGATTCACAATCCAACCGTCACATCCTACGAAAAGGTCTTTCTGGAAATTTCCATTCCCTACGTCGACGACGCAACCCCCGCCCCCGTCAAGAATTTTTATCCCGCATGGATGGACGTCGCCAGTTGCGGCAACTCCAGCTACGACCTTCCCGCCGGTCCCAGCAAAAAAGTTGGCTCGGTTCCCGTAAAATATTCCGGCATATTGCTGGGCGTAGGCGGCCACATGCACGACTATGCTCAACAACTCACGCTGGAAGTTTCCGGCGTCGCACGCTCCGAGGTTAAAGTGCCGGAGGCGGAAACTTCACGAACGGAATTTGCGCTCGCAAACAAACAGGTCGC
>WNFE01003934.1_pt1 | contig 11054 bp, 10 predicted proteins | sample 5400451 | NCBI WGS metagenome assembly WNFE01 (sample SAMN13153344, study PRJNA577476) | soil metagenome | isolation source: 200 cm saprolite under Douglas fir tree site 2 hole 2 | place: USA:California | collected 2015-04-18
GGCAGCGTCTACACCCAGCCGTGCAACGGCGGCAACTACCAGAACTGGAACTTCACGCCGTGAACTCCCGCCCCGCAGATGGTCGTCCCAGTAGCCGCTAAGGTCGTGGGTCATGCCGGCTGCCGTCCTTTCCGCGGCTGTCGGCGGGCCTGGTCAGTGGGCGTGGGGCGTGGCTCCGGCAGGTGCTGTGCCCGCCGGGACGGCGAGGGCGGCCAGCAGGGCAGCGCTCAGTGCGGTGATGGCGCAGAACGTGAACGCCCGGGTGAAGCCGGCCAGGCTCGGATCGGCGGCGGTCAGGCTGGGCGCGGCGATGCTGGAGAGCACGGCCACGCCGATGGCGCCGCCGAGTTCGTGGAAGGTGTTGATGATGCCCGAGCCGACACCTGCCTGCCGGGTGTCGATGCGGGACAGGGCGGTGGTGAACGCGGTGACAAACGTGGCGCCGATGCCGACCGCGGCCACGCTGATCCCGGCGATGAGAGTGACCGGGCCGGGCCAGTGGGCCGCCGCGCCTGCGCCGGCCGCGGCGAGGGCCAGCGATCCCGCGGCGAGCACGCGGCCGTCGAGGCGGGCCACCAGGCGGCTGGCGGTGTGGGCGCCGACGACGGCGGCCACCGCGACGGGCAGGAAGGCCAGGCCGGTGTCCAGGGCGCTGTACCCCCGCACCCGCTGCAGGTAGAACGAGGCGAGGAAGAACGTTCCGACCAGCAGGCCAGTCGCCACGAGCATCAGGAAGGCGGCCGCGGCCACCGGGCGGCGGGTGAGCATCCGCACATCCATCAGCGGCGCGGTCACGGCGCGCTCTGTCACTACGAACACGGCGTACAGGACTGCCGCGGCACCGAGCGGTGCGAGCGTGGACGGCGTGAGCCAGCCGTGGCCTCCCACGTTGACCAGCCCGTAGATTGCGGCTCCGGTCGCGGCGGTGACGGCCAGCGCGCCAGGCACGTCCACCCGCACGCGGTCACCATGCGGCTGGCCGGCCGGGACCAGGGCGGGGAGCGCGGCCAGGACGAGCAGGCCGACTGGCACGTTGATGAAGAACACCCACGGCCAGCCGGGTCCGGAGGTCAGCACGCCGCCGAGGATCACGCCGACGGCCGACCCGGCCCCCCCGATGGCGGCCCAGATCCCGAGGGCCTTGTTGCGCTCGGAGCCGGTGAAGGTCGTGGTGACCAGCGATAGGGCCGACGGTGACAGCAGCGCGGCGCCCACGCCCTGGGCGACCCGGCCGCCGAGCAGCATCGCGGCGTTGAGGGCCAGCCCACTGAGCAGGGACGCGGCAGTGAAGAGGGCCAGCCCGGCCAGCACGACCCGGCGCGCGCCGAGCAGGTCAGCCAGCCGGCCGCCGAGCAGCATCAGCCCGCCGAACGCCAGCGTGTATGCCGTCAGGACCCAGGTCAGCTCGGGGCGGTCCAGGTGAAGGCTGGAGCCGATGTCGGGCAGCGCCACGTTGACCACGGTCACGTCGAGGATCAGCATGAACTGCGCCAGGCAGAGCAGCACCAGCGCCAGCCAGCGCCGGGGCGGGCGCGGCGCGCGGCCGGCCAGCCCGGTAGTGGCCAGGGATTCGGATGTAGCCATGACAGCTCCTTGAAGTCGCGCCGAGGCGGCCCGCCGCCGGGCGCCCTGATAACCTGAACACCTGTATTCGAGTTGCCACGTTAGCATAACCTGTACATCCATGTTCATGTTAAGGAGGACTGGGTATGCCGCCAGTTGCGGGAAGCAGCGGTGCGCAGTCCACGGGGGCCGCGCCCGGCCGGGAGCGCCGCGCGGACGCCAGGCGCAATATCGCCGCGATCCTGGATGCGGCGCTGCTCTGCCTGGCGCGTGACCCGGACGCCAGCATCGCCGACATCGCGCAGGCCGCCGGGGTCGGCCGGGTGACGCTCTACGGTCACTTCAAATCGCGCGCCGACCTGATCGACGCTGTCCTGGCGCGCACCCTCGATCAAGCGCACGTGGTGCTGGACGCGACAGACACCACTGGCGAACCGCGCGCCGCGCTGGCCCGGCTGGTGGCCTCTTCCTGGCAGATCGTCGACCAGTTCCGCTCGGTGCTGCAAGCGGCCCAGCGGGAACTGCCCGCCGAGCACATCCGCACCCGCCATGACCGGGTTCTGGACCGCATCGAGGCTGTGATCAGCCGCGGTCAGCGCGCCGGAGCGTTCCGCGCCGACCTGCCCACACGATGGCTGATCAGCATCTCCTACAGCGTGATGCACGCCGCGGCCGAGGACTGCGCCGCCGGGCGACTGGATTCCGCCGCCGCTGCCCAGGTCATCACCGCGACCCTGCTAGCCGCATTCACAGCGCCCGGCGAACCCGTGCCCGCGGCGATGCCCGCACCGTCGCTCGAGGGCGCGTGGGCGGGGGATGGTTCTTCAGTCGCGGATGTGCCGGAGGAGGATCTGCTCCCCGGGTTCGGCCGGGGTGATCCTTGCCCACCGTTTCCGGACGCGGCGGCTGCTGACGTTCGACGAACGTGACTTCCGCGCGGTTGGGATCGGCTTCGGCGGCGCAGCCGGGATCCGGGGTCCGGTATGCCGCTCAATTAACTCAGCGACATCAGGGCTTTTTTTGTCGCTCTCGGGCCCGAGGAGGCTCCTGTCGGCCCGGCAGCCGGTGCTGCCTGCGGTCAGCCCGGGTAGCCGCGCTGACCAGATAAGCGCGGGGCGGGACGGCGACCAGGTGGTTCACCGTCCCGCCCCTGAGCGGGCTGTCATCCGCGGCCGGCCCGGAGCCAGTGAAGGCGCCGGTGCTCGCGGCAAGCGCCACGCCGCCCGTCGTGAAGGCAGCCAGCGCGGTGGCGAGGACCTTGGTGGTGAGGAGTTTTGCGAGCGGGGACTTGATCATCTGCCCTCTCCGGGAAGTGGCGACTGGAGCGAGATGATGCGTTTGGAACGCGGCCACCGCCATCTGCTCGCCGGCCCGTTCGCTCTCGCGTCCTGGCGCCGCGGCAGCGGCCAGCACGCGGGTCAGCTGGTCTGGGCCCGCGCCCGGCCCGGCAGAGCCGTCGAGCAACTGCTCAGCGGCTTTCCGGTGGATCCTCCGGGGATGGCTTGTGCTCATCTCACTTCCTCCAGCGTCGATTCCCCTGCTCCTGTCACTCCTCCAATCGCGTCACTCCCGGGGGCGTCCTTGTGGCCGATGCGATAGGGCGCTGGGCATCCCTGGTGGCGGATGGTCTCCGGCCTGCTCCAGGCGCTTGGCTAAGGTGCGCAGCCCCCGGTAGGCAGCGGTCCGTACTGCACCTGCCCGCTTGCCGAGAACCCGGCCCGCGCTCTCCGCATCCAGCCCGACGACGACGCGGAGCAGCACCGCCTCGGCCTGATCGGGTGGCAAGGTCGCGATCAGGCGGACGGCCGCGTCCGTCGAAACCGCGTCCAGGGCGCAGGCCGCCGTGTCATCGGCAGCGGTCAGATCAGTCAGTTCCTCGACCGGCACCGGGGTGACCGGCGGGCGGCGGCTGTGGCGTCGCAGGTGATCGATGGCACGATGGCGGGCAATCGTCGCGACCCAGCCGCGGAAACCGTCGTGGTCACCATGAAAGTCCTGGAGATCACGGGCCACCTGCAGCCATGCCTCGGACGCCCCGTCCTCGGCGTCATCACCGACCAGGGCACCCAGGTAACGCAGCAGGCGGGGCTGGGTGTCCCGGTACAGCCTGCGGAACGCCTCCGGGTCGCCACGCTGCGCATCAGCCACGGCCGAGGCGAGATCCGGAACGCCGGGCTGAGGCGATGGATTGACCGTCTTCGCGTCCCCGATGGGCAGCGCAGTATCCACCGATCGGTCCATCGGCACATCATGGGGCATTCGGGGGAGCAAAGGGCGGCTGAAGATGATATGTCAAATAAAAGTCCGTCTTGTCCCGTTTCTCAGCCCGCATGAAGCCGTTCGGATGGTCGGATTCGCGGCCGGGGGGATCTCCATCCACGCGCAGTGCTCGCCGCGCACCGGGATAGTGCCGCATGTCGCCACCCGCATGGGCGGGATCTCGAAGTCGTCGTCACAGTCCAGGTTGATGACCGCGAATGCCCTGTCCCACCCGACCTCGGCGACCAGCCGTGCCCTCACCGGGGACAGCTGGGTCATCGTGCCCGCGACGTTGCGGACGTCACACAGGTGCCCGCAGCCCAGCGCCTCGCCGTACCGCACGAGCAGGTCCATCGCGGCGGCGACCGCGGGGCCCTCGATGCCGTCGAGCATCCCCTTCTCCTCGTCGGTCAGCCTCATGTCCGGCTCCCTCTGAGCACAAGGGCGGGACATTGCGGGGGCCTGCCGGATGCCATTTCCTGCCCTGGTGGCCTTAGCCGCCTGGAGGCGGGCTGAGCGAATAGTCCTGCTGGGCCCGGGCGTAACTGACGAACTCATCCAGCGAGCCCGGATTCGCCATCGCGTTGACGTTGGCCGCGTCCTGCGGGGGCGTCCCGAGCAGGATCCGGCGCACCGGTACCTCCATCTTCTTGCCGGTGAGAGTGGCCGGGATCTCGCGCACCTGGATGATCTGGTCCGGCACGTGGCGCGGCGTGTACTCCTGGCGCAGCCGATCACGTATCTTGCGCCGGAGCGCGTCGTCGAGCAGCCGGCCGCCCGACAGCGTGACGAACAAAGGCATGAAGAACCCCGCCCCCGGGCAGGTCGAGGTTGACGATGAGGCCGTCGGTGACCTCCTCCACCGAGGCCAGCACCGCGTAGATCTCCGCGGTCCCGATCCGCACGCCGTGCCGGTTGAGGGTGGCGTCCGAGCGGCCGAGCACGAAACAGCCGCCGCGGGAGTTGATGCGGAAGAAATCACCCTGGCGCCAGATCCCGGGGAAGTCCGCGAAATACGACTGGCGGTACCGGGTGCCATCCGGGTCCCCCCAGAAGCAGACCGGCATCGACGGCATCGGCTCGGTGATGACGAACTCGCCCACCTCATCGATGACCTTCTCGCCGCGCTCGTTGAACGCGTGCGCCGCCACGCCGAGGTGGCGAGCCTGGATCTCGCCGGCATAGACGGGAAGCGTCGGCACGCCCCCGACGAACCCGGTGCAGACGTCCGTGCCGCCGCTGCCGGTGCACAGCCACAGGTCGGCTTTGACGTTGCGGTAGAACCAGGCGCCGCAGGCGGCGGAGACTGGCGAGCCGGCGAGCATCACCGCCCGCAGCCGGGAGAGGTCAAACCGCTCGCCCGGCACGATGCCGGCTCTCGCCATGAGGTCGACGTAGGCCGGGCTGGCGCCGAAGAAGCTCACCCCCGCGTCCTGGGCCACCTGCCACAGCACATCGGGCCGGGGATGCGCGGGGCTGCCGTCGAACAGCACCGGGCACACCCCGAGGATCAGCGAGCTGACCAGGAAGTTCCACATCATCCAGCCGGTGGTGGTGAAAAAGAACATCCTCATCCCGGCCCGCAGGTTCATGTGGAGGCTCTGCAGCTTCAGCTGCTCCAGCAGGATCCCGCCGTGCCCGTGCATGATCGGCTTGGGCAGTCCGGTAGTACCGGACGAGAACAGGATCCACAACGGATGGTCGAACGGTACCTGTTCGAATCCGAACTCCGCGGCCGGGACCGGCGGGTGGTCGAGAGCCGCCGCCCAGGTCAGCGCGCCGGGAGTGGTGGGATCGGCCTGTTGCGGGTACAGGTACGGCAGGTAGATCACGTGCTCGAGGCTGCCGAGCGCATCGATGATCTGCCGCATCTCCGCCGTGCGGTCGAACTCCTGGCCGCCGTAGCGGTAGCCGTCCACGCAGAAGAGCACCTTCGGGGCGAGCTGGGTGAACCGGTCGATCACCCCGCGCCAGCCGAAGTCCGGGGAACAGCTGGCCCAGATGGCGCCGATGCTGGTGGTGGCGAGCATCGCGATGACCGTGTGCGGGATGTTCGGCATGCAGGACACGACCCGGTCTCCGGGCCGGACACCCATCGCGCGCAGCCGGGTGGCGAGAATGCGCACCTGGCCGGCCAGTGTTTCCCAGGGCACGCCGGCCAGCGGGGTGGTCTCGCTGCGGTACAGCAACGCGTCCACGCCAGGCCGCTCGCTGCGCAGCACATGCTCCGCGTAGTTGAGCCGCACGCCGGGAAACCAGCGCGCGCCCGGCATCACGCGGCTGCCGAGCACGCTGGTGTACGGCGCCGACGACATGACGTCAAAGGTGTCCCACACCGCCTGCCAGAAACCAGCCAGATCCTCGACCGACCAGCGCCAGAGCGCGTCATAGTCGCTGAACCGCAGGCCGCGCTCGCGGCCGAGCCGGTCGGTGAACGCCGTCAGGTTCGCCCTGGCCACGTCCTGCGGGCTGGGCGTCCATAGCAGGTCACCTTCGCGCACACAGACGACAGTCGCACAGACCGGCAGCTCAGGCAATGCCGGCGGAAACACGTTTGTGAAATCGCACAGCCGTAATGCCACATTTTTTGGGGCGCGCCACAACTTCAGTTAATTGCCGCTGGGAGCGCCTTAGGAGACCTTGTGCCGGTAACGGCTGACCTCTAACATCGGCTCACCTCGCCAAACCGGGCGGGTTTTATTCCGTCACCACCAGGAGGTGGAGACAGGTGAGGATATACGGGCGCGCGTCGGGGATACGGGCAACTGTTGCACTCGTCGCGGCAATCGGAATGACCGCCGTGGCCGGATGTAGCAGCAAGTCGGCCAGCAGCCCGGCCACCAGCGCGCCGAGCTCGCCGAGTTCGTCAAACGCCGCGGCGGTTAGCACATCGCAGTGCGGCACCAAGCCGGGCGTGAAGGCGACCGGCACGCCGATCGCGCTGGGCGGGATCGACACCAACCAGCCGGGGACGTCGTTCACCGATATCGGGAACATGGCAAATGCCTATTTCGCCTGCGTCAACCACAACGGCGGGATCAACGGCCACCCGATCAAGTACTACCTAGCGACCGAACAGACCCAGCCGGCCCAGGTCGCGGCCGACGCGAAGCAGCTCGTCCAGACAGATCACGTGGTCGGGATCATCGGGAACACGAGCATCATCGAGTGCTCGATCAACCACAGCTACTGGGAGAGCCTCGGTTTCTTCATCATCGACTCCGGGATCGCGCCCGAGTGCTATTCAACCCCGAACAGCGCAGCGGTCAACATGGGGCCGCGGTACAGCTCCGACGGCGCCGTGCAGTACGCGCTCGCGCAGCACGCCTCCAAGATCGTGTTCGACCAGTCGAACGTCCCGGGCACCGGGTACATCGCGGCTGGCCCTGCGGCGCTCGCGGCCAACGCGCACGTGCCGATCGTGCAGTTGACCGAGAATGTGCCGATCACGGACGCCAACTCGGTGGCGATCAAAGAGGTCAACGACGCGGGGCCGAACGGCGCCGTGGTCCTCAACTTCACCCCGCCGCAAGCGCTGGTGATCCTCCAGGCCGCGCAGAAGCTCGGCCTGGAGAACCGGGTCAAGCTGTGGGGATGCTCGACGCCGTGCGACACCGACTTCCTCTCCCAGGCGCTCGGCCCGAAATGGAACAACAAGCTGTTCGTCAACGCCGAGATGACCCCGGCGACGACAGCCAACACGCCGACTATCAACCTCTACAAGGCCATCCTCAGCCAGTACGGCAAGTCCGTCTCTGGCGGTGTCGGCAGCTTCAGCGAGTTTGGCTTCGCCGAGGCGGAGATCGTCGTCCACGCGCTGGAGTCGGTCCAGGGCCCGTACACGGTGGCGAGCGTCAACGCCGCGATCAAGGCGGTGCAGGGCTACAACACCGGGATGCTGTGCCAGGTCTGGTCGTACGGCAGCTACCCGATGCACATCCCGAACAACGAGGACTACACGGTCACGCCCAACAACGGCAAGATGGTCGTGGCGCAGGGCTGCACGCAGATCTCGTCGGTTCACCCGCAGATCGCGGCGTACCGCAAAGTCGCGGGCGTAGCGCAGTCCGCGCCATGAAGTGCTTGAGGAGGAAGGCGACCGGAACGTCCGGGTCAGGCTGACGATGCCGAGCTGGACATACTTTCAGCCGTTCGTTGTGAGCGGTCTCGCCCTGGGAGGGGTTTACGCCCTCTCCGGGGTGGGGCTGGTCGTCCTCTACCGGGCCACCGGCGTGGTTTACCTGGCGTTCGGTGCCGTCGGTGCGATGGGTGCGCTGATCGCGTGGTCGCTGATCAAGGACACGGGCGTGCCCGGCTGGGTCGGGTGGCTGGTCTGCGTGCTGTTCGCCGGGGCCGTGACACTGGCCTACGGGATGGTGTTCGGCCCGGCGCTGGCCAAGCGAGATCCGCTCATCAAGGCGGTGGCCACCCTCGGGCTGACGCTCGTCCTGTTCGGGGTGATGGATCTGCTGTGGACCAGCGGCGGTGGGCAATCCCGCGCGATCGCGCTGCCGACCGACAACGGCGGGTTCGTGGTCGGCCAGCTACAGGTGAACTGGACGCAGGTCATCGGGCTGGGGGCCGGCATCGCGATCACGGTGGTGACCGGAGCGTTCCTGCGCTACACCAAGCTCGGGACGGCGATGCGGGCGATGGCCAACGACCGCGACATCACCGCGACGCTCGGGGTGCCCGTCCGGCGGGTAGAGGCGGCGGCCTGGCTCGGCTGCGGGGTGCTCGGCGGCGTGGCCGGGTTGCTGCTCGCCGACCTGGTCGCGCTCGACGCGATGACGCTTACCTTCCTGGTGATCTCGTCGCTGGCTGCGGCGCTGATCGCCCGGCTGCGCTCGATCGCGCTCACGTTCGTGGCCGCGATCGCGATCGGCCTCATCCACGACCTGCTGACCCCCATCCAGGCACTCAGCAACTACCGCGACATGACCCCGTTCGTGCTGGCTGCCGTGGCGCTGCTGGTGCTGTCCCGGCGCAGCGTCATATCACTGTCTCGCGAGGAGGCCTAGTGAGCGAGCCGCCGGGGCGCGGTGCCCCTGGACTGAGGAGCCATGAGCGAGCCGGAGGGGCGCGGTGCCGCCTGGACTGAGGAGCGAGGAACGAGCGACGAGGGAAGGCGGCGCCTTAAAGCGCCCCGGCGGGCGAGCGGGGAGGAGAGCACGAGCGACGAGGGAAGGCGGCGCCTCAAAGGCGCCCCGGAGGCGAGCGGAAGGCAGAGCACGAGCGACGAGGGAAGGCGGCGCAGTGAAGGGGGAATGGGGAGGCGGGCGGGGCCCCGGACGCGGCCGGACGCCAGGTCGCTGGTACGCCCGGCCGTAATCGGGGCGCTGTTGCTCTTCGTGCTGTTCGCGCTGCCGCAACTGCTGAGTCTGTACTACATCGGCGCGATGACACAGGTGGCGGTGTACGCCATTGTTGCGCTCGGACTGGGGGTGCTGGTCGGCCGGGTCGGCCTGGTCTCGTTCGGCCAGGTTGCGGTGCTCGCTATCGGCGCGTGGGTGGCCGCCAGGCTCCTGTTCGCCACGTCGCTGCCGTATCCGGTGGTACTGCTGGGGGCGGGCGTGATCACGATGGTGCTCGGTACGCTGATCGGGCTGCCAGCGCTGCGGCTGCGGGGGCTGTACCTGGCGCTGATCACGCTGATGCTGGCGGGCGGGATCACGGTCGCGCTCGCTACGACGAACTTCCCCAACGGTGGCAGCGGCTTCCTCGGCTACAACGGCAGCTCGGTACACATCCCGCCGATCCGACGCCCGAGCATCGCGGCCAGTGACCCCGCCTACTTCCGCTACTCCGTGCTGGTCGCGGCGCTGATGTTCCTGCTTGTGCTCGCGCACATCAGGACGCGCCCTGGCCGGGCCTGGGCGGCGATCCGGCAGAGCGAGCTGACGGCGCTGGCCGCGGGGATCAACACCACGCTCTACAAGCTGTGGGCGTTCGCGCTGGCGTCGTTCATCACGGGCGTCGCCGGCGGGGTCCTCGCGGGTGCCATCCACTACCTGTACTCGATCGACTTCCCGACCCAGGATTCGATCACGCTGCTGGCCGTGGTGCTGATGGGTGGCGCCTACAGCCTGTGGGGTGCGGTCGTGGCTGCGCTGCTGTACCAGCTGCTGCCGGCCCTGCTCAACAACTGGGCGTGTCGTCCGACTGGCTGACGATCCTGTTCGGCATCGGCGTGCTCCAGGTGCTGACGACCGCACCGGCCGGGCTGGCGGATCAGGTGCCCAAGGATCTCGGGCGCCTCGGGCGCCTGCTGCGCCGCCGTGTGCTGCCCGGCCGTCTGCTGCCCGGCCGTCTGCTGCCCGGCCGTGTGCCGCGCAAGCGCCTGCGCGGGCCCTCGCAGTCCGGGGGTGGCGCAGGTTGAGCGGGCCCCGGGCGATCGAAGTTGACGGCCTGACTGTCCGCTTCGGCGGCGTCACCTCGCTCGATGGCATGAGTCTGACCTTCGAGGACGGTACCTGCGGGCTGATCGGCCCCAACGGTGCCGGCAAGACGACGTTCTTCAACGTTCTGAGCGGTTTCGTCCGGCCGGCCGGGGGGACAGTACGTGCGTTCGGCGAAGACCTGTTGTCGATCGTCCACTTCCGCCGCGCGCGGTGGGGGGTGCGGCGGACGTTCCAGACCGAGCAGGCGATCGAGGAGCTGTCGGTGTTCGACAACGTCGCGCTGGTCTATGAGCACGCCAAGCTGAGCGGCGCCTCGCGGCGCCAGGACGTGCTCGGCGCGATTTCGTTCGCCGGGCTCGAGGTCGATCCTTATGCCACGGTGCGCACACTGGGGGCCGGCGAGCGCCGGCTGGTCGAGGTCGCCCGTGCCGTCGTCGGATGGCCGAAGCTGGTGCTGCTCGACGAGCCCGCCGCCGGGCTGCCCGATGAGGAGACCGAGCACTTGGGCGAGGTGATCCGGCGAATTCCTGAGCAGACCGGAGCGCTGACGATCCTTGTCGACCACGACATGAGCCTCGTGTCTGCCTGCTGCGAGACGACCGCCGTGCTCGACTTCGGCAAGCTGATCGCGTCCGGCCCGACCGCCGAGGTGCTCCGGGACGAGCGCGTGATCCGCGCCTACCTGGGTACGGCGGAGTTCCAGTGAGCGAGCCGCCGGGGCGCAGTGAAGGGGAAATGGGGAGGCGGGCGGGGCCCCGGAGGGCGAGCGGGGAGCAGAGCGCGGGAGACACCGCGCTCGGCCTGCGCGGCCTCACCGTCGAGCGTGGCGGG
>WNFE01006174.1_pt1 | contig 11052 bp, 6 predicted proteins | sample 5400451 | NCBI WGS metagenome assembly WNFE01 (sample SAMN13153344, study PRJNA577476) | soil metagenome | isolation source: 200 cm saprolite under Douglas fir tree site 2 hole 2 | place: USA:California | collected 2015-04-18
GTACAGGTCCTAAGGAGCTACCACCTGCCCGAGCAGTTGGTCTATCTGAACCCCACCGAACCCTTCAACCTTTACTTGAAGGTGTCAATCCTCGCGGGCCTGTTTCTGACTTCTCCCTATGTGCTGTACCAGGTATGGCTGTTCATTTCGCCAGGGCTTTACCGCCGCGAAAAGCGCTATGCCGGGCCCTTCCTGTTTTCAACCGTTTTCTTGTTCACCGCCGGCGGCTATTTCGGATATCGCATCGTGTATCCCCAAGCGCTCAATTTCCTCATCCATCTGGGCAAGCAGTTCATGCCCATGATCACGATCCACGAATATACCGATCTGTTTCTGACCGTGATTCTCGGCCTGGGTCTGGTTTTCGAGATGCCGATCTTAGTTTTTTTTCTCGCCCTGATGGGCGTGGTCAGCGCCGGCTGGATGTGGCGCAACATCCGCTATGCCATCCTGGGAATTTTTATTATTGCTGGAGCCCTGGCCCCCACGCCTGACATTACCAGCATGTGCGTGTTCGCTGCCCCCATGCTGGCGCTGTATGCATTGAGCATTGGGATCGCATGGTTCGTGCATCCAACGCAGAGAAAGGCGCGCGAAGCGCGGCGAACTCCAGCGTAGCCTATCTGATTCATGCGCTCCTGAGCCCTAGGGTGGGGCAGGCCTTCCAGGCCTGCATTAAGAGGACCGCAGAAATAGGGCTTCAGCCCCAGAGGTACTTCGGATGGTGCCGCTGGCAAAGGTTACCTAGCTCGCAGCTGAACGGAAACCGATTTCAGAAAAATGAAGACTCTCACCACATTGCTGACCTGCGCGCTTCTCGGCACAGTTACGTGCGCACGCAGCACCCCCCCGGACCTTGCCGCCAACACGACGTCCGATGCCCCGTCGCAGGCGGTAGCCGTCGCCGACATTCCGCCCGCATTCAACGCCAGCCGCGCCATGCAATATGTAAAGGAAATTGTTGCCTTAGGCCCGCGTCCCATCGGAAGCGAGAACCACAAGAAAGTCGAGAAGTACATCCTCTCTCATCTCAAAGGCGATACCGTCGAGCTAGACAATTTTGAGATCACTGCATCAGAAGGCAAGTTTCCGGTTCACAACATCATCGCCAAGTTCCCCGGCACTCGAGACGGAATCATTGTGATCGCCAGCCACTACGACACTAACTGGCCTTTGAGAAATATCCCATACATCGGGGCAAATGATGGAGCATCCTCCAGCGCTCTGCTGCTCGAAATTGCCAACCAATTGCGCGGCACAAAACGCGAAGGTTACAGCGTCTGGCTACTGTGGGACGACGCGGAGGAATCCATGAAGCTGCCCTGGGATGATCCCGAGAGCCTTTACGGTGTTCGCCATCTCGCACAGGAATGGCAGGATGACGGAACGCTCAAGAAGGTCAAAGCGTTTGTGCTCGAAGATATGATCGGCGACGCCGATCTCAACCTTGACCGAGACGAGCATTCAACTGCTTGGCTGGAAGACCTAATATTTCAAGCCGCAACTCGCGTGGGATACCAATCACATTTCTTCGCCCGCACAATCTACGAGGAGGACGATCACGCTCCCTTCGTACAGCGCGGCGTGCCATCTGCCGACTTGATCGACTCCAGTTATGGCTACAACAATGTCTTCTGGCATACGACCGAGGACACAGTTGACAAGCTCAGCCCGAAAAGTCTGGCGATCGTCGGCACAGTGACCCTGGAAACCGTCCGTCTGCTGGATCAACGATAGTCCGTCCCACTTTCTCTTTCCATGATTTTCATTTCTAATTCGGCCAGTACTCGAGACTGCTCTTGAACCAGACCCTGATCTGGATTCTGTTCAATGTTTTCGTAGCTGCGATGCTGGCGCTGGACTTGGGCGTCTTTCACCCGCCCTCCCAGCCGCTCAAGCTGCGGCAGGCGCTCATCTGGAGCGGGCTTTGGATCGCGCTTGCCGCAGGCTTCGCCGCCCTGATCTACGTCTGGCAGGGACACACCGCCGCCCTTGAGTTTTCTACCGGCTACGTCCTCGAGCTTTCCCTCAGCGCGGACAATCTTTTTATCTTTCTTCTGATCTTCCGCTATTTCCATCTCCCCGAACCGCAGCAGTACCGGGTGTTGTTCTGGGGAGTGATCGGCGCAATCGTCATGCGTGCTGCCTTCATCTTCGCCGGGGTTGGCCTCATCCGAAGGTTTCATTGGGTGATCTACATTTTCGGACTCTTTCTCGTGTTCACCGGCGTGCGCCTGTTGTTTCAGCATGGGGCCAAGGTCGATCCGGAGAAGAATCCCGTGCTGCGCGCGTTTCGCCGGATCATTCCAGTCACCGACGACACTGACGGCAGGTTCTTCGTCCGTCGCGAAAGACTCTACGCCACACCGCTCCTTCTGGTCCTTCTTCTGATCGAAACCACCGACGTGATATTTGCCGTAGATTCCATTCCCGCCGTTCTCTCCATCACCCTGAATACCTTCATCGTCTATACCTCGAACATCCTCGCCATTCTCGGCCTACGGTCTCTGTTCTTCGCTCTCTCTTCCCTGATGGATGTGTTCGAGTATTTGCACTACGGAATCTCGTGTCTGCTGGTCTTTGTGGGATTCAAAATGCTGATGTCACACTACTACGTGATCCGCACGGATGTGTCGCTAGCGATAATCGGCGGGATTCTGCTGGTGACGATTGTGGTGTCAGCGCTGCACCGGGACGAGCCAACTACTGGCGCTTGAGCGTATGTAAACGACCGGCACAGCCGCAAGCGGCCCGAGGTCGTTCGACGTGCTTTCCTTGAGGAAAGAAAATTGAGCCGCATCTTCCCGGCTCAATTCGGAGGCCCGACGAAGAGCGTCGGGCCCGTTCTGTTTGTGGCCTGCTCCAAAAGGCCGCTGTGGAGCGTGCGTTGAGGTTTCGTTAATTCAGCGCATTTGAGCGCCGAACTATTTGATGATGTTCACCACCAGCGCCACGGTCTTGCTTCCGGTGGAACTGGTGGACGTAACATTCAGCGTGAACGTGGTCGGGTTCTTACTCCCTTGACTGGCGCTACCGCCACATCCAATACCGCTGAGCAGCAGAAGCAACGTTCCCGAAAGAAGTAGGCTGCCCTTGACGTGTCTCCGTTTGCCGAACGGCAACAGCAGCATTCCGCTCAGCAGCCCGGTCGCACTGACAGCCCAGAAGGCGCTGTTTCCGGTGCGGCTCGCCATCACCACGCTGGTTTTGATCGTCAGCGTGGCAGTGGATGGATGTACGCCGTCGGGAGTCACGCTCGATTGACTGAAGACGCAACCCACACCCGCGGGAAGAGGGCCACAGGAGAACTGCACAGCCTGCGAATATCCTCCCAGCGGAATGACGTTCAACGCTGCCGTTCCGGACTGCCCACCCTGGATGGTTAAGCTTCCCGGAAGCGCTTGGAAGATGTAGTCCAAGATCACCTCCGTAATCGGGCTGGAAACTGAAGCGGTCGTGATGGCGTCGCCGGGATAGCTTGCCGTGATGTTGTGTTGGCCACCGGCCAGCGTCTTGGTTACGAAGACAGCGGTCCCGGTAGCATCCAGCGCGGCCGTGCCCAGAACTGCAGTACCGTCAAGAAAAGTAACGGTGCCCGTCGGCGTGTGGAGTTGAGCATCTGAGGTTACGACCGCGGTCAGGGTAACGGCAGTGCCTGCCGTCGCGGTGGGTAAATCAGCGCTAAGCGAGACGGACGCCGGTACGTTGGCCGCGACCGGGAACACAGGATATACGGCGAATGACGGGTTAACGTTACTGTCGCCGCTGTAGTCGACTCTCACAATACGTGTGCCCGACGCTGGGAAGGTGACCGGGAAGTTGTAGGAATCGCAATACAGCGGATTCAGGGTTCCCGAACCGACGACTACCGGAGTTCCGGAGGTCATGTCGGAGACGGTTATGGTACCTCCGTAGGGCGCACAGAAGTTGGACAGGGCTACCTGCCCGCCAACCATCACCGGAACGTTCGCTACGGGCGTTCCGTTGGGGAAGAAGTCAGCGATGACTGAATGTGCCTTGGTGATCGTAAAGCTATATGCATTTGAAGTACTGCTGCTGAAACTGTTGTCGCCCGGATAGCTCGCCACCAGCTGATGCAGGCCTATCGCGGATCCAGGTTTGAGGTAGGAGATGGTGCTGGCTTGGCTCGCTGTAGCCGAAGTGCTGGTCAGGAGCGGGGAATTTTCTCCGTAGTTCAACGTCACAGGGCTAGGGGTCACAGTGTCGGCGAGAACGGTGGACACAGATTGCCCATCTTCCTGCAAGGTGAGGGTTCCGCTCGGATATCCGAAGCCAGAATTCCCGGTCACCACAAAACCCAGATGCAACGGTTCATCGTAGGGGATCGAACTGGGAGTGAGGTTGAACGATCCGCCACCCAGCACGCCAAGATACGTTTGGCTGGCTTCAGGTGTCACAGTGACTTGAACCGGACCTGACGAGCTTGAATAGTAAGTCCCGTCGCCGCTGTACCGGGCGGTCACGTTATAGGTGCCTCCGGGAACCTTTTGGGTCTGGATGGTGGAATTGCTCGTGGGCGTTCCCGGGTTGAGCAAGCCCTGACCCGCCATCACCACGTTACCGCCAGTAGACGAAGTCGCCGAGAGCGAAACCGTTCCGGTCGGATCCGTGCAGCCCGTGCCTGAACATTTGACGGCGGCGTTAAAAGTGATCGGGGTACCGTGCACGACGGGCGAAGCGCTCCCGAGTTGCAAGGTGGTCGTGGAACCGAGAGTAGCGGAGGCTGCCTGCCAGTTATTCACCAGGGCATTGGCGTCGAAAGAACCCAGACCTGTCGCGAGGTCATAGCCGGGTCCAGCAGAGTAGCCGAGCGTGTATTGTCCATTCGCATCTGGTACCGCGTTGTCGCCTACGACCGTGTCGTGATAGACCCCGGGCACGGTAGCTAACCTGTAAAAGACGTAGTTTGCCATGCCTTGAGGCTGTCCTCCCAGTTTCTGATTCACCAGAGCCATAATGCCGGCGGCCGCTGGACTGGATGCCGAAGTACCTCCAAAAAAATAGAAGTAGGGGCCGAAGTCGCAATTACGGTAGAGGCAAACCAAATAGCCATCGTGCCCCGAGGCGGAGAGGGAAAAATCTGGAAGATCACGCATGCCGTCGTTGGGAACGCCGGGCGCAGTCTGCCAGTCTGGCTTCGCATACAGAGCGCTCACCCCGCCGCTGCCCGCCCACAATTGCGGATAGTTTGGACCGGCAGTGCTGTCGTTCCACACCTTCTCCGGGATATAGCCCAGCGCGGAAAGCCCAGTGGCCGGGTCGTTCGTGTCCGACCAGTACGCAGACGGGTTGGCCGTATCATCGAACTGCGTGCCGCCGACCGCTACGTTGTACGGAGTTGACGCGATGCCATTGACTGCTACGCCCGTTCCATAGAGGCCGGCGCCGGGCGAATCACATCCCGCGCCGCCATTGTCGCCCGCGGAGACGAAGGAAGTGATACCCTCCGCCGCAGCCTGCAGCCAAAGCGAATTGTAGAAAGCAGTTCCAACCGCGCCCAGGCTCTGCTCGCAGGCGCCGTAGCTGGTGCTCATCACGGGAGCAACGTTGTGATCCACGATGTAGGCGGCCGAGATATCCACGCCGTCGGCGAAGTTGCTTTGAGAAACCACAAACTTGATGGTGGCCATCGGCGCAACCGCGCCAGACCATGTGACGTCAAGCGTGGCTTCGGGCAGGTCATAAAAAGTCATGCCTGGATCATCCCCGTTGACAATCACCTGAGGGTCGTTCACGGGCAATCCCAAGAGGGAACGGAAGGCGTGAATGTCCTGTACATCGATGTTGCTGCGGCCGACGATGGCAATGGTTTGGCCGGTGCCGTCAATTCCGGCGGCGTAGAGAGGTTGCAGGTTGTAGATCTTCGCGAAATCGGCCGGAGTCATGTAGTGGGAACCGTCGTCGAAGCTGAACTGGCCGGGACTCTTCTTAAAGAAGACTTTGCCGCCCATGAACGCGTTCGGCGTGCGGGGATCGCCGTGCAGGCGCACGACCCCCTTCACCACGGACTGCAGCGCGGCGGGAATCTGGATGTCGGTGGAATTCGAAACGAAGCTCTTGTCCTGGTAGCTGTAGTTATGCATTTGCGTCGCGAATGCATCTTCCACCTGCGCCACCGTGCCGCTGAAAACGATAAAGCGGTGGCTCTGCGAGATTTCGTGGACCGTGAGACCCCGGTTTTGCAGCCAGCCCTGAACCTGCGCGGCGTCGTAGTCGGACACGCCATACAACTGGCCGAACTGCGCCGGAGTAAGCCATTTGTGGTACGACGGCGAGGACGGATCGTGCAATGCCGCGACGACCTTCGCCGCTTTCTGATCCTGTTGCGCCGTCGGCGCCAACTGCAAAATCATCCGGCCGAGGTCCTGGCCAGCGGGCATGCGGCCGGTTTCCGTACTCTTCGCGATTAACGCCGGAGTCGTACCGCGCATTACCACACGTTGATTGTTGTTAACCGCGCTCGCAATGCGCGTCTGAGACAGGGCTGCCTGGCCTGACACCAAGCCCAGCAGTACCCAGACGATTCCAGCAATACACCCCAACGATTTTCTTTGGCCCAAGGCAGGTCTCCTTCGAAAATTGGTAAAACTCGATCGACAAAAAACTTTTTTTAACAGTCCGGAAGTACTGGCGACCCAGCCTGTTCCCGTGTCACTTCCCCAGTTCCGCCGATAAGACCAACGGAATACACAACACGAGATTTGGAGTCTGACGAATGGGCCGCGGAGGACGATCAGTGCATGGGGACATGCACAGCCGCGAAACGGAACATTGCCTGAACATGAATGGCGACGAGGAACCCCTGCCAGAGCCTGAAGAAAGGCGTACTACCAAATATGTCTCTGCAGGGAACTTGTTCGACGGAACGATTGAAGACGGCCATAGGGTCTTTAGAGCTAACCTGCGCCGTTATCGCAGGCTGGGTATTTATACAGTATTGTGTGTACGTTGTCTACATAATATTAGATGGCGGGCATCACCAGCTTGTGCCGGGTACAGCGCCAGCTAACGCAGACATCCGCACCACTCTCAATATCTATGGGGATGTGGTGACGGATGAGGTGAGCCAAGCCAACCTTTTCCCGGATGGGCCGGGGCAATTCGTGTGGACGTAGCTGTTGCTATCAGGCGATTGCCACTCATCCGGAATTAGCCCCCACCGTCAAGAATGCCAGGGCAATGTTTTGCCAGCAATAGGTGCCACCTACTCGAACCGAATCTTCTCCCCCAACGCCACCGAATGCTTGCGGAACTTCACGTCGTTGTGGTCCGGGAAATCCGTACGATAATGCGCGCCGCGGCTCTCCTCGCGCACCAGCGCCGACCTCGCAACCAGCAGCCCGGCAATCTGCAAATTTCGCGCTTCGTATTCCCGGCGGCTCCGCGGCTTCGAAATCTGTTGTCCAAGCTCTTCCAGACGCGAGATCGCCTCCTTCAGCCCGTTTCCTGTCCGCACAATGCCGACATCTTTCCACATGAGTTCCTGGAGTTGACCAACTGCTCCCTCCACCGGTACCGGGACCGGCCCGTTCGAATATGCCGCCGGGGGAAGCGTTTTTGCTGGATGCGGCTGCGCTTTCAGTTCATCCCGCATTTTCTTTCCTGCCCGCGCCCCAAACACCAGCCCCTCCAACAGGGAATTGCTGGCTAGGCGGTTGGCGCCGTGCACGCCAACCCCCGCGGCTTCTCCGGCCGCGTAAAGTCCGGGTAAGTTCGCACGGCCGTACAGATCTGTACGCACCCCTCCCATGGCGTAGTGTGCCGCAGGGCGGATTGGGATCAGCTCCTCCGTGATGTCAATGTTGTATTTCATGCAAGTGGAATAAATCCGCGGAAAGCGTTGCTGAATATGCTTGGCATCGAGATCGGTGAGGTCAAGATAGACGACGGGATCCTTCGCCCGGCTGCGTTCCAGTTCGTGCATGATGGCCCTCGCCACCACGTCTCGCGGAGCCAGCTCGCCCATCGGATGGTACTTAGGCATGAAGCGCGACATCTCCAGATTGCGCAGGTGCGCCCCCTCGCCGCGCAGCGCCTCCGAAAGCAAAAACCGTGGCGCCTTTTTCAAGTACAGCGCCGTGGGATGAAACTGGATGAACTCCAGGTCGGTGACTTCCGCTCCCGCGCGATAAGCCATGGCCACGCCGTCTCCGGTCGCGACCGGCGGATTGGTGGTGTTGAGGTAAAGCTGCCCCATGCCGCCGGTAGCCAGCAGCACCGCCGACGCGCTAATGCTGCTCAGCTCACCGCGTTCGTTGATCACTCGAACGCCGCAAACTCGCCCGTCATGCATCTCAAGGTCAGTTGAGAACTCAAACTCGCGCACCGAAATCTCAGGCAGCGTCTTGGCTTTCGCATACAGCGCGCGCAGAATTTCGCGACCCGTGGAATCTCCGTGCGCATGCAAAATTCGGTTGCGACTGTGGGCGCCTTCGCGTCCAAAGGTAAGCTTGGTGCCTTCGCGGTCGAACTGCGTGCCCCACCCGATCAATTCTTCGATCCGTTCCGGAGCATCCTCGACCAGGACCTTCGCGGCGTCGGGATTGCAAAGCCCATCGCCGGCGTTGAGCGTGTCCTGCAGGTGCAGGCTGATTTCGTCTTCGTCGCTGAGGGCCGCGGCGATCCCGCCTTGCGCCAGTTGTGTGCTCGAATCCGTAACTTCGCGCTTGGCAAGCACAAGAACGCGCCCGGCGGGGGCCAGTTCAATGGCGGCGCGCAGTCCGGCAACTCCGGCGCCGATGACGAGAAAATCAGTTTCCGACCCAGCGGCTGGCATTGAGGGAATGGTATCACCGCAAATCACCGCCATTCCAGCAATCCGCGGAAAGCTGCGTGGTCTTGCTGACGGCTGACGGCTGAAACCTGACAGCTTGCTATGATGATTCGACTATGGTCCGCATCCCCATCAAGACCGCGTTCGCCGGGTACGAGGCGGTAATTGAGGACGGTCTGATCTCCCGCGCCGGCGAAATCCTCAACCAGCTGCTTGGCGGGGTTCAGCCTTTGTTTGTGGTAACCGTGCCTCCGGTGCGCCGCCGCTGGGGAAAACCGCTTCTGCGCTCGCTTCTGGACGGCGAACGGTTCAAGCGACTCTCTACCGTAGAAGCTCTGTCAGAGCAGCTATTAAAACACGGCGCCGATCGCAAAGCCGTCGTCCTGGCTTTCGGAGGCGGAGTAGTCGGCGACGTCGCGGGCATGCTGGCCTCCGTCTATATGCGTGGCGTGAAGCTGGTGCAGATACCCACAACCGTGCAGGCCCAGCTCGATGCCGCAATCGGCGGTAAAACCGGAGTCAACCTGCGCGCCGGGAAAAACCTGGTGGGCACGTTTTATCAACCCCAAGTCGTGCTGATTGATCCGGCGACGCTTGCGACTCTTCCCCCGCGCGAGTTCCGCGCCGGAATGTACGAAGCCCTGAAGTGCGGCGTAATCGGAAATGTCGAGCTCTTCGCCCGGCTGGAAAATTCCTCTCTGAAAACTTTACGCAAGGACCGAGAGTTTCTGACCTGGGTCCTCGCAGAATCCGCCCGCCTCAAAGCGCAAGTGGTTTCCGCGGACGAAAAAGAAAGCGATCTTCGCCGCGTCCTGAATTTCGGCCACACCATCGGCCACGCGCTTGAAGCAGCCACGGCCTACCGCCGTTTCCTGCACGGAGAAGCCGTGGCCTGGGGAATGATCGCCGCCACAAAGATTTCCGCCGAGATGGGTTTCTGCGAAAGCTCCATCCATGATCGCATTGTCCACGCTACCCGCGCCTGGGGGTCCCTTCCCAAAGTTAACGTCCAGACGGCGAAAGCGCTCAAGCTGATGCAGTCCGACAAAAAAACCGAAGCCGGAACCGTGCACTTCGTGCTTCCCCGAGAAATCGGCAAAGTCGAAATCGTGAGGAACGTCCCCGAGCGAGCGATTACCGCGGCCTTGGCGCAAATCAGGCGGCTATCGCGTGCGTGAAATTCCGATGAGTGAAACACCGAAGCGGGTAGTCGGCGCTGCCCCCGAAGGCGCCACCGACCGCGAATCCGCATCCCGCGCCGTCCGCGAGATGTTCACCGCGATCGCTCCGCGCTATGACCTGCTCAACCATCTGCTTTCCGCGAATGTGGACAAGCTCTGGTGGCGGCGGACCGCCCGCACCTTCGCCACGATTCTCTCGGAGCCCGGCGCTCAGGTTCTTGACCTCTGCTGCGGCACCGGCGATATGGCTTTCGCTTTGCGCCGCGAGGGTGCAGATGCCCGGATCACCGGCGCAGACTTTTCCCATGCCATGCTCGTACTCGCATCCGCTAAAACTTCCGGCCAGTACCCCGTGAAATGGATCGAGGCCGACGCCCTCCAACTCCCTTTCCCCGATCAGAGCTTCGACCTCTTGACCTCAGCCTTCGGCTTTCGCAATCTGGCCGACTACGACGCAGGCCTGCACGAAATCCGCCGTGTACTTCGCCCGGGAGGGGAGTATGGCATTTTGGAATTCAACGAGCCGGAAGGTTTTCTGGGGAAGCTCTACAACGTGTATTTCAAATCAATCCTTCCACGAGTCGGACGATTGATTTCCGGTGCCCCGAGCGCTTATGCCTATCTCCCCGCTTCGGTCGCACGCTTTCCCGCTCCGCCCGAAATGCTCGCCCGGATGCGGGCCGTCGGCTTCCGCGAAGTTTCCTGGACACCCTACACCTTCGGTATCGCCGGCCTGTTCCGTGCGAAGCGCTAAGGAACGGGTGCCGCGGGTGCCCCGTCCTTGTCTCTCCGTTCTTTGGAGAGACAGGGCCGGGATTCTCGCCGGGAACCTACTGGGGCGCTCCTCTTTGCGACCTTTCCGAAATTCTCCGTGTCCTTCGCGCTTAAAGTCTTTTCTGGCCTTAAGTTTTAGCAGCGAGGGTTTGCTTCTTAAAACACTCCGCAAAAGCTTCCGCGATCGGATACCGGATTACGTTCTTGTACTCGGCTCCTAAAAATTCCGCCAGGCGGGTAGTATCCATCACTGTCTCCGACGTCATGTAGGGAGCGACATCCGGCGGGATCGTGGAAATCCTC
>WNFE01003940.1_pt1 | contig 11051 bp, 13 predicted proteins | sample 5400451 | NCBI WGS metagenome assembly WNFE01 (sample SAMN13153344, study PRJNA577476) | soil metagenome | isolation source: 200 cm saprolite under Douglas fir tree site 2 hole 2 | place: USA:California | collected 2015-04-18
TCGATCCGAGCACAATCTCGGAGCATCGCGGTGATAGTCCGCTGGCACCCAGTCCACGGCGTGTTGTTCTTGTCGATGACGCAGCGCAGCGATTTTCTCAATCTGCGCACGGGCAAGCGGCGCTCGCCAGGCTGCGCGGCGGCACGGTCCCGTTGTCACAGCCTCTTCGGCCGGGCGAGTCGTATGTCGCCGATCTTGTATTTGATGTCCCACTGAATGCGCACAACCTGCGTCTCTTTGTCGGAGATGACTTCGACATGCCGAATCGCTTGCTCATTGGGCACGAAGACAGTTTTCTGCACAGGAAGATTTTCTTGGCACTCACCGCTCCCGGCACTGTCTTAGCCGGCCGCGTGCCTTGATACACTCCGGACCGATACTCATCAAGAAAGTAAGAAGGGTGTTGGTTCCCTTAAGCGGGAACGCCTGGCTGCCATAATCGCATCCATAATCGCATCCCTAACCTGCTGAACCTTCAGCCACTTGCAACCCTGACGTTTTACCCTTCTCCGGCGTCTTTACCCCAGGAGTATCGCATGGGAATTATGGGACTTGCGCTGGCCTGGGAGACTAGAATTCCTGCCGTAGCGCAACGGGAGAGGCGGGTGGAACCTTTCCGTGGACAATTCGCCGCTCCTGACGCGGCGGAGGCAGGGCGGGCGGAGGATACAGCGCTGGCGGCGGCCTGCCGGTCGGGAGACCTGCGCGCGTACGAGCGACTGTATGCACTCCATGGGGCGCGCATGAAGAATCTTGCCCGTAACATCCTTGGCAGCGCCACGGACGCGGAAGACGCTGTGCAAGAGACTTTCCTGAAGGTTCAGCGCGGCATCGCCAGTTTTCGGGGCCAATCGAGTTTTGTGACCTGGACCTTCCGCATCCTGGTGAACACCTGCCACGACGCGCGACGCAGCCGGCTGCGGAAGAAAGAAGTCGCCGCGAACGACGAGCAACAACGCGATGATGCCGCGCCGCGCCCGGAGCCACGTGCGTCTGTCGCTCATCCCTCGCTGCGGCTGGCGCTTGAACGCGCCCTCGCCAAGCTGACCCGCCATCAGCGCGATGTTTTCTTGCTTTACGAAGTCGAAGGTTTCCGCCATGCGGAAATTTCTTCGATGCTGGAAATCAGCGAAGCCGCTTCGAAAAATACGCTTTTCCAGGCGAAGAAAAACCTTCGACAGATGCTGGAGCCTCCTCGTGGCGGTTATGCCGCCGGAGCACGGTGATTCCTATGAATGTAACGTGTAGAGACCGAGATCGGATTTTCGAAGACGGCACGGCGGCCGAATGGGCTGCGCTCGAAGGTCATGCGGCAAACTGCGTATCCTGCGCGGAAGAACTTCGCTCCTGGAAATCCCTCAGCGTGGCGGCGGCTGAACTGCGCGGGTACACGGAGAGCCCGGCGCTTTGGCCGCGGATCCGCCATTCCCTCACTGAACAAGCAGCTTCAATCCAAAAGGGACGCGAGCGCTGGAGCTGGCGCTCGCTTTTCGCGCCTTTTTCGTTTTCCTGGCAAACCGCGGCAGCGACAGCCTTCGTAGCCGTGCTAATGATTTCCGCCGGATGGCTCCTGCGGCCCAACAAACCACCGATACAGGAGGGCAGCTTGCTGAAGAGCAAGGCGCTCACCGAAGTGGAACACGCGGAATCCGCTTACGTGCAAGCGATCGATAGGCTCGCCGCCGACGCAAAGCCCCAGATCGATAATCCCGCGACCCCACTGATGGGCAACTACCGAGAAAAGCTGCTCGTGCTCGATAGCGCCATCGATGATCTGCGCGCGCAGACCGGGCAAAATCCATCGAACGCGCACCTGCGTTACGAATTGCTGGCCATGTATCAGGAAAAGCAGCGCACTTTGGAGGAAATTTTGGAGGAAAAGCGATGACCGGCCCCGTTCCCAAGACGCGGCAGGCTGCGCGGCCCCATTGGTCGAGCAAACGCTGTGTCCTGGTCTGCGCTGCCACTTTGCTTGCCATCACCGTACCGTCCGCAGGCGCTGCAAATCCTGGCCAGGAGCAGGTCACGCGCGACTTCCAGAAGACGCTCTCCCTGGGCGCTGGGCAATCGTTCCGCATCGAAAACAAATTCGGCCAAATTAGCATCCACGGCGAATCCAGCCGCGACCTGAAAATCTCCGCAACCATCCGGACGCAAGCCGACTCCCGCGAGCAGGCGCAAAGTTTCGCCGACAAAGTGCAGATCGATGTCCAGCAAACGGCGCACGGCGTCGAGGTGCGCACCAACTACCCGGAGGCAAATCGCAACTGGTTCGGCGGCAAGAACGCTTCCTATTCCGTCGATTATGAGATTGCCATGCCGTCCGACGCTCCGCTCTTCGTCAAGAACAGCTTCGGCAGCGTGAACGCCACCGGCGTCCGCAGCAAATCCGAGTTCGACAATAACCACGGCTCGCTTAACGTCCGCGATACCGGCGCTGCGCGGCTCAGCAACTCTTTCGGAAGCATCGAGCTTAGCGGAGCCGCCGGCGAAGCCTCCATCACTGACAACAATGGCTCAGTGCAGGTTTCGCAGGTGAAGGGCGCGCTCGAGCTGCGCAATCGCTTCGGCAGCGTCACGGTCCGCGAAATTGGCGGCGCCGCGAACATAACGGATGGCAACGGAGCCGTGAACCTGACGGACGCCGCCTCCGCTAACATCACCACATCGTTCGGCAGCGTTGAAGCCCGCAACATCCGGGGCGACCTGATGGTTCACGACAATAACGGGAACGTCGACGTCTCGAGCATCGGCGGCGCCGCTGACATCACCGACAGTTTCGGAAACGTCACCTTTTCTGACGTCAAGGGGCGCGTGAACTGCACCACCAGCAATGGCCGCGTCTACGGGAGCTCGCTCTCCGGAAGCGGCGTCACCATCCGCGATTCGTTCGGCAATCTCGAGCTGAGCAATATCGCCGGCGCGCTGAATGCGGAAACATCCAACGGAAAAATCACGCTGCGCTCCGCGCGCGGTATCGTGGAGCTGAAATCCTCTTTCGGCGCTATTGAAGCTTCGGACATCTCCAAGGGCATTCGCGCCATCACCGGCAACAGCAACATCACGCTCACCGACATTAGTGGCGAGACTTTCGCCAAAACCAGTTTCGGCAGCGTTTCTGCCGACCGGATCAATGGCAATCTCATCGTCGAAAACACCAACGGCTCGGTTACCGCGCGCAACGTGAAAGGCGATGCCGAAGTGACCACGTCCTTCGCCGGCGTCACACTCGAATCGGTCGGCGGTAAAACCACGGTGAACAATCAGAACGGCGGCATCTCCGTCACCGCCGCGCGTCCGGCCAGCGGTTGCCGCAACATCGCGCTCAAGACCTCCTTCTCTTCCATTCGCGTGCGCATCCCGGAGGGCCTTGGCTACAACGTCACGGCCCGCACGTCCTTCGGCCGCATCTCCACTGATTTACCAATTACTGCCAGCGGCGGCATCGGCCCTGAGTCGCTCAGCGGCACCATCGGCTCCGGTGGCTGTCAGCTCCAGCTAACCAATGCCAACGGCAGCATCGAGATTAACAAGGCCCAATGACCTCCTCTTCGCGAACTCTGCGCGGCGCTCAGTGCCGTCTCTTTCGTTCCATGGCGAAGGCCTTCTTCAAAATCCGCGTGGCCGTCTCCGTCAACTTGTATTTCGCCAACTCCTCTTCGCTTGCGAAGGCGACGTCGGTCACATCGCTTCCAGCGACGGCTTGGCCCGCTAGCCGTTCGCAAAGGTAGTCAACGATTACATAATGGAATCGCGGACCCTTCTTCCCCTCGTTCGCCCCTGCGGTGCTCTCCACGTAAATTCGGTCGAAGACTTCGATTAACTCGATCACGCGTACCGTGAGACCGGTCTCTTCCAGCAGTTCGCGCGCCACGCCTTCCTCCAGCGTCTCGCCCAACTCCAGCGTTCCTCCTGGTATCGACCATTCCCCAAGCAGCGGCTCGCTGCCGCGTCGAATCAACAGCGCGCGTCCCTGGTCGATAATTACGCCGCCTACACCAACCAACGGTCGTTCTGGATACTCCCGCGAAGATGCCATTTATGAGCTGTATATCCGTTTTCTGGAGGATTGCAAATCCGGCGCTGCCCGCCCGCATGGGGTTGACTTCACGCCGGTATATAATACGCTCAACGGTGGTGCTCGCCGTCTTAGCGGCGCCGCCTTTTGACACATGTACGGAGGATGGAGCTGTGATCCGCTGCCCTGAATGTTCCGCTGAAATCGACGTCGACGAAGACGAAGTCGAAGAAGGCGAGATTCTCAGTTGCCCAGAGTGCGAGTCTGAACTGGAAGTCTCGCAAATCCATCCCGTCCATCTGAACGTCATCTCCGAAGACATGGATGATGACGAAGACGAAGAAGACGACGAAGAGGCCGAACCTGGAGAAAATGGCGATGTTCCCAAGAACGAAGAAGAGGACGATGAGGAAGACGACGAAGAGTAATTCTACCTTCAGGAACGCGGGCATCTTCTTTTCTGCCTGCCCCCATCTAAACTTTTAAGGAGCGGGACTCATGCCTGTCCGTTGTGTCGTCGCCTTGTGGGCCGCGGCGCTGCTGGTTCCGTTCGCCGCCTCCCACGCGCCAGTTCAAGAAGCTGCTCCGGCCTCTCAGCCGCAGTCCTCCTCGTCCGCAAATAGCGGCAAGCAGAAATACAGCCACGCCGATGACTTTTTGATCCGCGGAACGGTGTTCACCGACAAAGCTCTCTCCTTCCCTGGCGTGCAACTCCGCATCCGCCGCGCGGGCGAAAAGAAATTTCGCTGGGAGGACAGCACCAATTCGCGCGGCGAATTCGCAATTCGCGTGCCGCAAGGTACCCAATATGAGATGGTGGCGCACGCCAAGAGCTTCGCCGACCAGACCAGGACCGTCGACGCACGGACCGGCTCCGGCGAAAACAACGTAGTCTTTCGCATGGAGCGGACCAAGAGAGGAAAACGATGACGCCTCGACTACGCTTGCTCTTTCTGCCTTTGCCTTTATGCGTGTGTGTGTGCACAGCCATGGCCCAGGACGCCAAGCATGAAGCGCAGCTCCGCACCGTCCGCGGCGTTGTGGCCGATAAGTCCTCCGAAAATCCTGTCCCATCGGCCGTTGTCTTTCTCAGGAATACGCGCACCAATGCTGTTCGCAGCTACATCGCCGACGAGGAAGGCAATTACCGCTTCAGCGGCCTGGATCCCAACGTCGACTATGAGATCCACGCCGAAAAGGATGGCGCCAAATCGGCCACTCGAACGGTTTCCAGTTTCGACGACAAGAAGGACATCGTCGTCAACCTGAAAATCGAAAAGAGAAAGGCCTGATAGACAGCGAGACCTAAGGCCCGATCGACGCGCGCGATTTCAGATCGCAGCGGTCGACCTCTTCACGACCACGCGTCCTTGATATCTTCGTGCGCCCGCTTCTCCGCGCTCTTGGCTTCCGCTTTCGCGTCCGCCTGCGGCTTTAGCGTCTGAATCGCCTTGGCGAGGCTCAGCGCTTTTCCGCCCTCGGGAGCGCTGCACGAAGAAACATTGCCGCTTCCCGGCGGAACCCCGGTGACCTCCCATTTCAAACAGTTGAATTTGATTTTAAGATTATGGCTGACGTACAGCGCGGCGACACACTCGTTTAATTGCCGGAAAGCCGTGCAGGCGTCCTCCAACTTCGTGCGCGGCGGCAAGAGCGCCTGCAGTTGTGACGCCAGCTTTTTGCTCTGCTCGCCATTTGCGACAAGTTGCTCGCTGGCCGTCGGGCCCTTCTTGATCCAATGCATGGGATTGTACGATTGCGCCGCGGCCTTCGCGGCCCCGAGAAGCACCAGCCCTGCTGTCAAGACGGCAATGATCCACTTCTTTTTCATGTCTTATCCCCTTCGCTCTGCAATCTCTAGCAAGCACGTCGCGAGCAAGCTCAAGTGAAAGGGCCGGACTTCCCTTGGGCTGGCTGCGCAAGGCAGCTCACCTTCCTAGTAGGCCATCACAGCAAACATAATTTCGACAACTACGCAGGCCGGTACTCCCCCAATGCGTCACCCCTGTCCTTGCGGCCAGTTTTGTAGTTTAGTGAGCCTGTACTCTTTTGCGGTTGTCCGACGCACACGATACGCCTAGAGTTATTTTGGGTCCGTAAAGACAGATGAAGTCCATCCTCGGTCTTCGTGCGCACACACCAAAACCTTCTCCCTTGGAAGGCTCGGGCGCTTTCCGCGCACTGCAAACCGAGACCGAGTTGCGGCAGCTCGGGCGTAGCGAGTGGTGGCTGTGGTTTTGCGCGTGTACCGTGACGCTCCTTGCCGCGTCGGCGTTGGTCCTGTCCTTCCTCCCCTTTCTCTTTCGTCACGCCAATCACTTCTACGAAATTCGACCCGATCAGGCGCAGTGGGGCACGGCGGCTCTCGTGGTGATTTTTAATGCTTGGCTGGTGTACCGGCAATGGTCTTTCCGGCGGCACAGGAAACACCTCACCACGCAGAATCCCTCTCCGGAGCATAACGAGAACGAAATCTCAGACGCCTCCGGTTTCGATCCCGTCACTGGCCTTTACACGCGCCTTTCCATTGAGCACCAGCTCGGCAAAGAAATAGGCCGCGCGCGCCGCGAAAACACATCGTTGAGCGTCGCTACGATTCATATCGACGAATTCGAGCAGGCGACCCAGCGCTATGGCAAAGCGGCTATTGACTCATTGCTGAAGGAATTTGCGCGCCGCCTGAAAAAAGCCATTCGCGCCTCCGATTTTGCCGTGCGTCTCACAAGCGGCGATTTTCTGCTCGTTCTGACCGAATGCACCCTGGGCGAGGTAAAACTTTTTTTGGACCGCATAGGTCCGCTGGAAATCACCTCCGCAGGAGAGAAAGTCGCGATCCCTTACTCCACCGGCTGGGTCGACTATCAGCCTGGCGACCTTCCCTCCGATCTGCTAAAGCGCGCCAGCCAAATTCTTCACCTGTACGAAAACGCTTCCAAGGACAGCTCCTCGACGACCCTCGTCGCCCGCTGACGACGTCACGCTAGCACGCGTGGACCCGCATGTTGTTGCTTTCCGTAACTTGCGCGCCTATGATTTGCGCAGATTTCCCTCATGCCGCCTCGGACCGTCTCCCTTCTAGGGGGTCTAATGTCGATGACCGCAAGGTTCCTACGTTACCTTCTTCTTGCCGTGCCGTTCTTTTGCAGCGGATGCACCAAGTCTCTCAATTCCGCTGGACGTCAATCAGGCAGCCAATATTTTCTGGTTACCGTGAACACGCAAGTCCCTTACTGGCAGACGGCTGCGACCGGGTTTACAAAAGCCGCTTCCGAAATGCAAGTACAGGGCACCATGGCCGGCCCAAACAATTATGATCCTATGGCCGAGCAGCAGGAGTTTCGCCGCGTTGTGCAGTTAAAGCCCGCGGGCATTCTGGTTTCACCGGCCGATCCCGATCTCATGAGGGCGGACATCGATGCCGCCGTTGCTGCCGGGATCCCGGTCATCACGGTCGACGCCGACTCCTCTGCCAGCAAGCGCTTATCCTTCATTGGTACGAACAACTATGAGGCCGGAAGATTGGGCGGTGAAATCGTCAGCCGCTCCCTGCACGGCAACGGCCGCGTCGCCATCTTTACTATGCCCGAACAGACCAATCTCAATGAGCGGTATCGCGGCTATATGGAGATCTTGACTGCGTACCCTCACGTCACGGTTCTACCCGTTGTCGACATCAAGGGAGATCCGCAGATCGCCTTCGAGCAAGCCCAGAAGCTAATCGCGGCAAATGCCAAAGTGGACGCCTTCGTGTGCCTGGATGCGCTGGGTGGCAAGGGCGTAGCGAAGGCATTGAGCGCAACTCGCGTCACGGGTAAAACACTTATTGCCATGGACGACGACCCCGAAACTCTCGAATGGATTCGCAAGGGCTTCATCCAGGGCACCATCGTGCAAAGGCCGTTCACCATGGGCTTCGTCGGTTTGAAAATGCTCGATGACCTGCACCGCCACAAGCCCCGATCGCTTGACGTGGGCTGGGCCAAAAGTCCCTTCGCGCCTGTCCCGACCTTCGTAGATACCGGCGTGATGTGGATCGATAAACAGAACCTGGACGCCTTCGTCCACGCACTGGCCAGTCCGTAATACCGCTAGCCGCCTGTAAATCGTTTCGGGTCACGACATTACGCGCTAACACTGAGCGAGTTCATGGAATCCCGTGTGCAGAAGGCCGTGGGCCGCGCATCTCATCGGCGAACCCAGGGTGAGGAGACTGACTTGGCAAACCGATTGGAAGGCAAAGTAGCTGCCGTTACCGGCGGCGATCAGGGGATTGGACGCGCGATTGTGGAGCGCCTGGCGGCGGAAGGCGCCGATGTGGCGTTGTGCTACCGCTCGAACAAAGCTGGCGCTGACGAAGTCGCCGCGGCCGTGCAGAAAGCAGGCCGAAAAGCAGCAGCGGTTCAATGTGACGTCGGGAAAGTTGCGGAGGGCCAACATTTCGTGGACGAGGCGGTCCGGCAGTTGGGCCGAATCGACATCCTGGTCAATAACGCCGGGCTTGAGCGCCGCGCGGATTTTTGGGACGTCACCGAGCAGGACTACGACGCCGTCCTTGACGTGAATCTGAAGGGGCCGTTTTTTCTGACCCAGGCATTTGTGAAGCATCGCATGCAGGTCAAAGCCGGCGGCAAGGTCATCAACATCAGCTCCGTGCACGAAGAGCTGCCGTTTCCGCACTTTGCCTCCTATTGCGCAAGCAAAGGTGGCATCAAAATGCTGACTCGGAATTTATCCATCGAGCTGGCGCCGCTTGGCATCACCATCAACTCGATTGCGCCGGGCGCTATCGAGACGCCCATCAATAAGAAACTGCTGAATGACCCGGTGAAGCTGAAATCGCTGCTGGAAAATATTCCGCTGAAGCGCCTCGGCAAACCGGAGGATGTAGCATCGGTTGCGGCGTTCCTGGCATCTTCGGACGCCGATTACGTGACGGGAACAACCTATTTCGTCGACGGTGGCCTGACCTGGAACTACGAGGAACAGTGAGGTTGGTTTTGGAGACCCTAACCTAGGCGCGCATCGCGGTCGCACCCCGTGCGGCTTGCAGCAGCTTGCGGGCATTATCGCGAATGTCGCCGCGGGCAAACACGGCGTTGCCCGCAACCAGCAACTCCGCGCCGGCACGAACCACGTCGCCGACCGTGGTCAGATCGACGCCTCCGTCCACTTCGATGCGGAACGAAAGTCCGCGGCGCTCGCGAATCTGAACCAGCGCTTCAATCTTGCGCAGCGCGCCGGGAATGAATTTCTGGGCGCCAAAACCGGGATTCACAGACATGACCAGCACGTGGTGCACGATGTCCAAAACCTCGTCGAGCATCTGCACGGGCGTCGCCGGATTGATCACCACCGCAGGCTGGCATCCATGCGACGCAATCAGGTGCAGCGTGCGATTGAGGTGCACGCAGGCTTCCTGGTGCACGGAAATCCAGTTGGCCCCGGCTTCTGCGAAGGCCCCGATATAATCGTCCGGATTTTCGATCATCAAGTGGCAATCGAAAGGCACCTTTGCAATCGCCTTGCGCAGCGACGCAACGACCGGCGGGCCGATCGTAAGGTTCGGAACGAAATGCCCGTCCATTACGTCGAGGTGCAGGACCGTGCCGCCGCCGTCAATGGCGGCGAGCGCTTCGGCGCCGAGCTGCGCGAAATTGGCGGAAAGAATGGAAGGTGCGAGTTCGATCAATGTAGCGCTCCCGCTCCTGTGATTATACGCGGAAGCAACAGCCCCTCGGTCCTGAATGTGGAGGTGGCGCTCTAACCGCGCCACGGAATGGCGCACCGGCGGGCGCTGCTTTCGCGGGCGAGTTCGAGGACGCGCATGACATTGAGCGCATGCTGCGGCGTGACTGCAGGCGCGGCTGTGCCGAGCAAGACGTCGCGGACGTTCGCGTAGTAGCTGCGATAGTCGCTCGGAGCGGGCGGGACGAGTTGCTTCGTGGCGGTGCCATCGGCGTTCACCACCGTTAGGACGCCGGAGTTTTCTTCTTGGTCCTCTTCGCTGGGCGTTTCGTTCCACGGGATGCGCCCGGCGCGCAATTGTGGCTCTTGCACGTCAAACGCGTGCTTCACGTAGGCGCCGTTGGTGCCGTGCAGAATGAAGCGCGGGCGCGTGACCGGGGCGAGCATTGTGGCGCGAAGCAGCGCGCACAAGCTGCCGCCATAGTGCAACGTAAGATCGAAGGAATCGTCGGCAATCGCATTTTCACGCTCAACGCGAATGTCGGCGGTGACCGCTTCGGGAAAGCCGAAGAGCAGCAGCGCATGATCGATCAGGTGCGGCGCGAGGTCGAAGAGAATGCCGGTGCCAGGGCCGGAGCGCTCGCGCCATGCGTTCGGTTTTGGCTGCGGGCGAAAACGGTCGTAGTTCGATTCGAATCGGACGATCCGGCCGAGACGGCCGCTCGCAACAAGTTGCTGCACGGCTTGAAAATCACCATCGTAACGGCGGTTTTGGTATACGGTCAGCAGCCGTCCGCGTTCTTGAGCGAACTTCACGAGGTCGAGAGCTTCCTCCATCGTGGGGGCTAAAGGTTTGTCGACCACTACATCGCGGCCTGCGGCGAGGCACTGCCTAGCGATGGAATGGTGCGTATCGTTTGGCGTGGCGACCACAATCAGTTGAATCTCAGGCATTGCCAGCAGCTCTTCGGCTCCGCGCACAATCCGCGCGTCGGGATAGAGCTTGGCTGCCTCGTTGCCGCTGCGTTGCAAAATCGCGGCAAGCTTCAAGCCCGGAACAGCACGAATCACCGGCGCATGAAACGAACGCCCTGCTAAGCCGAATCCGATGAGTCCGACGTTGATCATCCGAGTTGGCAGCTCTTACATGCCGACGTAGAGCGTACACGATTTCCCGCGCGACGCAGCTGCCGCGGCTTCGAGTGAAATTTGCCTCTGGCGGTTTGCTCCTTCAGAATGTCTTACAACATGTCGACCACCACCACGATGGCGATACCAGAACGCACCAGTAGCAGCCGCACCGGCTTGCTGGCGGTGCTTTTCCTCGGCTTCGCCTTGAGTGGGATTG
>WNFE01004983.1_pt1 | contig 11048 bp, 12 predicted proteins | sample 5400451 | NCBI WGS metagenome assembly WNFE01 (sample SAMN13153344, study PRJNA577476) | soil metagenome | isolation source: 200 cm saprolite under Douglas fir tree site 2 hole 2 | place: USA:California | collected 2015-04-18
CTACTGGATTCTCTCTAGCCAGCTGATATCATCTTTCACAGTTCTCACTCCTGGGCTTTTTCAGGGCAATGAATTAGGCGCGTCATTGATCGCGATTGTTGGGATCGTATCGGCGACTCTCGGTCTATGGATCGTAAATGTTGACTTCGACGAACTCCGTAGCCTATTCTCTCGACGTGATGGTTGGATATTCACCGTTCCACTCTCGCTTGTCGCCGCAGATGTGTATCTTACCTTGATCGTTCTCTCGACAAATTCCCAGATCGTGGAGTTGAATCCGTTCGTATCTTCCGCTATCGGGATAGGAGCCTCTGCTTTGATCCCTTTCATCATCTCATATCTCGCGTTATCACAAGGACTCGGTCTCCTCATGCTTAGGGTAGGATCATACCTTTTCGGTCCTCTGAAATCTTACAGGTACCTTCCATTCGTCTCAATTTGCGGAGCAGCCGGTTTTGGACCAGCCAGCAACCTAGTCTTGTTTCTTGACCCCAACGTAGGGGTTGCGGCATACGTTATCGGAGCGCTCGGTTGTGCGACGCTATCAACGATCTTGTTCACTCGAGTCGACAAGTTCGGGAATGATCTAGGTAAGCCTAAGTTCCAGCAACCATAGGACAAGAAACAGTCTCACCTTGGCACGAAGCTTTCGCTTCATGGTTCAAGAACACGATGCCACCCGACTCCACTGGGATTTCCGGCTTGAACTTGATGGGGTTCTGAAGAGCTGGGCAGTCCCCAAGGGTCCACCGACGGAGCCAGGCATCAAACGACTGGCGGTCCAGGTGCCCGACCATCCATTAAGCTATTTTGACTTCGAAGGGACGATCCCAGAGGGAGAGTATGGAGCCGGGACCGTCAAGGTCTGGGACAAGGGCACATACGTCCTCGAGTTAAGGGAGCCGCGAAAGTACCACGTGCTGCTCAAAGGAAAGAAGCTGAAAGGCGACTATCGACTCATCAACTTCAAAGATCGCAACTGGCTCATCTACAAAATAGCCTGAGAGTTGACCCGACACCTACATCCCGGATAAGATCGGGTCGGGAATTGCGACCGTCGGTTTCTCCTTCAGCAAAATCTGAGAAGATGCAACCGAGATGAGAGCAATGGCCAATGAGAAGACGATGACAGCTTGTAGCTGAGCGGCGTCGGCGATCAAGCCTCCCGCCAGAGGTCCTAGGCCTCCTCCAAGGCTGATCGCCGATTCTAGTAGCCCGAGACCTTTGCCTCGATCTGCCGCTGAAGTGTAGTCTGACATCAACGCGGCCGCGGCCGATTGTACCAGTGGATAAATTGGCAGAATCCAGAGAACGGTGACAACAACGACATTCGTCACGAAGTATATGATCGTGAAGTATGCTACGTATCCTGCTGCGCCGAGCATGAAGACTGGTTTTCTTCCCACCTTGTCGTTGAGTGGTCCGACTATCCGGTAGGCAAAGACACCAAGAACTGTTGTTCCTGTGGCCGCGAGCCCGGCTGTCAGCCTTGACCCGTTGAGAACATCGACTAGGTATACGGTGAAGAAGCTGTTGAATGCCGAGGTTGAGACAAGTACAGTTATGGAAAGCAGACAGAGAATCGCGATGTTCCTCTGTTTCAACAGCCCCCAATAGCCTCTGGAAATATCCAGAAATCTCTTCACAGTCAGCGCGTCTCTTGGGGCGAATAATACAACGAGGGTACCCACGTAGCCGTAGATCGCCCCTAAGAGGAAGAGGGAGTTGACAGATTCATACTGGTAGAGGATTCCACCAATGAGTGTTGCAGTTGCATAGCCTAGTAATGCAGCGGTCCAGAATCCACCGATTGCTCGTCCATACTGTCGGTTGGACAGAGTGGCCATTGCGCCGTAGACGGGAATGAAGCTTGACGAGAAGAGCCCCATCAGAGACACGACGAGGACAAACTCTTCAGGGGTCTTCAGGAACGGGAAGACTGAGAATCCAACCCCTTGTACAACAAGTGAGACGAGTAGAATCTTGTTTCCTCTCCCGGTCTTGTCGAGAATGCCGCCCCATGCTGGTGAGAGTCCTATCGTCTCGATCGCTGGAATCAGTGAGACGAGTGCGATGAGAAGATAGGAGGCACCTAGCGAGCGCAAGTGGATCGGGAGAAACGCCCAGATTATTCCGATGGGGCCGAATGCGAGACCAGTTGAGACATGAACGGTAAGTCGTTGATTCATCCAATCTCGAATCCGGGATAGTCGCTGATGCTACTTCCAGATTGAATAATATGCCACAGAGGACTGTCGAGCGGATTTTTCAGAACTGGTAGCAGTATCTATCGATCTATTGAGCCTTCGAAGGGGTGAAACCGATTCGTCGTCGTATCTCTTCGCTGATTCGCCGTTTCTCGTCATCGTTTTTTGCTATCATCCACTGAAGCTTTAGCTTGAACACGTCTTGCTCTAGAGTCTGCTTTTGTTTTTGGACTGCGCTCGTCGTGCCAGAGGCCAAGGTGGTTGTCAAGCGTCGTTCTCCGACCACAGATTTAACGGATTCTGAACCTGCCAACGGAGAGTTAGAGTCCAAGAGCTGCCCCGAGGGCGAATCCGAGAATCGCCAAGACTCCGAAGGATAGGTGGAGAAATATCGTGTTCGCATTCGCGGGAATTATTGCGTGTGGATCCTTGTAGTTTGCCCGGAGAATCTTGATCGCTTTTGCGGCGAAGGGCAGACTCAACAGTGCTATGAGCGAAGTGAGGCTCGTAATGCCTGGGGAGAAGATTTCGAGGACGGCGTAGAGGACTATGAGAATGTACGCTGTTACGACCATTCCGACGTAGACGGTGATGGATTTTGCGTATCCAAGTCTCAGGACTAGAGTCTTCTTTCCTACCGCATTGTCGGCGTCCATGTCTGGGAATTCGTTGATCCAGAGGACGGCGGCGATGAGCAGTCCAACGGGAATCGAGGCGAGTAGCGGCGCTACTGCGAAGCTGTGCGCCTGCACATAATACGCGCCGAGAGTCATAACCGGACCAAAGTTGAGTCCGACAATCAGTTCTCCGACTCCTCGATAGGCTAAACGGAATGGCGGTCCGACGTACGCGTAGGTGGAAATTACTCCAATCAATCCTAGTACGAACAGGTAGGGAAGTGACAGGGCGAAGATGAAGTAAAATCCGATCAAGCTACCTAGAACAAGGCATGTTGTGGCAACGAGAATGTGGGTTGACGGTTTTACTAGTCCCGCGGTCAGGATTCGTCCACCTCCAGCGAATGGGTTCTGATGTTTGACTTGAAGATCGTTTCCACTCTTGAAATCGAAATAGTCATTGAACATGTTGGTGGCGATCTGGATGAGACTGGCTCCAAGGAGAGTAAGGAAGAATGTCGCAAAGTTGAAGATATGGGCCACCTGAAACGCAATTACACTCCCCAGAACTACTGGGACAAAGGTCGCTTGCAAGAAGGGTACGCGCATGGTCCTCAGCCATAAAGCCAGGAAGGGCGGGCGAGTGACATTGGCGGTTGAAGCGGTTGTCAAGCTCATCCTCCCGATTTTTCGCGAGAGCGACCGGTCCGCAGATAATATAAACTCTTAACCATTAATCGTCATCGTCGAGAGCGAAAACCTAAAGTCGGCTTGAGAAGAGCCGCAGTGGGCCTTTCAAGAGGATTGTAGTTGGAAGAGAGAGACGTAGTCGTAGTAGGAGCAGGCATCGCCGGCTGCATGACAGCCGCCACAATAGCCATCAAGTCCAAAGGCAAAGTAGACGTTCTACTACTCGACCGTAACCCAGAGGCCGAGGTCGGAAAGAAGACCACCGTCGGATGGGTCTGTGGAGACGCGGTTGGGGAGCATCACATCAAATTCCTCAACGAGCACCTCGGTGTCACCTACGGCAAGCCCGAGATGGAAAACCGAGTCACAGCAGTCTATGTCTACTCTCCAGACATGAAGGTAAGGGTACCATTCGAAGGACCCGGCTACGTGCTGGACCGGCCGAAGTTTGGCAAGCGATTGCTCGATGACGCACTGAAGGCCGGAGTGGAATTTCGTGGAGGCGTCCAGGCGCTGGATCTCGTCGGAGAATCAGGCCGGATCGTGGGACTCAAAGGACAGACTGTTGGCGGGACCATTAACCAACCTTTCGAGATGAGAACGAAGCTCGTGATCGACACTTCTGGAATGTCCACGAAACTGCGGAGAAACCTGCCTATTCCAAGTCACATCGAGAAAGAGATCGATAAAGATGACATTGAGCCAACAGCGCGGCTGAACGCAAAACTCCGGGATGGGGTCCAGGTCGAACCCTTCCACTGCGACATCTACCTCGACCAAGAGAAGGCTCCGGGAGGATATCTCTGGCTATTCCCGAAGAGCGAAGACAAAGTAAACATCGGTCTCGGTATTCAACAGAAGAGAAGCCAGAAACCGTTGAGCGCACTGTTGAAGGACTGGCTCGCGACCGATGATCGTTTCAAGGAGATGACGCCCTTGAGCGATGACAGCAATCTTACAGGTAGCTGGCAGGTCTCCGTGAGACACCAGAACGATTGTCTGGTGGCTAATGGCTACATGATCTGCGGCGACACCGCCTGGTTCCCTAATCCAATTAGCGCAGGCGGGATTGGCCCAGGATTGATCGGTGGGGTCCTGGCTGGAGAGACTGCAGTACGTGCTGTTGAACAGAATGATTTCAGCGAGAAGAATCTCTGGCAATACAACCTAGACTTCGTAAAGCATTACGGAAGCAAGACCGCCGGACTGGAAGCGTTCCGGATGTATCTCCAGACCCTGAACAACCAGGAGATTAACTATGGAATGCGCCACTTCCTGTCAGGGAAGGAGGCTACCGAGATTTCGCTCGGTGAGATGCCGCATCTCTCGCCCTTCGGGAAGATGGTGAAACTATTCCTGGGACTTGGATCCTACAAGGCGTTCCGTGGATTGGTCTACACCATGAAGCAGATGGAGGCCCTCAACAATCTCTACCAGAACTATCCCAAAGACCCGTCACAGTTCGAAGCATGGAAGCACCAGGTAGATTCGACTCTCTCAGAAACTAGGACGCGATTCAGCTAGAGAAGTCACACAGTCAATAAATACCCCAGTTCTCCCTCGTCGATGTGAAGCAGTTGTCTTCTCCAGACATTACTCCATTCGAGTCCAGACGGGTTGATGATCAGGCGCTCGTAATGGAGATGCTGTCGGCGGAGACAGACGCAACCTACACTTTTCAGGGCCTCAAGAGACGCCTCGGACTGCACCAGGAGAAGCTGACGAGAATCCTCAGACGACTAGAAGACAATAATCTTGTCGCGAAGACCGAAGAAGGATACCGGACGCTGAAACATTCGCGCAAAGCGGCGCAACACCTCGTCAATGGCGAGCCTGTGATTCGAGGTCAGCTTCCGCCAGGGATAGACGCCCAGAACCTGCTGGGAAAGATCAAGGGTCGATGGTTCAAGAATTTCCGGTGGGTAGGCTACGCCAATGGAACGGATGAGCTGTCGCTCTACTGGATTACGGAAGACAACAAGTTCCAAGTCAGGATTCAACTCTCACCGATTGAGATTCTAGTCTGGTCCCAGCCGACAGATCCAAAAGAGACGGATTCTCCCGTGACTGCGGCCTACGAACTGTTCGATCGAATCAGTCGAATGGTACCAGAACTCGGCGAAAACAGCTAAGCTCCAACTCAAGCATTATCGGTTAGGGCCGAGTTTCACTCTTGGATTGAAACCGGAAAGTCCTCAGCCGAGACACGATTAGCCTTTACTTGAAACCATCATCGCTCAAAGAGTGAGCAACGCTGGAGGCATCGGCTACCGAGCCTGAACCTGTTGTGAGTTGGAGGACAGTTATCGGCCTCCTTGGCTGGGTGTTGGTTCTTACCGGAATATTTCTTCTCACAGTAGGCTGCAGCCCGATACACCAGACGTCCTGTAGCACAAGACTGACACTCTCTTCAACAGTAACAACCATTGCTGGCGCACTTCTTCTTGCTACCTCATGGCTGACAGGCGAGAAAGGAGACAAGACTCCTCTGAAAGTAAGTGTCAAGATGCTCGCGAAGTATCTTCTCATACTCTCAGGTCTCGCAATCCTAGTCGTCATATTCCTCTTCTTCGCTTTCATCGGCCTCGCTCCTTAGAGGAATCGATGACGATTATCGCAATCTCATACTAACCCTCAGCGGCCGCCATGCCAAAAGGCCCGCCGGCAAGATAGGGCCGCGAAACACTTGTCACCATGGACTGGATACCCATTTCCCCAGTCAATATGGGTCGCCCTATACTAGGCGTATAGTGAGGAAGAAAGCGAATGATTGGAGAATCTATCCAGTTTGATGACGGTTTCGATGTAGTGAGACTGGACTGGCAACCGATAGAGCGGCATCCTAGACCCTTCAAGAGGAAGAACCCGAACGACTTCGGGCGGAACGCCTTCAGGTTTAGCCTAAGTCTGTCGTTCATCTTCTAAACAACTAGCCCGTTCCCGCAGCCGATTGGCCAATGGGATTTCGTGGCCCTTCTAGGAGCGTGTACACGGCACTGAGGATTATTGATCGCGCTCTGAGAATGCTTGTGCAAACTGGTATTGCGATTCCTTCTGCAATATCGAGCTCAATTTAGCGATATCCCTTTAGAAAAAAGCGGGATTCTCACACCCTACCGAGATCTTCGGAGATGTGAGACCATGTGGAGATTTCTTCTTCGGCATGGATTGGCTGCTTCCTAGAGACTCGTGGGTGCGAATGTTAGTCCCGAGTTCGCATTCGAGCTATCTGACATGGGGTGTGCTGCCTGATTGATCAGTTCCACTACGGCTTCGGGGTGGGAGATCATCACTAAGTGTGAGCCTCTGACTTCGACGATAGTGGCGTTGGCGCGTTGAGCCATGATCAATTGTGCGAATGGTGGAATGGCGTTGTCGATAGTGCCAACGAGGTAGAAGGATCGGATTGTCTTCCACGCAGGCACTCCAGATTGCTGTGAAAAGGCACTCAGAGCGAACGGGCGTTGGGTCGATGCGAGGACTGCCCCTTCTTTGGGAGGAAGGTCGTTTGCGAAGCAGGACGGGAAGAGGCTCGGTTTGATGTAGAGATCAACGTCTCCGCCCTTCAATGGCACGAAGTTGAAGACCTGTGCGGGATTGCCCGAGACACATGATGGTGACCGGCCGGCCGGGGGCGGAATGCTGGAGAGCGATGCTAGGGATTCTCCCTGGTCGGGTGCGAAGGCGTCTATGTAGACGAGAGCTTTCACGTTCGGATTTCCTGTTGCGGCGTTGGTGATGACCGCGCCTCCGTACGAGTGTCCGACGAGGATGATCGGTCCGCTGATGGTCTGGAGGAAGCTGGCTATGTACGCAGAGTCAGAAGTCAAGCCGCGCAGTGGGTTGGCAGGTGCGTAAACCGTGTAGCCCTGTTCTTGAAGACGTTGAATGACGCCACTCCAGCTCGATCCGTCAGCCCATGCACCGTGAACCAGAACGATGGAGGGTTTGGGTCCGGACCCAGTGTCGGATCTCGCAGCTACTACATACGCTGGGACGAGAAGAAGAGCGAGGATAGCTAACGGGATGAACTTTTTCATATCTATCATTTCACCTCTCTTGATGGTCTCGTGGCAGGTTGTTTGATTGAAAAGGCTACAGGTGGGTGAGTGAGAGCACTTTGCAGAGAATACAATCTGACTCTTCAATCATGAGACAGCGGACTTAGTCCTAGCCGTTTCCTTGAAACATGGCGAAAATTTATTCAGTGTAGCGCAGACATCTGGTTTCGAAGATGGGCAAGTCTAGCAGTCAAAGTGACATGTGGAAAGGCACCATTACTCTTTCGTTGGCCGTACTATTTGCGGTTGTTTTAGTAACTGTTCACGTTATCGAGCCTGAAACGAACTTCGGCCCTATCAGTCTATACTCTCTCGGACCCTTTGGCATCGTGATGAGGGCGGGTTTCGTCGTTCTCGGTCTCGCATTCTTCTCCCTTGTAGCCGGGTTACGGGGCCACGCGGGACCTACAACTGATTTGATCGTGCTTTCCATCACAGGTGCAGGGCTTGTCACTATTGGTGCGTTCAACACAGATGCTCCTGGGACCGCCTCGACTCTCTCGGGTATAATTCATAGTTCGGCTGCAAATGTTTGGTCAATCGGCGCGATCGTCGGAATATTGTTGTTCGCCGTGGCTTTTCGCCAAGATGGGAAGAGTCTAGACATAGGACGATTATCACGGAATCTAGGAATTGCTGTAATGATAATCTATCTTGGAGGTTTCTTTGGACTCGGAACTTACTTTACAGCGGTTCAGCCTAGACTGTTCTTTGCTCTGGTCGTGCTCTGGATTAGTCTCGTTGCCAACCGACTTCGTGCCGGAAAACTTACAGACCTTGCCGTTCTCGAGGATTCCTAGGCTCCTCCCAATGAGACGATCAGGTCAGTCAGAAAACCGGCCAGAAGCCCGATGAAGAGTCCGACCATTATCAGATCGTTCCGGGATTCTCGTCTCGCAGTATTGTACATTAGCAGAGTGACGTAGATCAGGGCTCCGCCGGCCAGGGATAGGAACATTATGTAGGTTAGCTGGGACACCCAGACGCTGCCCACGAGGGTCCCGATAAAGGTGGGACTCCCGCCGATTATGCCCATCTTCGCGAGGAATGAGATCTGAGTTTTTTCAGGGATTCCGGTTAGAGGTCCTGCAATTCCGAAACCTTCGGTTGCGTTGTGGGCTCCGAAGCCTACGATAAGGACTACGGCGAGCGCGACTGCCCCTGACGCGTAGGACTGGCCGATGGCTAAGCCTTCGCTGAAGTTGTGGAGTCCAATGCCGACAGCGATCATCGTCGCAAGATGGCGAGGACTAGTGAAGATCTCAGCTCCGTGTTGTTGCTGTGTTTTGTCCTGTGGACCTACTGGGTTTGGTTTTCCTTGGTCATTGTTTTCTTCTCGGGCAGCCAGCTTCTTTCTGGTTGAGATGATTCTTCTGAGGTACCTCTGTTCGTAGAGAGCTAGTCCCAATAGTCCCAAACCTAGTCCGCCGAACAGTGCGAGAAGATCTATAACCGCGTCCGTTACGGGACCTTTTCCTGTGTATCCTGCGACCGCGGCGAGTTTTGTTGGCTGCCAGGCGGCGGACAAGACGTCAGTTATCAGGAATACAAGAATTCCCATTGCGAGCGCATTGAGGAATCCTTTTTTCATGCGGCTGACATTCGGGAGCAGGGCCATAGGTAGGCCTAGGAAGATGGTCAGTCCGGCGATTGCGCCAAGCAGTAGTAGTTGTGCGTAGTCTATCAAGCCGCAACGCAACTCTAGGTTATGACATACGTCATTTAAGGCAATCGACGTTAACAGAAGTTGTTAACACCGTTAATAACAGCCGCATAGTCTTTCGAACCATGCGTAATGTTACTGAAGGCGTGCGGAGCGAGAATATGATTCCGGTTGTTCGTGCCCGACTTGCGCTGAGCCTAAGGCGGGAAGGTCTCAGAGTGAAGGAAATTGCTGCAGCTCTCAACACCACACCAGCTGCGGTAGTTCAATATCTGAAGGGCAAGAGAGGAAGGTTGGTCGTACGACCTGCTCAGGTCGACCGAACGATCGACGCTCTTGCTGACAAGGTCTTGCAGAGGGTCCGCAGTGGCGTGAGAGAAGGCGTTAGGATGCCGGAATTGATGGAAGCAGCTGACCAGATAATAATTGCCAGTAAGGGTAGCAAGATGCTTGAGGAGACGCCGCAGAAACGGGAGAAGCAGGTTGTTGAGGTTCTTCGACAGAGACTGGAATTGGAGCTGAAAGCTTCGGAGAGGTGCTTAGAATCAGCCGTGAAATTTGACGATCAGTACTCCAAGCTTCTGCTCCGAATGATAGCTGCGGACAGCATGCGGCACGCTGATGTTGTTTCTCAGATCATCTCATGGACTGAACTACCTCGCGAACCTACTCTGAATGTCCCAAGGAAAGAATTCCTTGACGCGATCTTGCAGATAGAAGACAAAGCAGGAGAGCAGTCACTCAGAGACACGCATCAGTTTCTTTCTACTGTCAATCGGAAAATAACCCAATCTTAAACAAAGAGTTCCTAACCGAATGTGAGGGATCGAACTTTCGGAATCGGGTCCGAACCTTTTTGATTCCCCTATGGGCCGTTTGGTCTCGGGCGCCCGTCCTCTATTTTTCGCTACTTTGCTGGGTGGTAGGTGAGGAGGACGATGCCTGAGGGGAACGTCTTCGACTCTGCAAGTTTCAGGGCCTTCATTGTCTCCGCGTTGTTATCGAAGAGTCGTCTTCCACTTCCCAAGACAACGGGATGGACCATGAGCCGCAATTCATCGACGAGGTCATGCTGCAACAGCATGTTCACCAGCTTACCGCTACCGTAGACCAGAATGTCCTTTCCCGGCTGCTGTTTCAGCTTCTTCACTTCCTCAGCGACATTCGCCTTGATGAGCTTAGAATTGTTCCAGTCGAGTTTTTTCAAAGTAGTTGAAACGACGTACTTGGGCATGTTGTTCATCTTATCCGCGAACCCTACGTCGTCCTTCATTGAAGGCCAGGCTTTCGCGAAGCCCTCATAGGTCACGCGTCCCAGCAAGAGCCCGTCGCTCGCAAACACTTCATCCAACTTGTACTTCGGAACCTGATCGTCCCGAAACTTGAAACTCCAGCCCCCATGCTTGAACTTCTCAGCTCCACCAGGGTCCTCCACAACACCGTCTAGGGACACGAATTCTGAAACAACTATCCTTCCCATCCGACTAGCTTCCCCTGCCATAGCGGAGACTGGCGACTCCGTTCTTGTACGTCTTGGATTCTAGTAGTTTCAACCTACGCATCTCACTCTGTTCTCTGAACAAGGGCTTTCCCTTGCCAAGAACGATAGGATTGATGTTGAAGAAGTATTCGTCGATCAAGTTCAGATTCATGAACGTTGACCCAAGCGTTGGGCTCGCGAATAGTATGAGGTTCTTGCCAGGCTGTTTCCGCAGTCCGGCAATTTCTTCGCCGATGTGATCTTTAACAATTCTCGTATTCTGCCAATGAACATTTTTCAGGGTCGTGGAGAATACTATCTTGGGTGCAG
>WNFE01003945.1_pt1 | contig 11043 bp, 13 predicted proteins | sample 5400451 | NCBI WGS metagenome assembly WNFE01 (sample SAMN13153344, study PRJNA577476) | soil metagenome | isolation source: 200 cm saprolite under Douglas fir tree site 2 hole 2 | place: USA:California | collected 2015-04-18
GTTCTCGCGCCGGACAACCTCCATGTGGCCAGGGACCTCAAGAAGGTCTCGTCTGGCCAGCAGCTCTCGCCGGTGCTGCTCCTGCGGGGACGACTGGCCGCCGACATCCCGCTGACGGTCGCCGACGGCTACCACCGGACTTGCGCCAGCCATCACGTCGATGAAGACGCCGATATCCCCTGCCGGATCGTGGACGCGGCCAGGCGATGATGTCGCAGACCCAGGCACACATCCGCGCGGAATACCCTCACCCCTCCCCCTCCCGCAAGGGGGAGGGAAATTCCTTACGTTGTTCACAGCGCCCTGAACGACCACCACCCCACCACTCCCCGCAAGGGGGAGGGAGATTCTTTATATCGTTCACAGTGTCTGGTTGAAGACCTATGCCCCCCGGGTGCTGGCTGTTTTCGTGCTGTTGATCGTGGCAACCGTCCTCGCCGGGCTGGCGATCAGGGCGTGGGCGCCTGCCTTCGACTTGCACGCGATCCAGGCTGTGGCGGCGCACCGCACCGCGGGCTTGACGCGACTGACCTCGGTCCTGACAGCCCTGGGCTCCCTGGTGATCCTTTCCCCGCTGGCAGCCATCGCCGCCGCGCTCCTCTGGCGCTGGGATCGACACCGCGACGCCCTCGTGCTGGTTACCGTCGTGGTGGGGTCGGCGCTCCTGCCCGCCCTCACCAAGGTCATCATCGGCCGGCCCCGGCCGCCCGTCGAGCATTTGACCCAGGTCTCCTCCAATAGCTTTCCATCCGAGCATGCGGTCCAGGCCGCCGCGATTTACCTCGCCCTGGCGCTCCTGCTGGGCAGATCATGGCCTGCCCCGTGGCAGCGGGTCCTGATCGGGACGGCGCTGGTCCTCGCCGTCGTGGTGGCCGGCTCGCGCGTCTATCTCGGCGTCCACTACCCCACGGATGTGACCGCCGGCCTGGTTGTCGGCTGGATCTGGAGCTGGCTGTTGGTGGGCCAAGCTCAGAACGATGAGAAGCACGTAATGAAATCGAAAGGAACCGGCTGACAGGCTATGCGCATGCCACCCCTGACTCGAGTGATCGTCGGTCTGGGCGCGCTGGTTGTGATGGGCGCCCTGGCGTTTGGAGGCGTTTACTGGTTGCTACTCGGTGGGAGCTCGCCTCGCCAGCTGACGATACAGCCGGCCAGCACCGCCTCGCCCGCGACCACGGCCAGTGCCAGCCCGGGTGTCGGGACCTGGACTGTCGGCACCGGCTCGGTTGCCGGGTATCGCGTGCGCGAACAACTGGCGGGGCTGGCCGCGCCCACCGACGCGGTCGGGCGGACCTCGTCGATTACCGGCAGCTTCACCCTGGCGCAGTCGGCCGCCGGTTACACGGTCACGGCCGCGACCTTCACGGTCGATGTGTCCACCCTGACCAGCGACCGGGCGATGCGGGACCGGCGCATCCACCAGATGGGTCTGGAGAGCGATCGCTACCCGACGGCCACCTTTAAGCTGACCAATCCGATCGTGCTCCCGGCGACCGCAACCACCGGACAGACGGTCCACGTCTCTGCCACCGGAGACCTGACCATCCATGGCACGACGAAGTCCGTGACGATCCCAATGGACGCGCAGCTGAACGGATCGCAGATCCAGGTAGTGGGCTCGCTGACGTTCCCGTTCAGTGAGTTCAACATGGTGCCGCCCAGCATCGGTGGCTTCGTGAGCGTCCAGGATAATGCCACCATGGAGTTCAGCCTGCTGCTCCAGAAAGCGTAGGACGACCTATCCGCATCCTGGTCGCCGAGGACGACCGCGGGCTGCGCGAGGTGCTCGTTCAGGGCCTGCAGGACGCGGGCTACGTGGTAGATGCCGTCGACCGCGGGGACGACGCCATCGAACAGCTGAAGTTTTATGCGTACGACGTCGCCATCGTGGACTGGCGGATGCCCGGCGTGCCTGGCGTGGAGGTCGTGTCCTGGGCACGCAAACACGACCGGCCGACCGCCATCCTGATGCTGACCGCCCGCGACACCACGCCCGACCGGATCCAGGGGCTGGACGCCGGGGCCGACGACTACCTGGTCAAGCCGTTCGACTTCGGCGAGCTGGTGGCCCGGGTGCGCGCGCTGCAGCGCCGGCCGCGGGGAGTCGACGCGCCGGTGATGGTTAAGGGTGGGCTCTCGCTCGATCCGGCGCGCCGCCAGGCCTCGGTGAATGGCCGGCCGCTCAACCTGACCACGGCGGAGTTTCACATCGTGGAGCTGTTGATGCGGCGCTTCCCGGCCGTGGTCGACCGCAAGGCCATCGCCGAGCATGCCTGGCGCGATGAAACCGATCCGCTCGGCTCAAACGTCATTGACGTCAAGATGAGCCGCCTTAGGGCGAAGCTCGTCAACTCGGGCATCCGCATCGTCACGGTTCGGGGAGCCGGGTTCAGGCTCGAAGAGTGGACGTAGCGCAGCTAAGCTCGCGCTGGATCTCAAGGAGGATGAGAGCTACCCCTCGCGATACCCCTACCCCTAACCTCCCCGCAGGGGGGGAGGGAGATTTGAGTCGGAGGGCGAGGACGGGACAGGCCTCGATCGCCCGCCGGGCATTTTCGGTGAGCTCGGCCGGGATGGCGCCAGCTTTGATGATCGAGTAGCCGCAGTCGTCGAGCCCAATCCGCTCCGGCAGCAGCTCGGCGCAGAGCCCATGCCCCATGAGCAGTGAGCACCTTCATCCGGACGAGCGCGCTACGTGTCGACGGATCTTTGCCCACCAGCGCATAGAGGAAAAGCCGTACGGCCGAACGCCGCTTGCGTTCCTCGTGATGCTCGCTAGGCTACGCTGACCGGCTGGGCGGCGACCCCCGGCCCCTGACCAATCGCGCTGGTCAGGCCCTTACGGTTCTGCTGGATTAGCCTCTCCTTCTACGGTGCAGGTTCCCGATTACGCTCGGTGACGCTGGTCCCCAAGTTTTTAGAGCAGCCGCCCTAAGGATCTATGGAGCTCCGCGACGGGCTACGACGTGGCGGTATATGTGAAGGTGAAAATGATCGGGACCGTGCGGTCACCGACCTGGATCGTTCCCATGACCATCACGGTCCCGGGCGTCGGCAGGCTCGACAGCGGAACAGGCGTGGTGACGCACGCCGTGCCGAAGGGCGAGTTGACGAAAATCCACCGGGTCTGCGTTCCCTCCTGATTGCCGGCCTGATCCACCGCGGCAAAGTTCAGGACGTAGGCGCCGCTGGTGAGGAAGGGCACGGTGCCGGAGGATCCGCTAAAGGTGTTCGTCAGCGGAGGATTCGGCAGAGCCTGGCCCTGAACGATCTGCGACGAACCGTACAGGATCGCGGCCACCGGGTCCAGGGTGTCCGACGCCGAGAGGACGGCGTTCACGCCGAAGGAGTCGTAGCAGGTTGCGGTGAAGGTGATGCCTCCCGGCTGCACTGTCACGTTCGCGGTCGTAGTCACCAGCTGGCGCCCGTTCAGCGGTCCGGGCTGGCTGGTGAAGCTGGTGGTCGGCGAGCTCTTGTCGATATCGATACCGCCGAACGTCGCCGGGGCCGCGGCGTTGCCGGCGTTGTCCATGCAATTGCCGGCGGCCGACTGGTTGGCGCCCTCGGTCGAGATCGTGACCGGCCCCGTCACCGAGGCCACGCCAGAGAGACTGTCGGTGCAGTTAAAGGTCACGGTGACGTTCTGGTTGGTCCACGTCCCGCTCACGTACGGTTTGCCGTCTGCCGTCGTCGCGCTCGCGCTCAGAACCGGCGGGGTCTTGTCGATCTTGATCCCGGTCTGCGTGTTGCTGGCCGTGTTCCCCGCGTTGTCGGTGCAGGTGCCCGTGGCGGACTGGTTCACGCCTTCGCTGGTGAGGAGCGCGCCCACGGTCGCTGCGGTCGCCCCAGACAGGCTGTCCGCGCAGCCCCAGGTCAGCGTCACGCTGGTGTTGTTCCAGCCGTTCGCGTTGGCCTTCGGGCTCTGGCCCTGATAGGTGATGGTGGGCGGGGTCTTGTCGATGTCAATGCCACCGAAGATCGCCGGGGTCGCGCCGTTACCAGCGTTGTCCACGCAATTGCCGGTGGCCGACTGATTGGCGCCTTCGGTCGAGATCGTGACCGGGGCCGTCACCGAGGCCACGCCCGAGAGACTGTCGGTGCAGTTAAAGGTCACAGTGACGGTCTGGTTGGTCCACGTCCCGCTCACGTAAGGTTTGCCGTCTGCCGTCGCCGCACTCGCTTTCAGCACCGGCGGCGTCTCGTCGATGTTGATCCCGGCTTGTGTGTCCGTGGCCGTGTTCCCGGCCTTGTCGATACAGGTGCCGCTGGCCGACTGATTGGTGCCCTCGGTCGCGATGGTCGCGCTCACGGTCGCCGCGGCTGGCCCGCTCAGGCTATCCGCGCAGCCCCAGGTCAGGGTGACGCTGGTGTTGTTCCAGCCACTCGCGTTGGCCTTCGGGCTCTGGCCCTGGAAGGCGATGGTGGGCGGGGTCTTGTCGATGTCGATGTTCATGAAGGTTGTCGAGGCTGTGTTCCCGACGTTGTCCGCGCAACTGCCGGTGGCCGATTGGTCCTTCCCCTCACCGCCCAGCGTCACGGGCAGAGTGACCGTGGACGAGTTCACACCTGACCCACCGTCGCTGCACGCGAAGCTGATCGTGACGCTCTGGTTAGTCCAGGTCCCGCCGGTGTACGGCTTGTCGTCGCCGGCGGTGACCGCGGTCGCGCTGATCGCCGGCGCCTTCAGGTCGATCTTGCTGCCGCTGATGGGCCCGGCGGTGGCGCAGTTGCCGGCCAGGTCGCAGACCTGGTGGCTACCGGTCGATGCGTTCGCGGTCTCGGTCCCGGCTGGCACGCTGGTGGCGAGCGTGAAGCCGGCGTCGGAGGGATTCGCCAGGCCGGAGCCGGAATCAGAGGCCGTGCACGTGTACGAGAGGTTGGCCGCGTGCCACGCCGTGTCCGGCGTCTGACACTGGATGGTCGGCGGGGTGCTGTCCACCAGCCAGGTGGAGCTGACGTCCGGGCTGCGGTTGCCCGCCGGGTCCGCCGCCTGGACCGTGAAGGTGTGCTGGCCGTCGGCGAGCTGGGTGTAGGTGACGCCCGACGTGCACGGACCGAAGCTGCCCCCATCGAGCTTGCAGAACGAGGCGAAGCCGCTCGCGTTATCGGGGTCGGCGATGGTCCAGGTGAAGACCGCCTGGTTGGAGCTGGTCGGATTCGCGGGCTTCCCGGTCAGGGTGACCGTGGGTGGAGTCGTGTCGGGGAGGGTGTCCGTGACCGTGATCGCCTCGGGGACGGTGAGCTGGATCGAGAGCAGGAAGTTCTCTTTGTCGCTCACTGAGACCGGCTCGGGCTGGTTGACCTGGGCCACCGGTACCAGGCTGACCACATCCGTAACGTTGATCGGCTCGCCCTGGTTGAAGAGGACCGACTCGATGAACTGGTACAGGTCGGTGACGAGGACGGCTTCCGCCTGGTTGAGGGTCGCGCCGACGTCGGCGTGGGCGGTCAACGCACTGACCCCAGCGGACAGCGCGAAGATCGCGGGAAGCGCCCAGGCGAACTTCCTCTTCACCGCCTCTTCCTCGACCTTTCAGCAGGGCCTATGAGAAGCTGATATCCACCTTGACCTGGACGATCTGCCCGTTCGCCACGGCAACAGGGGACCCCAGCGTCGCGCTCGTGAAGTTGAAGAAGAAGTCGCCGAAGTAGTTCACGCACGAGGCCGGCGCGGTCGCAGAGGTGCACAGGCTGACGCTGGTCGACACCTTCCCGATGCTGATGGCGCCGCCGGCGGTGAAGGTGCCGGTCAGGATCACGTGCCCCGGTGTCCCGCCGCTGACGGTGAGCGGCCCGTTGACGCCCTGCAGGCCGATGTCCGACGCGCTGGAGAGCTGGAACAGCAAGGCTCCGCCCGCGTCGGTGGCATAGAGCTGCCAGGGGCCCATCGAGTATTGGCGAGTCAGAAGATTGGCAAGGACGGTGTCGCCACCGTTGCCGATCTGGTTCACGGTCAATAGCGAGTTCTCGAACTGTCGCGTTGAGACCAGCCGGCCACGGTCCAACACCGTGATCGTCCACCAGCCGTGGACCTTGACACCCTGTACCGGCGCGGTTCCATGGGCGCTTGTCGCGTGGAGGGCCCGCGCCCCCGTCGCGGGCGCCGCTTTGGCGCCGAGCTGCCCCCAGGCGGGCAACCGACCGACCCCAACTCCGGCGCCGACGCACAACAACCCAGCGGCGACGAACAGCAGCACGCGAGCTGGTCGCTTCCCTCCCGACCCCATGGTTCGGTCCTCCTTCTCTTCAGGCCCTTCCACCGCGAAGCGTGGCAAAGGTAGCGTAGCGTGTTGTCGGTCTGAATTCAACCGTCATGGACGGTCACCATGAAAGCCACCGTACGGCAAGAAAGGCGGCGTCCGAGAGGGATGCCGTGCCGGGCGCGGTGCCCCTGCCAGGGTGCCGTGAGGCGCATTACCGAGAGCCCGCCAAGCCACGGCCCCGGCGCAGGGCTCCCTCGGTTCCATCCGTCGAATGTATAAGCGGATTGGCTCTCACAGTTGGAGCGGCCTTTGCCGTTTCACTATGGATCGCTCTGCTGGCGGGTCACACCCATGGGGCCAGTGGGCCTGGGCGGCGACGGCATGGGCAGCACGCAAGCATTAGGCTTGCGCTCAGTGACCGTTTTGTACTCTTTCTTCTCCGCAGAGGAGGTGGTCTTCGCCGCGGACAGCATGCTGACCACCCGCGGCGCCAAGTGGCAGACCACGTGTGTCGATGCGAAGGATCGAAAGATCTCCCTAGCGGTTTTCAAGCCCGCGGCCAGGTGACCGCCATGCTGGCTCCGCCCGCCGGCGCGCTGCCAACGTCCCAGCGGCCGTTGGTCGCCCGAACGACTGCATCCGCGATCGCCAGGCCCAGCCCGGCACCACCGGGTTGGTCGCTGGCCCTCCGGAATCGATCGAATATCCAGTCGCGTTGCTCCGGCGCAATCCCCGGCCCGGAGTCGTCCACCACGAGCTTGACCTGGTGGCCTTCGGCGGTTACCCGAACATCCACCGAGCCCTGCTCGGGTGTGTACTTGCAGGCGTTGTCGAGGAGCACACCCAGCAGGTGATCGAGCCATTCGGGCGACGCAGCGATCACGTGCGAGTCGCGGCTGGCGTGAAGGGCCAGGCGCTGGTGACGGGCTTCCGCCACCGTCGTGAACCGGTCGACCGCCTGCTGGGCCATGATGGCCACGTCCACGGGCTCGGGCTTGATGGCGGTGGTCGCTTCGAAGCGGGCCAGCCAGAGCAGGTCGTCCACCATCCCTCCCATCCGCTTGCTCTCCTGGTTGACGCGCTCGAACGCGCGCTGGTACCACTCGACCTCCCGCGGCTGGGCCAGAGCCAGCGAGGTCTGGGCCTGGATGACGGCCAGCGGCGTCCGCAGTTCGTGGGAGGCATCGGCTGTGAAGTCCATCTGCCGCCGGCGGGCCAGCTCGATGGGCGAGGCGACCCGGCGCCCGATGGCCAGGGCGCCCAGGAAGACCACCACCAGCAGCACCGGGGCGATCACGACCTCGGCCAGGATCAGGTTTGAGCGCGCCTGGTAGACGCTGCTCATGGTCTGGCCGACGACGGCCCAGTCGTCGCCGACCAGGCCGCCCATGACCCGCAGGTCGGTCCCGGAGACCGTGACCGTCTGCGGGTCCTTGATGCTCCGGTAGGGAACCGGCAGGGTGACGGTACGCGCTTCGGTGCTGCTGTCGCTGTAGTTGCCGTCGGGGTGATACATCCACCACAGGACCGGGGCTTGAAACCGCTCCCCACCCGCTGGCCCGGGGAATGGCCCCGCCCGCTGGGCGGCCATGGAACGCAGCCACGATACGTTGTTGGCGTCGATGCTCGAGGTCAGGTTGTGGGTGACGATCAGCAGGACGGAGACCGCGATCAGGAGATAGAGGGCGGCCACGATTCCAGCTGCCAGCAGCGCCACCCGCCGGGCGCCAGTCCGAACCAGGTCCACCCGAGCGATGCTCAAGGTCTTCTCACCCGCCTCTCATGGTGACGGCGACTCCCTGTCGATTTCGTGACGGTCGTGCCGGAACTCGGGCCATACCCGCCGAGCATAGAGCAGCACGCCGACCGATCCGACCACGAAGGCGAGGCGCTCCACGAGGCCGGGGTCGGCGGCGCTCGGGATGACGAGGCTGATTGTAAAGAGGCTCACCGAGGCCAATCCGGCAGCCATCAGCCGTCGAGCCGAGACCATTCGCCCGCGGTCGTGGCGTCCATCGTGCCACTCCAGCAGGCACGCAGCAGCCATCGATCCGGCCACGATGGCGGTCGCGACGTAATGCAACTCGCCGTGGAGGGTCAGTGGCGTGTCGATAGCGTCGGTGGGGAAGGCGCCCGCCGCAACCAGACCGAGTCCCATGGTGCTGAATACGATGGGCGCCGGCTTTGGCCCCGCCCCGATCCGGACCGCCTGATACACGGCGACGGAAAAGCCGAGCAGGAGCCAGCCGGAGGCGATGAAGTTGGCGACCTGCATCCACCCGTCGCTGCCCAGGCTGAGCACGCTGACGAATTCGGCCCACGCGTCATACCCCGGTCGGGTTGCCCCTTCAATCAGGAAGGTGACGACAAAGACGATGGGCGCGGCGAAGCCACACGCCACCAGTAGCTTCTGCTGAGAGAGGGGAGGGGCCGGACCATCCGGCCCCTCATCGATCGGTTCACTACGGAACGGTCGGGAACTGGCCTGCATTTTCCTGGGCCTCCCGAGCCGCGCTTTCGCCGGCCTCGTGCTGGGCGTTCTCGTTCGGCACGAACGTGCCCGAGCCCGTGCCGGGCGACGCCGCCGTGGCCGTCGCACTGGGCGAGGTGGCGGCGCTCGCCACCAGCGGCCCAGCAATGGTGGCCCCGATGACGCCGCCCGTGAGCAGGGACGCGCCGATGGCGACTCCGACGATGATCCTTCGCATGCTGTCCATGGTGTTCACCTCCTCGAATGGTTGATGACCACAGCATTGGGCGCGTCGCCTTGCAGAAGGATTACGCGAAGACGGGTCGCCCACACTCTGAACACCCCCACCCCAACCCTGCCCACGCGGGAAATCCCGCGACCTGACAACAGTGGCTCCCCGCGGGGGGAGGGAGAGTATTAAGTCGACACCCTCAACACCCCACGCCGACCCTCCGCGAAAGCAAGGGGAAGGGAGAGTTTAAGCTGCAGCGTCCGATCGGTGGATCGGGCTTAGATCAGAGGTGTCGGGGAGGGAGCAACGCGCCGACCAGATCAGTAGCAGACCCCGTGGGCAGGGATCCAACCGATTGCTGGAGGGTGCTCGCCGCTGAGGTGATGGGCGAGGGTTGCGGCACAGAAAGAGGTGGCAGCGAAGGTACTGCTACCGGCGAGACCAGCGGCGTGACCCGCTTCAACACCCCGGATGCTCCAGGCAGTTCCCGCGGGTCGGGGGGGTTGGTGCCCGGCACCAGCGTCGTCTGCCCGGGCAATACCGAAATAGAAGGCGGGGCGGGTGGCACCTGCCGCGCCGAGCTCGATGACTGCACCGAAGCCAGGATCAACGGTACGGCGGCGACGGCGGCCATGGCGATGGCGTGGTGCGCGCTGAGCGAGAAGCCAGCCATCGATGGCTGGCGCACGAGTCCTACCAGCCGGGCCCTCGCCAGGCTGGCTCGCCGCAGGGCCCGACCGAGTTGCCACAGACCAAAGATGGCGGCCAGCCTCTTGGCCAGCGTGGCCGCATGCTGTCGGGCTCGATGCAGGAGCTGCGCGGTGGCCATATAGCTGAGCCGGAGGTCCGACGCGATCGCGGCCAGGGAGCGCCGCTCGACCGCCGACTGCCACAGCGCCTGCCGCTCGCGCTGCCGGAGCTGGTCGAAGATGGCGGCGACTACCTGCCGATCCACCACCGGCGTTTCGGGGTCGGGAGCGGCGTCGCTATCGGCTGAGAGGGTGACAAGAACCCTGCCCAAGCGCTGTCGGCGGCGGAGGACATCAAGGCAGTGATTGCGCGCCACCGTCAGGAGCCAGGGAGTGACATCCTTGCCCGCCAGGAGCCGGGGTGAGCCGATCGCTCTCAGGAACACCTCGTGGGCCGCATCGGCGGCGTCGTCGGGGTTCCGCAGCATCCGCCGGCACAGTCGGAAGACCCGAGGGTAATTGGAGAGATACAGGTCGGTCAGCCGCTGGCGCTGCTCGGTGGTGAGCTGGCGCGATGCCATGGCCCCCCGGCCAAGTTCCACCGGACTCGACTTGGACACGCCTATGACTCCCAACTCGACAGTACGGTTCCACCTGTCAGGCTGTCAAATATTCGGGCCCCCGATCGTATTCCTGGTATGAGGAAGATCCCGCGACTCACTGAAGAATCCCGCGACGCGCTGTGGGACGACCCCCTGTATGAGCCGAGCGTCGACCACGTCGTGGATAGCATCAACGAGGAGGTCGAGGCGGCCCTGGAACTGCTCAGCAAACTCCACGAGGAGGCCGGTGCCCTGGTCCAGCTCCTGACCGTGATCAACGAGCGCACCTATCACCCGGCCCTCCAGTTCTGGCGCGAGCTCAAAAGCAGCCAGCACTAGGCGCCGTCGCGCTTCGACGCCGGTGGGACGGTCGGGAGGCCCTCGACCTCCACCACCTTGGTTCGGCTGCGGTGTCCCGCGACCAGGCGGACGGTGGAGGGCGGGACATCCAGCCAGGCGGCGATGGCGCGGATGAGGGCCAGGTTGGCGGCACCGTCGAGAGGTGGCGCCGTCACCCAGACGTCCAGGGTGTGACCGTCCCACCGAAGCCGCCCGCGGCTGGATCGGGGATGGGTGCGAACCATCAGCCTGAGCACGGCTCGGCCATCCGCTCGTGGGGCTGCCCGCGCCGTCCGTCGAGTTCAGCCGCCAGTAGCAACCGCCCGACCTCCTGGGCCCGTCGCGCGGCGAGGCGGTCTCCTTCGCCAGCGGCCACGATTGATCCCTTCATAAGGATGTGCCACTTGCGCGCGAAGTCGTCCGACCGGGCCACGCCGGCGCCCTCGGCTAGCGCGCGCAGGAGGACCCTGATGTTGGCCAGGTGCGAGGTGGTGGCTTGCCTCGC
>WNFE01013580.1_pt1 | contig 11037 bp, 9 predicted proteins | sample 5400451 | NCBI WGS metagenome assembly WNFE01 (sample SAMN13153344, study PRJNA577476) | soil metagenome | isolation source: 200 cm saprolite under Douglas fir tree site 2 hole 2 | place: USA:California | collected 2015-04-18
CTCGAGATCAGTTCGTTGGCGCGGCTGCCGAGCCCGACGAAGGTCAGCGCCGACATCGCGCGCTCGGTCAGCGGATCAGCGCCGCTTTGTCCGAGTAGCGTATTGCCCGGCCGCTCGGCGCCGATCACGACGTTTTCCAGCGCCGTCATCGAGCGGAACAGCCGGATGTTCTGAAACGTTCGCCCCAGCCCCGCGGCGGCGCGCTGATGCGGCGGCATATCGGTGACATCGGTGCCGTCGAGGATCACCCTGCCCGCGGTCGCCTTGTAGAGACCGGAAAGCACATTCAGCGTCGTGGTCTTGCCGGAGCCGTTCGGCCCGATCAGCGCGTGGACGCCGCCACGCCTGACCTCGATATCGACATCATCGACGGCCTTGAGGCCGCCGAAATATTTGGCGAGGCCTTTGACCTCCAGAACCATGCCGCCGCCAACCGACGCCGGAGCCAATTGCAGCGCCGGACCCGAGGCATGCACCTTGGCCTTGGCGCGCCAGCGCGCGGTCGCAAGGTTGACGAATCCCCAGATGCCGTCGGGCATGTAGCGGATGATCAGGATGACGGACAATCCGTAGATCGCCAGATACAGCCCGGGAACGCTTTTGAGAAACCGCAGCCATTCCGGAATCAGGATCAGTAGCCCTGTTCCGATCGCCGACCCTATCGGCGACGCGACGCCGCCAAGCAGGGACATGGTGAGGAACACGACCGACTCGGCGAACGAGAACTGATCCGGGCTGACATAGGCGAAACCGCCCGCGAACAGACCGCCGGCCAATCCGCCCAGCACCGCGCTCAGCGCAAAGGCGGAAACCTTGGTGCGAAAGACGTCGATGCCGACGACGCCGGCCGCAAGCTCGTTATCGCGCACCGCGCGCATCGCGCGCCCGAGCCGCGTATCCGACAGATGCCAGACGAAATAACCAACCAGCGCCAGCATGGCGACGCAGAAGGCCAAATAGGACTGCGAGGACTGGAACAGATCGGGCCGGCCGATCCGCGCAACGCCGTCCGGGCCGTGGGTGAGCCAGATGGTGTTGATCATGACCAGCGTGACGATCTGCTGAAACGAAATCGTCACCATCGCCAGATAATGCCCGCCAAGCCGCAGCGTCGAGGCGCCCAGCAACGCACCAGCCAATAGCGCGATGACGCAACCGGCCGCAAGACAAAGCCAATAGCTGAGATGATAGTCCGACGTTCCGAGCCCGACGGCGTAAGCGCCCAAGCCGAAGAACGCCGCCTGCGCCAGATTGATCTGGCCGCACAGGCCGAGCACCACCGACAGACCGAACACCGCGATCGCAAAGGTGGTCGCCTGCATCAGGATGTTGTGGATGTAGCCGTCGAACCGCATCGTGGCGGCGAGCGTCACCAGGACAGCGGCGCCGATGAAATACGGCAGATGCCGCAACAGCAGCGGTTTTGCGCGCGCGGTGGTGGACACGGCCATCGGCATGTTCTCGCTGGGGGCGCTCATGCTTTCTCCGCGACGCGTTCGCCGAAGATGCCCTGAGGCCGGAACACCAGAAACAGCACCAGCACGAGGAAGGCAAAGCCGTCCTTGTAGGGCACCGACACATAGGCCGCGCCAAAGGTTTCGATGATGCCGAGCGCCAGCCCGCCGATGATCGCGCCGGCGACGTCGCCGAATCCGCCGATGATCGTCGCGGCAAAGGCTTTCAGCGCAATCGTCGATCCCATCTGGATCGAGACGAACAGGACCGGCGCCACCAGAATGCCGGCGAGACCGCCGAGCACCGCCGAGTAGATGAAGGTGATCATGATCATGGTGGAGACGGAGATGCCGAGCAGCGAGGCCATCTCCTTGTCCTGCGAGGTCGCCTGCAGCTTCTTGCCGAGCATGGTGTGCTCGAAGAACCAGTAATTGAACACCACCAGGATCATCGTGACCGCGATGATCAGGAGATACTGACTATCGAGATAAACCGGCCCGAGCTGAATGCCGGGCGTATCGAACCATCCCTCCAGCACCTGCGGCTGCGGGCCGTAGATCGCCAGCACGGAATTGGCCATTAAAATCGATGCGCCGATGGTCGCGATGATCACCGGCAGGAAGGTGCGGTGACGCAACGGATAGTAAACCCCGAGGTTGAAGATCGCGCCCAAGAGCGCCATGCCGGCCAGTGCCAGCAGGAACGACAGCCAGTACGGCAAGTGCAAATCGACGGCGAAGACCACCATCAGATAGGCCGCGACCATCGAGAATTCGCCTTGCGCGAAATTGACCACGTTGGTGGCGCGGAAGATCAGCACGAAGCCGAGCGCGACCAGCGCATAGACCGCGCCGATGCCTATACCGGTGAAGAGCAATTGCAGTACGAGATCCATGGAAACGCTCGGTTACTGGAAGCTGATCGGCTCTGCTGTTGGTGATTGTTGCTGTTGCCGCAGGCCAAAATCGGGGTGGATCGATCAGCGCAACGCAAGGGCTGCGCAGATCAATGACTGACGCGATGCGCATCGGCCCCTCCCCATCGGGAGGGGCCAGCAACGCGGGGTCAATCGTTGAAGTCGATATGCTTGTCGTAAACGATCGTCCCCTTCTCGTTCCTCACGACGTTATAGCCGTGCAGACCGTCGCCGTTCTGGTCAAAATTATACTCGCCTTCCGCACCGGCATATTTTTTCACGGCGAGAATGGCCTCACGGATTTTTGTCGGGTCGGTCGAGCCGGCCTTGTTGATCGCCGCCGACAGGATGGTGACGGCATCGTAGGGCCAGGCGCTCTGATTGTCCGGCGCGGTCTTGTAGGCTTCGCGATAGGCGGTGCCGAAAGCCTTCGACGCCGGGCTGGAGTCTTCCGCGTAGTCCGCCACGCCATAGGTGCCGAACAGCGCCGGACCTGCAAGCTTGGTCGATGAAACCGCCACCACCGACGGCGATCCCACCCAGGGAATGTTGACGCCGAGCTGGCGCAGCTGGCGCGCGAAAATGCCGAGGTCGTTCTCGAACGTAAAGTACGTGCCGAGAACATCAGCTCCCGATTGCTTCACGGCCAGCACGACCGGCGTGAAATCCTGGCTCTGGTTGGCATAACCCTGGTCGAGCACCGGCGGCGCGCCAAGCTTGCCCAATGCATCCGACAGCGCCTTGCCGCCGGCGGTGCCGAACGCGTCGGTCGAATGCACGATCGCCCATTTTTTCTTGCCGAGCGTATTGACGCCGTAGTCGGCGATCACGCGGCCGGAATAGCTGTCATTGGGGCGGAAACGGAACAGCCACTGGTTGCCCATATGGGTCAGGTCCGGATTGGTACCGCCGATCATCACAGGCTTGCCGAGCTTGAGCACGTCGGGCGCCATCGCCATCACCTGGGTCGATCGGATCGACCCGAGAAACGCCACGATATCCGGCTGCGCGGCCAGTTTCGAAAACGCCAGCACGATGCCTGGATTGGTGGTCTGGTCATCTTCGATGACGAGTTCGACTTGCTTGCCGAGGACGCCACCGGCCTTGTTCACCGCAGCGAGCGCGAGCTTCGCACCGTTCTGCGCCCAAAGCCCCTGCTCCGCCGCCGGACCCGTCACCGGTACGCACATTCCGATCTTGATGGTCGCGGCTTGCGCGCGGGCGCTGCCGATAACGTAAGGTGCGCTAATACCAACGGCCAACCCGGCCGTAAAGTCGCGTCGCGTAAGCTTCATCCATTCCTCCTGTGAAGCCAACTTGAGTGAACTTGAGTGCTGGCCTTCTTAAGTTTCTGACTTTGAGCGAAAAATCGCTCGCGTGTCTATGCCGAGCGTCAGAAAGAGTAAATTGGCCTGGCCATCAATTCCGCGTTGCACACGCCTGCTCAAACAATGAGCATCCAGCCATGCGGTCTATTCACGCCGTCATGCAAATTTGCGCTCACTCGAATTCGGCCCCGGCATTTCCGCCAACAACTTGCAACCCCGACAGGCTGCCCTCGAGCGCATGCAGCATATCCTGCAACTCAGCGAGTTTGCGCACGCCATAACGCCTGGTGATCGCCGCATAGATGGCTTCCGATGACGGCGCGACCGCTTCGATCAATTTCAGACCCTTTGCGGAAATCGATACGACGCCGCGGCGCAGATCGGCTTTCGCGGCCCGTCGTTCGATCAGATGACGCGCTTCCAGGTCGCGCAGGATCCGGGAAAGACTTGGCCCCAGCAGAAAAGCAACCCGCGCCAGTTCCGTGACCTCGATGGCGTCGATCGAGGCGAGCGCGCGCAAGATTCGCCATTGTTGTTCGGTCAGACCGTGATCGCGCAACGAGGGACGGAAATGCCGCATCACCGCTTCACGCGCGCGCAGCAGCGACATCGGCAACGAACGGGAGAATTCCCGCATCGGCACGCGCCGGATGCCGGCCTTGCTCGGCGGTTTCGAACGGGCAGTTCTGCGCGGTTTTTTTTGTGGCAATGGTTTGCGCTGCAACAACGATTGTTCCGTTTGATCGGTTTCACTTAACATGTTAATCAGATTTCAGCACCCCTTTTTGCTGATCCCGCGTATGTGGGCTGGACCGTGCATGGCCCTGACAAAGACGATATCCGTCGCGCCGCCGAGCGGCTTCATCGGCGTAGCAAAAGGCGACACGATCCAGGCCGACGATGGTCCGGATGGCACGGTGAGCTGTTACTTCGCTTGATGTCGCAAATGAAATGGCAAGAGTCTGCCCCATGACTATGGAATCGCAATGTGCGAGTTCGGCCACCTCTCCCGTAGGGAGAGGTCGGATCGCTCTTGCGATCCGGGTGAGGGGTTAGAAGTCGGATATATCCGACTTCGACAGATTTGGATGCCCAACTCGGGTAAACCCGAGTTGGGTGGGAGAGGGAGCGCGCTTTCGTTGCCGCAACGTCACCGCAAAATTTCGATCTAGGTCGGTCCGATTCTCGGGAGAGCAACAGATGCCGCATTTCACGCTTGAATATTCCGCCAATCTCGATGCCCGCGTCGATATGGGCAAGGTCGTCGAAGTCGTCCGCAAGGTCGCGGTGGAAACCGGAATCTTCCCGCTCGGCGGCATCCGCGTGCGTGCGGTGCGCTGCGAACACTACGCCATCGCCGACGGCAATCCGCAGTTCGGCTTTCTCGACATGGTGCTGCGGCTTGGCGAGGGGCGCGATCTCGCGACTCGCAAGAAGGCCGGCGAACATATTTTTCGCATCCTGTCCAATCATCTCGATCCGGTCTTCGCGGCGAGCAAATTCGCGCTGTCGTTCGACATGCAGATCAACGACAAGGAGACCAGTTGGAAGCGCAACAACATCCACGACGTTCTGAAAGCGGAGGCCGCGCATGGATAAGGTCACGCCGAAATCATCCGACGTGTTTCAGGCCAATCGCGACCGCGCCGCGCCGTTGCTGAAGCAGCTAAGAGGTGATGGTATCGGACACATGATCGATGGCAAGATCGTGCCGTCGATCTCAGGCGAAACGTTTGAAACGAAGTCGCCGATCGATGGCGCGGTGCTCGCCTCCGTCGCGCGCGGTAATGCCGAAGATATCGACCGCGCCGCAACGGCGGCCGCGCTGGCGTTCAAGCCCTGGCGCGACATGCCCGCGACCATGCGAAAGAAATTGTTGCATCGGGTCGCGGACGCCATCGAGGACCGCGCCGACGATATCGCCGTGCTCGAATGCATCGATACCGGCCAGGCCCATCGCTTCATGGCCAAGGCCGCGATCAGGGCTGCTGAAAACTTCCGCTTCTTCGCCGACAAATGCGCCGATGCGCGCGACGGCCTCAATATGCCGAGCGAGGAGCATTGGAATGTTTCAACCCGCGTGCCGATCGGCCCGGTCGGCGTGATCACGCCATGGAATACGCCCTTTATGCTCTCGACCTGGAAGATCGCCCCTGCGCTGGCTGCCGGCTGCACGGTGGTCCACAAACCGGCGGAATGGTCGCCGGTGACGGCCGACCTGCTGGCGAAACTGGTCAAGCAGGCCGGTGTGCCCGACGGCGTGCTGAACACCGTACACGGCATCGGGGAAGAAGCCGGCAAGGCTCTGACCGAACACCCCGCGATCAAGGCGATCGGCTTCGTCGGCGAAAGCGCGACCGGTTCGGCGATCATGGCGCAGGGCGCGCCGAGCCTGAAGCGCGTGCATTTCGAGCTTGGCGGCAAGAACCCCGTGATCGTGTTTGACGACGCTGATCTGGACCGCGCGCTCGACGCGGTGGTGTTCATGATCTACTCGCTCAATGGCGAGCGCTGCACCTCGTCGAGCCGACTGCTCATTCAGCAAGGCATCGCGGAAACCTTCATCGAAAAACTCACCGCGCGAGTGAAGGCACTCAAGGTTGGCCATCCGCTCGACCCCGCGACTGAAATCGGCCCGCTGATCCACGAGCGCCATCTGGAAAAGGTCTGCGCCTATTTCGATATCGCACGGAAGGATGGCGCTGTCATCGCGGTCGGCGGCAAGACGCATGACGGACCCGGCGGCGGGCACTACGTGCAGCCGACGCTTGTCACCGGCGCGCACGCCAAGATGCGCGTCGCGCAGGAGGAGGTGTTCGGTCCCTTCCTGACGGTTATTCCGTTCCGCGACGAGGATGACGCCATCGAGATCGCGAATTCCGTTCAGTATGGCCTCACCGGCTACGTCTGGACCTCGGATATGGGCCGCGCGCTGCGCGTCGCGGATGCGCTGGAGGCCGGCATGATCTGGCTGAATTCCGAAAACGTCCGCCATCTGCCGACGCCCTTTGGCGGCATGAAATCCTCAGGCATCGGCCGCGACGGCGGCGATTATTCATTCGACTTCTACATGGAAACCAAGCACGTCTCGCTGGCGCGGGGAACCCACAAGATCCAGCGGCTGGGCGTGGAGCCGGGTATCTGATGTGTGACGCAGCCAGATCGACAGCGGCAGCGCGCTCCCTCTCCCGTCGGGAGAGGGTTGGGGTGAGGGGTTACGGCCTAACGATAGATCGTAACCCCTCACCCGGCGCTCCGCGCCGACCTCTCCCAATGGGAGAGGTGAAGCAGAACTCGACTGATCTTTAGGACAACACCGCATGCCCATCCCGCAACATACTTTCGATCCGCCGTTCAACATCATCCGATCCAGCCACGTCGTGCTCGACGTCGTCGACCTGAACGCCAGCGGCGAGTTTTACGAAAAGACCGTCGGGCTTCATGTCGAGGATCGCGACGACAGAGCGGTCTACTTGCGCGGCAGCGAGGAGCATCAGCACCACTCGCTGGTGCTGCGCAAGGCGGCGAGTGCCGCCTGCAACCGCCTGGGCTTCAAGGTCGGCAACGAAACCGATCTCGACAAGGCCGCGGCCTTCTGCTCCGAGAGCGGAATCACTTACGCGTTCGCGGAGCAGCCGTTTCAGGGCCGCACACTGCAGTTCACCGACCCGTTCGGCTTCCAGATCGAGCTCTATGCAACAATGGAGAAACGCCCGCATCTGTTGCGCCGCTACGATCTCTACAAGGGTTGCCACCCGCAACGGCTCGATCATTTCAACGTGTTCGCCGCCGAGGTTCAGGACACTGTCGACTTCTACGCGCGGCTGGGTTTCCGGCTGACCGAATACGGCGAGGAAGACGGCCCCAATGGGCGCATCGCGGCGGCGTGGATGCATCGCAAGGGCAACGTGCATGACTTCGCCATCACCAACGGCAAGGGCCCTCGTCTGCACCATTTCGCCTACTGGGTGCCGACCGCGATGAACATCCTGCATCTGTGCGACGTGATGGCCTCGAGCGGCTTGCTCAAGAACATCGAGCGCGGACCCGGCCGTCACGGCATTTCAAATGCGTTTTTTCTGTATGTCCGCGATCCCGATGGCCACCGCCTGGAGCTCTACACCAGCGATTACTTCACCGGGGATCACGATCATGAACCGATGCGCTGGTCGCTGAAGGATCCGCGCCGGCAGACGCTGTGGGGCGCACCGGCGCCGCGTTCCTGGTTCGAGCAGGGATCGCCGTTCGCGGGTCAGGTGGTACGTGAGCCGCTGTTCGTCGCTGACGTCACGATTGCGGATTAAGATGCGCCGTTCGATTGTCATCCACTGCGATCACGGGAGGTATCATGAAAAGGCTTTCGCTCACCGCAGCCGCATCGATGCTGGGCCTCGCGCTTGTGATGTCACCGATGACTGATCTTCAGGCCGCGGAACTCAGGGTCCTGGCCGGCGGCTCCATGACCGGCTCGCTGAATGAACTCGGCCCCCAATTCGAGCGCGCCTCCGGTCACAAACTTACCATTCACTTCGACTCCACTCCCAACCTGATAAAACAGGTCACATCGGGCTCGCCATTCGACCTCGCCGTTGCGCCTGTCGATGTTTTCAAGGACGCCGCCGCGAGGGCCCGTTTCGCGCCCTCGCCCACCATCGATATCGCCCGCGTCGGCTACGGCGTCATCGTCCGATCAGGCGCCTCCAAACCCGACGTCAGCACACCGGATGCGCTGAAAGCGACGCTGCTCAACGCGCCATCCATTACGTTCGTGCCGGAGAGCGCGGCCGGCGCCTACGTCTTGAAGACATTCGACCGGCTCGGCATCACTGAGGCGATGAAGGCCAAGACCAAGCCGCAGACCGCGCCGGCGCAGATCGCTCCGGCCGTCGCCAAGGGCGAGGCCGATCTCGGGGTATTTCTGGTCAACGTGTTGATCGCCCCCGGCGTCGAACTGGCGGGCCCATTCCCTGCTGAATTGCAGCAGGAGCTGGTTTTCACCGCCGCTGTCGCTGCTGACAGCAAGGAAGCGGATGCCGCCACGGCATTCATCACCTTTCTGACTACTCCCGCCGCCGCTGCCGTCATCAAGGCAAAAGGGATGATCCCCGGCTAAGGCAGCCCGCGCATCGTTATTGGAAATCTCATGACCTCCCATCGCATCGCAACCTACTCCGTTGACGGATCGACCAGATACGGCGTTGTCGCCGAAGGCGGGCTAGTCGATCTCGCCGCGCGCTTTGGCAAGGACTATCCGACGCTGCGCGAGGCGATCGCCGCTGGCGCATTGACAAGATTTGCCGAGGAGGCCGCGCGGCACTCGCCGGACCATGCGCTCGACGCGATCACCTGGCTGCCGCCGATCCCTGCGCCGGAGAAGATCATCTGCATCGGGGTGAACTATCCGGACCGTAACGCGGAATACAAAGACGGCCAGGACGCGCCGAAATATCCCAGCATGTTCATGCGCACGCCGCGCTCGTTCGTTGGACACAATACGCCGCTGGTTCGCCCGCGCGCATCCGCGCAGCTCGACTATGAAGGCGAAGTGGTTCTTGTCATCGGCAAGGCCGGACGGCACATCCCCGAACGCACGGCGCTGGATCACGTCGCCGCGATCACGCTGTGCAATGAAGGCACCATCCGGGACTGGGTCCGGCATGCGAAGTTCAATGTGACGCAAGGCAAGAATTTCGATTCCACCGGCAGTCTTGGCCCATGGCTGATCCCTTACACCGATGAATCGCAGATCGCGGACATCAGGCTGACGACGCGGGTCAACGGCGAGACGCGGCAGGACGACCGCACCGGCCGGCTGATCTTCGGCTTCCGCTATCTCATCAACTATATCTCGACCTTCACCACGCTGGTGCCGGGCGACGTCATCGTCACGGGAACGCCGACCGGCGCCGGCGCGCGGTTCGATCCGCCGCGTTATCTGAAACCCGGCGATGTCGTCGAAGTCGAGGCCGAGAATATCGGCGTGCTGCGCAACGGCGTGATCGACGAGAACACATGAAGCAGCCCAAGAGCGATTGGATAGCGTAATGACACCAAGTTCCGGCGGCGAAGCCATTGTCAGCGGCCTTGTCGCGCACGGCGTCGATACCGTGTTCGGCCTGCCCGGCGCCCAGATCTACGGATTGTTCGACGCGTTCCAGCAGGCGCAGTTGAAGGTCATCGGCGCCCGCCACGAGCAGGCCTGCGGTTACATGGCCTATGGCTATGCGCGGTCCAGTGGCCGGCCCGGCGTGTTCAGCGTGGTGCCCGGCCCGGGGGTACTCAACGCCGGCGCTGCCTTGCTGACGGCATACGGATCGAACGAGCCGGTGCTGTGCCTGACCGGACAGGTGCCGACACAATATCTCGGCAAGGGCCGCGGCCATCTGCACGAGATGCCGGATCAGCTCGCTACGCTGCGAAGTTTCGTGAAATGGGCCGACCGCATCGAATATCCCGACGCGGCGCCGACGCTGGTCAGCCGCGCATTCCAGGAGATGCTGTCGGGCCGGCGCGGGCCGGTGGCGCTGGAAATGCCCTGGGACGTATTCACGCAGCGCGCGGTTACCGGCGCCTCAAAACCGTTCGATCTTTTCCCGGCACCGCAGCCCGACAGCGAACGCGTCAAGGCCGCCGCCGCGCTGGTCGCGAACAGCAAGACGCCGATGATCTTCGTCGGCAGCGGCGCCATTCACGCCCGTGATGAAATCCTCGAGCTTGCGGAACTGATCGACGCGCCGGTGGTGGCGTTCCGCAGCGGACGCGGCATCGTCAGCAATGCGCACGAGCTCGGGCTGACGATGGCGGCGGCCTATCGGCTGTGGCCGAGCACCGATCTCATGATCGGGATCGGCTCACGCATGGAATTGCCGACCATGTTCCGCTGGCCGTTTCGTCCCGACGGCCTGAAGTCCGTTCGCATCGATATCGATCCATCGGAAATGCGCCGGTTCACGCCGGACGCGCCGGTGATTGCCGACGCGCAGGCCGGCACACGCGAACTGCTCGCAGCGGTGCGAAAGGCTGGCTACACGAAAACCAGCGGACGCCGTTCCGCGATCCGCGAGGCCTCGGCGGCAGCGTTGCGGGAGATCCAGAAGGTTCAGCCGCAGATGGCTTACCTGAATATCCTGCGAGAGGTGCTGCCGCATAACGCCATCGTCACCGACGAGCTGTCACAGGTCGGTTTCACCTCCTGGTACGGCTTTCCGGTCTACGAACCACGCACTTTCATTACCTCAGGCTATCAGGGCACGCTCGGCTCGGGCTTTCCCACCGCACTTGGCGCCAAGGTCGCGCATCCGGACCGGCCGGTGGTCGCGATCACCGGCGACGGCGGCT
>WNFE01003954.1_pt1 | contig 11033 bp, 11 predicted proteins | sample 5400451 | NCBI WGS metagenome assembly WNFE01 (sample SAMN13153344, study PRJNA577476) | soil metagenome | isolation source: 200 cm saprolite under Douglas fir tree site 2 hole 2 | place: USA:California | collected 2015-04-18
CCACTCGTCCGCACAAGAGGCGCACTCCGCGCCCTGCATGGCGGGGCCGCTCCCGCTGACTCCTAAAATCGCTCGAGCCAGTCGCTGGCTGAGGCAAACGCGAGACCATTATCGAGGAGAAGATCGATGCACAAACTCAATCGAGCCGTGCAGATTGCGGCAGTCATGCTGGCGGTGTTTGCATCACCTTGCTTTGCTCAACATGATCCAGGGGTGCGCGGTGGTCCTCCGGGCGCGGGCGAACCGGTGCCAGGCCTTACTCCCAACCAGCTTGCGATGTTCAACGAGGGCAATTTCCGGGTGACAGAGCTCGAGGCCACTTGTGATAGTTGCTCCGATATCATTCCGGGAACTCCCACAGGACAGGACCCGCTGCTCCAGACCATCACGAACTCGGCCGGACTCGGCGCTCGCTTCAACGCCGACCAGTGCAGCTCATGTCACAGCCAACCTGCCATCGGAGGCTCGGGCGGCTTTCTGGTACCTAATCCCGAGGCTCTGCCGAGCCACAGGCGGCAGCCTGAAAATCCGATGTTCGATCTGATCCCGCATCGCCGCGGCGAGACGAATCAGGTGCCGTCGTTTATCACGCAGTTCGGGCCGATCCGCGAGGCGCGCTTCGTCCGCAAGCCCGATGGAACACCCGACGGCGGCGTGCATCAGCTATTTACCATTGTCGGCCGCGTCGACGATCCCACCATCCCCGACTGCACTGCCGCAGTGCTGCCTCAACCGGATTTCGAGAGCCAGGTCCGCAATCACAACATCTCGTTCCGCATCCCGCTGCAGATGTTCGGGCTCGGCCTGATCGATACCATTCAGGACATTGAGATCCTGTCGCGCCATGACTCGACGGCAGATTTGCGGACGCGCCTCGGGATCGCCGGCGTTCCCAATCGCAGTGGGAACGACGGCACCATCACCCGGTTCGGCTGGAAGGCACAGAACAAGTCACTCACCATGTTTTCGGGCGAGGCATATAACGTCGAAATGGGAGTTACCAATGAGTTATTCCCCCAAGCAGTTGAGGAGCTTCCGGCCTGCAACGGACCGCACAAGAATCATCCCAACGACGTGACCCGTACCGACTCCGACGATAGCCGCAATCAGGGGTTCAACAACCCGCTCCACGAACTCGCTGATTGGATGCAGTTCACTTTGTTCATGCGGTTCCTGGATGGCCCCCAGCCGGTGGCGTTCAGCACCAGCGCGCAACGTGGCCAGCGGCTATTCGGAACCGATGTGCACCATCCAGGCGTCGGCTGTTTCCTGTGTCACACACCGACCATGCAAACCGCCGCGGCTACTGAAATAGCGGCGCTTCAAAACAAGCCCGTGAACCTGTTCTCGGATCTCCTCGTCCATCACATGGGTCCAGGCCTTGCCGATCGCATCACGCAAGGTCTCGCTCAAGGCGATATGTTCCGCACAACCCCATTGTGGGGCGTTGGACAGCGAATCTTCTTCCTCCATGACGGCCGGACCGACGATCTGATGCAAGCTATTCTCGCGCACGATTCCTCCGTCGGAGAAGTGGGGACAGGCGCATTTCCCCCGTCTGAGGCCAAAGGAGTAATCGACGCCTTCCGTAGCCTTTCGCCCTCGGATGAGCAGGCGATACTGGACTTCTTGCGGGCCTTATGACGATCGAACTAGCGATTGGTATCGGCATCATTCTGTAGTTCAACAATCGCGGGAGGAAGAACATGAGGAAAAACGTTAGGAGCCGTCCTTTGCGTGCTCGCTTTGGCAGCGGGTTGCCACTGCTGCTCAAGCGGCCTTGCGCGACACGTCAGCCAACGGGCCGCTAATCGCGTTGTAAAACGAACGGGCCAGCATGAGTGCCGGCCCGCCGCCCGCTGATGGTGTATGCGTGTATCCTGGCCTGAGTGTCGTTTCGGGCGTCGGACGCAGCGGCAATGGCGGTACTGTCTGAGGGCTCAAGCGCCCCGCACTATACGGTTGCACGGATATGGAGCAGGGAGAGAATTTCTGCTGGTAGTCTACAAGTCTGCGGGCTTTAGACCCGTCTGTTTGCCGATGCGCGCCAGCATTCGTGGCCCGACTTCATCGTCATCATGAAAGGGGAACGTATAATCCGGCCAACCTGGGCGGCTTAGCCGCCGATGCGATCCTGTTTGGCGCTTGATCCGCCAGCCGATACGCTCAAGCGCGGCCAGCACGCGCCTGGCCTTGGTCGCGCGCCAGCCGTTCACGCCGCAAGAGTGAAGATAGTGTCAACCGCGTCCGGTGAGCGCTCGCCGTGCTCTATTTCGTCGGCGATTACGCGCAACGCAAGCACTTTGACAGCCGCGATGGCTTGCTCGCTAGTTGTGCCATAAGCCATCGCGCCGGGAAGCGCGGGGATTTCAGCCAGCCATCGTCCATCCTCTTCGCGTTCGATCTCGATCATGAGAGGCATACGCGTACCTCCGAGTCGTTTTTATAGCACGCGGGGCCGCTGTTCGGCATGACGGGAAGAACCGACGAAAACGGCCAAGTTTTGAGGCTGGTGGCTGTCAAGTTGGCTGTCAAACGTTCGGCCAAGTGTTGTCATACCTACCACTGTAGCCAAAACCCCCTTGATTTTATTGGTGCCGAGGGCGGGATTTGAACCCGCATGAGCTTGCGCTCGGAGGATTTTGGTCGCATAAGTCTAGTCGTAACCATTTGGAATTATTAGATATTTCTCTTAAAACATGTGAAACTGTGCAAGTTTATGTGTAAGTTTTGAGGGAAAATCGATTGGTCTTCCTGGCGCATTAAGCCGATTAGGAGGCTCCAGGCGCGCGCGGTGGCCATCTTACGTCAGTGGCCCTTCGGACTGGCCGCAGGCGGCGTTTTTCGGGCCGTTCTGGCGCGGTTAAACTCACCGCGTGTGGGACGTATGCGCAGAGTTGAAATCTTGGAACTTTTGCTTTTGCCGGTCGGTCAGGCGGAGCTCACCGGCAGTGTTTCTGTCGGTCCAATAGTGTCCTTCCAGCTTCTGGATCGGCTTCTCGATTACTTGCAGCCAGACAGCGCCGTAGTGGATGGGGCTGCGTTGGCGGTTCTCGTAGGAGGGTTCGTTTCGGTAGACCCCGCTCACGCAGTACAGGCCGTCATCGCTGCAGACGATCTCGGTTCCGACCAGGTGAGAGCTTGATTCGGCTGTTAGAAGCCGAAGGCTCAGATGTAGGAAAGTCTGCCGGATGACCATGTAGCCGTGACTCGGTGGAATCGGGGCGCCGCTGGCGTCCTTCCAATTCGAGCGGAGTTCGGCGCGCCACGTTCCTTCGATCACGGGCCGTTTGACGAACCAGCCATGCAGAAACGGGAGCTTCCAGAGCCAGAGCTCGAACGCGATGCTTAGCAGCACGACAATGCTGGTGACCATGGAGACCGGCCGGAGCACGGCGGAGGAGATGCTCTGGCCGCTGACGAACAGGATGACCGCCCATACGGCTACGGCGGTGTAGAGGATTGCCTTGACGAACCGGGTCATCTATTCGAACCCGATGTAATTCCAGGCGGCGTCGAGAAAGCTGTTGACCTGCTCCCGGCTCCAGGGCTGGCCCTGACGAAAGAGGTATTTGAGCTCGTTGATTTCTCCCCATTCCGAGCATGTGCTGTCTGAACGGGTTTGATTCCAGAGATGCGCAAGCGCGTAGCGCACGTCGGCCCGGTATCGGTCATGTCCGAATCCCTCCTTGGGAACGTTCCAGACCAGGCACTCGATGAGGTAGGAGGGGATGGGTTCGGCGGCCTCGATGCCGTTGGCCGCCATCTCGTTGCGCAGGCGTTTGAGAATGCGGACGACAGCTTTGAATCGGCGTCCGGTCGCGTCGTTCTTGTCGACGCCGTTTTTGTAGTTCTGCCGCGGCCAGTTGATGACTATGCCGCCGCTATCCGGAAGAAACTGGGTCCCTGAAATGCGCCAATTGCTTTGCGGCGAACCCATAAAGCGCACGTGCTCAAAACATGGCACCACATCGGCATCCAGCCGGTAGGTATTCTCGTGAACGTCGAAGGCCTTGCTTCCCCGGGTGATGGAGCCGGCACCGAAGTACGATTTGAGAGCAGTTTCCACATCGTTCTTGAAATCGGCGTATTTATAGTCGGCATTAGTGAAGCCGAAGACGGCATCATTTAATCCTTCGCTCATGGCGTAGTTGGGAAAGAAGGTATTTTTGCAGAGGATGCAAATGTCGACGTCGCTGTCCTGGCGGACGTTGGTCCGGTTGGCATACGAGCCCTGCGCGAAGATCTCGATGTCCTTCGCGCTGAGTTTTTCGCTGGCGTCGATGGCCTTGCGAATGGCGCGCTCGGCGTTTTCGGATTTCGCCTGCTCGGTGGCGCTCGGCGCGGCAGCCCAGGTGCCGAGGACGCTTTCCCAGTCGCGATTCAGAAGTTGCGCTTTGATCACGTTTAGTTCCTCGCCAGTGATAGACCGGACCAAGCGCGATCCTTGGCCTCCGTCACAAGGACGGAATTCTTCTTGCCGGTGGTATTGGCGGCGTTTCGGGCAAGTGCGAGAACCTGCATGCTGCTGAGGTTCGCCGCGCCGTCGTATTCGGCCCAGGGCAGTTGATAGGTGTGGCCGTCGTCGCCTTTGATCAGCCGTGAAAAGCCCTGCCGCTCCATCGCGGCGTGCAGCGTGTTGTAGTCCGCCCACTGGGCCTCGTGAAGCTCGACGTGAACGGTAAATTGAGCCATTAAAAAAACTCCTTCCGCCGTGCTTTTCTGGATTGCTTTTTGGCCTTCAGGCGACGTGCTGAGCGGCGTCCTCCTGAACCGGTTGAACGTTCAATTCGAGTGCGCCCTCGATCGTCTTCAGCATCGCCTCGCGCGTCTGCCGCGCGTTGCGCAGCGTGAAAACTTTCTCACCGCTCTTTTTTGCCGAGGGGACCAAGATGCCGATTTGCTCCCAGATCGGATTTTCGCGGGAGAAGAGGTCGACTTCCCGCTGCTCTTCGCCGGTTGCCGTCTTAACGGTGACGGTGACAGGCTGGCCGAGTTTCTCGAGGCGGGATAGATCGACGTGGCGGTCGTACATCTTGCGCGCGATCGCGACATAGGCAGAGATTGCCAGGGCGGAGTCCACCAGCAGGTTTTCGCGCACCCGTTTGCGGCGGGAGATATCCAGTCTCCCGAGCTCTGGCCGGACGGCGGCAAGCTTGTTCCAGAACAGTGCGACGAAATCTACGGTGGCCTTGAACGCGACCTCTTCCTCGGGGTTGCAGTCCGCCCAGTAGGTTTCGAAGGCACCGCTCAGGGTGTTGAAGGCACACAGTCGCGGATTCTTCTTGCTAAGCCGGTCGCGGATTGTGTCGACGTTGTCCTTGAGCGACGGGCACTGCTCCGCGAGCGCACCGGCAATCTTCGTGGCTCCCAGCCGGTGGAGCCATTTCGAGCGCGTCGGGTCAGCCTTCTTCCCCTCCTGATTCATGGCGTAGAAAATCCGGTTTTCCTCGCTGGCGGGGACATTATAAATTCTCACGCTCACCTTGCGATCAAGCTTGAAGGAACTCCCCCGGCCGGCGCTTTCGGCGGCCTTGAGCAATGCCATGTGACGATGTCCGGAATCCGGAATCGTGGCGGCGCCGGCACCGATTTTGAGCGAACGCGTATCTTCGTCGTACTCGAGCGCGGTTTCGTCCTTGCGAAAATTCCAGCTCAATTGGCCGAGATAGGCTTCTCCCGAGACGAGCTGTTCCGCCCATTTCTCGACTTTTTCTTCATCGACGATGCGTTTGCCAGTCACCGAGTCGATGCCTCGCTGGCGGTCGTCATCCAGCTTCAGGAAGCCAGTTTTGTACAACTGGGAGATGTCGCGAGCGGTCACTACCGCGTCGTAACACTCATAAGGGCCATCTTCGGTACGAAAGACATTTACGATCGATGTCTGCAATCCCATGATACTTCTCCCATAATTCGTCTTGGTACGAGTATCGGTACGAGTATTTTTACTTTACAGTACGAGTATATTTAGCTCGTACTATCGGCGCAAGCCCCCTGATGACGCTAAAAATTTAATGCCAGAATTTAGTCGCACGAATGTGGTCGGCTTCGGGGGGTGAAGCGCGCCGAGTCGCGGACGCGGAGGATATCCCCATTAACGCTCCCCCGCATCAAAATCCTTGCCGGGATGAGCGCATGGTTATCGCCGAAGTGATGCGGGATGAGGGAGGCTGGGTCGATCTTCTCGTTCGCGGTTGCTCCGTCACGAATGAAAAACCAGGCCGTAAAGTTCCGCCGCTGGCGAAGAACGCCGTAGTGCGCCGGAAGAGGCACACCATCGAGAAGGGCAAACCCGAGCGACTTGTCTGGAGCGATGAAAGCGCCTGCGGCTTACTTGTCAGCAAGTTACCGGGAGCGGACAATCCGTCCGCGTCCGGAGAGGCGTCATCATGACGGCGCCAGTCTTGGCTTTGGCAATGGCCGGAGTGCTTCACACGCGGAGGCTCTCGCTATTCCGAGGCGCGTGAAACTGGGACGCGCGGAAAGATGGTGGAGAGTATTCGATGGTGGCACGGTGCACGCCTGGGGACACATTTTAGGTTTCAGGACGGAGGCATCAAATGTATGCACGCTACATGCGGACTCAGGTCGGCGCTCATGCGACTCGCTACGAATTCCAAGAGAGGGCGTCATTGTTCGGGTGCAACAATGGGTTCATCCCGTGGTTGTTGAGTCTGAAGATTCCGCGCGGACAGGGCGAGCCCTTCAGGTGGCACGTTAATGTGCTCGGCGAGCTTGGTTCCAATCGCGAGTACCTGAACAACAGTCTGGTCATCTACCTCAAGCCAAAGCAGAACAAGACCAATTTGTCGCTGTATGAGGTTATGGACGTGTGGGGATATTCCGATAGCGGCTGGTCCCCGATTCTGCTGCGGCTGACAGGGCTCTTCGTGGATCAAGACCCTTCATCGGTCAATCGAAACAAATTTGTCCGAAAAGACAGCGAACTCGACGGGCCGATATACGAGTTCCTGTATCTGGATGGGTCTGTCGGTCACGGAAAGCTCCTGGGCTCGTGGGTGCCGCCGCCCGCAAGCCCGACGAACGCGGCTCTGCTGTGGCCGGCGACATTGAATTATTTCGTTCAGTGCATACACGCGCAAACGCCGGATGTGCTGGAACTATGAAACCGCTAACCCGGCATTCCAACCGACTGGCTTCAACGTGATCGGTCCTCGCGTGAGTTGCTGCGGCGGCGGTTGAGCGCCAGGGGCGGCGTTATCGAAGGAGGATTTCGTGGCGGAACCAAAAGCAGCGGGGATTGGAAGAGAATGCTGCGTCTATGGCCGTGCTTCTTGCCGTGCCGGTGACTTCCTTCGGGGTTGGTCAGCGAGTTCTTTTGCAGATTTAACTCAGACTGGCGCGCTGAAGCGACGCTGGTCGATCACGGCGGACAAAGGCTTCGCCGATTTGCGCGAACATCCGCCTGGAACCACGCCGACATGATCCTGCGGCGGTCACAGGAAAATCGGTGCAGAAATATAACTCCGGCAGGAATATTTGACGCGGTGCAGGTGCACTTCAGGCGCACTCAATCCTCAAGTTGGTGGACCATGAAGCATGGATACCCTATCGCAAACCGAGGTCGAGGTCCCATATCGGCAGCTTCCGCTGGAAATTGTGGTGCGTCACGAAGCGGGCCATGCGGTGATGGCTCACGGTTGCGGTGGCGTTGTCCAGCGCATCATCTTCGGCCGAAGGATTTCTGGTGAGAACTACGGGAGATCATTCTGGGCTGTTCCCGATCGAGACAAATATCTGCTCGTATTGTCCGGCGGCGCGTTGGCCCTCTATCTACACGAGCGCCCGTCGGGGGCGACGTTTCAGTCGTTTATCGAATGGGTTTCGACCACAGACGGTTACACCATGGCCATATCTGCGGCTAGCGATTGGTCGGAAATTCTCAGGCTCACCCAACAGCCACGCGGCTACGGCATGGACGATTTTCTTGAGCGCGCGGTGCGTCCTTACTTTCACGAAGCAATCGGGCTTCTTGCCGGCGCGCGTGACCGGCTCGACGGACTTACAGAGTTTCTTCTCGCACAACCGCCAGGGCTCGGACCTCGATCATTAAAACGCTTCTTCGCCGGCAAGCGGCGCACCCGCCTTGCTGAGTGGATTGATCGCCCGCGTGTCGTTTGGGCAGCGTACGCGGAGCGCAGTACCAGCGAAACCTAACGACTCAGTGCGCGCTCTTGCGCGCCTCGTCACGCAGCACGCTCGCGTGGCTGAACCTCGCGCTCGATGCGCTCCTCGAACTCCTCCTGGGCCTTTTCCAGATCGTAGTCGCTCTGCAGACCGAGCCAGAATTCCGCGCTTGTTCCCAGATAGCGGGCGAGACGCAGAGCGGTCTCGGGCGTAATCGCGCGCTCGCAATTCACGATCTCGTACATCCGGCTCACCGGCACCCGCAGCGCCAGCGCCAGCGCATTCACTGTCACGCCGGCCGGAATCAAGTAGTCTTCGCGCAGCACCTCGCCGGGATGGACCGGCGGGAGCTTCTTCTTCTTTGCCATTGTTGCTCTCCTCGGTTTCCGAGCTCAGTGGTAATCGACAATCTCGACCTCGCGGGCATCGCCCTTGTTCAACACAAAACAGACCCGGTACTGGTCGTTGATCCTGATGCTGTGCTGTCCGCTTCGGTCGGCCTTGAGCGCCTCGAGGCGGTTGCCGGGCAGCGAAAGGTCGCGCAGGCTGCGCGCCTGATGAATCGACCTGAGCTTGCGTCGCGCCACCCTGGCAATGCTCTGAAACTTGAGCACTGGCTCGCCATTGAAGATCGCCTCCGTGTCCTTGTCGCGGAAGCTCTTGATCATTGCTCAGCCTACTCTGCTGTTCGGTTACTGGCAAGCGGTAAGCGTGCGCCGGTCAGCCACCTTACACGAAAGAGCGCCGATCAGGAAGCATGAGCTTAGCGCTCCAGCCCCTCGTCGCGGTCTAGGTCCTTGCCCTTGTCGCGCCCGCGTTCTCGCTCGGCCTGGCGGACGAAGTTTCTGACCTGCGGCGCGATGCCTTCGCGCTCGGCGGCGCGCATGCGCGCCGGGTCTCTCGCGATCTCCTGGGACGCCCGCTTCATTTCCTCGCGCAGCTCGGCTGTGCGCGCCTTGGCCTTCGGATCGAAGTCGGCCGTGCCGGCGACTTGGATGAATTCCTTTTGCGCCTGCTTGAAGCGCGCCACGGGATCGCCCTGCGCTGCTTCCGCCTGCCGCTCCTGACCTTGCGCCTTTGTTTCCTGTTTCGGTCGCCGCGTCTGCTCCCGCTGCCGTTGCATTGACTGTTCTTCCTTTGGCTGGCGGGCACGGGCGGCCTCCATCCCGCGGCGCTGCGCGTAGTCGAGGGTTGAATCCTTGGGCCGCGCGCGGGAGAGCCGCTCTTTCAGTTCATCGTAGCCTTTGAAATCATCGCGCCCCGCGTAAAGCTCGGCGCCTTCGCGATGGCGGGTCATGCCGACATACGACAGATGGCGGTCCATGCCCGGCGTTGCCAACATTAAGGTCTTATCGACCGTCGCCCCTTGCGCCTTGTGCACGGTGGCGGCGTAGCCGTAATCCAGCGCCGCATAGTCACGGAGATTGAAGCTGACCTCGTGTCGCTCTGCGCCGTCTAGCGCCACGCGCATCGAATTCCGGTTGACCTCGACGACGGTTCCCAGGGTCCCGTTCTTCACTCCCAGCTCGCGGTTGTTTTTCAAAAATATCACCCGCTCGCCGTGGGCGAAGTGGCGCTCGCCGCGCTCGACTGTGATCGTTCCGTCATCCGCCGCCAGTTCGCGGGCGACCTCGACGCGGACGTCCTTGCCGAGTTTTCCACGCTCCCTCAGAATCGCCCGCGCGCTCAGATTCAGCTCGCGCACGTCGGCTCTGGTGTGCGCGAGAATGAGCGAAGCTTTTTCCGGCTCCGCCGCGCGGTCTTTCGCCCACGCCCCGATCAGCTCCTCCTTGGCCTTGTTCCGGTTGTCGGCGAAGTGAATCGCGCCATGCTGCTGGTAGCGGTCGAACGCGCGGCCCGGCTCGCCGCGCGCGAAGTCGCTGGAGGCCGCGCGCTGCCACGCTTCGCGCTGCCGGCGGATGCCCGATAACTCCTGGTACCCTACCCGCTCTGCGATTGCCCGAAACGCCGCTCCCGCCTCGATCGGCTGGAGCTGCTCGGCGTCGCCGACCAGCACCACCTTGGCGCCGCGCGCGGAGGCCTCCGAGACGATGCGCTCAAGCTGACGGCTGCCGACCATGCCCGCCTCGTCGATTACCAGCACGTCGCGTGATGAAAGCCGCTCCCGGCCCTGGCGCCACGCCTTCTCCCACGACGCCAGCGTCCGGCTCTCGACCCCCGATTCCCGTTGCAGGCTCTCGGCCGCGATCCCCGACAGCGCTCCGCCCAGGACGCGGTAGCCCTCGGCCTGCCACGCATCGCGCGCCGCTGCGATCGTTGCCGACTTGCCGGCGCCGGCGAAGCCGGTGAGCGCATCGATCTGCCGCTCGCTCGTGATGAACTTCACTGCCTCGCGCTGCTCGGCGCTCAAGTAGCCGTGGCGCGAAAGCGCCGCATTCCCGTTGCCCTCCGTTACTCCGTGCGTCTTGATGTGCGCCATCTCGCCGGCGCGCTCAGCCATGCGCGATTCGACCGCCAGCATCTCGCGCGTGGTGTAACGCTCGGGCTCGATGATGTTGCCGCGTTCGTTCTTAACTGTCGGCACAAGCCTCACGAGCTCAGCCGATCCTTCAAGACGGGCCATCAGGTTTCGGAACCGGTCACCGTCGTCGATATAGCGGAAGACCTCGCGCGCGATGTCGCGGCGGGTAAAGGTCGATTGCCGGCGGGTGAGGTTGTCGAAAACGATCTCGGGCTTCTGCTCGATCCGCTGCGCGTTGCGCTCGCGTACCTCTTCCAGCCGGCGCGCCCGCTCCGGGTACTCGCCGCGCCCGCGCATCTCGTCGACCGCCTTGCCCAGATGACTGGTCGGCTCCAGCTCGATCCCCTGGTCCTTGAAACTGCGGTGGTCGACGTGGACGTCGTAACCCGCCCGCATCAGGTGC
>WNFE01003956.1_pt1 | contig 11028 bp, 9 predicted proteins | sample 5400451 | NCBI WGS metagenome assembly WNFE01 (sample SAMN13153344, study PRJNA577476) | soil metagenome | isolation source: 200 cm saprolite under Douglas fir tree site 2 hole 2 | place: USA:California | collected 2015-04-18
TCATGAAAAGCCCGACGCCCGTAAAGTCCTCGAGTTCGAAGAGTTGGCTCGCGCCTTTGGTTATTCTCTCGGCGTCGAAAACTTGCACCAGCGCGAAGTCGCCGTTCGCCATGGCCGCGTTCCCGCTCCCGCGAAAGCCAGCCGCCCGGACTCCTATGGCCACGGCCGCGAGCGCGGCATGACGGTGGCGCTCCCAGGCAGCGAACTTCGCATCACGCCGCAGCACTATCAGCGCCTGATTAAAAAGGTCGTCGGCAAACCGGAAGAGCGCATCGTCTCCTACCTCATGCTGCGTTCCCTCAAACAAGCTCGCTACGCCGCCGAGCCTCTTGGCCATTTCGCCCTCGGCTTCGATGAGTACACGCATTTCACCTCGCCCATTCGCCGATATCCTGACCTCATCGTTCATCGCATTCTAAAGTGGGCGCTCGAGCATCCGAAGGATGTGCCGCCAAGTTCGCAAATGCACTCCGCAGCGCCGCGTGGCGCTGAAGCGGCACTCTACTCGCACAAAAACCTCGAAGAAATCGCCGCAGAAACCTCCGAAGCCGAACGCCGTGCCAATGGCGCCGAGCGCGAACTCATGGATTGGAAAACTGCTCAATTCATGGAGCAGCATCTCGGCGAGGAATACGACGGGCTGATCATTTCGGTCCAAAAATTCGGCTGCTTTGTCGAACTCTTCGAAGTTTTTGTAGAAGGACTTCTTCCCATCGGCGCACTCGAGGAATTCGCTGGCGCCCGTTGCGTCCTTCGCGAGCGCGATCACGCCATCGTCGCCCTAGCTGGCGGAGGAGCCGGCCGAGGTCGTGGGGCCCTTGGCTCTCAGCGTAGCCGCGGCGCAAAGCCCCGCCAGCTCGAATGGCACCTCGGCGACAAAGTCCGCGTCCGCGCCGAACGCATCGACCCCATGCGCAAGCGTGTCGAATTCGCCCTAATCCCGTCGGGCCCAGCTTAAATCCTTTTTTATCAACACCTACCCAGCCTCAGCTAGCTGGACTTACGGGAGCTGTTCTCTCGTACCGTTGACGTAAACACGCCTGCGCTCTAGTCTCCCTAGAGAAGTTCTCACCTGCTAGCAGACACTGGGCGTGGAGATTGTTTTAGCCAGGGTAAGAGAAGATAAATGTAAACGTCCCCTGGCGGCGCTTGGCCATCAACCTATTCATTCTGAGACACCCCGCCTCAGACTCAGGAGGAGAGGAATGCCAACACGAATGCGAGGATGCAAGGCGGTTGCCCTTGTCACCGCACTGTTCTTGCTCGGAGTCCCCGTCGCTCTGCGCGCAGACTCGGGCGCATTGAAGGTGACGTCATTTCCCTCCGGCGCGAATGTCTCCGTGGACGGCAAGAACACGGGCAAAGTCACGCCCATGAGTATGAGCCTGTCTGTAGGCAAGCATACCGTGGTGGTTTTCATTCCGAATTCGGGATGGAAAGCGGACACCGAGAACTGCCAAATCGTGCACGGGGACAACAACTACCTCAACGTTACGCTGGTGCCCACCACGACCACAGGCCCGGCGGGTCCTCCAGGCCCCAAGGGCGACCCTGGGCCCGCGGGAATCACCAACCGGGGTAAATGGAGCAGTACGACGGCCTATAACAAGAATGATGCCGTGTTTGATAAGGGCTCCTACTGGCTAGCCACTGCACCCAATACGAATTCCGAGCCTTCCCCCACGAACACGAATTGGCAGATCCTGGCTGCTGGGATCAACGTCCGTGGCGCCTGGCAGAGCACGCTGAATTACAATGCCAATGACGCCGTGACGGATTCAGGTTCCTTCTGGCTGGCGCTCGTAGGGAACACCAATTCCGAACCTTCTTCTTCCAACCTCATTTGGCTGCTGCTTGCTGCGAAGGGGGCAGTGGGCCCAGCTGGTCCCGCAGGCGTGCCTGGAATTGTGGGCGCAACTGGAGCTGCGGGCCCTCTCGGACCTCCAGGCCCTGTTGGCGCAAATGGAGCTACAGGTCCCATCGGACCTCGAGGCCCTGTTGGCGTAACTGGAGCTACAGGTCCCATCGGACCTCAAGGCCCTGTTGGGGCGACTGGAGCTATGGGACCTATCGGACCCGCAGGTCCTGCTGGCGCAACCGGAGCTACAGGCTCCATCGGACCTCAAGGCCCTGCTGGGGCGACTGGAGCTATGGGACCTATCGGACCCGCAGGTCCTGCTGGCGCAACCGGAGCTACAGGCTCCATCGGACCTCAAGGCCCTGCTGGGGCAACGGGAGCTGCAGGTTCCGCCGGACCTACAGGCCCTCAGGGCCCCACTGGTCCTACGGGCCCAGCCGGCTCCGCGGGCGCGAACGGCATCAGCCACGCTTACATGGCGCGGAATACTGTTGCCTCGATGCTGACGTACCAGGGAATCAATGTCGTTTCCTTGATCGTCCCAGCTGGCACGTATGTCATCTCGGGGAAGACCTGGCTGCAAAATCTCGACAGTCTACCCGGCCCGGCGTCTTGCACTCTCAGTTCCGGATCTGACGTGACCAGAGTGAATCTTCTCGCCACTAGCCAGATTGGAGGCGACAGAATGCCTGTTGCCGTCCAAGACTCTGCTACGTTTACCCAGATCACTACAATCGTTTTCAGTTGCAAGCACGATGATCTGAACAACCGCGGCATGTCGGCCAACGACGCCGTGTTGACCGTCTTGGCCGTCGATAATCTCAACTGAGCAGCCCGCATCCAGGAGGCGGACCACCGTCCGCGGCTCGCCTCCTTCCTGATTCTTCGTGTAGGAGCACGATATATCGTGCCCTTCTTCGCTCGTTGTAGTGGCCGGTCTTCAGACCGGCGCTTTTGCTTCGCTTATGTGGCGCGATTGGCCAGGCAGCGAAGGCCCTTTACGTCGCCAAAACTGGCGGGTGGCAGGCCCTTGACCGCAGGGCGAGATTCTGGTGCCGCATGCTTCGGTTTTTGATGCGTGCGGGTTTTGACTTTTCCTATTAACATCACTGCGCAATGGTCGCGCTTTTCCGCCAACTTCTCGCCGCAACTCTGACCTTGCTTATCACCATTCCGGCAGACGCTATTACGTACGACGCGGTGGGCAACCGCACGCAGAAGGTCTCCACGCTGCCGGGCTTTCCGGGCGGGCTATCAATTACAACGCCAACGATCAACTCACCTCAGACACCTACGACGCCAACGGGAATACCACGGCTTCCATCGGCCTCGGCTATGCCTACGACTTCGAGAATCACCTGATCCAGCAAGGCGGAATCACCGTCGTCTACGACGGAGACGGCAACCGCGCCTCGAAGACCGTGGCGAGCGTAAAGACCACCTATCTGGTGGACACGCAGAACCCCACGGGCTACGCGCAAGTCATTACCGAGACCACCGGCAACACCACGCAGCAATACGTGCTGGGGCTGGAACGCGTGAGCGAGCGGATCGCGGGCGGCACGACCACCACGCGGTTCTACGATTACGACGGGCACGGGAGCGTGCGCGCGTTGACGGACACGACTGGAGCGGTCACCGATACCTACGACTACAACGCCTTCGGCAACCTAATCCACTCCACCGGCAACACGCCCAACAATTACCTCTTCGCTGGCGAACAGTTCGACCCCGACCTCCACCTCTACTACAACCGCGCTCGATACCTCAACGCGCCCACCGGCAGGTTCTGGACAAGAGATCTGCTCGAAGGTGATCAGTTCGACCCATTTTCGCTGCATGGCTATCTCTATGCGAATGTTGACCCCGTCGATAGGCAAGACCGCTCGGGTCTTCAATCAACTGTGGAGGTTGCCGAGGTAGAAGCAATAGAAATTACCGAGCAGGATTTGGCCCTTCCGCTCTTAGGGGCCCTTTGCGCGGTCAGTTACACACTGCCAATCGGGCTAGAAGCAGTTGGAATTGACCTTCCACAGAAAGGGCCATGCTCTCCCAAGAGAGGGGCTCCTTATGTTCTTTACCACTACACACCATTCCCGAACGTTGAGAAGATACGCTCTGATGGACTCTTGAAGGCATCGGTCGATGTTCTGCGTGACGCGAAATATGGGCCTGGGCAGTACTTCACCGACATCAAACCAAGCGAAGCAGCCGGGCACACGAAGGGACAGCTATCCTACGCACTGTACGGCTTACCCTTCGCTTTTGGAAAAGACGATGTAGGATATCTAGGAATCGACGTTAGCGGGAAAAAAGTAAACAGGGTTTCTTCGGTGTACGGACCGACTTTCCCTGGAAAGGGCATCTTTCTACGCCCTTCGGTTACAAATCTCTTTCTGACCGATAGGATCGTCGATTTCGGAGTAGTATCGTTTTCGGACAAATAGATATTTCTCGCTGGTGCGAACATGATGGAAATGAAGCTGATTTCGTTGCTCCCTTCAGGGAATTTCGAGGGGGCACTCGCGTTGTTAAACCAGTTGAAGTGGAACATCTCAGTGGCGAAGCAAGGGGATGCTTGGCTGGTCTTCGGAGGGGAGAAGTGCCTTCTAAAGGCTTCCTCTGAGGACGCAGCGCATGCATTTGTCTATGGATTAGCACTTGCGTACGGCGTTCTGCCAAGCACAATCTTTGAGGAAGTGCAGCGGCAAGCTCAGGCGGCTGTTGGGGAATGACCGATCCGCTCCCAACAGATTGGCAGGCGGACGGGTGGGTGAAGGGCGGGACACCGCACGGGGGTCACGGAGGCGGGTGGCAGGCCCTAACCGTCGAATCAAGAGGGGGTGGTGCACCCTTTTGGCTCTCAAACGGGTCCGGTTTTTGACTTGCTTTTTCTTGCTTGTTGCTTGGGTGCCCCATTCGCGTCTTTTGCGAGTGGGGATTTTGTTTTTCTCTTGTAAGATGCAAGCCCGATGATCGTTGTCTTTCGCCAACTCCTCGCTGGCGGGTGGCACAGACGATAAGTTCGAAGGCGATTCTGGGTGCCGCATACGCCGGTTTTGCGTGTGCGGTTCTTGATTTTTCTCGTTAATATCAACGCGAAATGATCGGACTCCTCCGCCAACTCCTCGCGGCAATCCTCTCCATCATCCTTGCTGCTCCGCTGTGCGCATCCAACTACGATCCGGTGGGCAACCGGCGGGTGGCACAGACGATAAATTTGAAGATGATTCTGGGTGCCGCATACGCCGATTTTGCGTGTGCGGGTTTTGACTTTTCTCCTTAATATCAGCGCGAAATGATCGGACTCTTCCGCCAACTCCTCGCCGCAGTCCTTTCGTTCACAATCGCCTTTTCCGCTTGTGCCATCGCCAGCGACCCGAGCGGGATGGACGAGGCGGTCAGCTACACCTACGACCCGCTGGATAACCGCACGCAGAAAGTGTCCACGCTGCCGGGCTTTCCGGGCGGGCTATCGAATTACAACGCGAACGACCAGCTAACCAGCGATACCTACGATGGGAACGGGAACACGATGGCGTCGCTGGGGTTGTGCTATGCCTACGACTTCGAGAATCACCTGATCCAGCAAGGTGGAATCACCGTCGCCTACGACGGGGACGGCAACCGCGCCTCGAAGACCGTGGCGGGCGTAAAGACCACCTATCTGGTGGACACGCAGAACCCCACGGGCTACGCACAAGTCATTACCGAGACCACCGGCAACACCACGCTGCAATACGTGCTGGGGCTGGAACGCGTGAGCGAGCGGATCGGCCGGGTGGCCCGGACGATAAATCTTGAGACGAATCGGGTGCCCCAGCACGCCGGGTTTGCGTGTGGGGTTTTTGACTCTGCCCTTTTCTCGCTTGTCTCGTATCCACAGAAACCATTCACCCGCCCTAATGACCGTTTAACCTCGAATTTCGACCATTCACTGCAAACTACTTGACATCTTCATTAAGGTGTGCTATTCTCTCCCGTGTTTGCCAAGCCCCATCCTCGCCGCCCTCTCGCCTCTTTCCCTGGCTTGACCGCTACTTCCCATTCCCGATTTCCCCTCCTTCTCCCCACCGACCACTGTTCCCTGATCCCTGCCAACTATTCCCGTAAGTCCTTACCCCACAATCCTTTTGCCGACCCCGCACCCTCTAACCCCTGTCGTGTCAATTCTTTACAAAAACAGTGGGGAGGGGGCGTCCCCCACCTTCCGATCCCAAGTTGTCACTTTCTCGCCAACACCGCGCTCCCATAAGTCCTTTAGGCGCAACACTTCCCGCAAATGTTGCAAACAAAAGACTTACGTAAACACTAAACCCTTTAGATGCAACACTTACAAAAAACACGGGGGGTGGGGTCCCGGTTATGGTTAACCTGATTTCCGATGGGGAAATCTGTCCTGAGGAGTATGGCGACGAAGGAACTCTTTCGCATCCGTTAAGGATTCACGGCGACGAGAACTCGTTTTTTGCTCAAGTTCTTTATTTTCACATTGTTGCGCACTCTTTTGCACGCACAAACTCAACTCTTTTATTTTCAAGCGCTTCCGCACTCTTTGCCCAAAAACACCGGGGGTGGGGGGTACCCTCTTCTTCTCAAGTCACCCACATCTGCTATTCTGGAAAGCCGACCATGATCGCCAGTTCGCCACTGCTGCCGCAGAACGCCGCACGAAAGAGGAACCTCACGCCGTGACTCACGCAACCGTCAGCGCCCGCGCCGCCAAGCGCGTCCATAACTTCAACGCCGGTCCAGGGGCGCTTCCTCTTGCGGTTCTCGAACGCATCCGCGAGGAACTTCTCGACTGGCGCGGCAGCGGTATGTCTGTCATGGAAATGAGCCACCGCTCCCCTGAATTTGAAAGCATCAACGCCGCCGCGGAACAGAAGCTCCGCGATCTTCTTGAAATCTCAGACGACTACGCGGTCATCTTCGTCCAGGGCGGCGGCAGCATGCAGTTCACCATGGCTCCCATGAACCTGTGCCTCCCTGGAAAGCCCGTTGATGTCCTCCACACAGGCGCCTGGACCGCCAAAGCCATCGGAGAATTGAAGAAGGGTTTTCTTCACCATATTGCGGCCTCCACCGAGTCGGAAAAGTTCGCGCGTCTGCCCCGCCGCGACGAAATGAAATTTTCTCCTGACGCTTCCTACGTCCACATCTGCACCAACAACACCATCGAAGGCACGCAGTGGACTACCCTTCCAGAAATCGGCCCTCAAACCGGACTAGAAGCCCGCAATGTCCCGCTTGTCGCGGACATGTCTTCCGACATTGCTTCGCGCCCCATCGACGTGAAAAAGTACGGCGTCATCTTCGCCGGTGCGCAGAAAAATCTCGGCCCCTCGGGCGTCACGGTGGTCATCATCCGCAAAGACCTTGCCGAACGCGCCGACAAAAATCTTCCCACGCTTCTTCAATACCGCACGCATATCAAGGAGAAGTCGCTCTATCACACGCCGCCGGCTTTCGCGGTTTACATCGTTGGCCTGGTCCTCGAATGGATCGAATCGGAAGGCGGAATTCGTGGAATGGAAAAGCGCAATGACGCTAAAGCCGCACTACTCTACGGCACGATCGAATCGAGCGGCGGCTTCTACTCCTGCCCCGTCGAAAAATCATCGCGCTCAAAAATGAACGTAGTCTTCCGCGTGCCTGGAGGACCCAGCCGGCCGGCCGCTGCCCAGCACATGGAAGCTGCCCAAAACATACAGACGCTCGAAAAGAAGTTCGCCACCGAAGCGGCCGCTGCCGGCCTCGTCGGCACCCCCGGCCACCGCTCCGTCGGCGGCATGCGCGTCTCGCTTTATAACGCCGTCGAGCACGCCGCCGTCGAAGCCCTCACCAGCTTCATGCGCGAATTCCAGCGCACGCATGGCTGAAGCATTGTGAAACAAAGCGCTCAGAAAGGAAATTCGCCGCTCGAATCGTTGGCACAGAAGCAAAGACGACTAAAGCAGTTTTTTTAGTGCGCGAATCTCAAAGCACTCACAACTGAAAGCATCGGCAGAAAACAAACGTCGCAGAAGAATTCTCCCGCGCGCCTTGTTGGTCGGGTCCGTTATTACAGGAGGTCGAAGAGTAGGACTTCGGCGTCTTTTACACCAGTGAGCTCGACGGCCTTTTCCGCGGAAATTGCTGCGCCGTCGCCTTCTTCCAGAGCAGTGCCGTTCAGCTTAACGCTGCCGCGGGCCACCTGCACATAGGCGTGCCGGGCCGGCTTCAATTCATGTCTCACTGTTTCGCCGGCACCTAGCACCGTCGCGTACAACTCATTGTCCTGGCGGATCTTCACCGAGCCGTCGCGCCCATCCGGCGAAGCCACCAGCCGCAGCTTCCCGCGCTTTTCGGCTTCGCTGAAGTTCTTCTGGTCGTACGTGGGCTTAAGTCCCTGTTTTTCGGGGAGCATCCAGATCTGGTACAAGTGCACCGGTTCCGTTTTCGAGGCGTTGAATTCGCTGTGCGCCACGCCGGTACCCGCGCTCATGTACTGCACGTCACCCGGCTTGATGACCGAGCCGTTGCCCATGCTGTCTTTGTGTTCCAGCGCGCCTTCCAGCACGTAGGTGACGATTTCCATGTCGCGATGCGGGTGCTTGGGAAAACCACCGCCCCCCGCGACGCGGTCATCGTTCATCACGCGCAGCGTGCGGAATTGCACATGCTCGGGATCGAAATAGCCTGCAAACGAAAAGGTGAAATGCGAATCCAGCCAACCGTGGTTGGCGTGCCCGCGTTGGTTACTTTTGCGGATATCCATCATGGCCCACCTCCTGGGTCGTTCTTGCAAGAAGATATTATTCGTTATAACGACTATTGTCAAGAGGCATATATTGGCACGCTCCGCGGCGCCGCGCTTCTCTCAACTCTTTGAATTTGTTCAATTTGGAACACTCTTTCGGCTAAGACAACGCCCTTTCGGCCAGTTTCCGGCGGCCCCTCCTTTGGTGTAGAGTGATAAGGGAGGTGCGGCAAATGGGCCGCGGCCTCCAAGGATTTTTCAATGGATTCGACACTCTCCGCAACGACCACGAGAAAGCAAGAGGGTTCCTCCGCGCCCCGCGAAACGCTCACCATCACCGACAATCGCACCGGCAAGAGCTATGAGGTCCCCATCACGCACGACACCATCCGCGCGGCCGACCTCCGCCAGATCAAAGTCGACCCCAAAGAATTCGGCATGATGAGCTACGACCCGGCCTTCAACAACACGGCCTCCTGTATCAGCAGGATCACTTATATCGACGGCGACGTAGGCATCCTGCGCCACCGCGGCTATCCCATCGAGGACCTCGCGGAGAAGAGCACTTATCTGGAGACCGCCTACCTCCTGTTAAATGGCGAACTTCCAACCGCCACGCAACTCAAGGATTGGACCTACAACGTCACGCACCACACTTATATTCACGAGAGCATCAAGAAATTCCTCGACGGGTTCCATTACGACGCCCACCCCATGGGTATGACCATCTCGACTATCGCGGCGCTCTCGACCTTCTATCACGATGCCAAAGACATCTTCAGCGCGGAGTCTCGCAAGAAGCAGACTTACCGGCTGATCGGCAAAATGCCGACGATCGCAGCGTTTTCGTACCGTCACACGCTGGGCATGCCGTTCGTCTATCCGGACAATGATCTGAGCTATCCCGGCAACTTCCTGAACATGCTGTTCCGCACATCCGAAGCGAAATACCGGCCGAATCCCACACTGGAGCGCGCGCTGGATGTTCTCTTTATCCTCCACGCGGACCACGAACAGAATTGTTCCGCCAACACCATTCGCGGCGTCGGCAGCTCGCACGTGGATCCTTATTCGGCGACTTCCGCGGCCATCGCCGCGCTCTATGGCCCGCTCCATGGCGGCGCCAACGAAGAAGTGCTACACATGCTGAAGGAGATCGGCTCGGTTCAAAAAGTTCCGGATTTCATCAAGCGCGTCAAAGCCGGCGAAGTGAAGCTCATGGGCTTCGGTCATCGCGTTTACAAGAATTACGATCCGCGCGCCCGAATCATCAAAGGCATTGCTTATGAAGTTTTCGATCTGATGGGCAAGAACCCGCTCCTCGAAATAGCCCTTGAATGCGAACGTATCGCCCTCGAAGACGAATACTTCGTCAAGCGCAAGCTCTATCCCAACGTGGATTTCTACACCGGCCTGATTTATCAATCGATGGGTTTCCCGATGACCATGTTTCCCGTGCTGTTCGCGATTCCGCGCACTTCCGGCTGGATCGCGCAGTGGGAAGAGATGCTCCTCGATCCCGAGCAGAAAATTGCGCGGCCACGCCAGATCTATCTTGGCCACGACACGCGCCATTATGTTCCTATCGATCAGCGCGGCTAGAAAACGCCGTATCCACTTTGCATGCCGCATTCAGCGATGCGCTCGACAATCTTGTTCCGCCGGGTATAGTTATTTTGTAGAGAGGTGGTATGGCTCAAGTTCCGAGTACACCCACGCATACGGGCGCCAAGCGCCGCAGCCAGCGCGTGCTGATGCAAGTGCCCATCCGCATACGCGGGAAAGACGCACAGGGCAAGGAGTTCGAGGAACTCACGCAAACTCTCGCCATTAACGCCCACGGAGCTCTGATTTTGCTTACCGCTCGTCTTATCAGCGGCGCAGTGGTTCATATGCGACATAACAAAACGGAAGAAGAAGAGGAGTGCCATGTGGCGTTCCTCGGCCCGGTGCGCGGCGGCAAAGCCGAGATTGGTTTGGAGTTTTCAAAGCCATGCCCCATGTTCTGGCGCGTAGCCTTTCCTCCCGAAGACTGGACACCGAAGAATCCCGAAGCGCGCACGATTTCCACGCAGCGCACGGTCAAGTAGCTCGCCTTGCGATTCACCGATTCCCCATCTCTGTAAACTCTGTTTTAAGGGACTTTTCTGCGGCAGGTGAAATTGGGGACTTCCGCAAGCATAACGACTCAGCCCGAGGACCCCTTTTTTCCTATCATCGACGCCAGCAGCCATTTCCTCAACACCATCAGGTAATAGGGCTTAGTCTCGCGAAACATGAGCCCCATGCCCAGTTCGGGCTGGCAATAGATAACGCTTGCCTCTGCTTCAAAGAACTCGGTCGCGGTGAAAAGTTTTATCGACAGGGATGTGCCGATCGGATAATGGTTTTCCGTGTCCACATAGCAACCGTTTAAGCTGAGTTCCTT
>WNFE01003957.1_pt1 | contig 11028 bp, 7 predicted proteins | sample 5400451 | NCBI WGS metagenome assembly WNFE01 (sample SAMN13153344, study PRJNA577476) | soil metagenome | isolation source: 200 cm saprolite under Douglas fir tree site 2 hole 2 | place: USA:California | collected 2015-04-18
GTTTCGTCGAGCGCGTATGCCAAGGTCACCTGGAGTAGCAGCAAGGATTCTGAGGGGCGTCCGGTTGCCGCCAAGGAAGCGACGCCCACGGCGGACGGCAGCCGCGTGTGTCCGGGCGCGGCGGGAGCGACCAATTGGATGTCGCCTACGTTTGACCAGCAGACTGGATTTTTTTACGTGACCGCGCGCGAGCAGTGCGACATTTTCAGCACCGCCGCGCAGCCATATCAGGCGGGGCATGCGTATTACGGAAGCGCGTATTTTCCGAACGATGACACCGCGCCGTTCTGGGGTGCCCTGCGCGCCATTGATCCAGCCAGCGGAAAAATCAAGTGGGAGTGGAAGCATCCTTCGCCGACCTGGTCGGGAGTGCTCTCGACGGCGGGCGGCCTGGTGTTCACCGGCGACGCGGAAGGAAATTTTATTGCGCTGGATGCCGCGACTGGCAAACCGTTGTGGCACTTTCAGGCCGGTGGGTCGGTGTATTCGTCGCCTATGGCGTATGCGATCGACGGAAAAGAATACGTCGCGGTCGGTGCGGGTTCGGCTCTGTTCACTTTCGGCCTGCCGTAGGGGCGCTTTCGGCGTTCAACATCTCGATTGCGGTCAAGGCATAGATTGCTGCCAAGTCGCGCACTTTCCTGAGATCGACATATTCGTTTGGGCCATGGGCGACCGATAGCAGGCCGGGTCCATAGGCGTAGGCTGGAATTCCCATCGCTGCGTAGAAGCGGATTTCCAATAAGCCGGGGCACATTTCGAATTGAGGCACTTCGCCCGTAATGGCTGTCACACTTTGGGTGAGCGCGCGGCCGAGGTGTTCTTCGGCGGGGCAAGCGGCGGATCGCCCTTCTTGCAAAATTTCCCAATCGAGGCGAATTCCGTTGCGCCGACACTGTTCTAGCAATTTAATGAGGCGGTCCTTCTCGGCGTCAAGATTTTCCTCCGGGTTGATGCGCCGATCGACCGTAAACCAGCATTGCTCTGGAACGACATTGAAGTTAGTTCCGCCACCGCTTTCGCCGCCCAGCATCAAGATGGAATTGCGAGTTTGTTCGGCGCCGATCGAATAGCCGGTCTGGCGCTGCTCCACTTCTCGCTTTAGTTCTTGAAGCCGTTCCACGACGCGCGTCATCTGTTCGAACGCGTTCTCGCCGCGATGCTGCAGACCTACGTGCGCAGATTTCCCCATTACCTTAATCCGCAGCGAGATCGCGCCGCGGTTCGCGTTCCAAATCACACCGCTGGTTGGCTCGGCCAAGAGCATGCCGATTCCATCGCGTCCTAACAGCCCCTGGGCAGCGAGCCAGGCTGAGCCGCGAGCGCCCCCGGTTTCTTCGTCGGGGACCAGAGTCAGCACGATTCTTCCCTGCAACTCCACGCCGCATTCGCGCAGTGCGCGCATCGCATACAGCATCGACACGATGCCGCCCTTCATGTCGCAGGAGCCGCGGCCGAAAATGAAATGCTCTTTCCGCACGGCCTGAAATTGGTCCGGCGATTGCGCGGGAACGACGTCATAGTGCCCGTGAAAATATAGCGTGCGTTTTCCGGAGCCGAAGCTCGAAATGAGAGAAGCCGCGCCTTGGCTGCTCGCGTCGGTGGCAGGTCGAGCAGGGAACAAGTGCCTTTCGCAGGTCAGGCCTGCGTCACATACTTTGCGCTCCAACAGGGTCGCGCAAGCTTGATAATTTCTTCCAGGTGGATTTTCCGTGGCGACGCCGATAAGTTCTGCCAGCAGGGCGGCCATCTCGTTCTCACGCGGTTCCAGCCACGCGAGCAAACGCTCAGCGATAGGAGAGCGGCCGAGAAATTCGGAACCCACAGGCGCATCTTACGGGACCAGCGGCCGTAGCCAAGCTCCAAATTGGTGTCGCGCCGCCTGCGCTCGTTGCGTCCCATTTGCGACGCGTTGACACACCTGCACGCGTCCGCTACGCTTTTCAGTTCGCGCATCACGTAATTTCGCTGCGTGCAGCTACAAGAGCCTCAGGTCATAGACCGGAGCGCCACTGGACAAACCGCCGCATGGCTGAAGAAAAGCTTCCTACCCGCTCGCAAGATTTCTCCGAGTGGTACAACCAACTGGTTCTCAAAGCGCAGCTCGCCGACTATGCGCCGGTGCGTGGCTGCATGATCGTGCGGCCTTACGGTTGGGCGCTTTGGGAAAATGTGCAGCAGGCGCTGGATCGGCGATTCAAGGCCACGGGGCACCAGAACGTGGCGTTTCCATTGCTCATTCCACGCAGCTTTATCGACAAAGAAAAGCACCACGTGGAGGGATTCTCACCGGAACTCGCGGTGGTCACCATCGGCGGCGGCGAAGAGTTGGCCGAACCGCTGGTGATTCGCCCCACGTCCGAAACAATCATCGGCCACATGTGGTCGAAATGGATTCAGTCTTACCGCGATTTGCCGGTGCTTATGAATCAGTGGAACAGCGTCGTGCGCTGGGAACTGCGTACGAAGCTCTTTCTCCGCACGCTGGAATTTTTCTGGCAAGAGGGGCATACGGCGCACGCGACGCGCGAAGAGGCCGAAGCGGAAACTCGCCAGATGCTGGACATCTATACCGATTTCGCGGTGAATGATGCAGCCATTCCGGTGATTCCCGGCAAGAAATCGGACGCTGAGAAGTTTGCCGGCGCCGATGTCACTTACTCCATCGAAGCCATGATGGGTGACGGCAAGGCGCTGCAGTCCGGGACCTCCCATTTTCTGGGGCAAAACTTTGCGCAGGCGTTCGAGGTGCGCTACCTCGACCAGAATGGGCACCTGCAGCATTGCTGGACAACTTCGTGGGGACTCTCCACGCGCGTTATCGGCGCGATCATCATGGTGCATGGCGATGATCAGGGTCTGGTTCTGCCGCCGAAAATTGCGCCGTACCAGGTAGTCATCGTTCCTATCTATAAGACGGACGAGGAAAAATCGCTGGTCCTCGATACCGCGCGCAAGCTGAAAGGGGAACTGGCCAAAGCCAACATTCGCGTGACGCTCGATGAGCGCGAAGGCTCCAGCCCTGGTTGGAAGTTCAATGATTGGGAAATGAAGGGCGTTCCTCTGCGCGTCGAACTTGGACCCAAAGATGTGGCCAAGCAAGCCGCGGTGCTTGCGCGTCGCGACCGGCCCGGCCGGGAAGGCAAGGTCAGCGCCCCGTTAGCCGATCTACCGGTCACGATCGAACGATTGCTGGCCGAAATTCAGCAGGCGCTGCACGACAAGGCCCTGGCGTTCCGTAAAGCCAACACGCAGGACGCGAAGACCTACGAGGACCTTAAGAAAGCGGTCGAAACGGGTTTCGCTTTGTCCTACTGGTGCGGCGGGGCGGAATGCGAAGCGAAGATCAAGGAAGAAACCCGCGCCACCATGCGTTGTATACCTCTCGAGCAATCCGGCGGCCCGGGAGTTTGCGTGTACTGCGGCAAAGCAGCCGCAGAGCGCGCCATATTTGCACGCGCCTACTGACCATCCTTGGCTACGGCAGCCGTTGAAGCTGCGCCGTCCTATTGCTGTCCCGGAACACACCACGATGCTCGCGCTCGACACGCTGTCTGAGCGAGTGTTAGCGTAAAAATACGAAAGATTCCGCTACATTTCGCTGACCCACATTTTGTGATCGGTCGGCCTTGGGAGAGGCATTTAGTGTTCCAGATGGACACAAAGCAGCGTCAACTGCGCGCCCAACGTGGCTCGGGGAAGTTCAAGGCTATCGCCTACACGACGATTCTTGTTTTCGGGATATTTTGCGCCGTTCGCCTGCTTCCGCCGTACATAGCGGAATATCAACTCTCCGATAAAATGCAGGAGCAAGCGCGCTTTGGGGTCGTAAACCGCTATACGGAAGAGCAAATCCGCGACGTCATCTTCAAGGAGGCTCAGGACCTGGATGTGCCGATCAAAAAAGAGCAAATCAAGGTTCTCGCCAACCCGTCGGTGGTACGAATTTCGCTGGATTACACCGTTCCGATCGACTTGCTGGTCTACAAAATGGAACTCCACTTTACGCCCTCGAGTGAAAATAAGTCGCTTCTGTAGAGCACCGCTTCCAACGGGCGCTCAGATACCCTATCGGCATGTCCAAGCGTGTGCTCATTTGGAAAACTCGACATCTTTCTCTTCGCCTTTCTTAGTGCAACCAACTGCGAGACAATAGAACTCCAGCCACTGGGAGCTACTGCGTGCGTATTCGGATCCTGAAGGGTTTCTGGACCTCTGGTCTCGGTCTGACCATTCTCGGCGTGGTTTTCGCTGTTTTCCTGACGGCCGCGGGACTCTTCACTTACTACTATTCAAAGTATTCCCGCATGATCGACGCGCGGCTCTCTGGCCACGTCCTGCAAAACACTACGCAGATTTTCTCCGCGCCCGAGCACATCTCGGTGGGGCAATCCATCAGTCCTGAGGAACTCACTGGGTATCTGCAGCGCGCCGGGTATCGCCCGGAGTCCGATCCGAATGCCTTGGGCCAGTACACGATACAGCGCACCTCGGTGGATATTCGCCCTTCCAAGTTGTCGTACTTCGTGGGCGGTAACGCGCTCGACGTGCAATTCACCGGCAAGACCATTCGCGCTATCCGCCCGCTCGGCGGGGGCAACGCCCTCGATAACGCTGAAATCGAGCCGGAGCTGATCACCAATCTTTTCGACAGCGCGCGAGAGAAGCGCCGCCCGGTTCGCTATGACGATCTCCCGCCGGTCTTGGTGCACGCCATTCTCTCCGCCGAGGACAAGCGCTTCTTCGAGCATGGTGGCTTCGACTTTGTGCGCATCGCGGGAGCGGCTTGGGCCGATGTGCGTCGCACCAGCAACCACTTTCAGGGCGCCAGCACGGTTACGATGCAGGTGGCGCGAACTTTCTTCCTAAGCAACGAGCGCACGTTCCGCCGCAAAGTTGCTGAGGCCATGGTTTCCCTCGAGCTGGAGCAGCGTTTCACCAAGCAGCAAATCTTTGAGCTGTATGCGAACGAGGTCTACCTCGGAAATCGCGGCAGCTTCGGTATTCGGGGGTTTTCGCAAGCCAGCGTCGCATACTTCGGCAAGGACTTGCGGCAGCTCACACTTTCCGAATGCGCTTATCTTGCCGGCATCATTCGCGCCCCCAACTATTATTCTTCCGCGGATCGTCACCCCGAGCGTGGATTGCAAGCGCGTGATCGCGTGCTTACCCAAATGCTCGACAATAAGTACATCAACGATGCAGATGTGCAGGCAGCCAAGAAGGCGGAGCTGAAGATCGTGCGCGCGTCGGTTTCCGGCAGCGAGGCTCCGTATTTCATCGACATGATCAAGGACCATCTGCTCGACAAGTACCCGGAGAGCGACCTGCTCAGCGAGAATTTCCGCGTTTATACCACGCTGGATCCCGCGTTGCAGCGCGCCGCCGCTGCGGCCATCGAAACTGGGATGAAGAATGTCGACATCTTGCTGACTAAGAAGTACGACCGCTGGCGTAAGGAGCAGGCGAAAAAAGGCAGCAGCGATCCCATTCCTCAGGCGCAAGCAGCGCTGGTGGCGCTCGATCCGCGTACCGGAGAGATCAAAGCAGTCATCGGCGGTCGCGATTATGGACAGAGCCAGCTCAACCATGCGCTGGCGCATCGGCAGCCCGGCTCGGTCTTCAAGCCTTTTGTCTACGCCGCCGCGTTTGATAGCGCGGTGGACGGCGTGCAGCCCATTGTCACGCCCGCAACGACCATCGATGACGAGCCAACCACGTTCGAGTACGACGGCGTGGACTACACACCTAACAATTTTGGCGAAAAATTTATGGGCCGGATCACCACGCGCGATGCTTTGACCAATTCGCTGAACGTGGCCACGGTGAAAGTGGCTGAGCTGATCGGCTACGGGCGCGTTGTCCAAATCGCGCGTCAGATGGGTCTGGGCAATAATATTCGCGCCACCCCTGCCGTAGCCCTAGGCGCTTATGAGATGACGCCGGTCGACGTTGCCGCCGGTTATACGACGTTTGCCACCATCGGCACACGCGCCGAGCCGCAAGTCATTCGCAACATTATCGGCGCCGATGGCGAGATCCTGGAAAAGGTCACGCCGCAAACGCGCACCGCGCTGGACCCCCGAGTCGCTTACCTGGTTACCAGTGTTCTGAAAGATGTCTTGAATCATGGCACCGGCGCGGGCGTGCGAGCGCGCGGTTTCACGCTGCCGGCAGCAGGAAAAACCGGTACGTCGCGCGACGGCTGGTTCGCTGGGTTCACCTCCAACCTGGTGTGCGTTATCTGGATCGGTTTCGATGACAATCGCGACCTGGGCTTGCCCGGCGGTTCCACGGCCGCGCCCATCTGGGCTGATTTCATGAATCATGCCACCGCGCTGCCGAGCTATCGCGATGTGAAAGATTTCGATGCGCCGGAGGGCGTGCAATCGGTGCTTATTGATCCCGAGTCATTGCAACTGGCCACCTCTAATTGCCCAACCACCCGACAGGAGGTTTACATCGCTGGTTCTGCTCCCACGCAATATTGCGAAATTCATGGGAGCCACAACGTCTTCAGCTCAGCGGGTTCGTGGCTGTCTCACGTTTTTGGTGGAGGCCAGCCCAAGGAACCTCCCAAGGACGCCGACCCTAACGCTAAGTCGGCCCCGTACGACCCGAATCGTCCTCCTTCTGCCACGGGACAAGGGCAAGCAGCGCAGGCAACGCCCGAAGCCAAAGAAGCCAAGGACAAGGAAGAAGAAAAGAAAAAGAATCCCTTGAAGAAGATTTTTGGTATCTTTGGGGGTAAGAAGAAGGACTCCGACAAGCCCAAACCGGACGACGCAACGAAGCCGGAATAAGGCTAGCCGGTTGACAAAGGAGACTCGCCATGACTCGTATTCGATTGGCGTTGCCCGTTAGTTTTCTCCTCGTTAGCCTGACCCTCCCCTCGATTGGCCAGACCAGCGATGACACCCGCAAAGAAGCGTTCGTTCCGCCCATACAAACGCAGTCTCAGGTTTCCACTGCGACGGCGAATCCTGCCGAACGCCAGATGAGTGACGAAGAAAAGGGTGATCTGTACATGGCCCGCAAGCAGTATCGCGAGGCGACGGATCAATACAGAATGCTGTGCGGGCAAGACCCGCACAACGCCGTGTTTCTGAATAAGCTGGGCATCGCGCTGCACCAGCAAACCGCCCTGGGGCTTGCGCTGAAATATTACGAAAAGGCTGTGAAGGCCAACCCGAAGTACGCCGACGCTGAAAACAACATCGGCACCATCTGGTATCAACGCAAGAAATTCGGCAAAGCTGTCCGCGCCTATCAAAAGGCGATCAAGATGCGCGACGATATGCCGGTGCTGTACAGCAATCTGGGTTACGCCTATTTCAGCCAGGGCAAGTACGAAGATTCCATCGTCGCCTTCCGCACCGCTTTGGCCAAGGATCCACAATTCTTCGAGCGCGGCTCTTCCCGCAACGGCTCTGTTTTGCAGGATCGTTCCGTGCCAGACCGCGGGCGCTTCTACTTCTTGCTGGCCAAGTCGTTCGCGGAAGCTGGCAATCTAGAACGCGCCATCTTCTACCTTCGCAAGTCCAAAGAGGAAGGCTACGCGCAAATTAACGAAGTGAAAAAAGATCCCGCTTTCGCGGCCTTGCTGAAAGATCAGGCGGTCATCGATCTTCTGGCTCCCAAGCCGGTTGAGTCCGCGCAGCAGTAACCTTCAATCTGCGCAAGCGCGTTTACCATTAGTCGCACGTTCCGCGGGAGCAACTGCCGCTTTCCCCGCGTCTGTTACAATGCGTAGGAACTATGTCCCCGTATCGTTTCATTAGCGCTAGGTGTGCCCTGGTGGTTGTCTGGGCAATGCTTTGCGCCGCGTCTATCGGCGCTCAGGCGCCGGCTCGCACCAACGGCGCAGCCCAAGCTGGCGTTTACCTTGTCTTCCCTTCTGAGAACGCAGGCGCATCTCCTCGCCTGGACTGGCTCGGCGAAGGCCTCGAAGAGCTCACCATTCAGTCTCTGTCCGCCAGTGGCCAGCAGGTCTATTCGCATGCCGGCCGCACTACCGAACTCGAACGCAATGGTCTTCCGTTCTCCGCGAAGCTTAGCCGCGCCAGCATGCTGCGAGTCGCCCAAGGTCTGGACGCCGACTTCGTGATCTTCGGTTCGTTCACTTCGGACGGCAAAAGTTTGACGGTCGAATCCCGCGTGCTGCGAACGGATCCATTGATGCTGCTTCCTTCCGTCCGCGAAACGGGCCCACTCGATTCGTTGATGGAGATGCAGTCCAAGCTCGTCTGGCGCTTGCTCTCCGAAAACGACAAAGCGTACCGCCCCACACTCGCGGAATTCTCCAAAGGACAGCGGGCGTTGCGCCTGGATGCTTTCGAGCACTACATCCGCGGCTTGCTGGCCAACGAAGACGAGCCGCGACTCCGTGAATTGCGGGAAGCCTCTCGCCTCGAGCCGGCCTGGCCCGATCCTTACTTCGCACTCGGCCAGACGTATTTCACTCGCAACGATTGCACCACCGCGCTTTCGTTCCTTTCCCACATTCCGCCCGCTCACGATCGGTACGTCGAAGCGCTTTTCTCCACCGGCGTCTGCCGCTTGCAATTGAACCAGCCAGATCGCGCCGAAGATGTCTTCACCTCCCTGCAAAATTCTTTGAGCGGTAACGCTAAAGGCGAACTGCAAGCTGGCGCATCGGGAGCGGACCTGCCGGAAATTTTGAACAATCTCGCGGTCGCCCATGCCCGCCGCGGCAAAACCGCCGAGGCGCAAGCTGAGCTTCGCCGCGCCACCGATCTTGATCCCGATGAGGACGACTATCCTTTTAATCTCGGCCTGCTGGCTCTTCAGTCTGGCGATTTCAACGTGGCGGCTGCTGCCTTTCGCGACGCTTCCGAACGCAAACCGGAAAATCCCGAAGATCGCGTCTTGCTCGTGCAATCGCTGGAAAAGGCGGGAAAAAAAAGCGAGGCCGACCAGGAACGCGAATCCGCTGCTGAATCGCTGGGTCCCAATGCGCTGCAGTCCGCGCATGTGGACGTGAAACCCGACGCAACCTTCCGCCTTGCGCGCATAAGGACCGAGCTGGACACCACCGCGTTGCGCCTCGAAATTGCCGCGTCAGGAAGCACGGCGAATTCCGGCCCGTCCGGTGCGGCTATTGAGAGCGCAGCATCGCACATTCGCCGCGGACGCCAGGAGCTTACTGCCGGCCACCTCGATTCGTCCGAAAATGAATTTCGTGGCGTGTTGCGCACGGAGCCCGCGAATGCCGCTGCTCACCGCGGTCTCGGCGAAATCGCGCATCGGCGCGGCAAGCTCGAAGACGCAGTGAAGGAACTCCAGGCCTCGCTCGAGGCTCGCGACTCCGCCCTCGTACGAACCATGCTCGCGCGCATCTACCTCGAGCAGAAAAAACCAGATCTGGCGCGTGCCGAGGTGCAGCGCGCCTTAAAACTCGCCCCCAACTACACCGAGGCCAAACAGCTACTCGAGCATCTGCAAAACTCCAAGCCCAGCGGAGGCGCACAATGAACCCATACCGCGCTGTTTTCGGTGGCGATTGGTTTGCGCCGCGCAGAATTATCCTTGCCGCTCTGTGCAGCCTTGCGCTCTCTTCGTTCTTTCCTCGAGTCTCCGCTGACGAGCATACGTCAAATCCAGTGGTCCTCGAACTAAGACTGGATGGCGAAGTTGAGCCGATTCTCGCCACCTACATCGACGAAGGCATTGCGGATGCCGCGAATCGCCATGCTTCGCTCATCCTCATCACCATGGACACCCCTGGCGGACTCAGCGACTCCATGAAGGACATCATCCAGCACATTTTGAGTTCGTCCGTTCCCGTCGCCGTTTACGTTCATCCGACTGGTTCGCGCGCGGCGTCCGCAGGCTTCTACATTCTTCTTTCCGCGGACATTGCCGCTATGGCGCCCGCCACTCACACCGGCGCGGCTTCTCCGTTGATCGCGATTGGCGGATACCCCGTAGCAATCGATGAAACGCTGCGCCGCAAACTCAACAACGATGCCCAAGCTTTCCTGCGCAGCTTCGCCGAAAGACGCGGACGCAATCCCAAGCTCGCGGAAACCGCCGTCACGGATGCCAAGGCCTTCACGGAAAAAGAAGCGCTCGACGGAAAGCTCATCGATCTCATCGCTAATTCCGAAGACGATCTGCTCCGCCAACTGGATGGCCGCGAGATCACTCGCTTTGACGGCTCGAAGGTCAAGCTCGCGCTGGCGAATCCCGTGCGTATCCCCTTTGAACTTTCCGCGCGCCAGAAATTTCTCGCTCGCATCGTCGAGCCGGATGTTTTCTTCATCCTGCTAATCCTCGGCGTTCTCGGCCTCTATACGGAATTCACCCATCCTGGCGTTATCGCGCCCGGAGTTGTCGGCGGCATCTGCATGGTCCTCGCGCTCTACGCGATGCACATTCTTCCCGTGAATCTGGCCGGCGTGTTCTTAATCCTGCTCGCTCTCGCGCTCTTTATTCTTGAAGCGAAATTCACCAGTCACGGCGTGCTTGCAGCCGGCGGTATTATTTCCATGCTTCTCGGCGCCATGTTTCTGATTCGGTCGCCGCTCACTGCCGGCGGCGTTAGCCTGGGCGTTGCGCTGGCCGTAACGCTCCCGTTTGCCGCGCTGACCGTTCTTTTGATGCGGTTGGTTCTACGCTCGCGCTCTTGGAAAAATCAAACCGGCCGCGAAGAAATGATCGGTGCGCAGGGCACCGTGGTCACCGAACTCCCGGTCGGAGCGGAAGGCATGATCCGCATTCATGGCGAACTCTGGCGCGCCATCTCCAATCAGCCAGTGCCGGAAGGCAAGCCGGTCCGCGTGGTAAAAATGGATGGCTTGAAGCTTTATGTGGAGCCGGTGACGTAAAGCCACACGCCCGTGCTGCTATTTGCGATTTTCAAGATAAACTTGGGCCAATGAGTTAGATCGGGTATCGCGCGCATCAGGAGGACACATGTTCGAGTTCAGCATCGGTACGCTCGTCGTCATCGGCTTCGTGCTCATCTGGTTCTGGAATTCTCTCTATATCATCAAGGAGTGGGAG
>WNFE01003958.1_pt1 | contig 11027 bp, 13 predicted proteins | sample 5400451 | NCBI WGS metagenome assembly WNFE01 (sample SAMN13153344, study PRJNA577476) | soil metagenome | isolation source: 200 cm saprolite under Douglas fir tree site 2 hole 2 | place: USA:California | collected 2015-04-18
CCGGGTACTTGGAGAAGAGGAACGGCGTGTTTGAAGTCAATCAGCGCGAGGGTTTTGGCGTGAACTCCCTGGATCATGGGATTGAATCTGCTCCATTGAATAGTTGATTCTTTGCATCTTTAAGGATACGCTACCCTTCTCGCTATGAATCAGGCGTTACAACGCTTTAAAGCCGAGTTCTTCAAGGCCCTGGCCCATCCGACCCGGATCCGGATCTTGGAGCTGCTCCGGAATGGCGAGAAGAGCGTGGGCGAGCTTCAACAGGAGATCGCCAGTGAAGGCTCCACGGTCTCGCAGCAGCTCGCCATCCTTCGGATGAAGAATGTCGTGGACACGCGTCGGGTCGGGAACGTTATCTACTATCGCCTGCGCGATCCACTGGTCACCGAACTCCTCGACGTCGCGCGGCGGATCTTCGACAGCCATGTCATTGAGCTTCGGTCGATGGCCGATGAGAATGTCAGCGAGGAAGCCGCGGGGAATCGCAGCGTCTCCGCGACACGCAGCCCATAGAGGCCACCACGCTCCCTGGCATCTCCCTCACGCTACCGGTCGTCGGCTTGCTCGTGACACGAGCTGGATTCCATGACCGAACCGTATAGCGTCCACAGCCACGACATCGTCGTGATTGGGGCCGGAGGTGCTGGCCTTCGCGCCGCCATCGAAGCGTCGGCGATGGGGGCCGACGTCGCGGTCGTCTGTAAGTCGCTACTGGGCAAGGCGCACACCGTTATGGCCGAGGGCGGGATCGCTGCGGCGCTTGGCAACCTGGACCCTCAAGACAACTGGAGCGTCCACTTCCAGGACACGATGCGGGGCGGCCAGCTGATCAACAACTGGCGCATGGCGGAACTGCATGCGCGCGAGGCACCCGAGCGGGTCTACGAACTCGAAGGTTGGGGTGCCATCTTCGACCGCACCCCGGACGGCAAGATCAGCCAGCGACCGTTCGGCGCCCATACCTACCGGCGGCTCTGCCACGTCGGTGACCGGACCGGCTTGGAGATGCTCCGAACGCTGCAAGACAAAGCGGTCTCGATGGGGATCCCGGTCTACATGGAAACGACCCTCACCCGGTTGCTCAAGGACGAGGGTCGGATCGCGGGGGCGGTCGGCTATCGCCGGGACGACGGGAGCTTCGTGGTGTTCCGCTGCAAGGCGATCATCATCGCCACCGGCGGCTGGGGGCGCCTGTACAAGGTCACCTCGAACTCGTGGGAGAGTACCGGCGACGGGGTGGCGATGGCCTACGAGGCCGGTGCCGAAATCCTCGATCCGGAGATGGTGCAGTTCCATCCGACGGGCATGGTCTGGCCGCCCGGCGTCCGCGGCTTGCTGGTGACCGAAGCGGTCCGCGGCGATGGCGGCTTCCTCACCAACCGGGAGGGCAAGCGCTTCATGCTGGAGTACGACCCGGTCAAGAAAGACCTCGCCTCTCGGGACGTGGTGGCCCGATCCATCTACAAAGAGGTGCAGGCCGGGCGGGGGAGCGAACACGGCGGCGCCTACCTGGACGTTCGGCATCTGGGGCCCGAGACCATCAAGCGCAAACTCCCCTCGATGTATGAGCAATTCCTCCGGCTCGCCGACGTGGACATCACTCGCCAACCGATGGAAGTCGCACCAACGATCCATTACGCGATGGGTGGACTTCGGGTCGATGCCGCCACCGCCGCGACGACGGTGCCGGGCCTGTTCGCGGCCGGAGAGGCGGCGGCCGGCCTGCATGGGGCGAATCGTTTGGGCGGGAACTCGCTCTCCGACCTGGTGGTCTTCGGTCGACGCGCCGGCGCCGCCGCTGCTGCCCACCAGCGTGGTCTTACGCTTGGCCAGCTGGACGAAGGCGAGATTGCCGATGAGCAGCGCGTCCTGCTCCAACCCTTCCAGGGATCGGGCACCGAGAACCCTTATCTGCTGCAGCAGGAACTGCAGCAGGCCATGCAGGACGGCGCGGGTCTCGCCCGCACCGCGGCTGGCCTGGAAGAATGCCTGAGTCGCATCATTGGCATCCGGGCGCCGACCGAATCCACGTCCCCGGGTCCCGCCGGTTCAATCCCGGCTGGCACACGGCGCGCGATCTCCGCTTCCTGCTGACCGTCGCCGAGGCGATCGTGCGTGCCGCTTTCATGCGGCCGGAGAGCCGCGGCGCCCACTGGCGGCTCGACTTTCTGGACCGGGATCCGGGCTGGGGCCGCCAGAACATCATCGCCCGCAAGGAGGCTGACGCAATGCAGGTTACCGTGCGTCCGATCCCGGAGTTGCCGGAAGATTTCGGTCGGATGCTTGACGGACAAGCGGTCGCCCAGCCGACGGCCGCCCAGCCGATGGTCGAGACCAAGCCGAAGTTGCCAAAACGCTGACTTGCCTCTCCGTGAGCAGTCTCCGGTGAGCTCCTCCATGCAGCACCTGTGCCGCTGGGGTCAGGAGAGACTAACCAGACCGTGATCGGAACCCGAAAGCTTTTCGACGAACGAATGCGACAGGCTAAAGCCAACGGCCATCAGCCAAAGGGACGGGTCCTGGCGGCTGGGGTCGCCCGCGCGCGATGTCGGTGTGGCCAGACTCTGGTGGTCGGCTACGCACTCGGGCGCCAGGAGCCGCAGGTCATCCTCGATTTCAGTGGGCGCTGCCCCCGAAGATAACCGCGCCCTGGATGGTTCGGGCGGCCGCGAAGCCGGTTACCTAGGCTGCCTGGTCGGCTGGGGTGACTACGACCTAGTCTCCGCGGCTGGGCACCGCACGAGCCGCGGACGTCAAGGTGCGGCCACGTACCAGAGCGTGCCCTGAATCCACTCGTCAAACGAGACGCTCGGCCGTTCCTGTTTTACTCGGGTCGGGCCTCGGCGGTTTGGATTGTGGTCGTCGCAAACCAGCGGCATGCCGGAATGCCAGTCTGGGAGCGGCCTTGCGCAGACCTTGCAGCGCGGTTCTTCTTCAGGTGGCGACGGACGTTCGAGGACGATGCCCTGTCTAGCCAGTTCCTGTTGGATCATCAGAGCTCCTTGGACCGACTCGCGTAATAGTCCCGCCAAATCACCCGATAGATCGGAATCCAGCGCGGGATGTCACGGAGACCCGGGATCAAGGGAACAAGAATCAGGAGCAAGGTGAGGATCACCATCATGAGCACCACCAACAGGTCGGCATTGGAGACGCCGTTGAAGGGCGAAACCTGATACCAGAGCGTATAGAGCCAGAGCCAGGTCTGGCCGGGATAGAGGCCGGTTTCGTTCATCATGCCCCACTGGGTTCCGGTCAGGTGCTGGTCCTGGGCGAGCCCGGCCAGGTAGCCGCCGTCGTTCATGAACAGCAGTGGCTTGGTGTAGTCGGTCTGATAGAAGTGGTTACTCGAAAGGAGGAGTCCATCGAGGGCGCCCGTTTGCGCGAGCTGAAGGAGCCGGCTCATCATTTGCGGGACGGGCCCGTAGTCGCCACTGGCAACCGTGACCTGTCCGCTTGAGACTTTGGCGTCCTTGAGCGCCTTCCCATAGGCATCATGCCACTTGCCCTGCTGCTCGGCCGACGCAGCTTCGTAGGTGCTGATCGCGGCCATCAGCTGGGAATCGTTGCCCGCCGCTTGCTTGAGGGGGTTGATGACGAAGTCATGCGGCTGGTCGACGTTGGCGTGCACGCCGGCCCAGGACTGGGGAGAGATCGGGCCGATGGACTGGACCGACCCGGTCCCGTTGTTGTAGGGCGGGCCGTAATTGGCCGTCGTGCTGGCTCCGGCCAGCTCATCGTTGGCGGTCGTCACAAAATCCGTCGGGTCCGCAGCCGACCAACTCTGGATCGTGACCGACGGCACGTCCGGAGATGACAAGAAGATGGCAAAGCCGATGATCACCAGCAACGAAATCACCATGGCGATGGCGATCTCCTTGATGAGGTCATAGGGGATGGTACGAACCTCTGGCTGTTGACTGTGAGCGGGCGTCCGTTCGCTGATCATGTGTCGCTCATCTCCCCTTTGACAGTCGCCGGCTTGTCATCCTCGATCGGGGGAACGACCCCCTTCATGCGGACCATGACGATGTGCAGGGCGACGAGCACCGTGATCCCGATCGGCAGCAGCATCACGTGGAGGCCGTACATCTGACCGAAGTTGAGAACGTTGAAGAAGCCGCCGACGCCGGTGGAGTTCACGGCATCCTTGGCGTTGACGGCGATCCACTGGGCGTCGAAGTTCTGCTGGGAGAGATAACCGGTGAAGGCGGCAACAATGCTCACGCCGAAGGTCACGACCCCGACCATCCAGGTCGGTGCACGACCCTCCCGCCAGCTCGCCATGAAGTACTGTCCCCAGAGGTGCAGGACCATGAAGACGAAGAACACCTGCACGCTCCAGAAATGGAGGCTGTTGAAGAAGCGGCCGGCTTTGGAGAGGTGCCACCACTGGGGGCCGAAGAGCGCCAAAATGGTTCCGCTCAAGATGACCCAGACGAGCGCGGCGATGGTGACGACGCCAAAAACGTAGACCCAGGAGCCGACCCAGAATGGCTGCCGATGCGGAAGCAGGTTCTCCCACGGCAGCCGGCGCTCGAGCTTCCGGCGCGTGGCCGCCGTCCAGCTGTGCCCCGATTCGTCGGATATCTGGGTGCTCATGACTTCCTCCCCTTGTCGCCCGATGCATGGCCGGGAAAGGGGAGCAGGACCGCCGCGACGAAGAGCACGATCATGATCCCGATCAAAATCAGGTTCGGATACGAGATGAGAATGAAGCCCCAATGCAGGTAGCCAGCAGGTTGATTCATGTCTGCCACGCTACGGCGCCAGTCGGCAACCAGCTATTGACCAATGGCCCGTGTTCATCAGGACCTTTGGTCCCCTTAGATGACTCACGTGCCCGCGGGCAAATAGAAAAGAGCCCCGTTTGGAGGGGCTCATGGTCGGCTCGGTCGCAGGTTAACCGTTAGGCAAGTGCGCGCTGTGCTTTAGCGGCGACGAAGGGGACGGTGACCTTCCGCCGTTCGCGCAGCCAGAGGAAGACCTCGAACGCCAGGGCGACTATGACCGCGAAAGCCGCCACGGCCAGCCCGATGGCCGCATACAACGCGTACGTGCCGATCGTCCACCAACCATAGGCGTTCAGCAGGAGCCCGCGAAGCGTCTCACCCTTGAAGAGGGTCGCGACCTGTCCCGCAATCTTCTGGTCAGTCGGGTTGGCCATCGCCTTGGCGCTCATCTGTGAGTAGGTCTGGCCACCAGCCACTTCGTTCAGGTGGACGCCGATGAAGTGGTTCGCGTACACCTGGGCTTGCTCGCCCGTCGTCAGCTGCTGCCCCGCGTACACCGTCATCGCCGCGGCGTCGGCGCCCGGCAGTACCGCAATCGACTTATCAGTCGCAGCCGGGAAGTAGATCTGTTGCGCGGTCAGCTCCGTCGAGATCTGGTTGTGAATAAAGGAGTTCCCCCAGAAGAGGAATCCCGCGCAGAACGCCAGGATACCCATGAGGCCGACCTGGAGAACCACCACTCGCCACCGCATTGCCGTTGTCATGTCACTCACCTCTTTTGAAATTTGCTTCGATTCCATCGTGACGGGTGCCCGCCGAGCCGTTTAGGACCGATGGTCCTGACCTCGTGATGACCTGCTGGCTCGGGGACGGGACTTTCGGACCCAACCGGCGGGAGTCGAGCTGGTTCCCAGCGCGAGTGGTCGGTTAGGCGGCGACTCGTCGCTGCCGCAGCGCGACGGCCACCCGGTCGACAAAGTCGCGAACCGTGGCTTCCGCGACCCGGTGCAGCAGCGCGCGGTCAAGGGACTCGCCAATCAGACCGAACGGAGGCTTGTAGCGCGCGCTCAGCCCGAGTTGGGTGAGGTGCGGGCCGAGCGCGGCGACCTCCAGCTCGCCCTCGAGTGTTGGGAAGATTTCGCGCGGCCCGGTGGCCCGCCAGGTGACGGGCAGCCATGTCCGCCCCTTTGTGCGAACGGGTGGGCCGAGGTCGATCTCCACCCGCTTGCCAAGCTGAAGCCGGCTGACAGGGAACCCGACCTCCGCGAGCAGCTGATCACCATGTTCCTCCGCCGATGAGGCAAGCCCTGGAATCCACTCCGCGGGGGTGCGGAGCAGGGCCTCTTCGACCTCGGCGATCGGAAGGTTGAGTTCGACATAGGCACGGAGGAACATGCTGCTCAGACCTTACGGCCGGCACCCAAGCGATCACAGAGTCGATGGTCCCGCCAAGTTCGGGACCATCGAGCCAGTGCACCAGGGGCGGCGGGCGCTGCGATATCGTCTAGCACGATGGCGAATCCCGGTCCCGCTGCCAAGCGTCCAGCGCGAAGCGCGCATCAGCGGGTCCACGCTCGAAGACCGTCGCCTCAGCAGCGGGCTCCCGCCGTGGCCATAGAGCGCCTCCTTGAGGCACTGCCCGACGCGGTGGTGATCGTGGACGCGGGCGGGCAGATTATGTACGCGAACGCCCTGCTCGAAACGCTCTCCGATTATCGCCGTGAAGAGCTGCTCGGGCAGCTGATCGAGTTCCTGGTCCCTGAGCGCTTTCGAGAGCTGCATACCAAGCACCGGCGCGGCTACGTCGACAACCCCCGGGCACGGCCGATGGGCGTCAACCTTGATATCTACTTGCGGCGCAAAGATGGAACGGAATTCCCGGCGGACATCGCGCTCAGTCCGTTGCAGACGGCCAGCGGCGTGGTGGTCGTCGCCGCGCTGCGGGACGCGACGGAGCGAAAACAGGCCCAGGCTCGGTTGCATCGACTCGCCGTCCTTGAGGATCGAGAGCGGATCGCGAAGGAGCTGCACGACGGGGTGATCCAGGCGTTGTTCGCCGTCGGCATGAACCTGCAAGCCACCGAGGCCAACGCCGGGGATCCTGAAGCTGTGCGTGCTCGGCTCAATGGGGCCGTCGATGGCATCGACATGGCGATCCGCGACCTGCGCAACTACATCTTCGGCCTGCGCCCCGGCATCCTGGCCGACCGCCAGCTCGACCAGGCGCTGCACCAACTGGTCGAAGAGTTTCAGGAGAAGAGCGGAGTCGTGACCGCCGTTGAGATCGACGAGCGAGTGGCGGCGCAATTTGGAAACACGGCGACGCAGCTCGTACAGGTGACGCGGGAAGCGCTCTCCAACGTGGCTCGGCACGCCCAGGCAACCACGTGCCGAGTCAGCCTCGTACAGCGCGACGAAAGCGCCGTTCTCGAGATCGACGACGACGGCCATGGGTTTCAGCCCGGTCGTGGCCGTTCCCGCGGCCAGGGCCTGCGTAACATGCGGGAGCGCGTTGAAGCAATCGGCGGGGCATTTTCCCTGGAGTCTTCCCCTGCTGAGGGGACCACGGTGCGTATCCAACTCCCGCTCTGACCGCTGGAGTTGAGACTGGCCGCGTGAAGATGAGAACATGACCGTCGTGAGTAACCTGCCGCTGCGGGTCATGATCGTCGACGACCATGAGGTGGTCCGCAACGGGGTCAAAGCGCTGCTCGAGGAAGCGGGCGGGATGTCGGTTGCCGGCGAGGCGGCCACGGTCAGGGAGGCCATCGAGCGGGCGGACTGGGCCCGTCCGGATGTCGTCGTGATGGACGTGCGGCTGGCCGATGGAAGCGGCATCGAAGCCACACGCGAGATCCTTTCCAAGCTACCGAAAACGCAAGTCCTGATGCTGACCACGTTTGCGGACGATGAGGCCCTCTTCGCGTCGATTATGGCCGGTGCCGCCGGTTACGTCTTGAAACAGATCAAGGGTGGCGACCTGATTCGAGCGATTCGAGCAGTCGGCGCCGGAGAGAACCTGCTCGACCCCGCGGTCACCAAGGGTCTCCTCGACCGGCTCCGGAAAGGCAAGCACCTGCTACAGGATGAGCGTTTGGCCCGCCTCTCGGGCCAAGAGGAGCGAATCCTCGGGTTCATCGCTGACGGCAAGACCAATAAGCAGATCGGCGACGAGCTCCACCTCGCCGAAAAGACGGTGAAGAACTATGTGTCGAGCATCCTCGCAAAACTCGAGGTAGCTCGTCGGGCCGAAGCGGCGGCCTACTTGACTCGGCACACCACTCCTCCAGGAACGGCCTGAGCTAAGCCGTTCTTCCGAGCTGAAGCCGGCGAGAACCGGATTTAGGGTAGGAGGTCCGGTCACAGTCGGGACCTTGGTCCCTGGTGTCGCCGCTGTCATTCGGCGATGCTTTGAACGATGAAAACGACGAATGACGAGGAAGTCAGTCCGGTGGTTCTCCTGGTCGAGCCCAACGAGCGCGATCGCGAACTCTACGGGGCCTGGCTCGAGGATGCCGGAATGACCCCGATTAATTGCCCCGGTCCCAAGCTTCCAGGATTCAGCTGCCTTGGCACGTGCGGCCGGCCCTGTCCATTAGCTGAGGTCGCTGACCTCGCGGTGCTCGATACCCGCCAACTGCCTGGCCTGTCGACGCGGGGCCTGCCCGCCTGGCGCCTTCTGCGCTATTACCTGGGACGCGGTAAGCCGGTGGTGGTAATCGCCGACCACTACCGAAAGGACCGAACATTTCGTCCGGAGCAGGTCAGGGTCCTGAGTCCCAATCCTGGTCTGGAATCGCTGCTCTTGAGTGTGAAGTCGATGCTGAAGGCGGCCCGCACATGGTGACGACTTATCCGACCATCAAGGAGCAAATAATCGAAGACGCTCGAGAGATCAGCCAGCTCGATGGCTTGCGGACTTCATGGGTCGCCGCTTACCGGCAAAAGCATGCCGAAGCCCATAGGTGGGCTGAGGGCTTTGGCGCCGTTGAGCACTCACCGGATACGCAAGAGCGTGTCTTTCGGATGGCCGAACAACTGGCCGGTCGGGGCATCGACCGCCTCGCCGTGTTCGCTGCGTTACGCCATGCGGATGGAGTTGCCCAGGCGAGCAGCGGAAGGCTTCACGAAGGCGACCTCCAAACCCGACACCTCTATCTCCGGGGGCGGGCCGTCCGCAGCGACGACTATCGTCGGGATCCCTGGTCTTCCAGCTTGCTTGCCGCAGCCGCCGGCTGCGGAGTCATCGATACCCTGCTCGGTTCGCATGGCGTGGTGGTCAACCTGCTGCCGCCCGAAGCCTTCGAGGATCAGGTGGGGCGGGCCGGCCACAGATGGCTGCCGCAACCACAGGCGGGGCGAGCGATCATTCTTCTGGAGCGCGCCCCGCAGCTCGATCGTCTGCGTGCTATCGGTTTCGACCCGATCACCTTCGATGGCGTCGATCCCGCCGCTTTCGCCTGGGCCATCTTCGAGCTCGCGGCGCGGGCGGAAGACGCTGCCGCTCAACTGACGTGCGACTGCCATCCCAGCTTTAGGCCGGTCCCACTTGGCGTCGCCGTCGATGGCGCCTCACCGAGCTCCCTGAATAGGGAACGGCTGCCCGTGACGAGGCTAGTACCGGCTCATGCGTAAGACGGTGGCCGGGCGATTCGTTCATACGCCGATAGCGCGGCGGGCAGCTGATCGGGCAGAGCGTGGGTCTTCCTTTTCGGCGGACGCGATCTACCTCTACTGGCTCCCCCTCGGGCCGGTTGCGGACCTGCTGGCATGGTCCGGTTTGTTCGTCACGGAACTCTACCGGGATGTGCCGTTCTGGGCCGAGCAGGCGCGCGGCATCGACCTGCTGAGTGGGCTCTGGGCGGGAGACCCTCGTCACTCCACTCCTCTTTAGGCCGATTTTTACGATTTAGGCACTTTGCCCGAACCTCCACCGGAGGTTGGAGCGACTCCAAAAAAGGATGTCGGACACGTTTTCGGGTGCCGACGGCTGGATGGGAAGTACGCGATGGCGAGTTGAAACTGGGCCCCGATTCACCTACTCTGAAAACTGGTCAGATTCGTAAGGGGAAGGAGGCGGCCCGCCCGTGACGACCCGTCCACGTAACGATGCTGCTGTTCCTCGCGTGTTGCGTCATGCGGTGTACGCGGCGACGATGCTTCTGGCGCCGGTACTTCTCCTCCCCGGAACCCTGTTCAATCCTGCGGTGGGCGGCATCGGCGCTGGGGCCGCGAACATCGCCGCAAATGCTACGGCTGATCCCACAACTAATCAGCTCCATATCGCGATCTATGTCGTGGAGACGTTTGTGCTTCCATTCAGCGTTCTGGGTCTCGCCAGTCTCGCGCTGCCACGATCGCCATGGCTGGCAACAGTTGGCGCCGCTTTTGGCCTCGTCGGCTGGCTGCCCTGGTCCGCGCTCGCTGCGCAAGACGACCTGACCTTTCAGATGGCCCGGTTGGGAGGTGGCCCGGGATTTGTCGAGCTCTGGAACCGCTTTACGACCGATCCGGCGATGGGCTCTCTCACGCTGATCTACGTCGTGTGTCACCTCGTGGCATATATCGTCCTCGGCATTGCCCTTGGTCGGGCCGGCGCGATCCCGGCGTGGGCTGCTTGGTCTCTGGCGCTGACCAGCCCGATTACCGTCCTCGCGTTTCCCACGCACATACATGCGCTGCTTTACGTGGTGATCGGCCTATGGTTCGCCGGCTCCCTTCCCGCGGCGCGAGCCGTTTGGCGGAACCGTCTTGAATGACCTGGGTGCGCGTAAGGGTCGTGCGGGAACGTATGCGTTTCGATGAGCCGGCCGGCTATACATATGAATATGTGGCGGGATCGGCGAGACCACTCAGCGCTGCGGATGCTCCTGGCGAGAGTGCGGCTCTACATTGAGGTGATTGCAAGAATCTGAAATTAAGGCGAACTCAGCCTCCCCGGCCGGCATTTTTAATGCGAAACTGCGCATCTTATTCCCAAGGTTGATGTCACGAGTTCGAGCCTCCTCTTGCTCGGACCTCAAGTCCCTGGTGGCGGAAGAAAGGGTCCGGAAACCCCAGGAATTTGGCGCTTTCGGGCGACATCGAGTTTGACAACAGTTTTGGGGTTTGACAACAATTTGACAACAACGCCGGTGGACGTCCGTGGTTATGGCGACACGCAGCGGACGATTCGGCGAATACAATTACCGATGCGCCTGCATAGCTCAGTTGGTAGAGCAGCTGACTCTTAACCAGTGAACCCTAGTGGACGCCTGTGGACGGCGTTTCGGCTGACTCCAATCAGTTGTTTCG
>WNFE01052224.1_pt1 | contig 11027 bp, 7 predicted proteins | sample 5400451 | NCBI WGS metagenome assembly WNFE01 (sample SAMN13153344, study PRJNA577476) | soil metagenome | isolation source: 200 cm saprolite under Douglas fir tree site 2 hole 2 | place: USA:California | collected 2015-04-18
CCCGCATACGCGAGGTCGACGGCCACAGGAGTTCTGAAATTCATTGACCCTCGCCAGCTTTCCGGAGCCTCCAGGTGGACGCCGGTGAAGATGACGAATCCCTTGCCGGATTGCCCTTCCACGATCGCCGGCGAGCGGGTAAATCCGGGGACATCCATGATAAGTAAAAAGCAAGCGGAGACGGAGGTCTCCTGTCACTTAGAGGAGTTGAATCTCGAAGCGGGTGTGGGGCGGTTAAGTTAGCGAACAGCCAGCGATCGTTGCGCGCGGCCAAAGCGCTAGCAGCTTGGCCAGACATCCATTTGCGGGAACCGTGCGCCAGCTCGGTCCACGAAGTATGAGTTAGGGTTCTGCGGCCGGCCTCGATACAGACGGTGAGGAGCATCGGGAGCAGGAACTCCTTTGCCCAGTCCCCGAGTTGGCGAGGAACGGCCGGTCGATCACCGCTTGGTTCGAAGGTTTCGCTGCTCAGGCTGCTGTTTGCGCCAGGTTTCTGACGGCACGCGCAGTTGAAAGATGTTTTCGCTTGACAAGAGTTGCGAATTGACTATACATGGCTGCTGCGCTGATGTACTTCTTTCTTCCTTCAGCTACAAGAACAGGCCAAGCCAACCATTCCTCCCAGGGAGAGATCGTTATGAACCGCTATCTAAATGTGGGCAAGGCAGTCGTCGTTGTTTTCACGCTGGTCCTGTTTGGCAGGCAAGTGTTCGCAACCTCTCCCGCTGGCGTACAACTTTCGCCCGTGAAATTAACATTTCGTTCACAAGTGCTTGGTACAGTGAGTGCTCCTAAGCTCGTGACTGTTTCCAACACTACCGAGGAAACGGTCACTCTTGACAGTATCACGATATCTGGCGACTTCGACATTCCCGGTAAGACGTGTAGCAATGCGCTTCCGCCACGGAGTAAGTGCTCCATTAGCGTAACCTTTGCTCCGACCGCCAAGGACTTACGCCAGGGCAGCCTAAGCGTTACCGACAGCCTAGGGACTACTAACAGTGTGAGTCTTACCGGCACCGGCACACAGGTCGATCTTTCGCCCAGTGCCGTTGATTTCGGTGCGGTTGCCGTCGGCAGCACCGCGACTCAAAACGTCACTCTCCATAACGTGGGTCCGACCGGCCTCACCCTTCTTGGACTCACCGTCGCTCCCAAGGGCACTGCATTTTCAATTGCCAATACCGACTGCGGCTCCGTCGTTCCCGCCGACAGCCGTTGCACCATCACCCTGACCTTCGCGCCTACAGTCCAGACCACGCAAACTGCCTCGCTCAAGGTCCGAGACGATGGCGGCGCCAGCCCGCAAACTGTTCCCCTCACTGGGGTGGGCGGCAATCCTGTTCCCACTCTTTCGTCTCTCTCTCCACACAAGAGAGTGGCCGGTTCCGGCCGTATCACCCTCACCCTGACCGGAACGAATTTCCTTGCGGGCTCCGTGGTTCAGTGGAACGGCAGCGCGCGGCCGACCGTCTTTGTCAGCGGCACGGAGCTACGAGCTAAGATCTCCGCCGCCGATCTCGCGTTTCCCGGCACGGCAGCGGTAGCTGTGTTCAACCCGCCCCCCGCTGGCGGCCTGTCGAATCCGCTCGTCTTTACCATCTTTTCGCCAAACCCCGTTCCAACGCTGAATTTCATAAACCCGTCGTCCCTGCCTGCGGGCGGCGGCGGCTTCACGCTCGCCGTGAATGGTTTTAATTTTGTTTCGCGCTCCGTCGTACGGTGGAACGGAAGCAACCGTCCCACAGTCTTCCTCGATTCAAATGATCTGCAGGCACAGATTCCCGCTTCTGACATCGCCAACATGGGTACTGCGCAGATCTCGGTCTTCAACCCGGCGCCCGGTGGCGGAACTTCCAACTCATTGACCTTCACCATCACGCTCCCAGTGACAATTACAACTCTCAACCTCACGGCGAACGATCTCGCGTGGGACCCCTACAATCGTCAGATCTATGCCTCGGTCCCGAGCGCAGCGGGCGCGAACGGTAACAGCATCACCATCATCGATCCCTTTGCGGGGACCATCGGTGCGTCGACTTTTGCCGGCAGCGAGCCCAGTCGGATCGGTCTCTCGGACGACAGCCAGTTCCTCTACGTCGGCCTTAATGGCTCAGCCTCGGTGCAGCGTATGGTGGTGCCAGCTTTGGCCCTCGATATCAACATCCCCCTGGGCTCGGATCCCTTCTTCGGCCCATACTTCGCCCTCGATCTGCAGGTCGCTCCTCGCAGCCCACATACTACCGCCATTGCGCTTGCCAATGTAGGCGTAAGTCCCTCCGAAGAAGGTGGCGTCCCCATCTTCGACGATGGCACACCCCGGCCTAACAAGCTACCGGGCTTCAGTGGGACCGGCGATCTGTTCGATTCGTTACAGTGGGGTGCCGATGCCACGGCCCTTTATGCTGCCAATAACGAAGACACCGGCTTCGATTTCTATACGATTACGGTCGACAAAACCGGGGCTAAACTTAATCACGACTATTTCAGTGCATTCTCTAGCTTCGGCAATACGATTCATTTCGACTCGGGTACAGGTCTGATTTATTCCGACGATGGTCATATCATCGATCCGTCCAATGGCTCACAATCCGGTTCATTCTCCGCCTCCGGAAGAATGGTTCCCGATTCAACCCTTGGTCGCGCGTTCTTTGTCGGGACGGATTTCCAGAACGGCAGCCTTGCGATCTCTGCATTCGACCTGACTCGCTTCACCCAGTTGGGCGTTGCCGACCTTACCGGAATTAATCCAGAGGCGTTTGGCAGCCTAATCCGATGGGGACAGAGTGGTCTTGCCTTCCGCACCATCAACTTCGACGGGACAGGCCAGGTGATTCTCGTCAGCAGTCCGCTGATTCTGCCTGTGTCCCCAACCGACAATCCCGTGCCTGCCGCCTCCTCACTGGCGCCCAGCAGCGCGACTGCCGGTGGACCCAATTTTCAACTTACAGTCAGCGGAACTAACTTCGTCCAGGGGTCGGTTGTTCGCTGGAACGGGCAGGATCGTACGACCAAATACATCAGCTCGACCCAACTCATCGCATACATCCCGGCCAGCGACATCGCGACCCCACAAACCGCGAGCGTGACAGTCTTCAATCCCGCGCCCGCAGGAGGCACTTCCAACCCCCTATCCTTCACCATTAATCCGTAGGGGATAAGAGGCTGTGGCGCCGGTTGCCACAGGTAACTGGGGGGTGCCCCACCATGTCATGAGACTGCACACGTTCTTTGCGAATGAGTGGGTTTCGTCACAATCGGACGCTATTCAGATCACAGTCAGCCTCGAATGCTTGTGGTTAGTCTGACCGGGTGACCAAGGGGCTCCGTCGCTACTATGGCACTCAAGACCTGCATTTCATTACCTGCCCAGTGCCCATCCTTTTCGCACTTTGCGAAACGGTAGGTGGTCGCTTCAGGATTCCGCAAGAAAACCCAAACCGGATGCGGCCGTGGAAATCCCAACCTTCAAGAAAAACAAGCGTTGGGCACTCGGCATTACCGATTGTTACTTGCGTCATTTTGTAGCCTGCTCCGGTCACAGGTAACCTTGCACATGAGGGGCAGTGGTCATGTCGCGGTCGAAAGTTCTGATCGGCCGGTTTCTTTTGTGCACAGTCATGGTTGTCCCTGTCCTTGCGGGGGCCCAGCAGGGCTCCTCCGAGACTACCCGCAGGGTGACTAACCGCGTGGTTCCGGGCTATCCGGAATTGGCTCGTGCCATGAATGTGCGGGGCATCGTCAGGCTAGAAGTCCTAGTTGCGCCAAATGGCACCGTAAAATCTGTCAAAGTGATTGGCGGCCACCCCGTGCTCGTGCAGGCAGCCGAGCGAGCGGTGCAGAAATGGAAATGGGAGCGCGTCGAGCACGAGAGCAACGAGGCAATCGAACTAAGATTCAATCCGGAGTGAGTTGGCGGGTGGAAGACTACCAGCGCGGCTGAAGCCGGGGATTCACTCCAAACGCCTTACGCGGCCCTGAAGGGCCGCTCTTCCACCTTGTACACGCATTGGCGAGTTTTTCCGCAGCCTGTGAAGTCGTGCCCTCCCCGAGACCCCCCTTGAAGGGGCGTGAGGGTGTGCGATATCGGCATCGCTGAAGCCATGCCCTGATACGAACCTGGACAAGCTCAGGGCAGGCTCTGAAGCCGCGCCCCTTCAAATCACAGCTATAATTCCAGAGCCAAGCATGTCTCTGACCTCCGGCTCCAAACTAGGCCCTTACGAAATCCAATCTCCGCTGGGCGCCGGCGGCATGGGAGAGGTTTACTCGGCCACTCAGAACAGTCTGGGCCGGCAGGTTGCCATCAAGGTTCTGGCTTCGACTTCGGCGCTTGATCCGGAGCGGCTGCGACGTTTTGAGCAGGAGGCGCGGGCGGCCTCGGCGCTCAATCATCCCAACATTATTTCTATCTATGACGTCGGCCGCGACGGCACGACTTCCTACATTGCGATGGAATTGGTTGACGGCAAAACTCTGCGCGCGCTGCTGGAGGCCGGCCCGCTCGGCATCAAGAAAGCTTTGCAGATCGCGACGCAGATCGCCGACGGTCTGGCTAAAGCTCACGCAGCGGGCATCGTCCATCGCGACCTGAAGCCTGAAAACGTGATGGTGTCGCGCGACGGCTTCGTGAAGATTCTCGACTTCGGTCTCGCGAAGCTGCTGCCCTCGCTCGACAACTCTTCTGAAGCCATGACTGCCGTCACGCCTGGCACTCATCCCGGCATGGTGATGGGGACCGCGGGCTATATGTCTCCCGAGCAGGCGCGCGGCGGGGAGATTGACTATCGCTCCGACATTTTTTCCTTCGGATCGATGCTCTACGAGATGGTTGCTGGCAAGCAGCCCTTCAAGTGCGCCAGCACCGCTCAGACTCTGGCGGCAATCATCGAAGACGATCCGCAGCCGGTCGCCGAAGCGAATCCCAAAACTCCTACGCCGTTGCGTTGGATCATCGAGCGCTGTCTTGCGAAGGATCCCGACGATCGTTACACCTCTACGCGCGACCTCGCGCGCGATTTGCAGAGCATCCGCGATCACTTGTCGGAGGCGACAACTTCCGCGCAAATTCCGCAAGGGGTGGCCAGTGCGCACCGTCCGAAATGGCTGACACCGGCGCTTTTGGCGTTGGGCGGAATTATCCTGGGCGGCGCACTTGTCTTTTGGTTGCGGCCGTTAGCCCCGGCGACTTCGGCTACGCTCCGATATCTGACGTTCTCGGGCAATGACTTTAGTCCGAGCATCTCGCCCGATGGACGCACCGTCGCGTTCGTCTCCGGGCGCGATGGCACCTTACGCGTCTGGCTGAAGCAATTGGAGAGCGGCAGCGAGACAGTGCTCACGCCCGGCCCGGATGACGACTCGCCGCGTTTCTCGCCGGATGGCGCGTGGATTCTGTTCACGCACAACCGCGCCGCGTATCGTGTGCCATCGCTGGGCGGAGAGCCGCGCAGGATTCTCGACAACGTTGACCATGCTGGCTGGTCCCCGGACGGCCCTAAAATCGCTTCGAACATTGGGATCGCTTCCGTGCAGGACGGCACCTCCCGTGTCATCCACCGTTTCGAAAATCAAATGCTGCGAGCCCCCGCCTGGTCACCCGATGGCAGCACGATCGCGGTCGTTCCGCAGCGCGCGGGCAACGTTGGCACTCCTGCCCGCAAGGTCATCCTCGTCTCTCCCGATGGGCAAACCGTTCGGGAATTGAAGTGTCCACTGCCGGGCGGAGAACTTTCGGCGGCAGCCTGGTCCAACGGAAGTCAGAGCCTGATCTACGAATTGCCGGAATCCCCCGCCGACGCGGGCGGCGCACTCACTACGACAGTTGGCTCCGCCGGCCACGTGCTGATGCAGGACGTGCGGACCGGAAAAGTTCGGACGCTGTTTGCAGTGCAGGCGCCAGTGTCACGCATCGAGATTGCCGGCTCCGGCCGGTTGATCTTCGACTCGCTCACCCAGCGAAACAGCCTGAAAGAATTTTCCAGCGCTCCAGGAGCCCCGCGCGAAGGTCATTGGCTCACTCGCGGCAACAGTATTGATCGCCAACCTTACTACTCTCCCGACGGCGAATCCGTGATCTTCGCTTCTTCGCGCAGCGGAGACGTGGATCTGTGGGAAGTCTCGACCAAAACAAATGCCGTCCGCCGCCTCACCGATCACCCCACCTCCGACTGGGATCCCTTCGTCACCACCGACGGCAAACATCTGCTCTGGAGTTCCAATCGCACCGGTCACTTTGAAATCTGGACCGCCGAGCGCGACGGAAGTTCCCCTCGGCAGGTTACGCAAGACGGCTACGACGCCGAGAATCCGGTGGCCACCGCGGATGGTTGGGTCGCCTATGCCTCCGGCAACCCCGCGCATCCCGGACTCTACAAAATCCACTTTGACGGCACGAATCCAACCCTGGTCGTAGCCGGCGGTGTCGCGTGGCCCGACGTCAGTCCCGACGGCAAATACGCTCTCTATCACATCGTACGCGGCGCGCTCCGCGCGAAAATTTACGTGGTGCGGCTCGCCGATGGCGCGCCCGCTGAGTTCGAAGCCCATGGCCAGCGCGCCCGCTTTTCCAGCGACGGCCATTCCATCGTCTACATCAGCGAACGCGGGCAGGACATCGTCCGACAGGGCTTCCCATCCGCTCCGGGGGCAGCGGTGAAAACCCTCGTCCCCGCGTCACCCGATCTCATCATCGAAACCTTTCACATCACGCCCGACGGCCAGAAAATCGTCGCCTCCTACACCCAGCCTTCGCGCAGCCTGGTGGTTGCAGACGGCGTCTCCGGAGTCGAACCGCCGGTCCGTTCCCGGTGATCCAACACGCACGCCGGCGCTTTATCCCCATAGCTATGGCTTTAACCCGCCTTTTCTGATATGGTTAAGGAGCGTCTGAACAGAGTCGGTTGTAGAGCAGCCTCGTGCCAACCAGCTAGCGCCTGCCCTCGTTATTTCCGAATCCCTTCCAGCGTAAATCGATTGAAAGGAACACCAGAACCAAAATGGCAGAACAAGGAACAGTAAAGTTTATCAGCCGGCAGACTGGCGAAGATGTATTTGTGCACTTCTCCGCGATCCAGGCAGGCGGCTTCAAGAGCTTGCAGGAGGGCCAGACCGTGGAGTTCGACGTCACCAAGGGCCCCAAAGGCTGGCAAGCTGAGAACGTCCGCCCGCTCTAGGCGCAGACTCTCGACCGCAGCGGGTGCCCGTCCGGAAAGTGCAAGCTGAGGACGGGCACCCTGCTCAATATCCGATCACATCCACCGCATCACGGAGACTCTCTGACAATCGACGACTCACGATCTTCCTACGTCCTCATCCGCCACAACATTCGAACCTACGTGTCAGCTGGAGTAGTCGAAGTCATCCAGGGCCGGCAAAACGCCGAGGCCGTCATGCGCGAGTATCAGAACCGCCAAAGCTCGCCCGACGCCCACGAAGGCTGGCGCTACTTCCTGGAAAAAAGCGGCTTGCGTGCCGGCATGGACCCCGCTCAAGCCACCGACGCACGCCAAAGAGATTTAGAGATTCGCGAGTCCAAAGAGTCGGCGGGCAATGGTAATGCAACCGCAGCGCTCCGGCCATCCATCCTCGCTAAGGCTCGGTAATCACGCTGCTACTGCTCGTCCGGAGTATCCGCCTCCACCAGAACGCTGAACAGTCTGTAAGCCACCACCGGAATCACGATCACACACCCCGCCGCTCCGATCACAAACATCGTCACCAGAATAGGAGCCAGAATCTTGAAGACAGTTTCCATGGACACGCCCCATCTTACGACAGATTCGTACGTGTAGGCGGGCGCCCATGAAGCGCTAACTCAAACGGGGCTAGAAGTCGACCTTTGACACGTGATGGTGGACGTGCGGCAGATGTCTAAGACGGGTCGTTTCCGAGTTGCCGACTAACATCCGGAATCGGTGCACATCCTCTGCAACTGCTGCACAGGCTATAATTGCGCGCACGGATGGCAATCCCTGCTGGCACCAAACTCGGGCCGTATGAAATCCTTGCCATGCTCGGTGCCGGCGGCATGGGAGAAGTTTGCGATTAAAGTTCTCGCCTCCCATCTTTCTTCTTCGCCGGAACTGAAACAACGCATGGAGCGCGAGGCCAAGGCCATTTCCTCGCTGAATCATCCGCACATTTGTCATCTCTATGACATCGGCTCGCAGGATGGCACCGATTACCTGGTTATGGAGTTCCTCGAAGGGGAGACGCTCGCCGAACGGCTTCGTAAAGGTGCGATGCCGCTGAATGAAATCCTCAGGATTGGGATCGCGGTCGCCGAGTCGCTGGCGGTCGCGCACCGGCAAGGTATTGTCCACCGCGACCTGAAGCCGGGGAACATCATGCTGACCCAAGGCGGCGCGAAATTGATGGACTTCGGGCTGGCCAAACCGCTGGGCTTGCGAAACACGGCCACGGGGTCAGGAGCAGTGCCTTCGTTCACGGCAGTGGCCACGTTAAGCGGGCCGAGTCCGTTAAGCCCGCTGACCACGGCGGGCAGCATCATTGGCACCATTCAGTACATGTCGCCGGAGCAGATCGAGGGAAAGGAAGCGGACGCCCGCTCCGACATTTTTGCATTCGGCGCTGTGCTCTACGAGATGGCGACGGGAAAACGCGCGTTCCAGGGCAAATCGCACTTGAGCACGGCATCGTCGATCCTGGAAAAAGATCCCGATCCCATCTCGACCATTCGGCCGCTGGCCCCGAAGGCCTTGGAGCACACGGTCCAGACTTGCCTCGCGAAGGACCCGGAAGAGCGCTTCCAAAACGCGCACGATCTCAAGCTCCAACTGTTATGGCTGACGGGCGCTGGCGCCGAGAGTCCTCCCGCAGTGACACTGACCGCCGCGCGCTCCTCCATCAAGGTCTGGCTGGCTTGGGCGGTTGCCGCCCTCGCGGTGGTTGCCAGCGTGCTGTTCTGGACCATGCGCGAGGCCGGCAGCAAGCCTGTGGTTGCCCGTTTTTCGATTGCCCTACCGGCGAACAGCTGGCTTTACGCCGACGAAGGCCTTCCCCTGGCGATTTCACCCGACGGTCAGCGTGTAGCCTATGTCGTCCGGAGTGCGGACTCGGCGTTGCCAATGCTGTATCTGCGCCGTCTGGACGCGTTTGAAGGAACCCCCGTCCCGGGCACGGAAGGCGCGAGCGTGCCGTTCTTCTCGCCCGACGGGCAATGGGTCGGATTCCTGACTGCGTCGCGGATGAAGAAAGTTCCGGCTGAGGGCGGGTCGGTGGTCGAGATCATGTCTCTCACCGACGGGGTGGCAGGAGCTACATGGGGGACCGACGGCTATATCTACATGGGTCGTTACTGGAGAGGGGGCTTGTCGCGGGTCGCGCAAAACGGCGGAAAGAGTGAGACGGTGACTTCTCCAGATCCGGCACGCAAGGAGCAAGGACATCGATGGCCAGAGATGCTGCCGGACGGAGACACTATCCTTTTCAGCATCACAAAGAATTTCGGGGCGAGCGACGCCGAGACCGGAGTGTTGTCGCTCAAGACGCGGACTTGGCATACGATCCTGTCCAACGCCTCGAACGCCCACTATCTGCCCAGTGGCCACCTGGTGTATGCCCATGCGGGCACGCTGATGGCTGTGCCGTTCGATCTTAAATCGTTAAGCGTGACTGGAAGTCCGGTGCAGGCGGTGCATGAGGTACTCACGGGCTCGGATGACGGCTGGGGCGGCGTGGCGGTTGCCCGGTCCGGGAATCTTGTCTACGTGAGTGGGCCCGAACACACGGGCGGCGGGGCCGCTACGCGCCTGTTGTGGGTCTCACGCGACGGCAAGGAATTGCCTGCTTCGCAGACAGTTCGAGCCTACGAGGACATGAGCATCGCGCCGGATCAAAAAATGGCGGCCTTTACGATTCCGGCAGAACCCCTGTGGAACATTTGGATCCTCGACCTGCAACGTGGCAATCTGAGCCGCCTTATGTTTACTGGCGATAACCGCGATCCATTGTGGTCTCCTGATGGGCTCCACATCGCTTACACATCGTTCCGGGATGGCCACTTCGGAATCTATTGGAGCGCCGTGGATGGCAGCTCGCCGGAGCAGAGGCTGGTGAGCGCCGAATTCGAACCGTTCACCAAAACCTTCACTCCGGATGGGAAAAAGCTGATCTTCACGCAATACAGCGCCGCCTCGAATGCGAACATATGGGAGGTCCCGGTCACCGGGGATGCCACGCCCGTTCCACGGATCGACCTGGGTCAGGCAGACACGCCCGAAATCTCTCCGGATGGCAAATGGATCGCCTACGAGTCTGCGGAGACCGGGCAGTTGGAGGTATATGTGCAACCCTATCCGGGGCCCGGAGGAAAATGGCAGGTCTCCAACGGCGGCGGCTACCGCCCTCATTGGTCGCCCGACGGGAAAGAGATATTCTTTCGCTGGGGCGACGCCATGATGGCGGCGACTGTGGAGCTGCGCCCTCACTTCACCTCCGACACCGCGCACGTGCTGTTCACTGGACGCTACGCGCACGCTGGACGCGACTATGAGACCGATGGCCGGCGCTTTTTGCTGATGAAGTCCGTGGACCAAAAAGGGCAAACATCGCTGCTGGTGGTGTTGAACTGGACCAGCGAGCTAAAGAAATGACGGCACTCGCCCCGGTACTAACTCGGTCCTCGCGAGATCGTCGCGCGCCAAACCCGAGGCACGACAGTCATGGCAGATCGAGTCAGCAAAACCAAACGGTCGTCTAGTTCGCCTGTCGTCCCGGCGATTATGTCCGTATCACGGGCAAACCGGAAGTCACTCCGGGAGACCTGATCGCGCTGTTACTTCCGTTGGCCGACAAGCCCGGAGTTATCGCGTGGTGGCTCGAATCGGAGATGCTGAATGCCTCGACTTCCAAGAAGGAATGCGTTAACGATGTGTGAGCCGTCACTGTCGTAACGGATTATAATGGCGCACACTTATGACCCTCACCGCAGGCGCCAGACTCGGCCCCTATGAAATTCAGTCGCCGCTGGGTGCGGGCGGGATGGGAGAGGTGTATCGCGCTCG
>WNFE01003959.1_pt1 | contig 11020 bp, 11 predicted proteins | sample 5400451 | NCBI WGS metagenome assembly WNFE01 (sample SAMN13153344, study PRJNA577476) | soil metagenome | isolation source: 200 cm saprolite under Douglas fir tree site 2 hole 2 | place: USA:California | collected 2015-04-18
TCAACGCCGTCCCTATACCGCCATCCAGGTGACGATCTGTAACTCGCGCTACTATGGGCCACAGTTTGAGTTAGTCCCCGAGGCGTTGATGGACGACGGGCTGCTGGATGTGGTCATCTTCAAACAGTTCAGCAAGCTCGAGTACATTCGACACGCCATCGCCATCAGCCAGGGGAAACGCACCTATCAGCCAAAGGTCATCCACCGCCGGGTTACGTCTGTGCGCATCAACGCAGACCACCCACTCGAGATTCAAGCCGATGGACTCCCTCACGGGCAGACACCAGCGACGGTCACGATTACCCCAGGTGCGTTGCGTGTGCGCGTCCCAGCGCCAGTCGCTTCCGGACGACAGCCGGGCGGAGGCCAGGCTGAGCCAATCCGAAGCCGCCGATAAGCACCAGTACGCATGGTGAGAGAGGAAAGGCAGACAGAACCATGGAGACAAATGCAGACGGCACCTACTTTCAGGAAGGGGATCACGTACGTATCAAGCGCACACGCGAGACAAGGAGAATCAATGCCACCGCCGGGGGAGTCGTGTATGTGCTCATAATGTTGACGCGCTAGATCTGGAGCAAAAGCGGCAGACGCAATCCCGAGATACCAATGATAGCCAATTGTAATACAGGAAGAGAGTATCAACATGAGCGACCAGAAACAGGATATAGCAAAGGTGAGAGAGAGGCGCAACCTTGGCGCCAACTTTGAAGCCTCGCTATTGGACACAGGAGTCGTCGTTATCACACTGGATAGCGGGAGTGCTGCCATCCTGAAAGCTGAGCAAGCATACAATCTGCTCGATTTTCTTGATAAGCATCGTTCGCTCCTGCATCAGAAATCCCAGGAACAAGCGGATGAGGAAACTGACGCGCAAAAAGCCAGCGTGAGGGACTGGATAACAAGGAGCCATGCAACAGAGGACGATCAGGTGCAAAGGGAAAACGGCACTGTGTAGGCAGCTTCTACCACGCTACGCGGCCCGGCGCATCGGACTGAAGCTGCGTCCCTGCAAGTGATCAAAGAACACTGCCAGGATAATCAGTAAGCCAATGGCGATTTGCAGGTAGAAGGGGTCGATGCCAAGCAGGTTGCCTCCGTTGGCAAGCAGGCCCATAATCAGCGCGCCCAGAACAGCCCCGATAACGCGACCTTTGGCCCCGGAAAGGCTGGCGCCTCCGATGACCGCACCAGCGATGGCCTGTAACTCGTATCCGGTTCCTGCCGTGGGAATGCCCGCGCCCAGACGTGACGTGGTCAAGACTCCGGCGAAGCCCGCGAGCAAGCCGCTAATGCTGTACACTGCAAGCAGCACGAAGCTCACCGGGACGCCTGAGAGACGCGCCGATTCCGCATTGGAACCGACGGCATAGACATAGCGTCCGAAGACCGTCCGACCGAGCACAAAGGCCGCCACGATTGTGACTACGATAAGGATCCAGAACAGGCTCGGCAGGCCCAGGATGAATCCGTTGGCAATGGCGCTGAAGCCATCAGGCAGCGGTGCGATGGTCTTGGCGCCGGTCAGCAGGAGGACCACCCCACGCGCGATCCCAAGCATGCCCAGCGTGGCGATGAATGGGGGCAGCCCAAAACGCGACACGAGTAGGCCGTTGACCAGGCCAACGACCAGCCCGACGAGAAGGCCAACCAGGATGGCGAGTGGAATGGAAGCACCGCTCGCCAGAAGCAGTGCCGTCACCCCCCCGCTCAAGCCCAGAACGGAGCCAACGGACAGATCGATTCCGCCGGTCAGAATCACGAATAACTGTCCGACCGAGAGGATCGCGAACACTGCCACTTGCCGGACGAGGTTGTCGAGATTGGTGAGGGTCAGAAAGTCGTTGGTCGTCAGAATGAGCGCGGCCATGAAGATCAGCAGGACCAGAATACCGCCGCTTTCACGCCCCAGACTGATCGGCGTCCGCTGGTCTTCTGCTCCTGCCTGCGGTGTCGCTGAGGGCTGGGGAGTACTGGACGTGGTTGCCATGAGACCTCTCCTCTCTGCTATGCATTCATAGAAACGGGGGTGCTGCTTGCCAGGCGTAGCACCCCTTCTTCTGTCGCTTCTTCAATTGGGAGTTCACCGGTAACCCCGAGGTCGTGAAGGACGACGACGCGGTCGCAAATGCCGAGTAACTCCGGCAGGTACGACGAGACCACGACGATGCCCAGTCCATGGGCCGCCAGATCGCCAATGATCGTGTAGATGTCTGCCTTGGCTCCGACATCGACGCCCTTGGTCGGCTCGTCCAGCAGCAGGACCTTCGCCTTCGTGGCAAGCCAACGGCTCAACAAGACTTTTTGCTGGTTTCCACCGGAGAGTGACGAGATGGTCTGCTCTGTCGAGTGGTACTTTAAGCGCAGGCGAGGCACCAGTTGCTGGACCAGGGAGACCTCTTGCCTCTGGGAGATGACGCTGAGGCGAGAAACCTCGGACAGGTCTGCAATGGTCACGTTTTCCCTGATCGAGAGGTCTGCTAGGATACCTAACTCTTTGCGATCTTCAGTCAGCAGCCCAAGGCCAGCCTTCACGGCCTGCCGTGGGGACCCCGCACGCAGAGGAGTGCCATCGACGAGCACCGTTCCCGCCCCAATCGGATCGGCACCGAAAATGGCGCGCACTGTCTCCGTGCGGCCTGCTCCCACCAATCCTCCGAGTCCAACGATCTCGCCGGCATGGACCTCCAGGTTGATGCGGTAGGGACTGCCCTGCAGGCGGAGCCCCTGGACCGCTAATACTGTCTTGCCGCATTGTTTGTGTTGTCTCTCCGGGTAGAGCGTCTCGATCTGCCGCCCCACCATCGAGCGGATCAGGGTATCGTGCGTGAATTGATTGGTCGGGGCTGTCGTGATGAATTGACCGTCACGTAATACTGTGATGCGATCGCCGATTTCGAAGATCTCTTCGAGGCGATGCGTCACATACAGGACAGCAACGCCCTCCTCCTTCTTGAGCCGATTGATGAGTTGCAGGAGGTGCTGCGCATCCTCTTCAGAGAGGGATGTCGTCGGCTCATCAAAAATCACGATGCGCGCGTCGGCCCCCAGCACCTTGGCGATCTCCACCATCTGACGGGTGGCGACGGGCAGCTCTGAGACGAGCATGCCCGGATTGACCCTATTCAAGCCAACACGCTCAAGCATCCTGGTCGTCCTTGCACGCAGTTCCCGTTTGTTGACGACCCCGCCTTTGGCTGGAAGACGCCCCATGAGCAGGTTTTCCTCGACAGAGACCTCGCGCAATAAGCTCAACTCCTGGTAGACGACGCCCACGCCGAGCGCTCGTGCCTGGGCAGGACTCGGTGAGCCAACATCCTGTCCATCAATGCGGTACTCGCCGGCATCGCGGGGGATAGCTCCCGTCAGGATTTTGATCAGCGTCGATTTGCCGGCGCCGTTTTCTCCCGCCAGGCAGAGGACCTCCCCGCGATTCATCTCGAGCGACACATCTTTGAGGACCTGAACCGGACCAAAGGATTTCGACACATGGCTCAGCTGAACGAGCGGGGTTGCAGGCATTGGCGTGCCCATACTACCCCTCTCCCTTCGTGGTCGGAGGATTCAATAGCTTCTGGACGGCAGGGGTATTCATATTGTCCAGAGCCACCAGGACCGCTCCCGGATCCAGACTCGGTGGGGCAAATCTCCCCTGGGCGCTCATGGCGGCGGCAAGCACTCCCTGGTAACCAAAGTAGTAGGGGTTCTGGACCACCAGGGCTTTGAGCGTGCCGTTCTTCAACGCGCCGATCTCCTGGGGATCAGAATCGAAGCCAACCGCGACAATGCGATCCTGCGCCTTGTTCTCCTGCAAGGACTGGGCCACGCCATCCGCCGACACGTTGTTATCGGCATAAATCCCGACAAGGCCAGGATTGGCGGAGAGCACATCATTCGTCTGGGAGAGTGCGGTCGGGGTATCATTGTTGTTATAGCGGTGGGCAGTCACCTGCAGATCTGGAAAGCGCGTTTTCAACTCAACCTGAAACCCACTGTCCCGATCGACGATCGTCTGGAGACCGGCGACGGAAGACTCGATGAGAATCTTCCCGGTCGTGACACCTTTCTTCTGCAGGAGCTCTCCGAGCCGGTCGGCTGCTTGCGCACCCGCTTTGTTGTTGTCGGTTCCGATAAAGCCGTCGCTCGCGGTGGTGACCTTCGTGTCGACGGTGATCACTTTGATGTTCTGGCTCCGCGCCCGATCGATTACTCCATTAAGCGCTTGTGAGGAAGAGGCAGCGAGGACAATAGCTTTGACGTTGCGAGACATCGAATTTTCAACCAGGCCTAGCTGTGCGGAGACGTCTGCCTCTGACGTGGCCCCAAAGAGGCCAACCTGGATCCCCCAGTCTTTTCCTGCGGCCTGGGCGCCTGCCAGCATGGCCTGCCAGAACTGCGAGTCAGTCGCCTTGACGATGACATCGACCCGGTTGCTAGAGGCGGGTGCGTTCGCATTTGCCCTAGTCGAGGTCGGGGCGAACAGGCGACCGGCCAGGACACCGATGATGAGGGTGACGAGGGCGATCGCCGCGACAGTAGAGAGCGTGAAGGGCGTTTTGAAGAACCTGGACATACCTTCCTCCCTCTATATACCTGTACCCATACCTCCTTTTATCGGCTGTTGGCTTTCAAACTTTAGGTATCTGTGCTGAGATCAATTAGAGCGTGTGTAAAAGGGCGAAAAGCAGCCGATAGAGAACAGAAGGAGGAGAACGAAGCCAGGCTGAGTGAGCCAAGGAGGAGCAAGATGTGCATTTACTGCTATAAGCGACGTGCCTATCCATCAGATGTAACCGATAAGGAAAACGACCAGAAACTGCCTTGAATGAGCCAGAACGCACTTCGATAAGCGAATGAGGTCAGGGTGCCCCGCCTGTCGTGCAGCTAGGCAGTGCCTTCAAAAGAGACTTTCCCGGTACTGCATTCGCACGGTTTCTGTAATAGCCGATGGATCAGATTCTTTTCCCAGGAGCTCAAGGCATGAACCTTGATGACCCAGGCGAAAGGTAAAAGTGCGCTGTTTCGGAAGCCTGCCCAAACTTCTCACCACGAAAGCTTTTGCCAATTTGTATTTGGAGTAATCACTTTCAAGGAGGAATGGGACAATCATCACCTTGGCGCGAGCCGCCTCTGACAGACGGTTGACTACCTCTCCAAGACCTCGTTGCCACGGACCACAAATATCGGCATCCCTTCGGCCTGTGGGGAAGAGAATGATCGCATATCCTTGTTCCAGCAATCGCGCAGATTGGCTGAGTGTGCGAATATTTCCCGCTCTTAATTCTGTTCGCGCTGGCAAGCTCTTATAGTGCAAGACGCGATAAAGGAAGAAACGGTTCCAGATGTCCTTTCTGTCTTTTGCCAGAAGAGCAGGTAACACTGGCAAGGTGTAACTCGAACCATGTTCCCTATCCAACAGTTCAAATGTTCTGGCCCCACCTATGCCTGGAATGGCAATGACGCTCAGATCGCTCCGCTTAAAGCCTCCTAGCATTGCCATGAGTGGCACTTGCTCGAACCCACTGCTGTGATTCCCTACGAAGAGAACTCCTTTCCCTGTGGTATTCCAGCCAGTCGTTTCTCCCCGTGTGACCAGACGGATATTGCAATCTTCAAACGCATTTGCCATAGCTATGGGAAGGCCAAGTGCTTCAATGTGTTGTAGGAACCTTCTCACAAAGGGGAATATTCTGGTGAGCGGAAACAGATTCACTGCTTCCTCCTTTCCTTAGATACCGATGTACCGCTCTCTGTGCTTTCTGGCTGGCGGCGTGGCAGAGAAAAGCGGTCTGGCGCGGCGTCAGTAGGGCTAGGCAGCTTTGACATCCAGGAGGGCGACACTCCCCGCTCTTTGTTCTTTTACTTTAAGGGGTGTGTTGGGGTCTGCTTCACCGAGGTCTCTCCTGGACACGTTCGCCTTATCGAAGTTCGCTTTGTCGAGGATTGCTCCATCCAGGTCTGCTCCACGCAGATCAGCATTGCTGAGATCTGCTCCCTGCAGGTTTGTGCGGCAGAGGTTGGCGCCACGTAAATCTGCTCCGTGGAGGCGTGCCCTTAGGAGATGAGCATCGCTCAGATTGGCACTCCGTAGATCGGCGTGGCGTAAGTCCGTTTCTCGCAAATCCGCTTCTCGCAGGTCCGCTTCCTGCAGATTGGCCTCAGTAAGATCCGCTTCATGCAAATCCATTCCGTGGAGATCCGCTCCGTGGAGATCCGCTCCGTGGAGGTCTGGCTCGAAAGCCTGCACTTCTGCATTTTCTCGTCTCCACTTATTCCAAAGCGTTTTCCCTGTTGCAAGAAGATCAAGAGTCTTCTGACGTGACATACGGTTCACTCCTTTGTTTGTTGCGTCATCGCTGGACGCGCTTTATTGAAGTCGGCAGACCCGAAGAACTGTGACGGGATACGTTGCACTTGGACCAGTTCCAGGTCAGCTTCGGTTGCGTGTACGCGAAATCCTTCTCCCGAGCGTTGCTTGATGCGAGAGCGAGCCAAGCAACAGCGCATTCCTCAGACCCGGTCATTGCATTGGTTCCGTTTCTTTTCCCACGCTCTCTTCTCGGCCTCATAACGATAGGTCATGTAGCCGAATGCGCACACAAAGATCACGAGGAGGAGGAAGACGAGGATGAATGGTGGCATGATGCTGTCCTTTGTTTTTCTGTCAGCACCAGGGAACATACCATCCGCTCTCCGTTCCCCCATCCATCTGGGATGTGTCTTTCGGGTGACGAACATGCTTTCTCCATTGACGTTTTCCAAGAGAGAGGCAGAAAGGCGAGAGAGCGAACAAGGCCATCCCAGTAATCACGCTCCCATGATGGTGATGTGCTCTGAGTGCCATTTCATGTGAGGTACATGGCTTGAGGGGCTTGACTCATACAAGATGTATGAGACTTTTTAAGTATACACTATTTTTACAATAAATGCAATGGAATACCCAAAGCCAGTTGAGGCGATGCTTCTTGCGGCGTAGCTTCCTGTTTCATCATCATCCTTATCACTAGAGCAGAAGTGTCTGGGTGGTGTACGCCCATGGCTGGTATGTTCCTGGCGAAAGAGAACTCGTACCAGAGAAGGAAGTACACTATGCTTCTAGAGCTGTGCTCGTATCAGTGCCGGATGCAGCAGCGTCTTGTTGTAGAGCGTGTTCACCTGGTGGAAGATGACGTGTCATCAGGTGCACCATGGTGACCAGGTCATGAGGCGTCTCGCGTATGCCCTGGACGAAGGCGTTCACTTCAGCCCCCAGGAAGAGCAGAACGGCAAAGTAGTAAAAGAACAGCAGGAGAATAAGCAGGCTGAACGCCCCGAAAAACGCCCCTAAGAAGTGAGTGACATACAGTGGAAAGAGCGCAAGATAGAGTTCCAGCAGGACTGCTGCTACCACTGACCCAGGCCAGCTCTGACGGAACCTGATTTTCTGATTTGGAACGGCGATGTAAATGACCTGAAACAACAGGTAGGATGCGATCAAACCACCCAGAATAGCACCAACACTGAAGAGCAGACTGCTGCCAGGAACCAGGCCTACAGGAGTCTTTTGCAAGATCGAGAACACAAAAGCAGGCCCAAGCGATGCCACGACCATCAGCGGGATGAGGATGACAAACAGCACCACCAGCAGCACGGCTCTCACGTTCTGAGGGATGACTGCCCGTGGGCGTACCTGATAAATAATATCCAGACATCCTTCCATGAACACGAAGAGGCGCGACCCAGTAAAGAAGGTCAGGATGATAGCGAGGATGCCCAGGATGCCAGAGTCCTTTTCAAGCTGCCGCAGAGCAGACGTGATCAGGCTGTGTGATGCTGGGACCGAAGGAAAGCTGTTTTCGAGCTGGTGAGTCAGGTTGGTGTAGACAACCGCATCAAGATGACCCACAATGAACCCCAGGATGGCCATAACCGCGATCACCAGGGGAAAGATAGCCATCATCAGGTTATAGGCCAGTCCTGCTGCTAAGTTCATCGACCAGTCATTGGTAAATTTGGTCAGGAAGGTCTGGAAGGGGTTGACATTCCTGGCAGCAATGCGCATGACTCTTGAGGACGTGTGTTGCCCGGTGCTGTTCTGGGTAGGTGATCCTTGGGTTTCGGCTGCCATAACACTCCTTCTCTCTCACAGGCGATGTAGAAACAACATTCTAAAGCAACCTCGGTGTTGCTTCTGGATTGCCTGGCGTCTCCGCGATGGTCTCCTCCACCTTTTCAGCGATTCCGTCTTCCACGCTCTGGAACTCTTTGGGATGGGTGACGCGCCATTCCACCCAGATGGCCACCAGCAGCGCCTGGAGAACCCCTGGTCGCATTTCATTGCTCTCTTCTCAATTTCTTATGGATGGGCTTTTAGGATTTGACATAGAAAGTCTTTCCTAATTCATGACAAAGGGTATGCCAAATTGCACTATCTCGCGTCCGAGTCCCTCCAGATCGATGGGGGTGCTCAGGAGCACGAGTCGCTGCGTCTTGACGACAGCAAGAGCCTGTGTGGGCAGCGGGACACCGACGATGATGGCAGGAATGCTTGCGAGTCCTCTCGTCTCTTGCAGCAGATCGTAGAGTGCGAGGCCATCCATGTCGGGGAGATGATACTGCAGGAGAAACAGGTTGGGCTTGATGTGTTTGACGAAGTTCAACGCTGCCGCAGCACTGGTCACCAGTTTCGCATACTGATGAGGCTTGCATGAAAAGTGCTGGGTGACCGACTCGCCCTGGGAGGGGTCATGCTCCGCGATGAGGATAGTCCTGACGAGGGAAGACGTTGTGAGAAGGCCATCTTCTCTTGGGTTTGATACGCTTACTGTGACCATCAATGCACCTCCTGAGAGTTACTAGCAGTCGTCATATGCTTCTGTTCATCGTACTGGCAGAGCGTGAGAAACTGCGTGAGCAGGACCGTTCGTCGCTTGGGCCTGAAGAGTAGCTCGTGCGATCATGTTTGAACGCAGGTCGCAAGGTGGCCAGCGTTGCCTTTGTGTTCCCCGTGGGTAGGAGTGACCCGTTCGAGTGTCAGTCGTGCGGGCGATGTCTGGCCGCTGATGGGCAAGGCCACCAGCAGCACGCCATTGCCATAGGTGACATTGGCACATACTGCATTGACCGGGACTGGGAGTGCAAGTTCGCGGTGATAGACGCCCACGCTCCATTCATCGACCAGCAGTTCCTTGACCTCCTTCAGCATGGCACGCTGGTCTCCATGGAGAATGAGGCGACCATCGTGGGTGACTTCGACCAGCATGTTCTCGGGTTCCAGCCCAGCCATCGGAGCCGCGATCATCAGGCGCTCGCCTGTTCGGTAGACCTTGACTGGAATATGCTGCTGCTTCACTTGTTCTTGCATCCGTTTTCCTTCTACTTTGAATCACGAGGAAGGCAAAGGCATCTGGTCCCCCTGTCGACCTGCTTTCACGAGTTGAGTCTCGTCCTGCTCGGAGGGCTCAGAGACGATGCCCGAGAGGGATAGCTCCAGGCTATGTGGCATGAACATGGGAACTTCGTACCTAGAACGTCGCCTTGTTTGCCTCTGTTCGAGGTGGGCTTTCTCAACCATGTGCTTCAGGATCTTTTTTGTGAACGGATCATGATTCCCCTGCGCGATCAGTGCACTACGTTGTACAACCTACTAGCATACTAACTGCGTGGCGTTACATAAAGCGTTAAAAAAATGTTAAAACAGAATGTATAGAGGATGATCATCGACGCGAAACTGGAGGAATGGTGACAGCGCGTGCAGCGAGTTTCTGCCAGGAGCAGCAGGTCACCGCTCACTTCGGCAAGCCGCCATGCCCCCGCGAACAGCGCCTGTACAGTTGCCAGGTCGAAGGACTACTGCGCAGCCATGGCCGCCAGGCAGCTCTGGGCGTTGCTCTCCATCACCAGCTCGCCTGCCTCCTGTGCGTACGCGAGCATCATCGTATAGACCGCCCGAGCCTTCTCCCACTCCGCGTTCAGTTCATACGCTCGCCCCAGGTGGGTGTAGAGATGCTCGATCTCCGGCGCAGAAAGCATGGTCAAGAGGCCGAGTCCATGCAATTGCTCGGTCAGCAGGTGCCGCGCCTGCTCGTAGAGGGTGATGGCATCGCGCACGGCCACCACCCGCATCGCCTCATCGCCTGCCGCCAGACTGAAGCGGAAGGCTGGTTCCGCAAGCCCGGCGGCCAGGGCATGGTATGCCAGGATCGCCGCAGGTGCAGCCGCCGCTTGCAACACTTGCACCGCACGGCGGTGAAAGATGGACCGTCTCGCCTCACCTGCCTCGGCGTAGACCACCGCACGGATCTTCGCGTGTGCGAACACGTAGCGCCCATGAGCCACGCGCCCGCCCTCGCGCTCCGACTCCTGCAGCAGATGACTGTGCAGCGCTTCGTCCAGAGCAGGGAGTCCGTCCTGTTCTGCGAGATCGGCTACCTGACACAGGTGTGCAAAGGTGATCCCCTGGCCGAGGACGGCTCCTGCCAGCAGCAGCGCAGAGGCGTTGGGCGTGAGGCGATCGAGCCTGGCCACGATGACTTCGCGCACACTGGGCGGGAAGAACCCACGCACCACCGTCTCATGCTCCATGGCTGCTGTAAAGTCAATGGTCCATCCGCCATCTTCGGTCGGGTGGGAGGCGAGCACGCCACGCTCAAGCAAAAACTTGAGCGTTTCCATCAGATAGAACGGTTGCCCCTCCGTTTCAGCAAAGAGCCACTGCCCAAAGCGTTCCAGGCCCGCCGCGCGCCGCTCGCCTTTGCCACTCACTACCTGGAGCAGGCGCAGGATGTCTTCGCTGGTGAGGGGACCGAGCGGCAGATGGGTCAGCGGCACGGCGCGTTCCATAGCAGTGCGCCACTCGGCAAGCCCTGGCAGCATCTCTCTCTCCCCCATACGCAGCGTGAGGAGCAGGAGCGCAGGCGTCTGGCTCTCCGCGAAGCGCCGCGCGAGGTAATGCAACACGTCGAGCGAGGTGGCATCGGCCCACTGCGCATCATCGATGAACAAGACGAGCGGCGTCCGTGCCGCCAGGGCCTGTCCCAGG
>WNFE01003961.1_pt1 | contig 11016 bp, 14 predicted proteins | sample 5400451 | NCBI WGS metagenome assembly WNFE01 (sample SAMN13153344, study PRJNA577476) | soil metagenome | isolation source: 200 cm saprolite under Douglas fir tree site 2 hole 2 | place: USA:California | collected 2015-04-18
TCGCGATACCCCCATGGCGCCCAGCAGGGCTATGAACTCCCGCCGCCTCATTTGATCCCTCGTGGCCGCGGACGACCCCGCACCAGGCCGGCGGCCCGGCGCCTCATCAAGGCATGGTAGCCCATGTTTTGCGTGCCGGAGAAGAAACAATCTCGCAGGAGTCAGGCGGGGCAAGCGAGATCAGCGGTTGCGCCCGCACAAGAACGGACGGCGAACCAACGCGAGAAATCGTTATCCGAAGCGGCTTTTCGACTCCAAAACCCGAGTCCGACCAGCTACTTAAGCCCAGGGATCGCTCATCGGAGTTGCGTATGGCGCCGTCACGCCCGTTTTTGAAAAGGCTACCTCAAGCTCTCGCTCGTCTCCTGCCCAATAGCGATGTACCCGGCATCGTCGTCGAGCGAGCGCGTATCGTTTCGGCAGATTAACAAGAAGACGGGCAATCGACTCAAGCAGCAACTCGTCGACTCCGTGACCAGCGATGTCGTCGAGTCCGCCGACAAGGGCCGCGGCTACGAGATCGGCCGCAACCAATACATGCCCGTCGAAGACGAAGAGCTTGAAGCGCTCCGTCTTGAGAGCACGCACACAATCGATATCGAAAAGTTCGTGCCGCGAGCCGAGATCGACGAGCGCTACCTCGACAGCCCGTATTACCTCGCCCCCACCGACAACGTCGATCAGGACGCTTTCGCCGTCATCCGAGAGGCCATGAAGCGCAAGAACATGGTCGGGCTTGGTCGTGTCGTCATCTCGCGCCGTGAGCGGATCGTGATGCTTGAGCCGTTCGATAAGGGACTGATGGCCACGACGCTCCACTACGCCTACGAAATCCGCAACGCGGCGGAGTATTTCGAGGACATTCCGTCGATAAAGTTGCCGGGCGAAATGGTCGAGCTAGCCGAGCACATACTGGATACCAAGGCCGGGCATTTCGATCCCAGCGAATTCGAGGACCGCTACGAGAATGCCGTCGTCGAGATGTTGAAGTGCAAGCAGGCCGGTCTACCGCCGGCGGAGCAGCCCGAGGCCGCGGCGCCGACTAACGTCGTCAACCTCATGGACGCGTTGCGCCGGTCGGTCGAGGGGGAGAAGCCGACGGCCGCCAGGGGCAAAGCGGCGGATCGAAAGAAGCCCGCGAAAGAGGCGGATCGGCGGCCGGCGAAGGGAGCGAGGAAGGCGGGTTAAGCAGCTTGGGCCAATCGGCCCCCGGATCGCGCTTGCCGGGCCCGCAGGATAGCCAAGCGTCGGATCGACAAGGCCGCCCCTGGAAACTTGGGCGGCCTTTCCACACCCAGATCGGATCGACAATACTCGACCTAGCGGCAAGGTTTTTGTTCGCGTGTGACCTGGATCACAGGGCGATGTGCAGTTCGATTCTAAGCTGCCGGCACGTACCCGATTCGGGAGGGGAAGGTGTCAGCTCATTCGGCAGTTCTGGTGCAGAATATTTCGGCGGCATGGCTCAGGAATGCGTTCGCTGGCTCCCTGGCTGCATTGGTCCTGTTCTTGTTGCTGATCCTGGTTCCGTGACGACTGTCCTGGCAAATTGGGTGCTTGGGCGTACTGGCGAAAGAGCCGGAGACTGAGGTCAATCGTCTCCCTGTAGCCGAACTGCGGGTCAACGAATATCTTCGGCCTGACGTTGTGGCCCTGCGATCTTCACTCGAACGTCTCAGCAATGTCGTCAGCACCGAGGCTGAAAAGCGCTCGGGCGAAGGATTCTTTTGGAGTGGCGTGCGGGACTACGTCAACTCGTACCTTTCTAAAACTTCCGGATCATCAATGACGCCTCCCGAATAATCGAAACCTGACGCCGCGTGTGTATTAGCGAGCCTTGCGGGTCAGCCGCACCCCGCCTTCAATAAACTCGATCCCCTTCCGCTCCAACACGTCGAGCACCCGCTCGATTAGCGACCCCCTGGCGCGATCACCGTATGGCATAATCCCGATGTGGACCCAGTAAGGTTCACTTACTCAGGGGAGGACTGCCATGTCCGCGTACATGCTTCTCTGCAATTTCACTGATCAAGGTGTGCGAACCATCAAGGACGCACCGAAACGCCGAAAGGCGGCAAGGGAGTTGGCCAAAAAGCTTGGCGTTGAAGTTAAGGTGGCCTATCTCGCGATAGGCCCCTATGACCTCGTCATCCACGCGGAAGCCCCGAACGATGAGGCCCTTGCCACGTATCTCCTATCCCTCGCTTCGAAGGGAAACGTACGAACTACGACGCTGAAGGTGTTCCCCGAGGCGGAATTCGACAAGATCGTCGGGAAGGTCGCTTAAGCTAGCAATGAGCGGCAGGCACAAAAGAGGCCCCAGCGCGGGGCCTCTAAAGTACCTGGGAGGCAATCCACCCCGGCTTAGAGAAGTGCAGACAGCCGGGACCATGCCCCTCGGCCGTAGCTTGGCTGAGCGGCGGGAGAGGGGCAGGAGAGCGACAATTCTGGGGCGGGTTGTGCAGGAAAGTGCTATTATACCGGCGTCGGGGAGCTAGGTCTTTGTCCGTCCTGGCCCCTCGGCCGGGCGGTCCCGGTCTCACGGGAGCCTCCAGGGTTGGCCGGGACCGTTCTGACCTGTGCGGAGGCGAGACGGTCACACCTCGACAGCTCCTCGACAGCTTTAAGTTTTCGATCATCATTAGGTGCGACCGCGACGGGCGAGGCGCCCAGCGGTCATCTTCGAGAATTGGTTCAAGCCGATTGCCGACGAGAACGCGTGAATGTCACGCGGCTTAAGCGTTTCGCGACGCACGCCCAGTCTGATTCTAACCGAGAGCCAGCCACACGCTGATCCCAACGAACGCTGCAAAGGGCGTCACCTTAATGAGATGATGGCGACCTTGAACGGCGGCTGGGATTAAAGCTTCGGCGAACAAGCCAAAATTTGGAATTGAAGCGTACGCCCCCGCACCATATGCAAAGATTCTTGCAATCGTGCCAGGGTTAAACTCTTGAAACAGGCCATGCAAGGCAAATCCGATGAGCACACCCCACCCAAGACAGAAGACGAGCGTGAGGGGTAGCGGTGATTCGTAAAGCACTGCCTTCGACAGCCACCAGCCCACCCTATTGCCTGCGACCATTCCCACCAACACACAGGCGACGAAATCGAATTGCAGAAAATGCCCAACAGCAAGAATTAAACCGCAAGTCAGAACGTAAGCGATGGCGTAGCTCACTTGCTCGTTCATTGTGCTCCCCCCACCGTCCGCTTTTACCTATTTGATGCAATTCGCAACCGCGCCTTACCAAAGCAGTTTCTGCATAAGCGTGCCTGCCACGGTCAAGGACACAATGCGGTAAATCGTACCGCCGACCGCCCCAAATATGAGAAGGAGAATAAAAACATCCGCGGCATCCGCTTTGTGTTCTCCAGGCCAATACCAATTGAAGAGCTTTGCAAGCAGCACGCAGATGCCTGTTAGGCCGCCGAAGAAAAAGACGTTTTCGCCAAACCACTCAAAAAAGCTATGATATTCTTCCCACGGCCATCCAAATTCCCAGACGCTTACGAAAAAGAACATCAAACCCATTGCGGCGAAAACAGACCATGGTCTCCATTTTTCGGGGATACTGTAGAAGACCGCATCGATCCGTTCACCGAGACCCTTCATCGCTGTGGCACCATTATCTCGCCCGTTTCCATGCGTGCCCTCGCCCATTCCTGCCGAGCGCTCTCAACGCGGCGTCGCCATTCTGCTTCGTCCTCTCGTTTCTGCGCGTCTGAATCATGCTCAAAATAGTCCTTACAGAATTTGGCAATATCCGGCCCATCAAGAAACCGTCTGGGGTCTTCACACTCCAGTCCGTGCACATCTCGCGAAGATCGTCGGCCATCTTCAGCTCAGCTGCCTCATGCGCGTCTACCGGCCGGTAGGATTCCAAAGCGTTCCTGGAGTAGCCACAGGCCACCGGCCAACGCGCACCACAGCGCGGCTGGAATAAACGTACCCAGAAAATTGGATAAGACCCGCTTGAAAGACCCCATCCCGCCCGCCTCGGCTTGTGCATAGGACTATACTCCTTGGTTTAATTGCCCACAAGACGCTTGCCTTCCTGTATGAAGGCGCAAGCGCTCGTGGCTCGAAACCTCAGGCGGCTTCGAGTTCAGCAAAATCTCTCGCAGGAAAACCTCGCGGTCGATGCGGAGGTTGATCTCAGCTACATCAGCCGATTGGAGCGCGGGCTAGAGAACCCTACGGTTGGGATCTTGGAGCGACTTGCGCGCGCGCTGAGTGCGGAGATTACGGAGTTTTTCGCAGTGCCGGGCAAGGGTGAGCCCCCTCCAAAACCACTCAGGGGAGGACGGCGTCCCAATAAGTGAAAGAGATGTATTAGCCCCCCGGTCCAAATGTGCCACTTATGCCGCGATAAACGAATCAATATTTCCAATCAGCTTTGCAATCGAGCGCGACTTCGTCGCCATTTCGAGATAGAAATAATTCATGTCCAGGCAATACACGACATCTGTTACCAACCATCGCTTCTTTGTGTATCCTTTGGCGCCTACAAGCCGGTAGATCTGTTTTAGCAACGCTGAGGGATGAGGAATTGCTTCGAAATCGATTCCATCAAGCTTTATCCCGAGTTTCCCGTGGATGAATTGCGAAGTAAGTTTGCCATTCCATTTAGGGAAATGGTTATGCTCGCCTATAAACCACGCCTCTGTTTCCATTACTGCAACCACTATTTCCACTCTTTGATCGCCAGGGACCGTAAACTGAAATGCTTCCAACTCATCCAAGCCCGCTCGGCTCCGCGGATACAGATCTACCAGTCCCAATATGAGATAATAGCCCGCTTCTCTCAGGCTCGGAAGATTATCTAGGATTGCCGATTTGACCTGGGTATCGTTGCCACAGTCATAAAGAAGAGCGTGGTACTGCTCAACACCTGAAGGCGCCGTGGCGATTAGTCCGATGATGTTGTCTGTCCCATACTTTGCTTCAACAAAACCGATGTTGTGCTGGCCCGCTACCTCTTCTAGCAATCTTCGCAGGAAGATGAGTTCGGTCTGCCCTTCCAGAAAAACAGCTAGCTTGTTCATTTTGCGCTTTGCTTACGATACATCCTGCGCGCGAAAAAATCGAAGTTATTCAAGCCAATCTTTTTGAATCGCCCAAAAGTATCAGGCGATGTCGTTTGGTTCACCACGCGCACCTTATTCCTCCGCCTTTCCAGCACGCCCCAGTATTCTAAAGGAACTTTGTTCATAACGAAGCGATCATTGGTGGTCATTATGATTTGGAAATCGTGCTTGCTAGCCTTGTTGATCAAAAGTGAAATCAACCTTGTGGCTCGATCGAAATCGAGACCTTCACCAATATCATCCACCAAGATACACACTTCATTCCCGGTCTGCGCCCAATAATTCAATTGAATAGCGAGATTGAGAGCCCTAAACATTCCTTGTGACATCTCGATCTGACGTGTCTTGCAGGGGAGGTCGCGCTCCTGCACAAAGATGACCTGCGGCGGAGCAGGAAGACGAACCCCTTGTAGCTCTGATCGTTGCAAGTAATCCAACCCGATATCTGTAATATGGTAGTCCAATAGACGAAGATCCTTTATGATGGCGTCATTGAAAGCGGGACCAAAGCGAGCGAGCCCATCTTTATAGATCATAAATAGTTGGTTTGGGTCTAAGGTGTCCGGAGGTGTAGTCCCATTGTCAGGGGCTGGTGTTATGTCGAAGCGTGGTTCTTGTACGAAGAGGCGGTCCGCGCCCATCGTTGTTCCGAACCGATAGTGTTTTACCGAGACCGCCCACTGGTATAATTCTTGTAAGAAGGCATGTTGAATTGCATCGCGCTTCAGCACCGCTGCCAGCTGATTCTGAGGAGTCTCGAATCTCAACCGATCAACATCGACCGCTTTGAGCGTACCGCGGCCGTCCCTTCCGCGTTCTAAGACTGGCTCACCGGCAAGAATGTATCGCTCCTCCAAAATCAGCCGGTCTTCATAATGCAATTCATACGTGGCAAGGCCATCTTTTGCATCGAATGTGGCTCTATATCTGCCGCTCTCATAGGGATCTCGCTTGGCACCTGAGAGCAGCGTAGCAAGCGCGTAGATTATGTTTAGAAGCCGCGTCTTACCACTTGCATTGCGGCCCACAATTAGATTGATTTTCCCGAAATCAACCGGGTGGAGAATCCATGCGCGATCCCCTTTAGGAAATTCGGCGAATTCGAGCTTTACCAGTTTCATCGCTTAGAGCCCTTTTGGTCCAATTTAACATATAAGCCAATTGCCAAGAAACTATAAAACCGATGTACCAAGAGCGGCAGAGTTACTATCCTCCAAAGTGAATAACCAATTTTCAAACTGCGTGCGGTTTGGGCACGCCATCACAGAATTTTGGACCGCTCCCCGGCGTCCCGATCGATCCCGAGTTTTGCGGCGCAACCGACGCCGAGCCGTGCTAGTCTTTCTCTATGCGCGCGCTTCCAAAGGGGATCAATCAGGCCGAGCTGCCGGACCTAGCCCATTACCGGGGCCACGGCATTGATCGCATCAACGCATGGTGCCTGACACCGCTGAGTCATCATCGCGCTGCGCTGACCTTCGAGCGATTGCAGGCGCAACGGGGCGAGGGACAGCACCAAGCTGTGGGATGTGGGCCAGCGTCTCCGGTGCACCGCATGCGGCCGGCAGAACGCGGACGTGCAGCCGGACTGGTCGCAAACGTCGAGAGCACCAGAGCGGGCGTCAACGTGGGGAATGATGCCGCGCATTTAGCGGCCCGCCCGGTCACGGCCTGCCGACGCGCGGCAACAGCCATCCCATGATCCTCCCGTGCGGATCTTGACGGCTGCGCTGGAGCTCGTTCTGCTCGGCGGCCCTCTTGGCAAAGGCCCCGGCCCGTTCCGCCGTCTGTCGCTTATCCTTTGGAAGCGCTATCCACTCGCGAATGATCTTTCGGCGCGTCTCGTGGTCTTCCATGTCCGCGGTTCCTTGGGTCGCAATTTTCCTCGACCAGCAGCGCGCGTCAGCGAGTCACCTACGGCCGCGAATAGTCTGCCGAGCTTCCGGATAGGGCGGCAGTGAAGACGGTCGCCAGCGGCTCTCCTACGACCTCTGTCAAGGATCGTCATGAGTAGCGAGGCTCGATGCTCCGCGGCGCTTCCGTGAGCAAGTGCTCGGTACACCTCGCGCCATGTTGTGTGAAAGGTCCGCACATGGCAGACATGCACTTGCTGAGTGCCCGGTGAGTGCCCACAACTGGGAGCTTTTGTAGCAGCCCCACTAAGTACTTGAAATCATGGTGCCCAGGGGCGGAATTGAACCACCGACACCGTGATTTTCAGTCACGTGCTCTACCAACTGAGCTACCTGGGCGCCGGCCGGGCGCGAGGCCCCGGTCGGAAGCGCCGCCTTATAGAGACTAGGCTGGGCACTGTCCAGCCGCGGCCCCATGCGGGATGAGCTACAAATCCTTCGAAGCGCCGGTCCCGTCAGCCCTCCTCCTCGGCCTCGGGCGGCGGAACGCCTTCTTCCTCTGCCTCCTGCTCGGCCGCCGGGACCGCGTAGCGGCCGGAGAACCAGCGGTGGAGATCGACGTCGGCGCAGCGCTTCGAGCAGAACGGCCGAAACCGCTCGGCTGCCGGCTTGCCGCAGATCGGGCAGTTTCGCGTGCCGGGAATCGGGTCGGCCATGCGGGAAATATCGGCATTGCCGATACCGAATGGAAGATCACCCCACCCGATCGCGCTCCGCGCGATCGACCTCCCCTGCCGGGGAGGTAAAGGAAGCTCGGCGCTATTTCAGGCTGACGCCACCGTCGACGACGGGCTAGCCATTCCAGATGGGTCAGACCAAGGTAAATACGCCGAACTCGCACCTTGGTCTGGACAACCAAACCGATGTAGGGCCGCCCTCGGATGGGGCGCCCAAGGATCGGCACTTCGATCCGCTTGACCCGGACTTGTGAGCGCGATTTCTGCGATCAAAAGAATTGGGGAAAGTCCGCGGCAAACCGCTTTTCAAGGTTCGTAATTGACGGCAGCACGGGCGTAGCGTTCGCGCCAGGCAGCTCTCGACCAAGATCATAGCACAGCCACGCGAGATCGGTGCGGTATTGACGCGCGAAATAATCACCCAGGTCCTTGTAGAACGTCGACACGTATGGGTTCTCGCGGATCGCGCTTGTGAACATCGACAGGATCTCGCTTCCCAGTATCCCTTTCGTAGTCATGGCATTGGCAATATGATCGTCGATGACATATCCGTTGGCCAGATCGTCACGCGGAATCGCGCGCCAAATACCGATCGCTTTCGCCTCGTCATGATCTACCTGTTCGGCCTGCATCGCCGCGAAGTAAGACGCGGCTCTTTCGTCACCGCCGATGGCAGTGCGTATTTCCCCTAGACTGTGACACGGCTGCGGCACAGGCGCCGTAGCGCAGTTCGCCGCCGAATTTCCATGCTGGAGGCGTAGCTCCACCGCAAGGAGTAGAGCCTGAAATCCTTTACCCGAAGAGAGCGCTTGGTCGATCGCCATTTCGTAGTCTGAAATGCTACGCGGCCCGCCGCCATGACGTAACGCGATCGCCTCGAGCATTACCGGCAGCAGCGGCCGAAATTGCTCGCTCGCCGTATCGCCGCTTCTCGCGGGCAGAAGGTCTGCGCGATAATCAGCGGGGAGCGGGTAGGTCACCTCAATGACCTCCACCGAGGCGAGCTCGTAGCTTACGCGAGTGCGCTTCGTCCCCGCCGCGCGTTCGAACACAAATTTCTGCGGCAAGCGGCCACTCGCAAGAAACGCGATAACGATTTCTGGATGGAGAGAGCATTCGTAGTGAAGAAAGCTGCCAAGCCGCCTCAGCTCCTCGGTCGATAGCTGAACAGAGGACGGCGTGATGCGTGCGACCTCCTGACCCCCGTACCAAAAGACAATCGAGTTGTTCTGTTCTGCTCTTCGCTCAATGGTCGGCGGCACTTGATTTGGCAGAGCAACGCCAAGTTCCGACGCTGCCCAAAACGCATCGAGCGGCTGAGGCTTCGCCTCTACTTTCGCGGCGTTGAGTGCCCCAGATATAAAGGCTCGGTTCTGAGCTTCAAAAACCCGACTAGCCAGATTTCCATAGAGCGACGTATTCGCAAACGATCTGCTTGTCCGGTCGATGATAAAAATACGTCGCAGCGCGAAATCGTACAGCTTGTCAGTCGAACCGCGAGACACCGCAATAAGATCGTGGGCCAGCGTGAGAGTCAATTTCTCCTGCGCGACACCGTCTTCGGACACGTTGAAAATGATCTTGCGCCCCGGCATGCGCAGCTCGCCGCGCGCCGTGCGAACCTGTTGTGCGGTTGCCTGTGGTCCCGCCGATGGAGCCTCCGCGGCAGCAGCAGAGAGAATGGGCATGAACAATAGAAGCACGGCGGCGCTGATCTTCCGCATAGCTCATACTCCCACCCTGGTATCCTTCCCGACAATGTACGCTGCCAAGACACCGCCCGGTCAAGCACTCCCCGGAAGATGGAGGCTCTCCGAACCCCACCCGATCGCGCTCCGCGCGATCGACCTCCCCTGCAGGGGAGGTAAAGAAAGCTCGGCGCTATTTCAGGCTGACGCCGCCGTCGACGACGAGCTCGATGCCGGTCACGTAGCGGCTCTCCTCGCTCGCGAGATAGACCGCCGCCCAGGCGACGTCCCAGGCCTCGCCGCCGAACCCCATCGGCACCTGCGCGTCGCGCACCCGCCACATCTCCTCGACGTCGGCGGCGCCGTAGGCGCGCGCGAAGCCGAACGCCTTCTCGACCATCGGCGTCTTCATCAGGCCGGGCAGGATCGCGTTCACGCGGATGCGTTTCTTTGCGTATTCGACCGCGGTGGTGCGGGTGAGATGGCTCAGCGCCGCCTTGGAGGCGTAATAGCTCGAATACGGCAGGCCGGTATAGCGGATCGCCGCGACCGAGGAGATATTGATGATCGATCCGCCGCCCTGCGCTTCCATCACCGGGATGACGTGCTTCATGGTCAGGAACGCGCCCTTGAGGTTGACGGCAAAGACGCGGTCCCAGTCGGCCTCGGAAATCTCCACCACGCCGCCGAGCTCGGCGATGCCGACGTTGTTGTCGAGCACGTCGATGCGGCCGTAACGGTCCCGGCAGGCTTCGACCATGGCGCCGACCTCGTGGGCCTTGGTGACGTCGGCACGATGCGCGACCGCGGCGCCGCCTTCGGCCTGGATGATGCCGGCGGTTTCCTCGGCGGCCGCAGGATTGATATCAACGCAGAGCACGCTCGCCCCCTCGCGGGCGAAAGTGACGGCCGTCGCCTTGCCGTTGCCCCAGCCGGGCCCGATCGATCCGGCCCCCACCACGATCGCCACTTTGCCCTTGAGCCGATCCGGCATGCCGTGTCTCCACCGATTGATTGAGAGTTATTTGATCTCAAACGTTGCTCCAAACGCGCTTCCCCTCTCCCCTTGCGGGAGAGGGTGCCGAGCTGCCGAAGGCAGCGAGGCGGGTGAGGGGTCGCAGACTCTCTTGTTGAATCAGCACCCCTCACCCGTCTCGTTGCTCGTTTCACTCGCAACGAGCCACCCTCTCCCGCAAGGGGAGAGGGGAAGCGTGTATGCCGCCCGGTCTGTGGTTCTCATGACCCCCTGCGTTTCGCATCGAACGCGCGCAGCTCGATCTTGAGGATCTTTCCGTAATTGTTCTTCGGCAAGCTGTCGACGAACACGTAATCCTTGGGCCGCTTGAAGCGCGCGATCGATGCCAGGCAGAGGGCATCGAGCTCTGCGCGTTCGGCGTTCCCGACCACGTAGGCGACGACGATCTCGCCCCATTCCGGATCCGGCCTGCCGATCACCGAGGCTTCGCGTACATCCTGGTGCTTGAGCAGCACTTCCTCGATCTCCCGCGGGTAGACGTTGGAGCCGCCGGAGATGATCATGTCCTTGGAACGGTCCTTGAGCGTGAGATAGCCCTCGGCGTCGAGCGCGCCGACGTCGCCGGTGTGCAGCCAGCCGCCGCGCAGCGTCGCGGCGCTGGCGTCGGGAT
>WNFE01003966.1_pt1 | contig 11015 bp, 16 predicted proteins | sample 5400451 | NCBI WGS metagenome assembly WNFE01 (sample SAMN13153344, study PRJNA577476) | soil metagenome | isolation source: 200 cm saprolite under Douglas fir tree site 2 hole 2 | place: USA:California | collected 2015-04-18
AGCAGCCCTGCGACCCCATGCGTTCCGAACGCCGGCTCGCGACGCGCCTTACCGGCTCATCCGACTGGGTGCTGCGGGTCGCGAGCAGCGGCGGCGAGGGGTACGCGAGGCCGGGCGGCAGGACGGCCGCGGCCAGACCGAACGGCACGGCGATCAGATCGTTGGGAAATGGCCCTCGCTCAGAAGCCCAACCAGGATGCGCAGGGAACCGGTCTTAGCGATCAGGGATCTTCTTAGCAATCCGTTGGTATCTGCGGTTCGGGCTGTCCTACCGCGACCTCGAGGAGCTCCTCGCTGAACGAGGGATCGAAGTGGACCACGTCACCTTGTACCGGTGGGTGCAGCGCTTCACCCCGCTCGTGCTCGACGCGGCCCGACCCTGCCGGCACGCGGTAGGGGGTCGCACAATCGGGTCGAGTGCGATCACGGGCGACTCAAAGCAAGACTACGGCCGATCCGCGGACTGAATACCGACACGGGCGCGAGGGTCATCATCAGAGGCCACGCGTTCATGCAGAACCTGCGTCGCGGCCACTACGAACTCGGTGTCGACGCCCGAACCCGTCATCTCCGCGTGGCGGCGGCTTTCGACGAACTCGCCCAAGTGATCTGACCGAGCCCACGAACACGGCGCTGCCGTTCCGCGCCCCGAGCATGACCACCGCTTAAATTTAACGGCCCCAATCCAGAACCAGCTACGGCTCCAGCTGGGGTCGCAGCGCCTTCCCGAGGATGTTGGCGACGTCCCGATCGCGGGCCTCGATCGCGTGGGCGTAGATCCGAAGTGTCGTTGACGGATCGGCATGTCCGAGCCGCGTGGCTACGGTTCGGATGTCTGCGCCAGCGGCAATGCTCGTCGTCGCCGTGAAGTGTCGCATTTCATGAAAGTGGTAGTCCATGCCGAGACGGCGGCACATGCGCGCGAACGCATGAGTGAGCCCATTCGGTGCGAGCGGTTCAGTGCCGTCCGCCTCCCGCGACAGGACATAGGCGTCCGCGACGACTGACACCTCGCACTCGCCGGCATACCACCGCTGGAACGCCCAACGGTGGCGCAATACCTCGATGGCCACCGCATCGAGGGCGAGCGTTCGACCCTGATGGGTCTTTGTGTCGCCGACGATGCGCTGACCGTTGACGATCGAGTACGACCTCGACACCCGAAGCACGCCGGTGGTCAGGTCGACGTCGCTCCAGCGCAGAGCGCACAGCTCGCCGCGCCGGCACCCAGTCAACGCCGCCAGCGCAATCGCCGTAGCCACCAGCGGGTCATCGGCCTCGGCCGCGGCTACCAGACGCTGAAGGTCCTCAGGAGTGACGCTGCGGGCCTGACTGCGAGCCTGGGCCGGCGGCGATGCTTGCTGGGTCGGCGCCCGGTCCAGCCAGCCCCACCGCACAGCCTGGCGCAGCGCCGCCGACAAGATCGCATGGAACATGTGGACCGTGCTGGGCGACAGGCCGCGGTCAAGCCAAATTCGGTACTGCTGGTCGAGGCGCTCGGCCGTCAGCCGATCGATGCGGACCGACCCAAGGGCAGGCTTAATGTGCTTCTCGATCTTCAGTCGGTAGTTGTGGACCGTGTGAGCGGTGCGGTCCCGGCTGATGTGATCGAGCCAACGGTCGAGGAGCCTGGCGATCGTGGCGTTGGTGCGCATGGCCAGTCCGGTGTGGACCTCAGTGACCAGCTTGGCCAGAGCTGTCTGAGCGTCCCGCTTGCCGCCGTGGACGGACCGGGATACCTGGACCGGGCGACCGTTGCCGTCCCGGCCGACGTAGACGCGCACCCGCCAGACACCCGGCCGAACTTCGGTCAGGGTGCCTTTCACCGGTGATACCTTGCGCGGGCCACGGCACCGATTGTAGTCTTAAAGTAGTCTGGAGCCCGAAGCATAGCAATAAAAATAGGTCATGACCAGCACCGGGGCTATAGCTCAGCCGGTTAGAGCGCAGCACTGATAATGCTGAGGTCGGTGGTTCGATTCCACCTAGCCCCACGGGAACCGTCCTCTGTTCCATACATCGGGTGACGATGCCGCCGCATGGGCGGAATGGCTTGACTGTTCGGCCGCCCGTCGGCGGTTGCTCCCGTCTTGCGATCCGCGACAGCCGGGACACTTTCGGAGAATCCGCGGGCGTATCGGGCGTATCGAGCGGATCGGCGGCAATGTGGTCTTCGCGTCTGTGCCGGGAGGCGGTACCGGAGTTCGCATTACTGTCCCGGCAGGTGCGGCACGGCGAGGCTCGCGCCGATGAATGTGACCACATACCGCGTGGTGATTGCCGACGACCACCCAATGGTTCGTTCGGGCATTCGCGCCGATTTGGGACCTCCATTCGTCATCGTTGGCGAAGCTGGCGATGCCGACGAGGCACTCCGGCTCATCGACGCCCATAAGCCCGATCTCGTGGTGTGCGACCTCAACATGCCCACCGGTCGCGGACTCAGAGTCGTGCGCGGAACAGCCGCCCGTCACGGCGAACGGATCCCCGGCATGGTCGCCTGGATGAGTTCGAGCCGTCCCCGCTCAGAGAAGTCTTCAGCTGCCTCTTCAAGCACGCTGCGAGCCCGGCCCATCCAGCCGTTGTAGATCGCCCATTCGCCGTCGAGGCCGCCGTAGAAGCGGGCGACCATGCGGCCCGCGTGGTAGGCCCCGAGCGGATTGTGCTCCTGTCGGTAGGCCGCGTACGCCCGCTCGAACAATCTCCGACACGTTGCATAGTCCCGTTCAAGAAAAAGGGCCTCGGCGAGGCCGGCGAGGGTGTCGCCACATGTTCGTTCCGCCAGCGCTCCTTCGAATGCCGTGCGCGCCGATGCCGCGTCACCCCTCTCGAGAGCGTTGCGGCCCTCCGGTATAAGCGCTTCTGACCCCTCCACCTCGAACATCCATCGCATCTGTGTTGCGGCGATGTCCGCCAGATCGTACGAGCGGCCGGGCTCGGCGAGTGCCAAAAGACGCGCAGCTCATTGACTATTTCCCGGACACGTGAGCCTGCCTGCCTTGAGCTGAGCCTGAGAGTGGAGGAATCCACAACCTCATGCACAGCTTGTGGATTACGGTCCCTCAAGTACTGGTTGAGGGTTGCGGTCTGCCGGGCAACCGGTCACGCTGACAACGAACGAGCAAGATCGAGGGCCAGTGGTGCGCCCTGGGCGTACAGGCCGGGCAGCCACGGTGGGACGTTTCCCAGGACCGGATCTGAGTACTCAAACGCATCGATCGCCGCTAGGCGGTGCTCGTACCAGCATCCGACCGCGGCGAGGAGCGCGGCATACCCTGCAACCCATCGCCAGTCGGAACGCCGGCTGATTCGACCCACGAACGAGACGAGGAGCCCGGCACCAAGAGCCAGCGGCCTGCGACGAATTAGGCCCGTCGCCACATAGGAGGCCAGAAACCAGCCGATGTCGGACAGAACCTGACCCGGCGTCGGATCGTCGACTCCAACGGCAAAGAGCCGGGCCGTGTCAAGGATTCCCACTGCGGCGACTCCGAACTGAGGGCCAACCCACCAGGGTTGGCCTAGCCGCGAAGCACCCGGATACGAAAGGACACCGGTCCGGACGTGGATCTGATCGAGTGCCGCGCCGGCCGATCCTCCTAGTACGAAAAGGACCGGGCGGCGCATCCCCGCAGCGTAGGTATATTCATGACATCAGGGTTAATGGATCCTCAACCATCTCGCGGATTGAGGCCGGTGGTTCGATTCCACCGAACCCACGTGAAAGCCTTTCGCCGAGCCTTGCTGGCATTGGGAGCCACGATTCTCGTTGCCGCTGTCGTCCGACTTCGTGGGACTGGCGGGACACCGCCGCAGCACGGCGGCTGGCGGGAGTTGACCGGGCCGGATCTGCGCTAGTGGGCGCCCCCACGGATCCGTCCGATTGATGCGAGCGATTCTGAGCGGAATCGGCGCGGTGGGAAGTCGCGCCGCCCGACAGTTGGCTTCCACTCCCGGGTTGCATCACCTGACGATCGTCGCGTCCCACGAAACTCACCTCGACCGGCTGGCCGAGTCCCTCTCTGGTTCCGAACAGATCACGACCGTCACCTGTCCGAGAGGCGAACTACCGTCCGCGGCGCTCGATGAAGCAGACGTGTTGATTCTCGCCACTGCCCGCTCTCACCGATCTCTCGCCGAGCTCGCACTCGAGCGTGGTGTTCACGTGGTGTCAGTCGCAGACGATCCCGACGAAGTTCGCGACCTTTTGGCGCTCGATGCGGAAGCAAGGGAACGGTCCTTGTCAGTAGTGATTGGCGCCGCGTTCGCGCCGGGCCTCACGTGCGTGCTGGCCCGGCATGCCTCAATCGCCTTTGACATGGTGCAGGAAATCCACGTCGCCAGTTTGGGGACCGGGGGACCGGCGTGCGCTCGCCGCCACCATGCGGCGCTCTCCGAGGATGCAATCGATTGGCACGATGGCAGTTGGGTCCGTCGAGCAGGTGGCTCGGGACGGGAGCTGTGCTGGTTTCCCGATCCGGTCGGCGGAGCTGACTGTTACCGCGCCGCTCTCCCGGATGCGCTGCTGCTCGTCCCGGCCTTTCCTGGTGCCAGTCGCGTGACCGCCCGCTTGGCTGCTAATCGTCGTGACCGCCTAACGGCATGGTTACCGATGCTTCGTCCACCCCACCCGGAGGGTGTCTTGGGCGCAGTACGAGTGCTCGTTCGCGGCCGTCGCGGACCCGGATATGACGCGCAGGTATTCGGGGCGATCGATCGACCAGCCGTGGCGGCCGGAACGGTCGCGGCTATCGCAGCCGTGCATGCAGTAGAGGGCCGGCTCAGCCGCTCGGGTGCGGGCGGCCTGGCCGAACTGATTGACGAACCGCTTCCGTTCCTAAGAGAACTCGCGCGCCGCGGCGTCCGCGCCGCCGTGTTCGAGGGTGCCGCGCTGGAAGTCTCGCCATCAGAGCTCAGCGCGTAATCGGCCGCTGTCTTCAACTGTTGACGTCGACGACGACCCGGCCCCGTGTCTGTCCCGCAAGGATGGCATCGGCGAGCTCGCTGATGCGACTCATAGGCTCAACTGTGGTGATCTTGTCCAACATTGCGAGGTCCAGGTCGCGGCCGAGCCGATGCCACGCTTTGGCCCGCAACGGCATAGGACACTGCACCGAGTCGATACCGATCAACCGAACCCCTCGCAGGATGAAGGGGAGCACCGTCGTGTGGAGGTCAGTGCCGCCGACCAGTCCACAGGCAGCGACCGCGCCGCGGTAACTGGTCTGGCGAAGCACGGTCGCCAGCGTCTGACCACCGACCGTGTCCACAGCTCCCAGCCATCGTTCGCTTTCAAGTGGCCGACTCGATGACGTGTCCAACTCCGATCGGTCAACGATGGTCGAGGCCCCGAGGGCGCGGAGATGGTCATGAGTATCAGGGCGACCCGTCGAGGCGGCGACTCGATATCCATGGCGAGCCAGGATCGCAACGGCGATGCTTCCGACGCCACCGCCGGCGCCTGTTACGAGTACTTCCCTCCCTTCGGGTGCTGGTTCGAGTCCACTGTGCTCAAGAGCCAGGACACAGAGCATGGCGGTAAGTCCTGCCGTACCGATCGCCATGGTCTGTCGTAGCGACAGGTCTGGCGGCCTTGGGATGATCCATTGGGATCGGAGCCGCTGCCGGTGGGTGTATCCGCCGGGATGGGTTTCGGACAAGCCCCAGCCAGTTACGACGACCTCATCTCCGTTGCGCCATTGTGGGGCACTGCATTCGTGGACGACGCCGGCGAGGTCAATGCCACACACCATCGGAAAGTGGCGGACCACTTTGCCTCGGCCGGTGACGGCGAGCCCATCCTTGTAGTTGAGGCTGGAGTAACTAACATCGATGGTGACATCGCCCTCGGGCAGGTCGGCATCGGAGAGCTCTCGGATTGCAGCCGGTGTGGAGGGTTCTGTCACCACAACGGCGGGATACGTTTCACTCACAGCAAGTAGCGGTCCTTTCTCCGGGCGAGGTGGACGGCCAGCGTGATCAAGACGATATGAGCGATGAAGCTGGCGCCTGTCAAGCTGACTAGACCGGGCGCAGGCTGGGCGGGTCGTGCACACCGACAGGCCACCGGCAATCCAGCCGTCCAGTGCCGGGCGGTGTCGACCACGCCAGGTAGGAGAAGGATCGCCGCGACCGCCAGCACCGCTGTGGCTCTGGGCCGGCGGAGCAATGTCGCCGCGGCTGCCAGCGTTGTTACTGCAACGACGATGTCGATGAGACCGCCCTGGGAGAGGGACTGGCCTGCCGCCCACGCCAAGCCCCCGGCGAGAACCAACCGGGCAACAGACTCATGCCGGGCCGGTCGAGTCGAGGTCACCTTCCACACGTTGCGATTATGTCTCTCTGTCGAAGCGGGGGCTAGGGCTCTTCCGCGTCCAATCCGTCGCCGGAAAGATCAGTCGTCGCAAGCGGCCGGTGGACGACAATCGCCCTGGCCTTGAAGCCAAAGGTTTCGAAGAAGTTCTTCGTGTCTCGATCACCTGGTAGGGCCATGCTGTCGATACCAAGACACCCTTGACTGCTGGCCCAGCCAATGATCAGGTCGACCATAGATTCTCCAACCGACACCGCTCTTCCCCTCGGGTGGACATAGATGTCGTCGACCACGGCGAGCCTCGATCCGTCGTGGAGGAGCTCAATGTGGGTGACGCTATAGCCAACGACGGTTCCGTCGATCTCGCCCACGGTGACAAACACGTCCGGGTCATCAATGGCTGCACTGAGCGAAGACTCAACTGGCTCATAACGGGCATTGCGGACCGCCCAGATCGCGCCACCCCGGATCAACCTGAGCTCGTTTATCCCCATCCCTGCGAGGGCACTGATTCGGGTCAGGTCGTCGGAGGTGGCGGTGCGTGCTGAAATCACGACGTCAGGTTATTGGCGGTCTGGCCGCGCTCGACGCTACTTTTGCCAGGTGAGTGGATTTGATGACGATGACGAAGGTTTGCAGCGAGCCCTCGCCCAGGCTGAGCAGATCCGGACCCATCGGGACCAGACCATTACGCAGATCCGCCTTGGCTCAATGTCCCTTGCTGAACTGTTCGAACTAAGCGCCATCGACTCCCAGCTGCAAACCATCAAGGCCGTCGTTCTCCTAGAGGCCGTTCCGGGGGTGGGCAAGGTGGCAGCTCGCAAGGCCCTCACGAACGCCGGTCTCAGCGAGAACATCCGGATCGGCTCGCTCGATGGCGACGCGAAAAAGACGCTCCTCGAAGCACTCTCCCGGTCCTAGTCTCCGAACGGATCAGGTCAGGGAGGGAAGTAGCCTACGCTGGACGGGCCCGATGATCAGCGGGGACGTAGCTCAGTTGGTAGAGCACCTGCTTTGCAAGCAGGGGGTCGCCGGTTCGAGTCCGGTCGTCTCCACGCTATCGGTGCAGGTCAGGCAGCGTGTGGGCGGGGTGGGGGAGTGTCGTCAGTCGCTTCGGTGCGAGTCCATCGCGTTCACTGGGCATCGGCAGTCTGAAAGGGGTTGACTGATGGACCATCTCCTTCGAGAACTCGCCCCGATATCGGAAGTTGGTTGGAAGCAGATCGAAGACGAAGCGAAGCCACGGCTGACGACATATCTCGCCGCTCGCAAGCTTGTCGACTTTGAAGGACCGCACGGGTGGTCATATTCCGCCACCAACATCGGCCGCGTCGCTCCTGTCGATGGGGCCGGATGGCTACACCGGGATCATCGAGACCACCGAACACGGCGGATACCTCCTCCTTGACCATTTGCATCAGATCCTCGGCGGTCCCGTCGTCTGGGCACCTGGCATCGAGGGTGCGGTGGTCGTGAGTCTGCCGGGTGGCGACTTCGTCTATGACAGTAGCCAGGATCTGTCGATCGGGTACCTGCACCACACCTCGGAAACCGTTCGGCTGTACTTCGAGTCCAGCTTCAGTTTTCGCGTCCTCGAGCCAGACGCCGCCATCGCACTGCGCCGTTAGTCCGATCGCGCCTCTCTACCGGCCGGGGTCCCGATCAGACTGCCAGGACCTCCCACCGGTCCGACGGGCGGGACGATCGGCGCGTGGTCGGCTGCCGACGGAATAAACGGAGGCTCCCCGTGGATCTCCTCGAGTTCTCGCCCGTGGGTCTCGGGGAAGAAAAAGGCCACGACGATTACCATGGTCACGGGTCCGAGCACAAGCACGGCTGCCGTGTCCGGCATGCTTCCGGTCCAGCGCAGCAACAGTCCACCAAGTTCCAGGCTTAACACCTGACCGCCCACGGCGGCCGCGGACACGGCTGATCCTCCAAGGGCGCGAAGCCGGGTCGGAAACAGCTCCGCACCAAATGCTCCCAGGGCGGGTCGGGCTCCGAACGAGCCCACGAACACGATGGTCAGGCGGAGAAACAGGGACCATGCACTGCGGGCCAGGAAGAAGAAGCTGAGCGCCCCGATGACCGAGAGCGAAGCAAACGAGCAACCAACCAGCTTGCGACCGTATCGATCCGACAACGCACCCGAGATGAGTAGCACCACCAGCGCCGGGGCTCCGGCGGCAACGATCAACAAGCTGGATGTCGTCGCCGACAAACCCCGCTGCGTCTCCATGAAGTCGACGCCGAACGTCACGAGGTGCGTGGTGAGCCCGGCCAGAACGGCCGATAGACACAACAGGATCAGCCAATGTCGGTGCGGCGACTGAAGGATGTCCTGCCACCGCTGAGACAGGGCTCCCTGCCGCCGGCTCCGGGAGAACCTGCGACTCTCCGGCAAGCGCCGCCGCAATCGCGCTACGCCAACCAACGGCGGGAGGGCGAGGACGTAGAGCCACCGCCACGACAGGTGCATGGGGCTGAGGACGACACCGTAGAGGACAGCGCTCGTCCCTGTCCCGAGCGCGACGAGCATGGCCAGCCACCCGAACCCGAATCCCCGGCTTTCGGCCGGAAGTTCCTCGGCCACCATGGTCCAGACGACCGCTTCCTCAGTGCCAAGGAACAGCCGAGCGGTGAACTGGCAGAGGACGAAGATCACAATGGTCGGGGCGAGCGCGGTCAGTCCCGTCGCGAAGGTGTAACCGAGGATGGAGATCAACAGCACGTTTCGCCGGCCTCTACGGTCCGCGAATCGAGTCAAAAAGACCGCTGGCAAGGCGCCGAGGACCAGAAGTCCGACCCAGAACGACGCGTCGCCCTGGCTCAGCCCAAACGAGTGCCGGAGTTGAGGGAGGGCGATGGCCACGATGTTGAGGTCGTATCCCTGAAAGAACGCGGCCGCCCCAAGCACCGAAAGCAGGAACCAGTGGTGTCGCTCCAACGGTCTGGCCGCGGCCCGGACGGCGTGCACACCGCGAGCATGCCAAAAGGATTGCGAGCTGGCCGACCGCCTCTCAGGTGGGCGTCCCGGGCGAGGAATTCCCTGGATCCGGGGGTAGCGTGCTGGTGGTGACTTCTAGCATCCTCGGGGTAGTACGAGTGCGATGACCACTTCAGCTTCCCCGCGCCCATATCGCCCTCCGTCCCCGGAACCGCATCATCGTGACATCCAGGGCGGAGCGCAGCGGGCCGCCGTGCTTGGTGTGAGCGACGGGCTCATCACCAACGTGTCGCTGATCCTGGGCGTCGCCGGAGCGAACACGTCGCCGGGTGGGGTGCGGCTGGCCGGACTGGGCGGCCTGTTGGCGGGGGCCTTTTCGATGGCGGCGGGTGAATACGTTTCTATGAAGGCGCAGCGCGAACTGCTCGAGCGCGAACTTCACATGGAAAAGGTGGAGCTGCATCGGGCTCCCGACGCGGAAAGAGCGGAATTGATCCAGCTGTACGAGTCACGCGGCATCGATCCCGGCGTGGCTGAGGAGCTGGCCTCCGAGATGATGCGAACTCCCGAGATGGCTCTGGAGACACATGCGCGCGAAGAGCTGGGGGTGAATCCGGCCGAGCTAGGCAACCCGTACGCCGCCGCCTGGGCCTCTGCCGCCAGCTTTGCCGCCGGGGCCGTCTTGCCGCTGGTGCCCTGGTTCATCACGAGAGGAGCGGCCGCGGTCATCGCGTCTGTGGTGCTGGGTGCGATTGTCGCGATTGCGATCGGGGTTGCGCTGGGCCGCTACACGGGCCGCTCCGTATTGCGGTCCGGGTTTCGTCAGGTCCTTGTGACGATGTCAGCCGCTGGCGTGACCTTCCTCGTGGGCAGGGCGGTAGGCTCCAGCATCAGCTGAGCCCGCGGTCGAAACCAGTGAGCCCAGTGCGGCCGCAACCACCGGTCGACGATCACCGCAATTGGCCAGCCGAGGGCCAGGGCGAGCAGCCCACCAACCCCGTCCAGAATGAAGTGATTCGCGGTTATCACCACCGCGCCCAGGGTGACAAAGGGGTACACGATGGCTAGTGCCCGGGTCCACCACTTGCTCAGAATCGGGACCAGTACGATGGCACACCAGGCCGACCAGGCGATGTGAAGGCTCGGCATTGCTGCGAAGGCGTTGTCGTCTTGCATCGACCCTTGGTCCGCTGGTCCCATCCCGCCGATTGTCTTGGCCGAATCGGCGAAGTGGTAGTGCGACGGCAAGAGTCGCGGGGGCGCCAATGGCCAAAGCCAGAAGCACGCGAGGCCGAGCAGGGTGGCGGACGCAAGGACGTCCCGGCAGACCCGGTAACGCGACGGAAACCGCCGGTACAGCAGCCACAAGGCGAGCGGAGGAATAGCGAAGTGGATGGTTCCGTACCAGATATCCCAAAACTCGATGAGCTTGTGATGGCCGAGAAACCATGACTGGATGCGGGCCTCCTGAAAGATTCCGAGCCGCCGCTCCAGGTGGACGATCTGATCCGCATGGTGCAGGCTCGGTCCACGCGGCCCCTGGACCCTGGCCCTGATCCATTCGTAGAGCTCGTAGACCACCAGCAGAGTGAAGGCCTCGATCCATCCCGCTCGCCGCAAGCCGAAGCGCCGCAGCCGGCCCGGCCGTCGCGGCGAGGACTGATCGGTCTCCGGGCCAGTACGAAGCAACATGGTGTCGTTCATCCTCCCGATAAACCGACGACGTTCGCCAGTCGCCGCGCGAACGCCACGGGT
>WNFE01003968.1_pt1 | contig 11014 bp, 8 predicted proteins | sample 5400451 | NCBI WGS metagenome assembly WNFE01 (sample SAMN13153344, study PRJNA577476) | soil metagenome | isolation source: 200 cm saprolite under Douglas fir tree site 2 hole 2 | place: USA:California | collected 2015-04-18
GAAGCGATGGTCCCCGGCTCTCCGGCCGATACCGCAGGCATCCAAATCGGAGATCGTGTCAGCCGAGTCAACGGGCGCGACATTTCGACCAGAACAGAACTGTTCGACGCCGTGGCAAAGAGCAACGGGCAGGCGCTGACCCTTGAGATCAAACGCGGCGAACAGGTCAAAACGCTGACGGTCACGCCCACAAGCGTCCCCGGACCACAGGCCTCTGCAAAAGAGCCAGGATACTACCTGGGCGTCGAAGAAACACCGCCCCTCGTCACTTCAGTCATGCAAAGTTCTCCAGCGGCGAAAGCCGGGCTTCAAGCCGGGGATCATGTGGTCAACATCGAAGGCCAGACGATCCATACATGGTCCCAGATGACCGGTATCGTGAAAGAAAACCCCAACCGCCAGTTACAGGTAGAGGTCTTGCGGGAAGGGCGTCGAGTTTCGCTGACCGTGACGCCCTCTGCTGAAAAGGCGATGGTCAACGGCCAGTCGGTCGAAGTCGGCAAGATCGGCATTTCCGGACCAGGCCGTTCGATCATGCGCTCCAGCACCCCACTGCTGTCGCTCTATGACGGCTTGGGAGCCACGTGGGGCTGGACCGAGCTGACCGCAATCGGCCTCTACAAGATGGTCGTGGGGGACATCTCTAGCAAAAACATCGGCGGCCCGCTGACGATCGCCAATATTTCCGGAGAAGCCGCTGCGCAGGGGGCCTCAAGTGTGGTCTTTCTCATCGCCATTCTGAGCATCAATCTGGGCGTCCTCAACTTGCTCCCCATTCCCATTCTCGACGGCGGCCATCTGTTGTTTTTCCTGATTGAGGGCATCCTCCGGAAACCCCTCGGCGAACGCCAGAGAGAAATCGCGCAACAGGCCGGCCTCGTGTTATTAGTGGGCGTCATGATCTTTGCGTTTTGGAATGACCTTGAACGGATCTTCTCTCGTTAGCAGGATGCTGAACAAGCTCACTTTCCCACCCGCTCACCCCTGGCGCTCCAAGCCGCGCCGTTTCCCACGCTTCATTCTCGGCTCATCAATATCCTCAACGTACCCCTCCGGGGAAGAGCTACCTGGCAGGTCGGGGAAGGCGGGTGAGGACTATTACACCACCAGCTTTCTCTCGCCTGCGGCCTCGTTGGGGATGACTGGTTTGAGCATCCTAAGAGACTCTCCTCCGTTAGATTGCGGCATATATAGCCCATGCGGACCTCTCAAGTTTTAATCCCTACATTGCGAGAAGACCCTGGCGAAGCGGAAACCGTAAGCCATAAGCTCATGCTCCGAGCCGGTCTGATTCGCAAGGTGGCGGCCGGCATCTACACGTACCTCCCGCTCGGCCTCCGGGTCATCCGAAAAATAGAGCAGATCATTCGAGAGGAGATGAACCGAGCCGGCGCCCAAGAACTCCTCATGCCCATTGCCTCCCCCGCAGAATTGTGGCTAGAAACCGACCGATGGAATTTTTACGGCAAAGAGCTGCTGCGCTTTAAGGATCGCCACGAGCGCGAGTTCTGCTTGGGACCGACCCATGAGGAAGTGATCACCGACCTGTTCAGGCGGGAAGTCCGTTCCTATCGACAGATGCCGCTGAACTTCTATCAAATTCAAACAAAGTTTCGCGACGAAATACGCCCTCGCTTCGGACTCATGCGGGGACGCGAGTTCATCATGAAGGACGCCTACAGCTTTGACCAGGATGAAGCGAGCGCGAGGCTTAGCTATCAGAAGATGTACGATGCCTACCATCGTATTTTCACGCGCTGCGGCCTCACCTTCCGTGCCGTAGAAGCCGACACCGGCCTGATCGGCGGCAGCTCATCTCACGAGTTCATGGTGCTCGCCGATACGGGTGAGAACACCATCGTCTACAGCGATGCAGGCACCTACGCCGCCAATGTCGAACAGGCCGAGGTGCTTCCTCCTGCTGAGGTGGACACGGAAACCCCGCGGCCTCTGCGCACTGTCCAGACGCCTCGCTGCCGGACAGTCGAAGAGGTTACGAGATTCTTGAACGTCTCCCCCACGCACCTCGTGAAGACGCTCCTCTACTCGACAGGGAAAGACACGGTCGCTGTGTTGCTACGGGGAGACCATGAGGCGAATGAGGTCAAGATTCAACGACTCCTGCGAGTGACTGATCTTGAACTCGCAACTCCTACCGTCGTCGAGCAAGTCACTGGCGCACCGGTAGGGTTTGCCGGTCCCGTTGGCCTGAAACACGTTCGGATTATTGCCGACCACGCTGTCAAAGCCTTGCGCAACGTGGTCGTCGGCGGCAATCAGAGTGATACACACTATGCCGATGCAAATTGGGATCGTGATTTTCAGGTCGAGCAGTTTGCCGATCTCCGCAGCGCCTGCGCAGGAGATCCGTCACCGAGAAAAGACGGGATATTGAAGACGACGAAAGGCATCGAAGTTGGACATGTCTTTATGCTCGGCACCAAATACAGCGAAACCATGAAGGCCTCCTTCCTAGATCTTCACGGCAAAGAGTGCCTCGCCGTCATGGGATGCTACGGCATCGGCGTCGGACGGACTGCCGCCTCGGCGATCGAACAGAACCACGACGCTAAAGGCATTATCTGGCCCTTCCCAATCGCGCCGTTCCACGTGCATCTCCTCCCGCTCACCCAATCAGCCCAAACATCCCAAGTCACCGCGCAGCTCTACGGGGAACTACAGGCAGCAGGGTTCGAGGTACTCTGGGATGATCGGGACGAACGAGCGGGCGTGAAGTTCAACGATGCGGACCTGATTGGAGCCCCCTTCCAAGTCGTCGTCGGAGACAAGGGCCTCGCCGAAGGAATCGTGGAGGTCAAAACTCGGAAAGACGGGATGAAACTCAAGCTGCCTCCTGCTCAAGTCGCCGCTCATCTCACTCGCACACAAGCGAGCTGAAAACTCTACCGCCTGCAGCGGCTTCATCTACATTGTCACTCCCGTAACCGCGCCAGTCTGAAACTGCCTTTTCCTTGCCTTCCATACGTGATCAGCTAGACTGAATTTCGATCTCTGCCTCTAGGCACTTGTGGTCACGTGGATCGTACTCCCTCTTCATTGAGCATACGGATCCGGCGATGACCTTCGTAGTCGATGGCCAGGAGCCCATGTAATGCAAGCCAATCCCATCCCACAAAACCTTCAGGAACTTCAGCAGAAAGTGGCATTCGCCGAGAATGTCAAGCGCATCACGGACCAAATCCATGCGGCCAGCGATCTTGACCATATTCTCCTCGACCTGCGTAAAGATATTCTCAGCATCTTCGATGCCGAAGACCTCACCATCTTCGCGTTCGATTCGGAAAAGAAAGAGATTTTCTCCAAAATCCCTCACATCGACAGCGTCGAGGAAATCCGCATTCCAATCACCGAACAAAGCCTGGCTGGGTTCTGCGCAAAGTATCTCCGCCCAGTGAGCATTGCCGACGCCTATAACATCGCCGAGCTGCAAGGCATCCATCCCTCACTCCTCCACGACACGTCCTACGACAAGCGGACTGGATTCAAGACGAAACAGGTTCTGACCTACCCGATTGTGGCGGATAACAAGTATTTGATGGGCGTCTTTCAACTCCTCAACAAAAAGAGCGGCGCACGATTCACCAGAAAAGACGAAGAATCCGTCGCGGAGATTGCAAAGGCACTCGGCATCGCCTTCCTCAATCTCCGCAAGATCTCGAAGAAAAATCCAACCAAGTTCGATCGCCTGGTCACGAACAACCGCATTACCCAGAACGAATTGGACCAGGCGATTGCCGAGTCCCGGAAAGGCGTGTCGGACTTCGAGAGTATCCTGATTGAGAAGTACAAGGTACCGAAACTCGAAATCGGCAAGTCGCTCGCCCAGTTTCACAAATGCCCCTACATCGAGTACAGCGATCGAACGATTGTCGATGCCGAACTCCTGAAAAACCTGAACGTTGACTACCTCAAGAAAAACCACTGGATGCCGCTCAAGCGGGACCGGACCGCCATTGAAATTTTGACGGACGACCCTGGCGATCTCGATCGCGTGGCGGATATTAAGCGTACCTTCCCCGGCCTTAACATTCGCTTTGCGATCAGCCTCCGTCGCGATATCGCCCAATTCCTCGGCTCCGCCACAGGACAGGGAGATACCGGCAGCACACGAAAGCTAGATGAAAATGTCTCCGACATTCTCGGCGAACTCGTCAGCGAAACCCAAGAAGCGGCAGCGGAGGATACCGGAGGTGGGCTCGACGAGAACGACAGTGCCATCGTCCGGCTGGCCAATCAGATCATTGCCGACGCCTATCGACAAGGCGCCTCCGATATTCACGTCGAACCCTATGGCGAAAAGCGTGAAACGCTTGTCCGCTTCCGGGTCGACGGAGACTGCTTCGAATACATGAAGATTCCCCAAAGCTATCGGCGCGCCATCGTGTCACGTCTGAAAATTATGGCAAACCTCGACATCGCAGAACGGCGCAAACCCCAGGACGGCAAGATCAAATTTAAACTGTCGGAGAACAAGGAAATCGAGTTGCGAGTCGCGACGATTCCGACCGCCGGATATAACGAAGACGTGGTCATGCGTCTGCTCGCAGCCAGCGAGCCTTTGCCACTCGACAAGATGGGGTTCTCGGATCGGAATCTTGCGGCAATCAAGGTGATCGCCGCAAAGCCCTACGGCATCATTCTCTGCGTCGGACCAACCGGCTCAGGAAAAACCACGACCCTGCACTCCGTCCTCGGCTTCATCAACACGCCCGACATTAAGATCTGGACGGCGGAGGACCCCGTCGAAATCACACAATATGGGCTCCGGCAGGTTCAAGTTCAGCCGAAGATCAACTTCACATTTGCTGCTGCCATGCGCGCATTTCTTCGGGCCGACCCAGACGTGATCATGGTCGGTGAAATGCGAGATAAAGAAACGGCTGAGATCGGCATTGAAGCCTCATTGACCGGACACCTCGTCATGAGCACACTCCACACAAACAGCGCGGTGGAAACCGTCACCCGGCTTCTCGATATGGGCTGCGACTCGTTTAGTTTTGCCGATGCAATGTTGGGAGTCCTCGCCCAGCGCCTCACTCGCCGGATTTGCAAGGACTGTAAGGAGCAGTACGTCGGGACACCGGAAGAGTACGAGGAAATCCGCCAGGGCTATGGAGTTGAACATTGGGACAAGCTCGGCATCCCACAAGACAACACGTTCCGCCTGGCCCGCGGGAAGGGATGTGAAACCTGCAATCGCACTGGCTTTAAAGGACGCGTGGCCCTGCACGAGTTGCTTCTTGGATCGGACAAACTCAAACGCATGATTCAAACAAAGGCAAGAACTGAAGAGATGCTAAAGAATGCCATTGAAGAAGGTATGACCACCCTCATGCAGGATGGAGTTCAGAAGGCCCTGCTTGGCCAGACCACGTTCAAGGACGTCAAGGCAGTGGCCATCAAGTAATCTGACTCAAAGAACGCAGGTCATGCCAGATCACAGAGTGATGCTTCAACCCATAGTTACTATCTCACGCGAAACACGTCCGCTCGCCCCTTTACCTACATCATCCCTGCAACCGTGCGAACCTCGGCCTATCCACATGATCTGAAGTACATCACACCTCATCCGCTCTATCGACATTGATAGACATACCGGTCCTGCCCAGCTCCTTGGCGATGACTGGTCCGCCATTCCTTCTCCCCTTCACGAGGAGAAGGCTTGCAAATGACTTCACTATAGAATGGGCTTACGACTGTGGCGATGGCGCACGGGAGAGAAATTTCCGCATCCGGGTTTCAGCGAATTGAGAGAGAGTGTAAATTCTAATCCGAGTGTGTGACCCCATCGCACTGTCGCATCTACATTCATCGTCGCAATCTGATCCGGCAAACGCAAACTGATCGCCAGCTGATCTCCCATGTTCATAGAGGCCGGAATCATGACTTTCGCACCATTCAACGAAACATCGAATTCGACGCGAAACCTGGCACGTTCGCCGCCAACCACCGTTGCAAACCGATGCGTGCAAACGAACAGGCGAAGGGTGCGAGAACCCGAACACACAGGTGCCGCCTCAACTCGGTCGTAATTCCATCTTCTCTTCCTGAATCTTCCATTCCGTCTTAGCTCTGGCTAAAAGGATACGTCACGCGTACGCCACACCAATCAATTTCCCCCAAGCTGACACTCAGAATCCACTAGAAGCAGTACAGCACGCCCCTTCAAGAGATGCACGATGCGGCGGTGGAAATGGTGATGAATGAACGGGAGGCTACGCGGCAGTCGTTGAAACGATAGCCACGTACTTGTTTAGGCGATTCTGTGCAGTAGGAGATAATTCCGTGAAAGCCAGGCCGAAGAATTGATCCTTTGCCCACTGCACGGTGGCGACGGCAATATCGGCAGGCTTGATCTGCTTGGGAAGACGTAGTCTCAACGTGACCTCATCACCTGGCCTGATCTCAGCCTCCGTGCTGACTCGGGCGCCGCGTATCGAAAGATCGTAAACCACGCCCAAGTCGATACCAGGGCTCCTCAACCAACGCCGAGATTGGGAATGCGACAGGGCGCACACAAAAGGAGCAGAGACGCGGACCCGAGGATGCTGGCGAAACCTATTCAAGACAGAGGATCGATGAGAGGTCTGTTCCATAGAGCGTCCCTACCATGTTTCCACCGTACATCAGGACGCTCTATTCACAAATATAATTCCTCAATCGCGCCAATTGAATCGTAGCATGCAGTGAAGAACTCATCCGCCATGTCATGAGCTCCAAATCTCTCGCCTACGGCAGCCCTTCCTTACTGGTCTCGGCTGTCCGATTGCCTACCTCTCCCAACGTTGTCTTAACTCCCTTGCCCTTGTCGATCGCACCCCTGGCCATCCCACCAACTGCTGTGTCAGGAACCTGGGGAAGTTCCTTCCCCACCTTCGGGGGAGGGTCCTGACGATTACATCCGTTCAAGCCTATCAGCGACACCACCGACAAGGAAAAGACCAGTACAGATATCGACAGTTTCATCACCCATCTTCTCATGGTAAGTGCGCCCCAAAGGACGAGGGTGTGGTCATCGAACTCCAACGTATGGCCGGGCTCAACCCATCCACACGGATGACGCATAAACGCAACATTCACAGGCGGCGCATTCAAACTCACCCAGCCGGCAACTTCCTCATTTACCCTCGGTTCATTGCCAATGACTCGATCGGCGAAGGTTGTGCGATGAGCATGACAGCTGACTTTTGATGTCTTCTTTTCCTGATGATCAATTCCTCCCGCTCATACGACACACGACATACCAGCTATCGCGCGACGATGGTTGTGTCAACGCAGGCCGAGGGGCATGTCCACTATGCAGATTTATGCAATTAGCTAAATACCCTATTTGACTCTCGCCATGACCCATGGTACTCTCTACCGTCAAACGAGGTAGCACTAGCCTTCGTACGTTTTGAATCTCATTTGATTGTTTCAGCGCGATTTATCGTGTTGTAGATGTTACTCATTATATTCCATCATGTTCTGCGCGTAGACGCCCGGCAGGAAGATGGACGGAATGATTTCGGTATTTCTGTCCGATCCCCTCATCTCCATCGAGCGTTTTCCCACGTTGGAGATGCCAGGTTCTATAAAGGAGCACGTATGAAGCTATCCACTGGGTGGCGAGCCGACAAGACGAGAAAGAACCGAGCACGGGCGACGCGGAAACCAAAAATCCGATGGGAGGTGCTCGGCCTTCCAAATCCTCTTGATACCAGTCTGACGACCTCAATGGAAGACATCCGTCGGCAAGTGTCGAGCATGGCAAGCCGTGGGTTCGGCCAGGGCACTCGCTCACGCACGGCTGAACGAGAAGCCAAGAACACCAACCATGCTCCTGACTCAAGCAGCAAGAGACGTCGTGGAGCGACGGAATCTTCCCAATCATCATCGTAGGGGGACGGGATCATAAACGGCAGGCGATTGGCGCCTCAATACGAGCCGCTACGCAAAGGAGGGCACCATCGGACGAGCAGGAAAAACGACCATCGCAAAACGAGACCGTGAGAAAGCGAAACAAATTCAGCGGCGCGAGAAAGACGCCCGTCGAGAACAACGCAAGACCGAGAAGCCCGCTCGCCCACTGAACACAGAGGGAGAGGATCCAGATTTGGCCGGCCTTCAGTGGGGCCCACAAGAGCCACTGTATTAAGGATAGAGTGAGCGCGGACCCCGCACCTCCCTCCCGTCCTACGCCGCCCTCACAAAGCGGTCAGCGGCAAACACTGCCTGCAGTTGTTGGGTGACCACGCGGCGATACTCGCCCTTCTGTTTCACCATTAGCACTACACCATCCGCATCAGTCAAGACCATCAAATCGTCCTCAATCGCAAGTATCCGATCGGGATCTCCGACATTGATACGATACTGCGTCCGGCTATCCGGATTGCGGCCAGGGCCGACTACCAATTCTGTCAGTCCGTCGATGATGCCTTCGCGTCCGTTCTCACGAAACCTGACCTTCGTGCCGTCCGGAATTCTCACCCATCTCTTCCCCGTGCGCACCCCCCCAGCCTTTGGGTTTGTCATGATGATACTCCTCTGATCGCTCACACCTCTTAACCTGTCAATAGATACGCGTCGCTGACAACTCCCTAGCCGTTAGACTTTGTCCTAAGAAACCTAGACTCTCTCCGGTATGACAGGGAACTCGGCTGATGCTGTCGTCGGTCCTCGCCTGGACGCCCCCACCGCTGACCGTCACCTCTGGAACGTTCAGGCATCCTCAAATGCGGACGATCATTGGGACGGGGGCTTCCCTCTGCCAACGGCACAGGATGCCCCAACAACGTTTCGATCGCGCGCAGCTGATCACGCTCTTCGAAGGTCACGAAACTGGTGGCTTGCCCGGTCATCTTCATCCGGGCTGTCCGTCCAATACGATGAATATAGTCCTCCGGACAATTCGGCAAATCGTAATTCACCACGTGACCGATATTTGCCACGTCAATCCCGCGGGCTGCGATATCCGTCGCGACGAGAATTCTGACCTGTCCTCGTTTAAATCCGTCGAGAGCGCGGAGGCGCTGGGGCAGACTTCGGTCTCCGTGGATGACCGCGACACGGTGACCGGCCTGTTCAAGCGTCTGACCGAGTCGATCGACCCGATTCTTTGTCCGAGCGAATACGAGGACGGTCCCTCGTTCCACCGCCAGCAACGACACCAACAGCTTCGTCTTCTCCTGGTAGGTCGTATGATGCAATGCCTGGGTCACACCTTCAGCCGTCGCCGAGGGAGGCGTCACCATCACACGAACGGCACCCTTCAGACTCGCTTGAACCAGGCGGGTGACATCCGTCGGAATCGTGGCGGAAAAAAGTAGCGTCTGTCGCTCCACCGGCAATGCGTCAAGAATCTGATTAATCTGTGGCGCAAATCCCATATCGAGCATACGGTCGGCTTCATCGAGCACGAGGATTTTAATCGGAGCCAAACTGATCGTCCCGTTCCACATATGGTCCAGCAAACGCCCCGGTGTGGCAACCAGAATATCGGGCCGCTGGCGCAATCCTCTGATCTGCGCCTGCATATCGCTCCCTCCGACGATAACGGTGGCAGAAAGGTGGTGGCTTCGACCGAGCTTTTCGATTGAACCAAAAATCTGCAACGCCAATTCCCGTGTTGGTGCGAGAATCAAGGCTTGCGGCTGACCTTTCGGCAGGACCGCGAGCCGTTCGATCATGGGGACAACAAACGCGACCGTCTTCCCGGTACCGGTTTGTGCACAACCGATGACGTCCCGGCCCTCAAGGCCGGGTGGAATGGCCTGAGCTTGAATGGGAGTGGGAACCAACAAGCCCGATGCCGTCAGATCCCGCAAAAGTGGTTCAGACAGACCAAGGGTATGAAAACTCGTGTGAACAGAGGTATGCAATGCACTATCCTTTCAGTGTGATCGCATTAAGACGGGATCAGAGAACCGCGGGGAGAGAAACCAGGAAGGCATCAACTCCGACAGGATCTGGTCGCGATGCGATCGCGAAGTCCGTTATGGTGTTTACAGCCGTGCCGCCGGACTACTGCGACAACGATGTAGCGATCATCTTACAGCAAGCCCCTTCTGGCGTCAACTCTCTTGAAAAAGAAAGGCTCGGCAATGACGAGGGGAAAAATTGACCTCTACTTTCAAGGTATTGGGCTATTATCATGTCATGACAGACTGACGCGTTCGCTATCCTAGCCAGACTGTGCTATGGTAGCTGCACATGAAGTCCGGTCACTACTCTATCCCTCGCGCCTTCATTCCCTCCCTCTAGATTCTGCGCGATCGATGCTCTAGTTTCCGCCCTGCTCCGCACACAGGCCTCTTTAAGGAGACTGCCGAACAGCACAGTCCATACCGCACTCGACCCTGTCCGATAGCACGACCGGCAGGCAGCGAATGACGGTGGCAGACCTTGATCGAATCGAGATGCAGCGTGCACTGGCGGCCTGAGGCCACCACACAGTACCCTAAGATAAGGGCCCATGTAAGCCAAACGGCACAACAGCGCATGACTCCACGATCACCAACGTTCGCCATCACCCCCAAGGGTGTACCGATCCCGACCAGCCAGCGGCGCCACGCGGTCTGGACCGTCATACTCTTTTGCGCCATTGCCATGGGTGCCATGATCGGGACCCCTCTCTATGGATATCTCTATCACTACACCTGGCTAGACTGGTCGCTGTTTGGACTGCTCTATGTCGTCAGCGGGCTGGGCATCACGGTCGGCTACCATCGACTGATGGCCCATCGGAGCTATGACTGCCCGAACTGGGTCAAAGGTGCACTCTTGATCGCGGGCGCCTGGGCGCTTCAGAACTCTGCCACTAAATGGGCGTCCGATCCTCTGCGTCATCACGCGCACTGTGACGAGGAGAAAGATCCGTACAATGCGCAACGGGGATTCTGGCATAGCCATGACGGATGGCTCTTTACCCCCGATCAGTATGCCGATCCAAAATATGCGACGCGCGTCGCGAACGATCCCGTCGCGATCTGGCAACACAAGTACTACCCCCTCA
>WNFE01003970.1_pt1 | contig 11014 bp, 10 predicted proteins | sample 5400451 | NCBI WGS metagenome assembly WNFE01 (sample SAMN13153344, study PRJNA577476) | soil metagenome | isolation source: 200 cm saprolite under Douglas fir tree site 2 hole 2 | place: USA:California | collected 2015-04-18
GTTGCGGGTCACCGAAGGCGCCCTGCGGCACCTCAAGCCGAAAGTTGAGGAGGTGCTCAGCATCGTTGGCCTGGAAGGAAAAGAGAACAAGTTCCCCGACCAGCTCTCCGGCGGCGAGCAGCAGCGGGTGGCGATCGCGCGGGCACTCGTCCACGATCCGCGGATCTTTCTCGCCGATGAGCCGACCGGGAACCTCGACCCGGCGACCTCCTGGGAAATCATCCAGCTGCTGCTGCAGATCAACGCGCGAGGGACAACCGTCTTGATGGCGACCCACAACCGTGAGATCGTTGACGTGATGCGGCGGCGCGTGGTCGCGATCGAGAGCGGACAGATTGTCAGAGACGAAGATGCGGGAGGGTACCATGCACCGGCTCTGGAATCGCGTTGATTTCGCCTTCAGCAGCGCGTGGCAGAACTTCTGGCGCAATGCTGCCGTCAGCATTGCCAGCGTCCTCATCGTCTGGGTCGTGCTGCTGGCACTCGGCAGCTTGCTGCTCGTGCTGCACTCGCTCGACCAGATCGTGGCACTCGAGAAGACCAAGGCGAGCGCCATCTCGGTTTACCTCGCGGATACGACGCCACTCAGCAGCGCGATGGATTTCAAGCTGCACCTGGAGAGTGACCCGCGGGTGACCGCCGTCACCTACGTGTCCAAGGACCAGGCAATGGCAAGGTTTCGTCAGCTGCCGGCGTTGGACCCGAGCGTGATCGACACCTTGGGCACCAACCCGCTGCCGGCCAGCCTCGACGTCACGGTCAAGGATATCCGTGACCTGGGCGCGATCGACCAGGCGGTGCGGCTCTCGCCGCTGGTCGACCGGTCGCCGGCGACGAACTACGAGCCGAATGTGATCGACAAAATCATTCTGCTGGCTCGCGTCGCCGGCATCGCCGGACTCGTTCTGATCATCGGGCTGACGGGGCTGTCGGTCTTCATCATCATGCTGACCATCCGCACCGCCATCTACCTCCGGCGAAAAGAGATCGAGGTGATGAAGCTGGTCGGAGCCACCGATTGGTTCGTGCGCTGGCCGTTCATCGTCGAAGGCCTCTTCGTCGGTGTGGTCGGCGCCGTGGTCGCGGTGCTGATCGTCGGCTTCGGCTACCACCCGGCGGTCGTCAACCTGCAAAGCGTCCTGATCTTCGTGCCGCTCTCCTTCGACCAGCACTACCTCCGGCTGGTACTGGCCGCGATGCTCGGCTTCGGGCTCCTCCTTGGAAGCGTAGGGAGTTATCTAGGCGTCAGGCGGTTCCTCAAGCAGTGAGGCGGGCGCGCATCCGCACGGCGCTGGCCATCGTGGTCCTGACCGCGGCCCTGCTGACGACGGTCTCGGACACGATCTACGACAAGCAGCACCAGCTGCAAGGGCTCAATGGTCAGATCGTGGCGACCAAAACCCAGATCGCGCAACTGCTCGCGCAGGAACGGCAGCTGCAGGGCGAGATCGCGGCCTTTGATGCGCAGCTGCGGGCGGTGCAAACGCAGATCGATCAGGAGACGGCGAAGCTGGTCCTGCTCGCACAGCAGGTCGACCAGGCCAAGGAGCAGCTGGCGCTCAAGGAAGCGGAACTGGCGCAGCACATTGCCGACTTCGGCCGCCGGATGCGAATCATGTACAAGAGCGGCCAGATCAGTGGCCTCGAGCTCATCTTCTCGGCCGCGAACTTCACCGACCTGATGAACCGCGTCGTCTTCTTCAATGTCATCGTCCGCGAAGACCGGCGCCAGGTCGCCGAGCTGCAGAAGGAACGGGCCGCGATCGAGGCGATGAAGGCCGACCTCGAAGCCAAGAAGGCCGAGCAGGCGCGGGTGGTCAAGCAGGTCCAGGACCAGAAGGCGCAGCTGCAGGCGGTGCGCGACCAGCGGGCGGCGCGCGAGCAACAGATCGCCGCCATCGAGGCGCAGTTCCAGCGGTTGCTGGCCGACATGGAAGCGCAGCGGGCGGCCTTGCAGGCGCAGATCGCCTCACTCATCCATGAAAGCTTCCGCGCCCGCTCCTCGGGCAAATGGAAGTGGCCCATGGACGGCGTCATCACCCAGGGCTTCGGCTGCACCAGTTATCCGTTCGAGCCGTACGATCCCACCTGCCCGACTCATCACTTCCACAGCGGCATCGACATCGCCACCGATTACGGAACCCCGGTGCATGCCTCGGACGGCGGCATCGTACACAACTTCACCATGGGCTGCGGCTGGGGACCCGGGTTGTGCGGTTACGGTCGTTACGTGGTGATGGTGCACGCCGGCGGCTTCACCACGCTCTACGGACATCTCTCCAGCTGGGCGGTTGGCGACGGCGTCCAGGTCGACAAGGACACCGTCATCGGCTATGAAGGATCAACCGGCAACTCCACCGGCGCCCACCTGCACTTCGAGATCGACCTGGCCGGGATGCCGGTCGATCCGCTCGCCTACCTGCCCGCGTCATGATCGATAACGCAACCCCCCACCCTGACCCTCTCCCGCAAGGGGGGAGGAAATCAACACCCGGTCGGAACGATAATCGACTGGTGTCCAGATTCAAGAGCATCGCCATCATGCTCGTGGTAGCAATCGGGGCCTTCTACGCCGGCAGCCTCGCCGAGTTCCAGCTGGGTGGCTTTGCCCCCAACTGGGCGAAGTCGCTGCTCTTCTACACCCCGCCGAAGTCCAACATCGATTACCGCGCGCTCGACGAAGTCTTCACCACCATTCAGCAGCACTACGTGAAGCCCAACGCCGACGGTGTCAAGCTCACCGAGGGCGCCGCCGGCGGCATGGTCGGCGCGCTGGGTGACCAGTTCTCGCGCTACCTGACCCCCGAGGAGTACCGCGCCAACCAGATCTTCCTGAACGGGCAGTTCGCCGGGATCGGTGCGTCGGTGCAGCAGAAGACGGACCAGATCGTGATCACCAGCGTCCTGCCGGGAACTCCGGCGGAGAAGGCCGGGTTGCAGCTGGGAGACGTCATCACGGCCGTTGACGGCCAGAGCACCAAGGGGTGGACGGCCGATATGGCCGTCAATCGCATCCGGGGGCAGGCCAATACCCAGGTGAAGATCGAGGTCAACCGCAACGGCCAGACCATGACCTTCAACCTGACGCGCCAGGAAATCAGCGTGCCGAGCGTCGCCACCCACATCTTCGACAACCGCGTGCTCTACATCCGGATTTTCGATTTCGGCAATCGGACGGCGACCGAGTTCGACAACGCGCTGAAGAACAACCTGAAGGGATCGGTGAACCTGGTGCTGCTCGACTTGCGAGACAATCCCGGCGGCTACGTCGACGCCGCCAACGATGTCATCAGCGAATTCGTCAACCAGGGCACGAGCACCATTCTGGTCGAGCGGGGTGGCAAGGAATCGAAGAAAACCGTCACCGGGAACGGCCGCGCCTTCAGCAACAAGCTGGTGGTGCTGCTCAACGAGAACTCGGCGAGCGCCTCGGAGATCACGGCCGGCGCGATCAAAGACTACGGGAGGGGGACGCTGGTCGGCGTCAAGTCCTTCGGCAAGGGATCGGTCCAGGAGGATTTCCTCCTCCGCGATGGCGACCTGCACCTCACGATCGCCTACTGGTTGACCCCCAAACGCCACTCGATCGAAAAGACCGGGATCACCCCGGATAAGACGGTGACCTTGGCCAGTGCCCAGGACGGGTACGCCGTGGAGCAGTCGCCCAACGACTTTGCCAAGGACCTCCAGCTGACGGCGGCGCTGGCGATGCTGGAGGCTTAGGGGACCCGCCAAAGGGTGGGTACAATCGTGACGTATGCCGGATGAGGCGTTCGACGTCGCCGTCATCGGCGGTGGCTCCGCCGGGTATGTCGGCGCTATCCGTGGAGCCCAGCTCGGGCTCAAGGTTGCGGTTATCGAGAAGGAGAAGGTGGGCGGGACCTGCCTGCACCGCGGCTGCATCCCGACCAAGTCGTTCCTGCATTCCTCCGAGCTGGCGCATCAGATCCACACGGCCGCCGCTCTCGGCCTGAAAACCGATGGCTTGCAGGTCGATTGGCCGGTGGTGCTGAAGCGCAAGCAGGCGGTCGTCGATCAGCTCTGGCGCGGCGTCGAGTTCCTATTGAAGAAGAACAAGGTCACCGTCTTCAAGGGCGAGGGCATCATCGAGTCCGAGCACGCGGTGACGGTCAAAGAGAGCGGACAGGTGGTCAACGCCAAGAACCTCGTGGTGGCGACCGGCTCGCGGCCCAAATCTCTGCCGGGCCTCAAGATGGACGGCGATCGGGTCATCAATAGCGACCACGCGGTCAACCTCGACAAGATGCCGCAATCGATCGTCATCGTCGGCGCCGGCGCAGTCGGGACCGAGTTTGCCTGCGTTTACAACGGCTACGGGGCGGACGTGACCCTGGTCGAGTTCCTGCCGACGCTGCTGCCGCTCGAGGATGTCGAGGTGGGCCAGCAACTGGCGAAAGTCCTCGGCAAGCGCGGCATCAAGGTTCTCACCGGCGCCCAGGTCCAGCCAGAGACCCTGAAGCAATCCAACGGGAAGATGACAGTCGCGGTCAAGGCCGGCGACCAGATGCAGACCATCGAGGCGGAGCGGATGCTGGTCGCGGTCGGTCGCGAGGGGATCACCGATGGCTTCGGCCTGGAGAAGCTGGACATCCAGTTGGAGAAGGGCTACATCAAGACCGACGAGCATTACCGCACCGGGCATCCCAACGTGTACGCCGCCGGCGACGTCATTGGCAACTTTTTGCTGGCGCACGTCGCCTATTACGAAGGCGAGCACATCATGGAGCACATCGCCGGCAAGAACCCCAAGCCGCTCGACTACAACCGGGTGCCGCGAGCCACTTACAGCTACCCGCAGGTGGCGAGTCTCGGCTTGTCGGAAAAGCAAGCGCGCGACCAGGGGCTCAACGTCAAGGTCGGGAAATTCCCGCTGGCGGGCAACGCCAAGAGCGTGATCCTCGGCGAGACCGAAGGCTTCGTGAAGATCATCAGCGATGCCGACTCGGACGAACTGGTAGGCGTCTTCATCCTTGGCCCGAATGCCACCGAGCTGATCGCCGAGACCGCTTTGGCCAAGCTCCTCGAATCAACCCCCTTCGAAATCGGGGCGAGCATCGCGCCCCATCCGACGGTCTCGGAATCGGTCAAGGAGGCCGCGCTGGCCGTCGACGGCGTCGCGATCCACATTTAGCCGATGGCCCTGAAGACCACGGAGGTCGAGGCCAAGGGCGGTCCGAGCCGCCACCGGTCGCTGGGATTGAGCGACGAGCAGGCGCTCCGGATCTACGAAGTGATGCGCCTCGCGCGCGCCGTCGATGAGCGCATGTGGTTGATCAACCGCCAGGGCCGGGCCCCCTTCGTCATCTCCTGCCAGGGACAGGAAGGCGCCCAGGTCGGTACCGCCGCCGCGCTGCGGCCGGGCTACGACTGGGTGGCGCCCTACTACCGCGACGCCGGCGTCGTGCTCTGGTTCGGCATGACGGCGCGGGACCAGATGCTCTCCTTCTTTGCCCGCCGCGAGGATCCGAACAGCGGTGGCCGGCAGATGCCGGGACACTTCGGCAGCCGCCGGCTTCACATCGTGACCGGCGGTAGCCCGGTGGCGACCCAGCTGCTCCACGCCGCCGGCGTGGCGCTGGCCTCCAAGCAACGCCACGAGGATGCGGTCACGAACGTCTATTTCGGTGAGGGCAGCGCCAGCCAGGGCGACACGCACGAGGCGATGAATTTCGCAAGTATCCACAAGCTCGCCGTGGTCTTCATCTGCGAAAACAACGGCTATGCCATCTCGGTGCCCCAGTCGCGGCAGATGGCGATCGCCAACCTTGCCGACCGGGCGGCGGGCTACGGCTTCCCCGGGGTGGTGGTCGATGGCAACGACGTCCTCGCCTGCTACGAGGTCGCGCGTCAGGCGGTCGCGCGGGCGCGCGTTGGCGACGGGCCGACCCTGATCGAGGTCAAGACCTATCGGTTCACCGCCCATTCCAGCGACGACGACGACAAGCGCTACCGAAAAGCGGAAGAGGTCGCGATCTGGCGGCAAAAGGACCCGATCCAGCGATACGCCGGGTACCTGCGTGACGCCGGGACCCTGACGGATCCGGAGGAGGCGGCGATCACCGCGCGCGTTACCCAGCAGGTCGACGACGCCACCGAGTATGCGGAGCAGGCGGCGGACCCGACGCCCGACGACCTCACCACGTTTGTCTACAAACAGGAGCTCCCGGGCTGATGGCGGTCAAGACCGTGATCGAGGCCATTCGCGAGGGCATGGACGAGGAGATGGCGCGCGACGAGAGCGTCTTTTTGATCGGGGAAGACGTGGGCAATCGCGGTGGCGTCTTCTTGGCCAGTGACGGCCTGTTCAAGAAATACGGCGAGCTGCGGGTGATCGACTCGCCCCTTGCCGAGTCCTGCATCGTCGGCGTCGCGATCGGCGCGGCCGTCAACGGCAGGCGGCCGATCGCCGAGATCCAGTTCGCCGATTTCATCGCCCCGGCGATGAACCAGATCATCGAAGAGGCGGCCCGCTTCTGCTACCGCACGGCCGGCGACTTCAACCTGCCGATGGTGATCCGCGCGCCCTGGGGCGGCGGCGTCCACGGCGCGCTCTACCATTCGCAGAGCATCGAGGCGACCTTTGGCCACATCCCGGGCCTGAAGGTCGTCGTCCCCGGAACCCCGGCGGATGCCAAGGGACTGCTCAAGGCGGCTGTTCGGGACCCGGACCCGGTCCTGTATCTGGAGCACAAGCGAACCTACCGGTTGGTCAAAGGCGAGGTCCCGGACGGCGATCGCGTGGTGCCGATCGGCAAGGCGGACGTCAAGCGCGAGGGCAAGGACCTGAGCCTCATCGCCTACGGCCTGATGCTGACCTACTGCCTCGAGGCGGCCGAGAAGCTCGCCGCCGAGGGCGTGTCGGCCGAGGTGCTGGACCTGCGCACCATCAAACCGATCGACCAGGCCGCCATCATCGCGACCGCGAGAAAGACCGGCAAAGTTCTGGTCGTCCATGAGGACAACCGTTTTGCGGGGATCGCTGCCGAGGTGATGGCGATCATCATGGAGAACGCCTTCGACGCGCTCGACGCTCCGGTGATGCGTCTCACCGGTCCGGACGTGCCCGCCATGCCGTTCAACCACGTCCTCGAAGAGGCTTTCATGCCCAATGTCGACAAGATCCTCGCCAAAGCCAGGGAGCTGGCGGCCTACTAGGCCGGCCGACCTCAGATGGCTTCGGTCAAGATGCCGCAGCTCGGCGAGTCGATCACCGAGGGGACCATCGCCAAGTGGCTGAAGCAGCCTGGCGACCAGGTGAAGAAATACGAGGGCCTGGTCGAGATCATCACCGATAAGGTCAACGCCGAAGTCCCGGCGCCGCTCGCGGGGATCTTGAAAGAGATCAAGGTCAAGGAAGGCGCCACCGTCACGGTTGGTACCGAGATCGCCATCATCGAGGAATCGGTCACCGCTACGCCAGCCACCAGCGCGCCCCCCTCGAAAGAGTTAGAGGAAGTGCAGGCCGCCTTCAACACGCCAGATGCAGCGGCGCCCGTGCCAGTGGTGGGGCCGAGCAGTGAAGGGCGTACCCGCCTGTCACCGGCCGTTCGCGCCCTGATCGAAGAACATCGGATCAGCGACGCGGACCTCTCCCGGATCGAAGGCTCCGGGATCGGCGGGCGGATCAGCAAGAAGGACGTCGAAGACTTCGTCTCCAAGCGGACCCAGCCGGCAACCGCCAACGGTGAACAGCGGCAAACGGCCGCATCCCCGGCGGCACCGTCCGCCCCGACGCCCGGGACAACCATCCCGCTCAGTCCGATGCGACGCGCGATCGCCACCAACATGCTGAAGAGCAAGCAGACGATCCCGCATGCCTGGACGGTTGCCGAGGTCGACATGACGAACGTCGTCCGCTTCCGCCAAACGACGAAAGACAGCTTCAAGCTGCGAGAAGGGATCGACCTGACCTTCGTGCCAATCATCGTCAAGGCGGTGGTCGAGGGGCTGAAGGCCGTGCCGGTGCTGAACGCCAGCTGGAGCGAGCCGGGCGTGGTCCTGCACCGGGACATCAACATCGGCGTCGCAGTCTCGGTCGACGACGGGCTGATCGTGCCGGTTATCCACCAGGCCGACCGGATGTCGATCTCCGGGCTGGCGAAAGCGATCGACGATCTGGCGAAGCGGGCGCGCGCGGGCAAGCTCGGCATCCCGGACGTCCAGGGTGGCACCTTCACCGTCAACAACCCGGGGACTTTCGGAACGATCCTGTCCTACTCGATCATCGCGCCCCCGCAGGCCGGCATCCTGGCGATGGATGCCATCGTGAAGCGGCCGGTCGTCGTGGAGGGCGACGCGATCGCCGTCCGATCGATGATGAATCTCTGCCTCAGCTTCGACCACCGGGTGCTGGACGGCGTGTCCGCCGCCCGCTTCCTCCAGGGCGTCCGTCGCTGGCTGGAGGGCTTCTCGGAGCAGGTCCCTCTATATTGACGCCGAATTCGCCGGACCTCTGGGATACTTAAGACATGGCTGACGTCGCACCAATCAAGTTCTACGGCCGCTCCAAGCGCAACGCCGTTGTCCCGATCGATACTCGGCGGCCCGAGTGGCTGCGGGTCCGCCTGCCCGGCGGCTCGAACTATTCCGAGCTGAAAGAGATCATGCGCGGCCTCGACCTGCATACCGTGTGCGAGGAGGCGCGCTGCCCCAACATCGGGGAGTGCTGGCAGGCGCGCACCGCCACCTTCATGATCCTCGGCGATACCTGCACCCGTGCGTGTGGCTTCTGTGCGGTGAAGACCGGCCGGCCGGGCGTGCTCGACCTTGGCGAGCCAATTCGCGTCGCTGAAGCGGTCGAGCGGATGGGCCTGCATCACGCCGTCATCACCTCGGTCAACCGCGACGAACTCGAGGACGGCGGTGCTGCCATCTTCGCCGGCACCATCCGGCAGATCCGCAAGCGCATCCCAAAATGCAACATCGAGGTGCTGATCCCCGACTTCATGGGCGATGAGGCGGCGCTCGCCACCGTGATGCGGGCTCGTCCCGACATCCTCAACCACAACATCGAGACTGTCCCCGGTCTCTATCCGCAGGTCCGGCCCAAGGGCCGCTACCCGCGCTCGCTCGAGCTGCTACGGCGCGCCAAGCGGATGGACGCAACCGTCTATACCAAGTCTGGGATCATGCTGGGCCTCGGCGAAGAAATCGACGAGGTGATCCAAGTTTTCCGCGACCTGCGGGCGCACGACGTCGAGATCCTGACCGTTGGACAGTACCTGCGGCCGACACCGAATCACCTGCCGATCGCGCGCTACGTCACGCCGGACGAATTTGCCATGCTCAAAGTCGAGGCGCTCAAGCTCGGCTTCCGCCACGTCGAGTCCGGCCCACTCGTCCGCAGCTCCTACCACGCGGCCAGCCAGGTTCCCGACCGGGCCGCGGCGGGCTGACGTGGACGTTCGCCGGCTCGGGCAGGTCCCCTACGACAAGGCCTGGGCGCTGCAGAACCGGGTCGCGGACGAGCGACGCGCTGGTCTCGTACCCGACACCCTCATCCTGCTCGAGCACCCGCATACGTACACGATCGGTCGCAGTGGCACCCGCGATCACGTTTTTCTGAATGAAGCGGAGATGGCGGCGCGCGGCATCACCTGCCTCGAGGTCGATCGCGGCGGTGACGTGACTTACCACGGCCCAGGACAGCTGGTCGGCTATCCGATCCTCGATCTCGGCCCGAAACCAGACGTCGGCCTCTACTTGCGCAACCTCGAAGGCTGCCTGATCGACGTCCTCGCCGACGTTGGGATTCCGGCCGGCAGGCTTTCCGGTTATACCGGCGTCTGGATCGGCGACCGCAAGATCGCGGCCATCGGCATCAAGGTCTCGCAGGGCGTCACCACCCATGGCTTTGCGCTCAACGTCTCGACCGACCTCAGCCTCTTTACGCACATCCTCGCTTGCGGAATCCCTGACAAGGGTGTGACCTCGATGGCGCTCGAGCTGGGTACGGCGCCCGCGATGTCGGCCGTGGAAGAGGCCGTTATCGCCCGCTTCTCCGGGCGCTTCGCGCTGTCGGGGACGCCCGCCGCCCACGTTGCATAATTAGTCGCCGCGGGCGGTTAGCTCAGTTGGAAGAGCGTCTGCTTTACACGCAGAATGTCGGGAGTTCGAGCCTCTCACCGCCCATATATCTGGACCCGGCATGCTACCCGCCCAGCCTGCTTCCGTTCTCGCCCCGCTGGGTGCGCTAGGATAAATTCAGTCGAACTCGCGGTAGGGGAAGGTGGAGTAACGGGCTACCCCTCGCGGTTGGCGCTCTTGGGTCATTGCCCTCATGCCCCGTGAGTCGGGGTCATCACCGTACCCGTTCGGTTCTTCTGAAGAACGATTGAGGAGTGAATGACTATGGCACAAGAAATGCGAGCCGGGGCGGCCCCGGCCATTGCGGACCCGGCGCCCCTCGGACTCGCCGGATTCGCGCTGACGACTCTCCTTCTCAGCGCCCATAACGCCGGTTGGGCCCCGGACTTCATCTGGGTAGGCACTGCCCTGTTTTACGGCGGGCTCGCGCAATTCTTGGCGGGCATGTGGTCGTTCCGGCGCGGCAACGTCTTCACGGCCACGGCGTTCTCGACCTACGGTGCCTTCTGGTTCAGCCTGGCCACCTATTTCCTGCTGGTCGTATTCGGGAAAGCTCCCGCAGCTGATGTCAACAACGCGCTCGGGTGGTTTTTGCTGGCCTTCGCGATCTTCAACACCTACATGCTGTTCTGGAGCCTGCGGACCAACACCGCCGTGTTTGGTGTCTTCCTGACGCTGGAGCTCACCGAGATCTTGCTCTTCATCGGCTTCTTCAACGGCAGCAAAGCCGGCGAGGGCCTGGTACTGGTTGGCGGCCTGGTCGGCGTCCTGACGGCGGCGGTGGCCTTCTACACGTCCGCCGCCGATGTGATCTCCGGGATGGCCGGCCGAGCCGTGTTACCGGTTGGCACGGCGATGTGGCGGGAAGGCGGGCGGCGTCGCAGCTAAGACTGGTTGGACTCTCGTT
>WNFE01003971.1_pt1 | contig 11014 bp, 7 predicted proteins | sample 5400451 | NCBI WGS metagenome assembly WNFE01 (sample SAMN13153344, study PRJNA577476) | soil metagenome | isolation source: 200 cm saprolite under Douglas fir tree site 2 hole 2 | place: USA:California | collected 2015-04-18
ATGCTCATGTAAAATGGTTTCCGTTGTTTCCGCCCGGTGGGGCCGTGGCGCAGTTGGGAGCGCGCCTCGATGGCATCGAGGAGGTCGTGGGTTCGAATCCCATCGGCTCCACCATTTGAAGAAACCAAAGAACTTACCCTAGAAAACCGCGAACTGTTACCACCCACTGTTGCCACATTTGCTGTTTTTTCTTGCATTCCAACATGAATCTTTCACGCTTTGCGAGGAAAACAGCCTATGGCGCACTACACGCTCATCGCACGCATCAACGCCGACGACGGGAAATTTCCGTTCGTCAACGTGCAGTTCTCAAGGAATCATCGTCCGATTCCAATTGAAGGAGCAACTTACTACCTCCGTCCTGGGAACAGGGGCAGCCGTACTCCAATCAGAATAGGAAAAGAACTCAGTGCGGCGATCGCAGCTCTGCTGAACATGGAGGACTGCAAAGCACTGAACAATATTGCTGTGTTGCCCACTGTTCGCGCGTCCGTCGTTCCTGCCACTGTACCTCGTAAGACCATCGCCGAGGCCGCTCGGGAGTACATCGAGCGCAGTAGACAGAAATCGCGCAAGACTTTTATTGGCTATCGCACCGCCGTCAATCTGTTTGTCCAAAGTTGCAAGAAGACGTACTTCGACGACATTATCGAGACCCTACGGCAGGAACTCGGACATTCGGATATCTCAACAACTCAGATCTACTTGCGCTCGGCGGACAGGAAGTCCGACAAGCATCGTGCCCGATCAATGAGGCTGACAAGTTCTCGTTGCGGCCCGCAGGCGGACTCTTTGTCCGCCGCAGGGCTTCGTAAGCCTCCGAGCAATTGCCGCTTCGGCTATCCCCCAAATTGACTTCTGGCCCGCGTCGGGGGTCGGTCCTAGCCATAACTTCAGAGTTGCCCGTGACTCGTCCACAAGAAGGCGAAGCGGTAAGTTCGGATTCGTTCAGCCCGGTCGATGAACAGGAGCTGAACCGGGGAGCTCGCGGCCGGCTCCCAATCAGTGCAACCCGTAATTACCACTACTTTTCGACGACATTCACCGCAGCATTCGCTGGGCCAAAGTCCATCACCTGGACGCCGACCGCTTTCGACGGAGAGACGAAATAAAAAACCAGGTTTGACGGCGATCCTGAGGCTGGAGTGATAGAAAGCGTCGTCCGACCGTTTGCTGACGCTGAGTAAGTCCCCGCGAAGGTCTGAGTTCCAGCCACCGTCGTTAACGTTTCGCTCAAGTTGCCGACGCCATCCGCCGACAGGACTCCGGAGGCAAAGCTCGTACCAACGGTCGCAAGCAAAGGAACCGTTCCCAAAGCGTAATTACCTGAGAAAGACGCATTGCTGAAAGGCCCCCCGGTTTGAGGCTCGAAGGTTCCGAACTCCAATGAGTCGTTGCCCGAAATGATGAAGCCTTTGCCAGGACTGACGAGATAGAAAGTACCCGGGCCCCTGGCTTCGCTTATCGCGCCGCGGCCAAGGCCATTCGAGTCCACGGTGTAGATCCCGGTGATGGGTTCATCGGAGAACGACAGACCGAAGTAATTCTCGTCGTTCGTCCCTCTGACGTTTCCCGCGCCGTCGAACTGTACTTCCCCCACCGTCACATCATTGCCCGCCACTGTGAAGCCCGCCGCGCCGAATACCGACGTGCCGTTCAGCGAGCCCATCGAGAAAGGGCCCCCGGACTGTTGCAGGGCCGTGCCCGTTGCAGCGGTACCGCCAGCCTCCATCCAAAACGATTGGCTCGAGGAAACAACGTAAAAGATTAGGCTTAGAGGGTTCGGCCCACCAGAGATGTCCAACGCCGCTGTACCGCGGCCGCTCGCATCAACCGAGTATGTTCCCGTGAACGGCTGGTCGGGTTGGAGCCCACCGCTGCCGAAACCGATCAAGTCGATATGGCCGGCGCTGAGCGAGCCGTCGCTTGCCGTGAAGCGACCAAGGGCGACATTCTCCTCGACCCCGCTGGGCCCTGCCAGACCGAAGGAGAAGCCCCCGCTGATCGCCGCGGTCGAAAATGCTGCTGGATCTTGCTTGACGAAGAAGCCCGCGCCGGTTTGGCTTGTGCCGTCCGATTCAATCAGGCGTCCCGCAGGTGCCACGCCCGAAGAAGCAAAGGAGTCGAGCGCAAATGAAAAAGTAAAAGTGAAGCTATCGGCCGGAAAGTTCACAGCGGTATTGAGGTTCATTGTGCCTGAATTGTTGGAAGCAACCGAGTAGGTGCTGTTGGTGAGTCCTTGGTTTGTCTTTGTGCCTCCGAAGACGGTTACATCCGCGTTGCCGGCGATCAAATTGCCACTCCCGTCGGCAGTGAAACTCCCCACGACGCTCATGGGGCCGGTGCTATTGAATCCGCTAAATAGAAAGGCATATTGCCCGCTCAGCTTGTCGTTATTTGGATTTGCCACTGCGCTAGTGATGGTAACCGCAGCAGTGCCTGCTTTGGTCGACTCCGCGACTGATCTCGCCGTGACCACCACAGTGGGAGGATTAGGCACGGTTGCTGGCGCGGTGTATTTTCCGGTCGCATCAATCGTTCCGCAGCTTGTGCCGGTGCAGCTTGACCCAGAGACACTCCAGGTGACCGATTGGTCGGCTCCGATGGGACTCACGGTCGCAGTGAATTGCTGTTCGCCACCGGCCTGAACCGTCGCGCTGGTCGGCGAAATTGCAACTCCAGCGGGGGACGGAGAGGTAGTGGTAATGGTGAAGTTCGCCGCATTGGAAGTGCCGCCGCCGGGCGGGGGGTTCGTGACTGTCACCGCCGCGGTGCCGGCTGAGGGGATTGTGGAAGTGGGGATGGCCACAGTCAACTGCGTGGCGCTGACGAACGTGCCGCCGAGGGTTGTCCCGCCGAAATTGACCAACGAAGCTGCGACGAAGTTCGTCCCATTGATCGTAAGCGTGAAAGCCACACTGCCGGCCAACGCACTGTTCGGCGAGATCGTGGTGATCGTTGGACTCGGATTAGGGGGCTGATTGAATGACTGACTCGTGCTGCCCCCGCATCCACCAAGGAACAAAAGGCTCGCAATTCCCAAAACTACGAGCGTTCTCATTAGCACCGCATTGCCATTCATGACGGTCTCCCGATTGTTGTCCTTTCCCACCCTCAGGCAGTTGCTCATCCACCAACTAGGGCAGCTTCGTGCGCGTGCTCACGTAGAGATCGTTCCCGCCGGATCCTCCAGAACGGTTCGAGTAGAAGATCATCGTCTGACCATCCCAGGAAAGCGCAGGCGCGCCGTCATTCGCACTCCTATTCACAACCGGGCAGGAGTCAATGCCCAATTGGCTGCACTTGCTAAGATTGTCTTGATTGAGGTTTACGGGGGTGATCCAGTTATCCTGCGATAGGTGCACGGAATCCCGGGTGGAAACCCATAAATCGAGCATGCCGGCCGAGTGCGTGGTGCAGAGTGGCAAATCAATTGACGCGATTGGGGAATTGCAGCGACGACTCGTAACAATCATTTCCAAGCCATCGCGACGGCGGATGGCGGTACGCGTGTCGCGCACTGAACTACTCAGTGCTCCGACCGGCTGGTCTGTAGCTTCCCACAATTGCTGACGATTGCAGCTCTCGAGGCCGGCGTTGCAGGTACTCACGTAGATACTGAAGCCGTCGGGGTTCGCATGGGTCAGGTTGCGAGTGAAATAGAGGTACAGCCTGCCGGTCGTGTCGTCTTCCCAAAAATTCGGCCCCGCATTGTCGGCGCCGCTGATATTCAGGGTGCAGCCCAGATTGATGGGTGCTTCCCAGCCAGAATCGTTGCGCTTGTCCTGGCGATGGGCTGCCCATAGCTCCGCGAGCCCACCCCCATTGCAAGACCCATCCGCGCGACTACTGTGGAAGAACAGCCAATGTCCGTCGGTCGTAAGATTGGGAGCATGTTCTTGAAAGGGTGAATTGTCGGCGGAGTTGAGCATCGTCAAGGGCCGGGGTGGCAGCCAAGGACTGTCGAGGCTGTCGCGTTGAGAGAGCCACAAATGAAGGGCAACGTCGCAGGAAGTGAGAGTGGGCTCCTGCGGGCGCGTCGAGCTGAAGATGAGGCTCAGCCCATCCTTGGATAGCGTAGGGTGCTGGTCATCGCAGGCAGAGTTGACGGTCGCGCCGAGATTAACCGGTGCCGACCATGGACCGAATTGTTGGGCAGCTGCCGCCGAACAAAACACCGCCAACTGCGCGACAACTGCGAGAACTGCGGGCAACGAGACCACCATCCGAATCTGAAATCTGTTCGTCATGTGTTCCTCCTCGTTTTTCTTTGCTACTGGCGCGGCGACTCTGCGGCAAGCCGAAAAAGGAAGCAATCCTCGGGGCATCTTCAGTTTCACCTTTGCATCTCCCTATCTATCTCTCTGAGAGGAAATGCACTTGATGTGCTGGGGTGTGAAACACTTCTCACTTTTCGGCCACTACTTGGAGTGTTAAACTCGGACGCAAAATCGAGTTGTTATCATGCCTAACCCCTCTGAGTCCGTGCGCAAGGTCTGGTTCGCGTCGTATGAAGTGGATTTTCGTGCAGGAGAACTCCTCAAGAACGGCCGCAGAATCCGCCTGCAGGATCAGCCCTTCCAGATTCTCGCCATGCTGCTAGAACAACCCGGAGGAGTAGTCACCCGAGAAGAGTTGCGTCAAAGGCTTTGGCCAACGGACACCTTTGTAGATTTCGACCATGGATTGAACAACGCCATCAACAAGCTTCGGGACGCTTTGAATGATTCGGCTGACGGGCCAAGATTCATCGAGACGCTCCCGCGTCGGGGTTATCGCTTCATCGCAGAAGTGAACGGTCAAGCAAGCACGGCGTCGCGGGCCGCCGTGCTCGCGAATTCCATTGAAGCGGGAGAAATAGCCAGAGCGGTGAGGCCAGAAGAAACTGCGACTGCGAAACCTTCACCGGCTCCTTCGCTCCACCGGGTGGGAAAGTTCTGGCTCGCCGCAGCCAGTATGGGCGTTGCAGCGGCTGCAATTCTTGGGCTATACCTTGGGCGCGCGCGGCCCTTTGGCGCGAACGCCGCGATGAAGATTCAGTCCGTCGCCGTGTTGCCGCTCGATAATCTCTCCGGTGATCCGACTCAGGAGTACTTTAGCGATGGAATGACGGATGCCTTGACGACTTATTTGGCCCAAATGCGCGGGATTCGAGTCATATCGCGCACATCCGCGATGCATTACAAAGGGACGAAAAAAGCGCTGCCGGAGATTGCCAAGGAATTAGGCGTGGACGCAGTGGTCGAGGGCTCAGCCTCGCGCTCAAGCGGGGTAATACATGTGAACGCACAATTGATCTATGTGCCCGGAGATAGCCACATTTGGGCGCACTCTTATGAGGGGGCCACTTCCGGCCTGCCTGCAATGGAGAGCGAGATCGCAAATGACCTCGCTCGTAAGATCGGCGCGGCAATGCCATTGGAGTCCCGCAACCGTTTTTCGAGGGCGGTCACTGTAAATCCGGAAGCTTACGACCTCTATTTACGATCTGAGCCGTATTACGGTTTTCAGACTCGGGACGCTACCGATCAGGCCATCCGGCTTCTTGAAAAATCCGTGGAAATTGATCCGCAGTTCGCAGGGGCTTACGCTGCGCTGGCGACGGCCTTTGGAGCTCGGGCGATCGGTGTAGAGGTAAATGAGCCGAAGTGGATTGAGAAGGCGAACGCGGCGGTGAGAAAGGCCCTCGCTTTGGATCCCAATCTCGCGGAAGGATACGTATCGCGCGGATACTTGCTGTGGACTCGGGCAAACGGTTGGTCCCACGAGCGGGCCGTTTCCGATTATCGACACGCTCTCGACCTCAACCCAAACCTTGCTGAAGCTCATCATCAGCTCGCCAATGTGTATAACCATGTGGGCCTTCTTGACAAAGCAGAGGGGGAAATCAAGGAGGCTATAGCGTTAGACCCATTGAACACTGGCATTCGCTTCAGAGTCGGCATTAATTTGCTGTACCAGGGGAAATACGACGAGTCGGTTATTGAGTTGCGTGATTCAGAGAAGTTCTTGCCTACCCTTTGGGCGTTTCAGACATCGTTTGCGCTACAACACATCGGAAGACAAAGAGAAGCCCAGGAAAGAATTGATAGATTACTCAAAGCCAGTCCACTCGACGCGGGCGGTTCGCTTACGGCGATGCAGGCGTTGCTTGCTGCGGAGGCCGGTGACGCTCCTTTGGCGGAACGCAAAATTCAGGAGGCCATTGCAAAAGGCAAGGGCTACCAGCACTTCCATCATGTTGCCTATGCCGTGGCATCGGCGTATGCACTACTCGACAGGCATGGGCAAGCTCTCCAATACCTGCGCCTAGTAGCCGATGATGGCTTTCCGTGCTATCCCCTATTCGAGCATGATTCAAATCTCGATCACCTGCGCAATGATGCTGGCTTTTTGAGCTTCCTCGCGGAGCAAAAAAAGCAATGGGAGTATTTCCGCGAGCATCTGTAATCTTGGGATCATAAGGATTGGCTACGGTCTGCAGTGGGGATGAGCAGTGGCCACGAAGCTGTCATTTCGGCTTGTGCTCGCGTGTATCCTGGCTTTCTGTGCGGGCTACAGCGTATCCGGACAAACAACGGGGCGAATTACCGGCGTCGTAAAGGACCCCTCCGGCGGCCTTGTCGCGAAAGCCGACGTCCAAGTCATCAATAAATCAACGAATGAGACCTGGAGCGCCACGACGGATCAAGAAGGCACTTATACCTTCTTTCTGCTGTCCCCTGGCTTGTACCAAATCGAAGTGAAGGCAGCGGGCTTCAAGACTGTTGTTTTGACCGATGTTGTCGCCAGAATTACGGAGACAACCGTCGCTGATGTTACCCTGGCCATAGGTAGTCGGGTCGAGACCATCTTTGTAAAGGGTAACTCCGCTCCTCTACTCCAAATGGCCGGTCCTCAACTGGGAGCAGTAGTTGATTCGCAAGTGGTGGCTAACCTTCCTCTCGCTTCGCGCAATTTCACACAGATTCTGACGCTCTCACCTGGGACTGCCACCTACTTGCCAGACAGCACAGCGGTCGGCCGCAACACGCAGGCTATTTCTGTCGACGGCGCGCGGGTCACACAAAACTTCTTTCAAATAAACGGCATCGACGCAACAACCATGGGGACCAACGGAGTGATTCTAGTTGGAGTTCCTGCTCCTGAGACGATTGAGCAATTCAAAGTGCAAACTTCACTCTATGACGCACGTTACGGCCGCAGTGGTGGTGGCAACATCGAGCTCGTGACGAAGAGCGGCTCCAACCAGTTTCACGGAACTGCATATGAATACTTCCGGAACGAAGCCCTCGACGCAAACAATCCGTTCCTGGAGGCGTCTGGGCAGGCACGCCCCTTGTTACGTCGCAATGTCTTCGGAGGCCTTCTGGGAGGCCCAATTCGGAAGGACAAAGCGTTCTTTTTCATTTCCTACCAGGGCTCGCGGGAACGAAACGCGGCCTCCATTATCAACAGCATCTCATCTAATGTTCTTGTTGATCCGAAACTGACCAACGACCGGTCTGCTTCCAGCTTGGAGTCAACATATCAGATTAGTTCGATTGACCCCGCTTCGCTGGCGCTGCTCAACACGAAGCTCCCCAATGGCCAGTTCTTGATTCCTACGCCTCAAGCAAAAGGACTATATTTCGGCTCGTCGCCGTCAACCTTTCAAGAAGATCAGTTCAACGCTGACTCTGATATTCGACTTTCGAACAATAATTCTCTCGCAATGAAATTCTTCTTTGCCAACACTTCGCAATTTCTGGCATTGCCCAGTTTTCGGGGCACAGGGCCCAATGTTCCAGGGTTCGGAACCGATCAGGCTTTCAACAATCGGCTGATCAGCATTCAGGATATCCACTTCTTCCATCCGAAACTGACGAACGAGTTCCGCCTCGGTTATGCGTTCAATAGCAACAACACCTTGCCACAAGAACCGGTCACCGACGCGGAAGTTGGCATTTCAAGGGCGAATTCGAACGCACTGCCTGGGTTGTCCTTGATCCGAATTGCTCCTGTAGCGGGCGGAGTGATCATTGGCACTCCGACGAACATCAGTCCGGCACGGGTGTTTGTGGGTACGCTCGCCGACTCGTTAACAATGCTGAGAGGAAGGCACACAATCTCAACCGGCGTAGAAATTCGATACAACGGAGTCAACCTGACCGCACAGAACTTTACCCGTGGGCAGATTGACTTTCAGAGCTTCCAAGATTTTTTGACCGGGACAACTCAGGTTACGACATTTGGAAGCGGACTCACCGACCGAAATCAGCGCGCGTGGGACTATAACTTTTTTGTGCAGGACGACTGGAAACCGTCGTCAGCACTCATATTGAATCTGGGACTTAGATATGAGCTCGATCTTCCCGTATACGACACGCTCGGACGCCTCACAACTTTTGATCCGTCACTTTATGTACCGCGGGTGCAGAACGGTGCTCCTATTGGGCCGCCGGTCGAGGGATTTGTGCAAGCCGGAAATGCCATTTCGAGCTTTACCTTATCCAGTGTGGCCAAGGGGAGCAAGTATGTGATTCGGAGCATCGACCCAAACAATTTCGGTCCGCGCATCGGATTCGCATATGCCCTTCTGCCCTCGGGTCTATTTGTTCTTCGTGGTGGCTACGGTATCTATTACTCGCGCGTGACGTTTGCCTATGCCTCTGCAAGTGCTCAACTGCCTCCTATGTTCATCCTGGGCGTTCGGAATGGCGCGCGATTCGACGCTCCATTCTTCAACGTTCCTCCTCCAGACGCCTTCCCTACCTTTGTTCCTCCGGTCCCCTTGGCCGGTCCTGCATTTGATCGTGGGTTGCGCACACCCTACGTGCAGCAATACAATTTGAGTCTGGAAACTGCACTGGAAAAGAATCTTGTTCTGCAAGCGGCATACGTCGGCGCCAGCGGCAGAAAACTGTTCCGTCAGGTGGCCATCAATCAAGCTCAGCTTGCGAGTCCACAGAATCCTGTGACGAACGCTGTGACCGGGCAGGTGTTCACAACGAATTCTCCCGCCGATGCGCAGCTTCGGGCCCGCTTGCAGGGTGTTTCGATTACTGGATTCAGTCTGAATGAATCTAGCGCCGATTCCTCTTACAATTCGCTCCAGCTGAGCGTGACAGCAAGACCTTCCAAAAGTGCGCAATTCCTCGCTGCCTATACTTACGCCAAATCTATAGATAATGCTTCTGGGATAGGAGGCGGCGCTGGAATCTCGGGCGTGGTCAATACGGGAGTGGTGAACGACTCTAGTCCGATCCTTGGGAATCAGAACAATCCAAGGGCAAATCGTGGCCCGTCCGACTTCGATCGCACGCATCGATTTGTGTTGAACTATGTGTGGGAGATGCCCAAGCCCGTATTCGCTGGGCAATCGCGCCCTGGCCGTCTGGCATTTTGGAACTGGCAATCCTCCGCGATTCTTATAGCGATGTCCGGCCTTCCGATCGACATCGAGGACACTGGAGCTGGTTCGTTTTATGGACTGGCAAATGGGGCAAACCCATTGGCTCGACCAAGCCTCGTAGCGGGAATGACTTGTAAAAGCGCGACCCAAGACGTGCCTGCTGGCTATTTTTTGAGCCCAACAGTTTTTGCTCGACCGCTTGTGCAGGCAGGTCAGGCCATTCCGAGTTCCGGTGGAATCGCGACAGCCAGCGCGGCTGGCACGGATATAGGCGATATTGGCAGAAACTGCTTGCGGGGCCCGCAGCAAGTTAATTTGGACTTTTCTCTCGCAAAACTCTTTCGTGTTTCTGAATCACAGACCTTCGAATTTCGCACTGAGTCTTTCAACGTGTTCAATCATCCAAACTTCGCCAATCCGATCAGCAACCTGAACGCTCTCGTCGCTTCCGGTGGCCGGCTCGAACCCACGACGGGACAGGTGCTCAGTGCCGGCAATTTTGGTCGCATCATCTCTACCAGCAACAACCCACGAATTATCCAATTCGCCCTGAAGTTCAACTTTTGAATCCTGAGGACGACATGGACCCCTTGATAAAAATCTTGCTTGCAGAGTGCCGACTGGTCGGCTAACCGGAAGTTATCCTTGGCCGACCTTTGCCTGACGGTTTTGTACGAGGTGTCTGAGCGCAAAACTTCGCACGGATGAAAATGCAACTAAACTCGTGCCCTCCCGCCCGGAAACGAGCGGGAGGGCATAGCTGTTGCACGCGGTATCGGGTAGCTGCCTCTACTGCTTGTCGTACACCGCTGTGCTGGTATACTTCTTGCCCTTTGAATCGGTTCCCGTGATGGTGACCGTGCGGGTCTTGCCGTCGGCCGACACGACGCCACGACCGCTTATCGTCACTTTGTCGCCCTTCTTGTTGGTAAACGCCAGCGTATGATCGTTGACTGTCTTGTATGACCGCGTATCCGTACTCGGATCCCCTGTGACCGGGTAGTCTTTGCCGTCAAACTTGCCAGTCCACTCGCTATGCGACGGTTTACCGTCGCCGTCAGTGCCATCCGTCGTGACTTTCACGCTGTCTCCGGCGGCTTCGTAGACAACCGTGGTGTTCTTCAGCGACCCCGCAGCGATCTTGGACTTGGCCTCGTTCAACTTCCAGGTTCCGGTAAATACGTCGGCGGCGAAGCACACGGTTGCGCCGACAAAACACAGCAACAGAGTTAATAGGATCGTTCTGGTTTTCATGTTCTCTCCTGATTGAGAAGTGGATTAGGGGCCAGATTGATGGGGGCATTGTAGAACTGAGTAGCACTTTATTACAACGGTTGAAACAACGGGCCGAGGGATGAAGAGCCGAAGAAAAGATTACTCTAACGGTGAGCTTCGCCTGGACACCTCCGCAAACTCTGCGGCCCTCGGTCGCGAAAAACGTTGGAGGCCTTACCCTCAAGATAGAGAGCGTTACTTCCGGGTTGCCCGTCAACCGCTTGCAACACCAGCTTCGCGGCCACCCACACCAGAATTAGCCGCCGCCCCCTCTGCTTGGTAATCCCGTCCGCGTGGGACCTTCTGTGAGGACGCAGTACGCCAGGATAAGCGGTATGAACAAGA
>WNFE01003976.1_pt1 | contig 11007 bp, 12 predicted proteins | sample 5400451 | NCBI WGS metagenome assembly WNFE01 (sample SAMN13153344, study PRJNA577476) | soil metagenome | isolation source: 200 cm saprolite under Douglas fir tree site 2 hole 2 | place: USA:California | collected 2015-04-18
CTGATCTACGTCAACCCGCAGGGCCCGAACGGCAATCCGGACCCGATCGCGGCGGCCGTGGATATCCGCGAGACGTTCTCTCGCATGGCCATGAACGACGAAGAGACGGTGGCGCTCATCGCGGGAGGTCACACGTTCGGCAAGACCCACGGCGCCGGCCCGGAGTCCCATGTGGGGCCTGACCCCGAGGCGGCCGGCATCGAGGAGCAGGGCTTCGGCTGGCGAAGCACATTCGGCACGGGCAAGGGCGGTGACACGATCACCAGCGGCCTGGAAGTCACCTGGACCACCACGCCCACGAAGTGGAGCAACGACTACTTCAAGAACCTGTTCAGCTACGACTGGGAGCTGACGAAGAGCCCGGCGGGCGCGCATCAGTGGAGACCGAAGGGGGGCGCCGGCGCCGGCACGATTCCGGATGCCCACGACCCGGCCAAGCGCCACGCGCCGGCCATGCTGACCACGGACCTCTCCCTGCGGCTCGACCCTGCGTACGAAAAGATCTCGAGGCGCTTCTACCAGAATCCGGATCAGTTCGCCGACGCATTCGCGCGGGCGTGGTACAAGCTGACGCACCGCGACATGGGCCCGCGCGCACGCTACCTGGGCCCGGAGGTTCCCGCCGAGGAGCTCATCTGGCAGGACCCCATCCCCGCGGTCAATCACAAGTTGATTGATGAAAAGGACATTGCCTCTCTCAAGGGCAAGACCCTGGCTTCGGGGCTGTCCGTATCGCAATTGGTTTCGACGGCATGGGCGTCGGCGTCCACGTTCCGTGGTTCCGACAAGCGCGGCGGTGCGAACGGCGCGCGCATTCGCCTCGCGCCGCAGAAGGACTGGGACGTCAACCAGCCTGTGCAGCTGGCGAAGGCGCTCAAGACGCTCGAGGGCATCCAGAGCGAGTTCAACCGTGCGCAGTCTGGCGGAAAGAAGGTCTCGCTCGCCGACCTGATCGTGCTGGCGGGTTGTGCAGGCGTGGAGCAGGCGGCGAAGAGTGGCGGTCACGTCGTGACGGTGCCCTTCGCGCCGGGTCGCATGGATGCCTCGCAGGAGCAGACCGATGTGGAGTCGTTCGCCGTCCTCGAGCCGGTCGTGGATGGCTTCCGAAACTACCTCGGGGGCAAGTACCCCGTACCGTCCGAGGAGTTGCTGATCGATCGGGCGCGGCTGCTGACGCTGAGCGCGCCCGAGATGACGGTGCTCATCGGCGGCATGCGCGTCCTGAACACCAACGTCGGAGGGACGAAACACGGCGTCTTCACCAAGCGGCCGGAAGCGCTGACCAACGACTTCTTCGTGAACCTGCTCGACATGGGCACGGAGTGGAAGGCGGCGTCGGACGCCAAGGACGCGTTCGAAGGGCGCGATCGGAAGACGGGCGCGCTCAAGTGGACCGGCACGCGCGTCGATCTCGTCTTCGGCTCGAACTCCGAGCTCCGGGCCTTCGCGGAGGTCTACGGAAGCTCGGATGGGCAGATGAAGTTCGTCCAGGACTTCGTCGCGGCGTGGACCAAGGTGATGAACCTCGATCGCTTCGACCTTGCGTGATCTCAGAGAATGGACCTTAGGGTCTTGTGTCGAACAGCCTCGACGTGGCATCGGGGCATCCCGGACCACGTCGAGGTTGAGCGAACCCTACCGGGCCGCACCTCCGGCATGGGGTCGCCATGGAGATCCTGGAGCAGCACCGCGACCTCGAAGCCGGGCGGGCCATGCTCGGTCACACGCGCATCGATACCACTCAGACGTATGCGCAGATTCGACCCGCTCAACTCAACCGAACGGTCGAGTTCTACGAGGGAAAGGGGTTGGACCTACTGAGCGGCTAGACGAGGAACGCGACTCCGTGTTTGAAGAACTTTTGAACGTTCCTCAAACCCGGAGCGTAAAACATCAACCCAAACATTTGGTGGCCCCAACGGGATTTGGTAGTCAGGCTAGTTCTTTGGAGATCTCGTTCCAGGGACTGGCTCTTGCTGGCTAACCCTGTGTCCCGCTTGCAGAAACTAGTTGCCAGTTGCACGCTCGCCTCGCCCCCTTGCCCAGCCGCGGACTCTCGGCTGCCCGAGCAGATGGCGTTTCTCGCGGTTCTCCGCGACCTCCAGTGGCGCAGCGTCTACTGTACGCTGAGAGAGTGAGCGTGCGGGGCAATATCCCCTACGAGCCTCCCAGTCTCCGCCGACTCTCCGCTTGGTTGCAGGAGAAGCTGTTCGAGCGGCGCATCGTGTTGGTCACCGGCCGGCTCGATGCCGACCTCGCGGCCGGGGCGGCGGCGGCCCTCATCACCTTGGATGCCATCGGCGACGAGCCCATCGAGCTCCACCTGGACAGCCCGGACGGCACGCTCGAGTCAGCCTTCGTCCTCATCGACACAATCGATCTCCTCCACGCGACACTGCTCGCACATTGCCGCGGACAGGTTGGTGGTCCCGCCATCGGTGTCGCGGCGGCCGCTGACCACCGCTCGGCCTCCCCGCACACCCGGTTTCGGCTCTTCCAGCCGACGGGGCAGTTCTCCGGGACGCCAGACCAGATCGCCTCGCACAGTCGCCAGCAACAGGACCTGCTCTGGAGGTTCCACGCTCGCCTCGCCCAGCTTACGGGCCGGCCTGCCGAGGAGATCGCCGAGGACATGCGGCGCGGGCTCTACCTCGACGCCAGGGAAGCGCTCGACTACGGGCTCATCGACGAGATCAGCACCACCCGATGAGCCTCCACGACGCTCGGCTAACATGCGCCCCAGCCTCTATGCGGTAGCGGGCCATACAAGTGTCGAGGAGCGTGACCGGCTTGGTCGGGGGGAGTTCGTGGCCACCGGCGGGCGACCTTGCCGCGTAGAGGCGGCCGCGGCAAAGATACTTGTGCTGCCCCGCGAACCCAACCCGGCGATCGGGAAAAGGCAGACGATGAGCTCTCCCTCGGACGCGGAGGTGATCGGCCGCTCGCTGGGCGAGCCCGAGGCCTTCGGGCTGATCTATGACCGCCACGCGGCCACTCTGCTACGCTTCCTCGGCCGCCGTGCGGGCGCCACAGTCGCGGAGGGGCTGGTCGGCGAGCTGTTCCGGATCGCGTTCGAGCGGCGCAAGACGTTCGACGTGTCGCGCGCGAGCGCGCTCCCGTGGCTGTACGGGATCGGCTCGAATGTGTTGCTGAAGCACCGGCGAGCCGAGGCCCGGCGGCTGCGCGCGAGCGCCCGGATGGCGGCGGCGGGAGGGGCGGCGGACAGACGCGCGAGCGCCGCGGCGCTCGACGCGCGCCTGCTGTTCCCGCGCGTGGCCGACGCGATCGAGTCGCTGCCGGACTCGGAGCGCGAGGCCCTCTTGCTTTTCGCGTGGGAGGAGCTCCCGTACGAGAGCGTGGCCGAGGCTCTCGAGCTGCCGATCGGGACGGTGCGCTCCCGGCTGAACCGCGCCCGCGCGCGTCTGCGCGAACTGCTCGAGCCGAACGGGAAAGGGAGGGAAAGATCACGATGAAGCCGGTCGACCTGGCGAAGAAGCTGCGGCGCGAGGCCGCGTTCGAGCCGGCGGTGCTCGACCGGGGAAAGGCGGCGCTCATGGCGGCAATCCGGCAGGAGGTCCAGCCCATGCGACGACCGACGATCATCCCACGGGTTCCGTACGAGAACGTCGGGGCCGCGCTCTCGTTCCTGGAGCGTGCGTTCGGGTTCCGCGAGGTTCTCGCCGCGCGGGGCGTGCGCGCAGACGGCGCGATCGACTACACGATGGTCGAGTTCGGTGACGGCATGATCGGGCTCGGCGCGCAGGGCGCCCATGGCGCGTTCAGCCCAAAGCGGGCCGGCACCGCCAGCCAGTACATCACTGTGCACGTCGACGACATCGATGCGCACCACCAGCGCGCGCTCGCCTCGGGTGCAGAGATCGTGAGCCGGTTGCACGATCACTTGCGGGACTATCGCGCCTACGAGGCGCTCGACCTCGAGGGCCACCGCTGGCGCTTCCTCCAGTGGCTGCGCGAGGTGCCGTCGAAATGACACAGGGGAGGATACTGGCATGAATGCAACGAAAGGCCTCGTCGTACCCGCCGGCGGCGGGAAGTATCTCGACATGACGACACCTGGCCGCTTCGCCGCCTTGAAGCTTCTCGGCCACGAGACCAATGGGAGCATCATGTTGTTCGAGGAGACCATCCCCGCCGGTACCAAGAGTCTCTTCCATCTTCACCGCGACAGCGACGAGGTCGCCTGGGTCCTCGCCGGCGAGATCACCTTTCAGATCGGCGACGAGGTGAGGGTCGGGGGCCCCGGCACCTGCGCGTTTCTCCCGCGCAACGTTCCGCACGCGTGGAAGAACACCGGCCAGGAGACCAGCCGAGTCGTGTTTTTCTACACGCCGGCCGCCGCCGGCGGCTACGTCGAGGAACTCTTGAATCGTCCCGGCCCGATGAATGACGCGCAACGCAAGGAGCTCCGGGAGCGTTACCGCTGGGAAGTCGTCGGCCCAAACCCGCTTTGAGGGGTGGCGCCGCTCCGAAGAGGGTCATCATCATCGCCATCATCGCCGCCGCCGCATGCTCGGGACACGACACAGACGTACACGCAAATCAAACCCGCCCAACTCAAGCGGGCTGTGGAATTCTACGAGGGCAAGGCGCTGGACATCCTGAGCCGTTAGGCGTGAAAACACGAACTCCGTGTTTGAAGAACTTTTCGAAGTTCCTCAAACCCGGAGTCCAAAACATCGACAACAACAATTTGGTGGCCCCAACGGGATTCGAACCCGTGTTTCAGCTACGATCACGTTTTCGCCACGTTTCTCCGACACTTGTGGGACAAAACGGCGTTAGGAGTCGGCGTGATTAAAACACGCAGCCCTCAGGTTTTTTCAAAACCGCGGAGCGACAGGAGGTTCTGGATATCTGGTCCGATGTGCACCAATCCATGGTGGCGGTCGTTTCCGGGGAAATACGTTCCTGCAACCGGGATGTCCTGATCCTTAACGCGGGCCCACCATGGTCCAGAGGCACGATAGGCTTTGACGGTCCACGGGATATCCAATCCGAGCGCGGAGGCGACGGTCGCCATCGCATCGCGACCGAGGGCGAGGATTCGTTTCGGTCGCGCTGCGAGAACTTCCGACCGTAGATGCTTCGCGCAATTCTCACGGGCTTTGGTCGATGGAAGATGGTCCTTCCCGTTGCGTTCGGACGGACATTTCACGCTGGGCACAAGGAAGTAGTGTGCAGACCAGAACTCCTGACATGTCCTGATCGTCCTTCCAAGTCCTCGCAGCGCCGCGAAGAGCCCGTCTCGTACGCCGTCATTCTGCTCTTCGTCCCAGAAATAGTGTCCACCCCAAGGGGGCGCGACGGAGACAAATAGGATCTCGGTAGGCACCGGGGGCGCGAATGGGGGATGACGCTTTTGTGAGGATGGCACCCGCAGGAAATCGACTTGGCCCGTCTCGCAGACTCGACAGGCGTCGATCTTCGATTGGACGGATTCCCACGTCTCCCTATCCGCGTGAACCTTCGTTCCCCGTGTCCAGCGCAGGCTCGGCCATGGGAGATCCTCCTGGCATGAGGTCGGCTGGCCGCGAGTCTATCAGGTCAGGTGGGCGAAGGGCGCAGCGCGAAGTGTGCTTACGGGGCAGAGATAGATGTCGAGGCGGCCTAGAGAGCAATCAATCCCTTTGGGGCCCCTGGAGGGCGTGAGTGCGTGTATGTGAGAAGAGCATTGGCACGGCGGGCAGCGATCGTGATGGGATGCTCAGCAATCGGCATGTCTGGCATCAGGGTCTCTGCGCTGATCCCATGTTCTATGAGACTCGCGAGGGCGCGATCCCGTTCCGCTCTTGGAAGATCAATTCGCGTCAAGCAGTGTGCGAGCCCGGTGTTCCTAAGGTAATTCTCGATATCAGCAAACACCTCGTTCGCTAGGTGGCTGTAGACGCCCTTCTGTGCTCTCTGTCGGAGGATACCGTGCCCGCTGGGCTCAACGATTAAATGGAAGATGTCTTGGGTCACTGCAAGCGCCCACACGGTCACGGTTTGCGCCTGAGGGTGGGAGAATGCAAAGAACGCGGCCACCCGTGGATCACGGGTCCAGTCCAGCAATGGAGTCCACAACTCATAGTGCCGCCCCAGCGCCCACCACCGAACATCCGGTTCATCGAACGAGAGCGGGACAGACACTCGGTTGTTCCCGCAGAAGGTGTTTGAATGCTGCTAGGTGCCGTTGCAGAGCCTCCACGTAGTTGGTGGATTCTACCTGGCGTTGCAGCACGTACGGGAATCCGCCCGCGGTTTGTACCTTGTAGAAGTTGCGCTCCCACAACGACCAGAGCGGCCATAGGGCGCTCCCTTGGCCTCGATAGATAACGCCGCGAGCACCCAGCACACACCTACGATACTGGACGGTCCGCAACCGGTCGGGGAACTGGGTCCAGGTATCGCAAGGGTCGCAAGAGACTTCGTTCGGCCTCATCCTGCTCGGTACAATCATGCGGCTCCGAAGTACTCTAGGATCTCCTGCACCCACGACGGCTCCTCATAGAGGGATACCGACGTGAGGGGGGCGCCTTCTTACTCGCGAGTGCGCCCGGGCGGCCGAGCGGTGAGTCCAACTCTGCTCCTCCCCGGTGCTCGTCAAGCCCGCCGCCGAGGGAATCGCGATCCTCTACGAACGGCTCACCGGCCAGTGGGCCGACCTCGAGGAGATCCGGGCCATGCTGGGCCCTGATGGGGCTCATCGACGGCCTCGTCTACGGGAGCGCGTTCCTCCTGCTCTTCGCGAAGATGCTCGACCACGAGGAGCGGATGACCCGTCTTCGCGAGGCGCTCGAGCGCCGACCGTCGGCCGACGCTCGATAAAGCGGCGCCATGACGCGGATGGCGCACCTCAGGACGGCGGATCAGCGACCCTGCTCCGCCGGCAGGAACTCGTACGTCACCCGAAACTGCTTCGCGTCCTCGGGGACGTCTTTCAAGACCAGATATTCGGAGACGAACTCCTGAGACTGGCCGGCCGAGAGGGTCACGGGCAGAAAGAGGGGACACTGGAGGAGGGCCAAGGAGTCGGCCCGGGTCTCGGGCTCCACTCGATGGCTGACCCGCGCTCGCACGGGTTGCCCGGACAGATTCGTGGCCCGGACGGTCACCCGCACCCGATCGCCCGGCACGACGCGGGCCTCCTCCGGGCTCACGTTCAACCCGAGCGCGAGGCTCTTGGATGCCCTGGCGTGAAATTGGACGCGGACGCCACCGGCCAGGTTGAGGGACACACGCCAGCCAGCTGCCTCCTTGACGAGCTCGAAAGTCTCTTCTCCCTCGACCATGGGGAGCCGGCCGACGGTCCCGAGCCCCTGGAGTTTTTCCATGATGCGCATCCGCTCCGCCTGCGGCAGGGCGTTCAGGCGCCTTTCATCCCACTCCCCGACCACCGTTTGGACGTCTGGAGCGTTAGCGTCCGGCATCTTCAGCTTTAACTTGATGGTCACGCGGGCACCCGCGACCGTCCGCTCCACGGAGGTGGCGACCATGAACGCGGCGAGCCGGCGGCTCGCCTCGAGCGCGAAGCCGGTCACCTCACCTGCCTGCGCACGAAAGACCTCCTCATCTTTGAGCCGGCGGTCGTCTGAGGAGAGGAGGCGGTAGGCCGCCGCCCGGTCGTTGGCGTAGAGAGCGCGGCCGTACTCGAGCGCGACCTCCTCCGGGCTGGGCTGGCGAGCGCAGGCCAGTAGGAGGACGGCCGCGAGCAGCCGTAGCATCGTGAATGAGCGACTCATCAAGCACTTGTTCGCTGTAGCGGACCGTGAAGCTGTCAGCGGCCCAAACGTTTCTTCCGCGTGGCCAGGCCTGTCTCCACCACGAAGGTCGCGCGCCTCCATCCCACCATGATCCTACCATCCGCACTAGATACGATTGCGCCGGGAGTCATTCCCACGCGCATCAAGGGCCCCCGTTCGGCTAGGTCTTAAGACTAAGCGGCCTACAGAAAAACACCAAGCCCTCGGAGATCCCATTGGAATCTTCGGGGGCTTTTGCGTGGTTGCGGGGGCCCGCAACCACTTGCAGGCAAACAGGTCGGTCGAGTTTCGCTTCGAGGTGCGGGCCTAAACTCGTGACATGCGCGGACAAAGCGAGCGAGGAGCGCTGCCAGGGGGCGGGGAGAACGACGACTACCCTAGGCTTCCGGTTGCCCAGAACCACTGCGCATCGCTTGACGCCACCCGTCACTCCTCTTCCGGTGCTCCAGCCGGAAGCCTGCCGTGTCGGAATCGACGGTCATGTGCCAGACCGGGGGTCGAGTGCCATTTGTCACTCCCTGAGCAGGGTCTCGACCATGGCGTGAGCGGCAGCGCCGTTCCACTCTCTTGCGCCGACCGCTATCGCAACTATTGACCCGGTTCTGCTGATGAGAAAGGTGGACGGCAGCCCAACGACGCCGTAGCTGCCAGCAACGTCCGTCCGCGGATCGAGACCGATCGGGAACGTCAGCTTGAAGCTCTTGGCGAAAGGTGTCACGACAGCGGCACCCTGCCGGTCGACAGAGATCCCGAGGACGGCGAACCCCTCAGTCTTGTGGCGCTGGTACAGACGCTCCATGGCCGGCATCTCCACCCTGCAAGGCGAACACCAGGTCGCCCAGAAGTTAAGCAGCACGACCTTGCCTCGAAAGTCGCTGAGCCGGATCGAGGCCGCGGTGAGGCCAGGTACGGTGAAGTCATGCGCAGTGAGGGGCTGCTTGGGCCGGGTCAGAGCTAGCGCTTTGAAGGGATCGTCGGCCCGGACCCTCGCCGGGAGCACCATCAGGAGGAATAGGCACGCCCACGTGCAGAGACCTTTCGCAACGTTGCCGTCAGCGCGCCGATTGATACTGGTCACTTCTCCCCTCTTCCGTTGCGACCACGCCTCGCAGGCCTTCGTCAATCTTCGTGTTCAGCACGGCGGGGCTGATGGCCCCGATGTGCTTGTAAGTGATTCGGCCGTCTCGCGCGATCACGAACAGCTCCGGCACTCCGTACACGCCGTACGCCACCGCGATCCGGCTGCCTGGATCCGGGCCGTTCGGGAAGGTCACGCCGAACTCCTTGATGAACTCCCGGGCGGCCGAATCGGTGTCCAGGATGTTGACGCCCAGGAACACGACGCCACGGTCTCGGTGAGCGCGCCAGGCGGCCTCGAGGAGCGCCGCCTCCTCGCGGCACGGCACACACCAGGACGCCCAGAAGTCGAGCACCACCGGGCCCTGGTGCTCCTGCAGGGAGAACCGGCCACCATCGAACAGCGTGAGTTCGAACGCAGCTGCGGGCCGGCCGATGAGCGGCGACGGGATGGAGCGCGGGTCCCTGGTGAAGCCATACGCTAACAGAGTCAGGAGCGCCACGATCGGGACGAGCAGCAGGGCGAGTCGCCTCCACATCACAGCCACCATATAGCGTCTGCCTTCAGAAGACGTCTCTACGCATTCGCTCGAACTCGTCCCGGCCAATCTCTCCTTTGGCGTAGCGCTCGCGCAGCACGTCCAGGGCCGGGTCGGATCGGGGACTGTTTCCGTAGCCACCCGCGATCCTCGACAGCCACCGGATCCCTGCTACCACCCCGACGATCACGAGAGCCAGCAGCCCAACGCCGATCAGCAGGTTGACGCCCATCATGGCCACCATCCAGCCGGCCCCCATCCCACCGTTCATCCCCCACATGCCGTGGCATCCTCCCATACCCGCTGCTCCCCTAGCGCATGTCCAACAGATCCTGGACTAGCTGCACCGGGGTGTCGCTCTGCCAGTCCCGGAGTGGACGCGGCGCCTACGGTTGGCAGGGCGCCGAGAATCCCGACGGCGAGGCCAGCGAGCCAAGCGAGTCGTCGGCTGCTCATGATTCGGCCAACAGTGCCCGCAGGTTGTCGCGCAGCCGCTTCAGGGAGCCCGAATCATCAGTTCGGTGGTAGGCGCGGATGCGTGCGTTCCGGTCCACGAGGACGAAGCGCGAGCTGTGCATGATCAGCCCCCTTGACCCATGCGAGGCGAAGGCCAGCGACGGCCCCCACAGCGGCCGGAACCTCCTAGCCTGGGTCGCTTCCGCGTCGATGACCCCGAGCCTGAATCCGTCCCTGGCCAGCGTGTAGATGGCCGCCTTTGACCCAGTGAGGAAGAGCCAGCGATCGCGGTCTGCCCCGTATCGGGCAGCGTAGGCAGCCAGGGTCGCCGAGGTGTCGTGCTCGGGATCCACCGTGATTGACACGAGGCGGAGATCACGCGCCCCGGCGAACTCTCTCTGCAGCCGGGCGACCTCGGCGCTCTGGAGCGGGCACGTCTCCGTACATTGCGTATAGATGAAGTTGGTGAGCCAAACCGCTCCCCGCAGGTCCGCCAGCGTCACCGTGCGACCACTTCGCTCGACGAGGGCGAAGTCGGGCACCCGCCCGTAGTCGGCCAGTGTGTCGAGGTTGCCGTCCCCGCCAGCTGGCAATGACCGGAGCCGCCAGGTCACGGCGAGGGCTGCCGCGGCGACGAGCAACCCGAGACCAGCGGCGAAGAGCAGCACGCGCCATCGCCTCATCGGGCGGACCTCACCACGCTCACCATACTGCCCGCCGGCTCGCCGCCCCCGCCGGTGCAGCACTGGTCTTCAATCGCGTGGATGAGTCGCTCGAGCTGCGTATCCGTGCAGACGATCTCGAGCTTCACGATCGCGAGATGCCGATAACGGTCGACCACACTGGCCTTGTGCGGCACGAAGCCACTCGCCTCGTAGCCATAGCCCAACGGATGGATCTCGATGATCGAGACCCCAGGTGCGCCTGCGGCGCGAAGTGTCTCGACGACCGGATTGACTTCGTCACGTCGGATATACGCTCGGATTCCCTTCATGGCGGTGCCTCCATTTGATCCGCCGGGCACGTCCCACCGCTGAGCCCTCGGACGAGCGTCAGCGGCGCTCGCTCCACTGACCTCCGCCATCCGTGCTGCGGTACAGCTTCCCGTCCATCGTCGCCGCATAGACTTCCTGTGGTTTCTTCGGGTTCACGGTCACGGCCGCGGCGTTTGT
>WNFE01003977.1_pt1 | contig 11006 bp, 9 predicted proteins | sample 5400451 | NCBI WGS metagenome assembly WNFE01 (sample SAMN13153344, study PRJNA577476) | soil metagenome | isolation source: 200 cm saprolite under Douglas fir tree site 2 hole 2 | place: USA:California | collected 2015-04-18
CCTTAATCGCGAACATCGCAGGGTAAATTCGAAAGCCGCTGGTTGAGAGTTGAGTGGAAAGCACTGGTTTCCTTCCCAACCCTCAACGAGCGGCTCTCACTCTCAAAGAACTACTCGCGCAATTCCGCGCCGAGGTCGCCCTGCAAACGCTCGCGAATTTTCGCGTGCGCCGCGTTCACTTCCTCGCTTGTCAGTGTGCGACTCCGGTCTCGATATGTCAATCGATATGCGAGGGACTTTTTTCCTTCACCAACTTCGCTTCCGCCAAAGAGATCGAAAAATTGAAGTCGTTCCAACAACGGTTCTTTTGGATGAAAAATTACATCCCATATTTTTTCGTGAGTCACCTCCTCAGAAACAATCATCGCAATGTCGCGAGTCACGGCCGGAAATTTCCCAAGTTCACGAAACGTTGCGCTCGATCCCAAACCGAGGGTGGGGAAATCAAGCGATAGTTCAGCAACGAAAATGCCGCCGGGTGCATCAATTCTTGATGCGAGCGAATTCGTCAGCTGTCCCGCCAACCCGACCAATTGATTACGCTCCGTGACTTCTGCGCCGAGCGTCAAGTTAGGCTTCTGACCATGGCGAAATGATAGGTTACTCCTGGATAACTCGATCGCGCCTTTTAGATCAAAGAAATCAAAACGCCGTTTTTCGCCTCGCCAATGTACCTCGCTGCTAACCTTTCCCCAAAGGAGAAAAGCTACCCGTTTCTTCTCGGCGCCGCTTGGAGGTTCGAACACCCTTCCGATTTCAAAGATCGCAACGCGTTCGGCGCCCGCGCGAATATTGTGATCGAGTACTGCAAGCAGCCCGGGCAACAAGCTCGGTCGGAGCGCAACGGCATCTTCACTGAGCGGGTTGCGTAAATCGATCGCGTTTTCCGCGAACGCGAATCTTTCGCGTGGAAGCAACTTTGAGGTTCGTACTTCAGTAATGCCCGCGGCAATGAAACGCTCTCGCAACCGGGTTTCCAAATCGTGCGCATGGTCGGCGGCACTCGAAGCCGAATAACGGCCGCGCTCCGAGCCAGGAATTTGGTCTGCCCCGTAAGCGCGCACGACTTCCTCGATTAGATCGACATCGCGCTGCAAGTCCCGGCGGTAACTCGGAATCTTCCACTTCATGATTTTGGCCGCACTGATTTTCTTCAGGCCGAATCCTTCCAGAATCTCGTCGACCGTTCTCGGTTTCATCGCGATGCCAACGACGCGATCGCATTTCGCGTAGCTCAACGAAACATCGGCCGGATTCGGCGGAGGTTTCCCGGCAACGTGAATTTCTTTTGCCGGTGTGCCGCCTGCGATCTCCTGAATCAACTCAGTCGCGCGTTGCGATGCGCGCAAAACCATTTCAGGATCTACGCCACGCTCAAACCGATAACTGGCGTCGCTTGGAAGATTTAATTCGCGCGCTGTGTGACGAACGCTCGACGGTAAAAAGTAAGCGGCCTCCAGCAAAACATCCCTGGTCAATTCGGTGACGCCCGTTTCTTCGCCGCCCATGATACCCCCAATTCCGACCGCGCGCTCTTGATCGGCTACGACGCAATTGTCCGGCTTCAGAGAATAAGTCTTGCCGTCGAGAGCGAGAAATTTCTCTCCGTCGCGCGCGAGTCGCACGTTGATATCGCCTTTCAATTTATCGGCGTCGAACGCGTGCGTCGGCTGGCCGAGCTCGAGCATCACAAAGTTTGAAATATCGACGATGTTGTTGATCGAGCGGATGCCGACGCTCTCGATCTTCGACCGTAACCATTGCGGACTGGGACCGACTTTCACCTTCTCGATCCTGCGCGCAGAAAAGAACGGGCACTCACGGGTTGAGGTGATTGTTACTCCAAATTTCCTAATCGGTATCTTTGCTTCTCGCGGTGTCGATCTGAGTTTGGTGCCGGTGAGCGCGGCGATTTCGCGCGCCAGACCGAAGTGACTCAACAAATCGCCGCGATTGGGCGTAATCTCGACGTCGAGAATCGTGTCGCTCGCAAAGAGATCGCTGATTGGCGCGCCGACTTTTGCTTCCGGCGACAAGATCAACAGTCCAGCCGCGTCCGGGCCGAGACCGAGCTCAATCGCGCTGCAGAGCATTCCTTCGCTCTCGACGCCGCGGAGTTTACTTTTTCGAATTTCGGTACCGTTGGACAACTTCGTGCCGGGCAACGCTAGCGGGACTTTGTCACCCACTTTGTAATTGGTCGCACCGCAAACAATCTGGCGCTTCGTTCCACTGCCATCGTTAACTTCACAAACTGTAAGGCGATCAGCGTTTGGATGACGCGAGGACGCGGTGATTTGCGAAACGATCACCTTGTCGACCTTGGCGCCGCGCGTTTCGATGTTTTTGGTTTCGACACCCGCCCGCGTCAGCAAATCCGCGATCTCTTCCGGATCTTTCGGAAGATCGACAAATTCGCGCAGCCAGTTGACGGAAAATTTCATCGGACGATTTTCTGGATCACCTCTCCCTTTAAAAGGGGGAGGGCAGGGTGAGGGTTTTTTGGGAGTGGATCGAAGCCCCTCACCTCAATCCTCTCCCCGCCCGCGGGGAGAGGCGGAATTAGTAACCGCGCCCTTCTCAAAATCCTGCTCATGCGAATTGCTTTAAAAACCGCAGATCGTTCTGCGCGAAGAGACGGATATCGGGGATATCGAACAAAATCATCGCGAGCCGGTCCATCCCGAGGCCGAACGCGTAACCGCTCCACTTTTCAGGATCGTAAGCTTTGTCGCCACGCGCTTTGTTGACGGCTTCGAAAACGGCGGGATGCACAACGCCCGAGCCGGCGACTTCAATCCATTGCTCGCCGCCTTTGAGCGCTTTCGATTTCACATAAACTTCAAGGCTCGGTTCGGTGAACGGGAAATAGTGTGGCCGAAATTCAACTTCTGTTCCGGCGCCGAAGAGTTCGTGCATGAAAAATTCGAGCGCGCCTTTCAAATCGGCAACGCTCACGCCTTCGTCGACATAAAGGCCCTCGATCTGGTGAAATTGTGCGCTGTGGGTCGCATTGATCTCCTCATTTCGATACGCCGCACCCGGCGCGATCACCCGGATCGGTGGCGCCGCGGATTCCATCGTGCGAATTTGCACAGTCGAGGTGTGCGTGCGCAGAAGGCGCCCATCCGGCAAATAAAATGTGTCCTGCTCAGTGCGCGCGGGATGATCGGGCGGTGTGTTAAGCGCGTCGAAACAATGCCATTCGTCTTCGATGTCCGGCCCGTCGGCGAGCGCGAAACCCATTCTCCGGAAAATTTCGATCGATCGCTCCCACATTTGGGTGAGTGGATGGAGCGCGCCGATCTCGTGCGGCGTTCCGGGAAGCGAGATGTCGATTTTGGCGAGCGCACCGGATTCTTTTTGCGAGCGGAATTGTTGTGCGCGCATCTCGATCGCGGCAGTGACCGAACTGCGGACTTCGTTGAGCAATTTGCCGACGATTGGCTTCTCGTCTTTGGCGAGCGTCTTCATTTGCTCGCCCCAGGCCGAAACGCTGCCGCTGCGGCCGAGATATTTCACGCGTGCGGTTTCGAGGGCCTGCTCGTCGCGCGCGGATTCGATCTCGCGCAGCGCGTCGTCTCGCAGTTGTTCGAGTGGGTGCATGAATCGGGTTGTAACCGCAGGTCTACGCCGCTTTCTTCTTCGACTTCGACTTATCTTCCAACGCGCTCTTCGCTTGATCGACAATCGATTTGAACGCGTTCTGGTCGCTCACGGCGAGATCGGCCAGGACTTTGCGGTCAAGTCCAATCCCGGCTGCTTTCAATCCTTCCGCGAACCGGCTGTAAGTTAGTCCGTTGCCTCGAGCAGCAGCGTTAAGTCGCTGAATCCACAAATAACGGAATGTACGTTTGCGGGTCTTGCGATCGCGATAGGCCCAATATTTGCCTTTCATCGTTGCGTCTTTGGCGTAACGAAAAAGCTTTGATCGGCGACCCCGATAACCTTTGGCGGATTTGATGACGCGTTTGCGTCGCGCACGGCTGGCTGGCGCGTTAGTGGCTCTTGGCATTGTTGTTGTGTCCCGAATTACTCCGGAACTCCTCGTTCAGCGGGCTGTTCTTTAATTATCGATCTTTCCGACCTCGCTCGCTGATTAGTCCCACGGCGCGGGACAGGTGGAAAGACGTTCCGAATCGTTCGGAGCGCGAAAAATAGACGGGAAAATGACGAATGACAAATGACGAAAAATCGTGACGACAACCGCACGTTGTGGAGGACCACCTGATTCATTCATGCCATTCCTTCGACATTCGACATTCGTGCTTCGACATTTTCTGATATAATTCCGTCGTGCATTGGCTCGGCCGACACCGCTTGATGATTTTGGTCGGGATCGCCGTTTTTTGGACCGGCCTGGTTGGGCTGGCCCATTTTTTCCCGACCGCTCCGTTTCTTTCTACTCTTTGGCGCGGCGAACGGAGCTTTGCCGACGTATTGCGGCGGGAAGGCCGCAAGACCATGACGCATTCCGATTTTGCTTTTCTCGGGATCGACCAGGCGAGTTTGTCGCTGAAACCCGAAGAGGAGGACTGGTCGAACAATCGTGCTTTGCAGCTAATGACCGAACATGCCTACCCATGGTCGCGCGAGCTTTGGGGGCTCTTGCTCGACCGGCTCTTTCAAGCAGGCGCTCGACTTGTGATGTTCGACATCGTTTTCGACAAACCTAAAGAAGGCGACGACATATTTCGCGCTGCGTTAGATCATTATCGCGACAAAGTTGTAATCGGCGCGAACTTCGACTTATCGCAAGTGCGACAACTCGGGGGCATGATTGTGAACGTGCCTCCGGCCGAAAGCCTGATTCCGCCTCCCCAAATGCAGGATGACCGCGTCGGTTGCGTGATCATTTTCCCTGATCCTCTCGACAATAGAATTCGTTCTGTTTGCTATCGATTCACAGATCAACAGTTGCTCGGAAACGACCCCTTGCCCGGCGAAGTACCGTACGAGGCGCTAAGCACGCGCGCGTTGAGAAAATTGGGACACGCCGGGGACATTCCGGGTGATTTCGAAGGGCATCTCCTACGCTTTGGCGAGGTCAACGCTTATCCGCCGCGGCCGCTCTGGGAGGTTTTCGATCCGAAGTCCTGGAAGGCAAACTATAAAGATGGCACCTTCTTCAAGGACAAGATCGTCGTCGTGGGTGCCTCATCCCAAATCGCGCATGACGTCTTCGACACACCGATTGATCCAGAAACGCCGGGGCCCGTTCTTCATTTGTACGCGCTGGCCGCGGCAATGGATCGCGAATTTCTACGGGACACTCCAATTCGGATCGGTTTCATTTTGGTTTTGATCGGCGGCGCGACGGCTTGGACGCTCGTCGCTTTCTTACGGAGACCGTTTCTGACTTTTGCCACATTGCTTCTCATCGCTGCCGCCTATCTCGGTCTCGCAAGAATTCTTTACGACCGCGTCGGTCTCTTGCTCATGGTCGTGCCGCCGATGAGCGCGTTTCTCATCAGCGGGCTCTCCGGTCTCGGATTTGAGTACGCGCTCGAACGGCTGGAGAAACTGCGCACCCGTCGCATGCTCGAGCGTTACGTCTCGAAAAATCTGGTCAAAGAAATTCTCGATAACCCGGGCGGTTACTACAATTCGATGCTCGGCTCGCGCAAACCGGTGACGGTGCTTTTTTCAGATTTAGTCGGCTTCACCAGTTTGTCGGAAAAAGCGGATCCGACTGTGCTGGTGTCGCAGCTCAATCGTTATCTCAGCGCGATGGTGCCGATGGTGTTCGATAACGGCGGCACACTCGATAAATTCATCGGTGACGCGATTATGGCGGTCTGGGGAAACGTGAGCAGCCACGGCGCGGCCGAAGATGCGAAAGCGGCGGTGCGAGCGGCACTCGGGATGCGACGCGAAATGCCCAAGCTCAATGCCGCATTGCAGGCTGAGGGATTCAAGCCGCTCGCATTCGGAATTGGAATTAATCACGGCGACGCTGTGGTCGGCAATATCGGTTCCTATGAGCCGCACGAACGCCTCGATCCGACGGTGATCGGTGACGCAGTCAATCTGGCTTCGCGATTAGAAGCGCTCACGCGCCTTTATGGGGTTGATATTCTGATAGGCCGAAGCGCGGCCGAGCTCGTCCGCGACGATTTTTACTTACGCTCGATCGCGCGCGTTCAAGTGAAAGGAAAGACGGAACCGGTGGAAATTTTCACGCTGATAGGCGCGCTCAACGACGATGTCGATCCAGAGTTTTTGAAATGGCTGCAAGCTTACGAGGAGGCGATCGTCAAGTTCCGAAAGCGTGACTTCAAAGGCGCGAAGATTCTGTTTTCACACTTTCTCGAATTTTATCCGGACGACGCGCTGGGGAAAATGTATCTCGCGAGCGCGTTGGAATACGAGCAATCGCCGCCAGACGAAGCTTGGAACGCGGTCGAAGTGTTTAAGAAAAAGTAAGAAACGAATCTGGAAATCAGGAAACCATGAGACTGCAAAATGAATTTCCCGGATTCATGGCTTCCAGATTAGCTTCGTTTCAGTAGCCAAAGTCGCTGGCGCGGCGTAAAGAATGCGCGTGACGAAGAGCGCGCCGCAAAAATTTCATTTCATTGGGATTTGCGGCACGGCCATGGGCTCGGTGGCGGCGGCGTTGCAGGAGCGCGGATTCAAGATCAGCGGATCGGACGAAAGTGTTTATCCGCCGATGTCGATCTTTCTCGAGGAGCACGAGATCAAACTTCATCAAGGTTACCGCGCGGAAAATATTCCGGCCGATGCCGATGTGGTGGTGATTGGCAACGCGATGAAGCGCGGCAACCCGGAGGTGGAAGCAGTCCTAAACCGGAAGCTTTTTTATCTCTCGCTGCCAGAAGTATTGAAAAATTATTTTCTCCGCGGCAAACACAACCTGGTTGTTACCGGCACCCACGGGAAAACCACGACCACATCGCTGCTGACCTGGATCATGGAAAAAGCGGGCCGCAACCCCGGTTATCTGATCGGCGGCATTCCAAAAAATCTAGGGCAGGGCGCGCATTTGAACGATTCCAAATATTTTGTGATCGAAGGCGACGAATACGACAGCGCGTTCTTCGACAAGCGCTCGAAGTTTGTCCATTATCTGCCCGAGCTTGTGATCGTAAACAACGTCGAGTTCGATCACGCCGATATCTTCAAGGATCTCGACGAAATTAAGCTGAGCTTTCGCCGTTTGCTCAACATCGTGCCACAGAACGGCATGGTCTTGGTCAACGGCGACGATCACAACTGCGTGGAGGTCGCAAAAGATTGTCTGGCTCAGATGGTGGAAGTCGGGTTTTCAAAAAATTGCGCGCAACGCATTCGCGATGTCACCTATTCGCCTGCGGGTTCGCAGTTCAAGCTTGGCGATGATGTTTATGAAATTCCGCTCGTCGGCGAATTCAACGTGCGCAACGCCGCGATGGCCGCGAGCGCGGCTCGATTTTACGACGTGCCGAAAGCGAAGATCGACAATGCGCTGAAAAGTTTTTCCGGGATCGCACGCCGTCAGGAAGTGCGCGGCGAGGCGCGTGGCGTCAAAGTGATCGACGACTTTGGCCATCATCCGACGGCGATCGCGCAAACGTTGCAAGCCTTGCGGCAGCGTTATCAGAGTCAGCGGATTTGGGCGATTTTCGAGCCGCGCTCGAACACGACTCGGCGCGCAGTTTTTCAGAAAGAACTTCCCGAGGCGCTCAAAGTGGCAGATGGCGTGTTTATCGCGCAAGTGGCGCGGCTTGAGCAAATCCCGGAAGCGGAGCGTTTAAATCCGGAAGAGGTGGTAAAGGAAATTTCCGAAGACGGGCGTCCGGCCTTTTACGAAAAAAATGCCGACGCAATAATCGATCGAATAATGCCGCTGCTGAAGCGGGAAGATGTCGTCGCCGTTTTCAGCAACGGCGGGTTCGACAACATTCACGAAAAGTTGCTCGCGCGGCTGAAGATGTGATTCACGGCGGTGAAGCCGCCGATGTGTGATCGTGCACGATTTTCCAGCCGTCGGGAAAGCGGCGGAAAATTAGCGTGAAACGCCCATGTGGCTGATCATTCGCTCGGTTCAACTTCCAACTACCGAGCACGACAGCCGAATCGTCACTTAACGGCGTGATTTCGAGGTTGGAAAACATCAGCGTTCCCATTTTGGCGCGATCGGAATATTTCGTCTTGTAGCGATCCAAAACTTTCTGCCAGCCGCGGGCGACATCGTCACCGGAAACGAAAACAGTTTCCTCAGAGCGCCAGTAACCGTTCATGAACGCGTCGATGTCACCGCGATTCCATGCGTCCTGCTGCGATTTCAGGACATTTCGAATTTCGGAAGCGGCGTCTGTTTGAGTTACCGCTAATGCGGACCATGCGACTCCAAGCATCGCAAGCGGCGCAATAGAAAAAGCCAGGAAGATCAGGCGCATTATGGCGTCGGAGTTGGCGTCGCTTCCGAGATTTTTCTGTAAGTTATGAACAGTTTCGCATTTACCACCGGCGCGACTGTTACAGTTATCGGACCAGGGATCGTTACCGGTTTAATAAATTCCGGTGAAGACGTGCCGGGGTCGATGATTGTCGCCGTGAGCACCGTTTGCGGAGGCGGTGTCGGAGTCGGCGTTGGAGTCGGAGTTGCGATTGGAGTCGGCGTCGCGGTGGGAGTCACAGTTGGTGTCGGTGTTCCGGTGGGAGTTGGTGTGGGTGTGGGAGTTGGTGTGGGTGTGGGAGTTGGAGTGCCGGCGTTTACAATTACGACACCGCGCTGAGAGGTAGTTCCTTCCTGCGTAAAATTGTGGATTCGCAGAAAATGTTTGTCGGGAACGACGACTGTCAGAGTCGGGCCCGTTTCAGGGATGACCACGCTCTTGAAGTCACCGGCAAGAGAGACTGCAATGCAAAGGCAGCTAACCAAGAATGCCGCCGAGTGCCTGCTCATTTTTACTTCTGCGATGCGGACCGAATGTTCGTGAGGGTTGCTGCTATTCCGAGCCTTTCCTGTAAGTGATGAAGCAATCGGTTCCATCACCGCATGTCACAGTGACATCTGCCGGGCCAGCGATGACGACGTCATTGATAACCTCGAGTGAAGAAGTGTTGCTTGGATCAAGAATCGCTGCAGTAAGCACATTGGCAGTTCCGGTGTGGGTTGTGACCATTACAAATCCCCGCGAGCTGACAGCACCATCTTGCGTAAAATTGCGGATCACCAGGAACTGATCATTAGCCACATGGGGAAGCGATAAAGAACCGCTTCCTGCGATGATGGCGCTTTTGAAATCGCCGGCGAAAGCGATGCCCGCAAGTACGGAGACAGCGAATGCTAAAATTCGGAGAGGATTTTTCATGAACTGGGGGAATGTGATCTTTCGAAGCAGGGCATTCTTAATATGAGATCGCGCGGGATGTCCAGTTCAACCCTGACTTTTTTCGCGCTGCGAAGGAAATTGACCCGCTTTCTCGCATCTGTTAGCATCGTTGCCACCATTACCTCCGTGCATCGATCGGTTCTGTTGCTTGCCCTGGCCAGTTCGAGCTTCGCTCAAGTTGCGCCAGTAGCGCAGCCTTCAAAAACGCCAGCACCTCTGATCGCCGCTCAACCCGCGCGGCCGGCGCCGTCTGTACCGCGAGTTGTTACCACGCCGGCCGCGTCAGTTCCAGCGGCGAGGATGAATCCGCGGGCCGGTGCGCCGCAAATGGTGCAGCTCCAATTTCCAAACAGTGACGTCGCCGACGTGCTCCGTTTTTACGAGCAGCTCACCGGGAAAAAATTGGTGATGGACAATTTCGTCCAGGGGAAGGTCAACATTTTCATCGCCAAAGAGGTGCCGCGAGAGGAAGCGATCAAAATCATCGAGATGAATTTGCTGCTCAACGGCTATTCGCTCGTCCCTTCGGAAGATAGCGACATCGTCAAAGTGATCGGGACCGGCAAAAATCCGCGCACCACCGGCGTGCCTATCATCTCAGACGAAACCGAGATTCCCGATGGCGATCACGTCATCAGTTATTTGTTCAAGTTGCGCTATGCCGATCCGCAAGAATTGCAGCAGGCGCTCGGGCAATATCTGTCACCGCCGCAGCCGTACACATCGTTCCTCGCGTTGCCAAAAGCGGGCGCGATTCTGGTCACGGAGAATTCAAGTGTAATTCGAACGCTGGCCCGAATCATCAATCAGGTGGACGTGCCGCCGGCGGAAGTGGTGAGCGAGTTCATCAAGCTCGAACGCGCCGATGCGAGCAAAGTGGTGGAGATGTTGAACACAGTCTTTGGAAAAGAAGAGAAAACCGGCGGTGGTCAGTATCCTGGCGGAGTCCGCGGTGTTCGTCCGGGCGGTGCGCCGAATGTGCCGGCGCAAGCTGGGGAAGTGAGCGAAGTGGGAGGGTTGACCGCGCTGACTGAGGAGGCGGTTGTCGTCGGGAAAATAAAATTGTCGGCCGATGTGCGCACAAATCGGATTCACGTTATCACCCGGCCGGTGAACATGCCGTTTGTCCGCAAACTGATTTCTGAATTCGACGCCAATGTCGAGTTTGCCAAACCGGTCACGCGGCCGCTGAGATACATTTCCGCGGCCGATGTTCTGCCGGTGATCGTCGAGACTTTGCGCGAGCCCGGAGCGACCACCGAGGCCGCTGCAACTGCTGCTGGACCTGGTGCAAGCCCGACGCAACCTCGTCGGTCGACTACGCCGACAGCCACCAGCGGCGGGATGGCGACTAGCACAACCAGCAGCAGCTATGGCACTGGGGGAACGGCGGGTGGCAGTTCTCTCAATATTTCCGAAGAACTTTCGACCCAACCGGTCGATACCACCCCGAAAGCGGTGGTTGTTGGTAACGCCAAGATCATCGCCGACCAGCGCGCGAACACGATCATCATCCTCGGCAGCCAGGAAGTCGTCGTAAAGGTCCAGAAAGTTCTGGATGAAATGGACGTCAAGGCGCCGCAAGTCGCGTTGACCACGGTCATCGGGGAATTGACGCTGAACAACGATGAAGAACTCGGCGTCGACTGGTTTGCGAAGTACGAC
>WNFE01003980.1_pt1 | contig 11002 bp, 10 predicted proteins | sample 5400451 | NCBI WGS metagenome assembly WNFE01 (sample SAMN13153344, study PRJNA577476) | soil metagenome | isolation source: 200 cm saprolite under Douglas fir tree site 2 hole 2 | place: USA:California | collected 2015-04-18
CTCGACATGCTGGGGGTGGAAGCCGTGGCTGAACGCATGGCCGACCGCGTCGTCCGCCATCACCCGACGATGCCAGGCGCCGGCAAGACGTCGCAGGCCGTCGTTGCCACCCGCTGCCTCGAAGACAGTTTGCATGCGTCCATAATGACAATCGTCCCGAGTCTTTGCAAGACGATGGCCGCGGCGAGTTCACCCGGGGGTAAACGCAATCCGCGCCATCCGACGGGAACCCGGCTAAGTATGGCTCCCACCTTGTCGCAAAGTGTAGAGCTAATTGGTAGGAATCTTCGGTTTGGTGGCTGACGGGCAATCCGGAATGTTGCGATAGAACGGCGTCAATTTCCGTGTAGCCGACGATCTGCTCATAATGGTCGGATTAAGACGCCGATGAACGACGGCGAAATCCGGGACCGCGCTGGGCTGGCATTTAATTTCCTACGCTAAGGTGGCAAACAATCATTTAACAATTTCGGGACAACTGCGCCGCATCCCAACTTGACTTGCGCTACTCCAATATTCATACGACCGAAAGCGGCTTTCGTTGAGAGTCGCTGCTTTGGAGAACAGCGATGTGGATGAGGTCATGCATTATTTGTAAGGCTCTATTGAAAAAGCTGCGATTAGGCGATTTCGTGCGCTGTCAGTGCGGGTGGGAGTGGCAGGGCCATACGGATCGAAAGCCGGCTGCGACTCCGTAAACGGCGTGTGGGAATCTTAGAAGAAGGCAGGGCAGACTGTGGCAAGTAATCGAATTCTACATACCGACCAACCTCCGAAAAAGCCTGAAATGGGTTGCCCCTGAACAACGCGGAAAGGTCATCGAGTTCGTTCCACCGGTGAAAAAATCGGCCTGACAAACCCTACACGGGTGGCTACCCCGGACTCCTTCCACTTCGCACCTTGCCATGATCGCTGGTTTTCAAGGGCGAGCTTCAGGCCGACTGGAGGAACCGGAAGAGATTGGGGTTTCCAAATCGGCGACATCCGTCCGGGACCGATGAGATATCGGGTGCTTTCGCCCGTACTTTGTGAGCTTCAGCTAGTGTAACGGCACCAACTCGGCTTGCGGTTATGCGCTGCTATTGACTGATTGCTAAGACGCTGTAACTCGCGTTCCAAAAATACTCGTCATTGCACCTTGATGTCCCCTACGGGTAGGACTGAGTTTTGCGCCTGGGGCAATGGGCTTTCGAAAATACTTGCTCAACTTCTCACGAAGTTGCAGCCGGGCCCGATGAAGGCGCGCTTTCACCGCACTTGGTTGTAGGTCCAGTATTGCCGTTGTTTCCTTGATGGATAGTCCCTCTACGTCGCGGAGGACGAAGACTACTCGGAGAATCGGCGCCAGTTCCTCTAATGCTTTGCGCAGAATCTCCTGAAGCTCCGCCCGACTGTAGATCTGTTCGGCATTCGGAGACCAATCGGCGACATCCAGCGGCACATTCTCGCCATTTGGATCCTCATACTCGAGAGGCAGCTCCTGTGCATAGCGCCGCTTTCGCAGTTTCATAAGGGATTCGTTCAATGCGATACGAATCAGCCAGGTAGAGAACTTAGAGGTCCCCCGAAATTGATTGAGTTTTTGATAGGCCTTTAGGAATGTCTCCTGTACAGCGTCTTGAGCATCTTCCAAGTCATGTGTCACCTGCTGGGCAATCCTCAGCAGCTTGCGGTCATATCGCCGCACTAACTCTTCAAATGCTGCCATATCTCCTCTCGTGCTTGCCTCGACAAGGTCCAAGTCTGGATCAGGGCTATGCCGGGTCGGAGATTGTGTCAATTCTTCCATCGCAGCAACTTCCATAAGAGCCTCGTGTCTGCGGCCGATGTCGCTAAGCCGCTCAGGGAACAAATTTGTAACCCATGCCATGGACGGTAAGGAAATGAATTGGGCGAGTCGGAGTCGGCTCCAGCTTCTGCCGCAGCCTCCAAATGTGGTTATCAACTGTTCGAGTGTTGGGATAGTTGCTGTACCCCCAGACCTCGTTCAGTAGCTCATTTCTCGAGACGACTCGTTCCGGGGTCTTTATGAAAAACCTGAGGAGCTTAAATTCGTGGGCGGTGAGCACGACCGGCTTTTCGGATCGGCTGATCTCCATAGTCAAGAGATTGACGCGCACCTCACCGAAACGCGCAATCATGCTTTGTTCGACTGGGTTCGAGTGGCTGAGTTCTCTACGTACCCGGTCTAGTAGCTCCCGCCAGGTAAGTTGTAGAAGCAAAATACGATCCAGCGTTATCGATGGCTGGAAAATCGACCCCGGTCGACGCGTGTGATTCCTGCGAGGCACCAGCATTACCTGGTAATCGTCGTCATTTTGGAGGCGTTCGGACTGAATGGGTCGATGCGGCTGTTCGTCAGGAAATGGCGGACGAGGCTCGTCGAAAAGGACATCACCGGAGATCGGGGAGTCTAAGCCCGGCTGGTCGTTGGCTGGCTGCGTTTCGGTGGAATACGATACGACATGGCTGTCCAGACCTGAGAGATTCTTCAATGCCATAACACCGCCTCAGATAACCTCTGAACTTTCTCTACTTCGAAATCGCTTTGATTTCTACCGTCGAGCCGGCCCAATTCACCGCGCGCGTGGCAACCGCCATCCTCTCGTCCGGGGGCATGAGGTCTTCAAAGGCAAACACCACGACACCTTGAGCGAAGAGGTGAGGACTCCATTTGATGAGCCGAATTTCCCTTCTATCCCAAAGAGCTTCATCCTTGTCGGCACCCAGAACGAGCGTGACCTGCGGCCGAACCGGTCGAGTGCCCCCGAACTCCCGCTGCACTGCTGAGCACGCCGAGAGATAGAGCTTGTCAGCCTCCTCAGCCGGCCATTTCTGCTTGCCCTTGACCTGAACGGTTAATAAATTCTGCGACCAACACCCTGCCGCCAATAAGAAAACAACCACCGTAAGCCTTGATGCCTTCGTCATATCGACTCCCGAAACATGCCTCAGACAATCCTGCGCAGTTTGTTCTTGCCGCATCTGCGATCATGAGACGCGGCTGGAGGCGAGGGGTCAATTCACCCTGACTGCTCTTCTGGTAGTCTCTGCGTTTCCAGCTAAGCCATTGATCCCGAGATGATTAGGACAAAAGATATCCTTTGGGTCAGGGCGTTCGACTCGTGCTAGACTTCGTGCCGACGCGAGGGTCTGATGGAAACACTGCGGCACACCTCGGTCTTGCGATTTGGGACCTACGAAGTTGATCCCCACGCGGGAGAACTTCGCAAGGCCGGCGTCAGAATTAAGGTTCAGCAGCAGCCCCTCAAGCTCCTGGAGATATTGTTAAGACACCCAGGTGAGGTCGTGACCAGGGAGGAATTGCGTGCTCTCATATGGCCGGATGAGAGTTTTGGGGATTTCGATCAGGCGGTTAACGTTGCAATCGCGAAGCTCCGCGGTGCTCTAGGCGATTCCGCAGACAACCCACGCTTCATCGAGACAATACCCCGCCGGGGCTACCGTTTCATCGCCGAAGTTGCTGTTCTCGAGCGGGATTCCGGAAAGCCTGAGCCTGCGCACGAAGCGCCCGCAACTGCGGCTAGCCGCGATTCAGTCGCCGGCGTTGCTGAACAAGCAATGTTTGGGCGCCTGCCTGGAACGCTTTCGTGGAAGATCATCGGTTTCTCTGCGGTTCTGCTAGCCATCTTCGTGGTCGTGATCATCCGTTGGCGGAACCATTCATCCGGGAATGCTTCGTTCACAGGCCCTATTCGGTCCCTCGCGGTGCTTCCGCTGGAGAGTCTCTCTGGCGATACGCAGGATTACTTTGCTGATGGCATGACGGACGAATTAATCACGGATCTGGCCCAGATCGGTGCTCTACGAGTGATCTCCCGCACTTCGGTGATGCCCTACAAAGGTGTGCGCAAGCCTTTGCCTGTTGTCGCACGCGAGCTGAACGTGGATGCCATTGTGGAAGGTACAGTTCTGCGTTCGGGTGACCAAGTTCGGATTACCGCACAGCTGATACAAGCATCGGCCGACAAACATCTTTGGGCCGCGAGCTATCAGGGAGATTTGCGCAACACGCTGTCACTACAAAAACAGGTGGCCAGCGCCATCGCCGACCAGATCCGGATCGAATTAACCCCGCACGAACAGGCTGTACTGAAAAATGCAAAGCTGGTTGATCCAGAGGCCTATGAAGATTATCTGAAAGGCCGCTTTTTCTTTAACAAGAGAAATAGCGGCGAAAAAGCACAATCGTATTTCCAGCAGGCGATCGAGAAGGATCCAAATTATCCTCCCCCCTACACCGGTCTCGCGGACATCTATCAGCTGTCTGACAATCCCCGCCTGGCCCGGGAATCGGTGCAAAAGGCGCTCGCTCTTGATAATGAGCTCGCCGAGGCACACAACTCGTTGGCTGAGTTGTTGTACCGGTTCGACCGCGACTGGGTCGGCGCCGAGAGGGAGTTCAAGCGAGCCCTTGAGCTCAATCCGAACTGTGCGCCCGCGCACCATTGGTATTCCATGTACCTTGCGTTCGTGGGGCGTAAGCAGCAGGCGCTTGCGGAGGCGCAGAAAGCCTACGAGCTTGATCCCTTATCCCCGGTAGTAGGTGCCAACCTGGCGAAGAAACTGCAGGAGAACGGCCAGTATGACAAGGCAATCGAGCGCGCAAAAAAAACACTGGAGCTCGAACCCAACTCCGCAGTCACGCATGCTGTGCTCGGCGTCGTGTACGAAGACAAGAAGATGTATGCCAACGCGATCAGTGAATACAGTACAGCGTTGCATCTTGGGGGATCACCCGGGGAAATGCGTGGGCTTCTCGGATATGTCTACGCCGTTACAGGCGATCTGAGGAATGCGGAAAAAATGATTCGTGAACTAAAGCAGCTTTGGCCGGGGTACGCGCGTGCTGCACTGGATTTGGCGGTGATCTATTCCGGTTTAGGCCAAAAGCACCAGGCACTGTACTGGCTGGGAAAGGCAAGCGAGAAAGAAGTGGGCGATCTAAGTGTGGTCGGGCAGGACCCTCATTTTGCGGTGCTGCGTAATGATCAGCGCTTTCAAGCGCTCGTCAAACAGGTGGGCGTCCCGCAATGAGTTCTCCTATTTAGCAGGCAAAAGTGAACAACGGAACCACCTCGCCGGCAGTTCCGCTGCTGTTAGAGGCAAGAATCCAGACAGTGGCTATTGGATCCGGCGCAAGGGTCCGTTGCCGTCTGCAAAGTTGCTGGTGTTCAAAACCTGGATGCCCGCCTCATGGTCTCCGTCGAACGGCGTCACTGTGCCCGGACACCCAGCGTTGACCGCGTCTGCTGCGTCGGCAAACCACATCCCCAGGTGGTCCATCTCGACCGGGACCGGACCGGGATTTATGATGAAGGTCTCATCACTGAAGATCCCAGTCACGTCGACCACACCGTCGCCACTGGCATTAGTTTTTAGGTCGCCTTGGTACCAGGCCGGGACGAACGGTGCTTTCGGCGTCGTGATGACAAAAAGCGTGAAATCCGTGTTTGCCGGAAGCTTGAACACCTCAACGTGCATATTCTGCACCTGTCCCAGGTCGCTGATGACGACTCGTCCACGGGCTCCGGGGTCGAGGCAGGGCACGGCGCCAGCGGATTTGACCATCCCGAAGACCGTGCTATCGTTTGCTGCTGCACTTGCGTGCGGAACTATCCCAATCGCACCGATGGCGACTGCCACGGCAACGCTTGCTGAGAATAAACATCTTTTCATCGGAGTACTCCTTAATTTGGATGGTGCGGGAAACGGCTGTGTGGATGGTGAGTTAACTGGTGAGAGAGTTGCGACATTTAAGTTAAACATAACTTTCTCCAAGTCCTGACACACAAGTAGCTCGGCTATTCGCCGCATTACTGCATGCGGATCAGAACAGCCTTACATGTGACGAGTCGTTAGTGTCTGGTGTCTGATCTTCGAGCGTTCCGTTCCATCGGCTTCAACCACCCCCATGGAAATCTAAACGCGGCTCGCTCCAAGACGCCTTGTTGTATCTTGCTCAGCACCAGAGACCGCGACGTGTTCGTGAAGACTGTCTTCAGTGCGTTTCAGAGGTTGGATTCAGTGCCGCTAGAAATTGGTGCGCGGACCGTGTCACTTGTTTGTCAAGAGATGTTTACAACTCGTGGGTACTTCCTGTTAGAAGTCGTTTCGACAGGGTTGCGATATCTAATCGTCTCGATAGAGGAAGGGTCTGGAGCGGGCTCGAATTGTGAGGGCAGATTCCGGCGAAATCGATGCGGTTTGAGGCTAAGAGCGCGCAGTTCCACTGCTGCTTCAAATGTCGAGATGACCTCTTGCGAAAAGAGAAGCGTCGCCTGCAACCTTAACGCTGATCCGCCCTTGATCGTCTTTTTTCGCGACAACGAATAGAAGGCTCGGACGTCCGACAAAACGGCCTTGCGAAATTTCGATTGTCTGCGCGGGACTCACCAGTCCATGTCTAACAAGGTAAGCTCCTGTGGGCCCTGCAGCACTACCAGTTGCGATGTCTTCGACTCGGCCATCGTTATCCCAGGTCCTTCCTTCTTTGCGGTTCACGTCGAAAACGTATACAAATTTCGCTCCAAACCGGGCGAGTTGCTTTTCAAATTCAGGCTTTATGATGCGGGCAGCATCCAGGTCCCGGTCCACCGGGACCAGCAGATAGGGAAGCCCGGTTGACGCTATTTGAAGTGGAAACTTATCCAGAAGATGATCTCGGCCGAGATTCAATGCTTCGAGAAATGGGATGCTTTCCTGAGAAGAAAGCGTAGCGCCAAAATCACATACTCCCTGGTCCATCTCTGCGCGATAGTGAGAGTCTTGTCGGATCGTCTGGACAGGAAAGCTCTTTTTGTTGAGTTGAAACGTCCAGGAGACCTCGCGAATACCTGCCATAGTCTCTTCATGCAGAGCAGCTGCAGCGCCTAAAACTGGGTGGCCAGCAAAGTCCAGCTCTTCTTCCATGGTGAACACCCAGGCGCGAACGGTTTGTGATCTTGCTTCCTGGAGCACGAAGATGGATTCGAACTGACGCATCTCGCGAGTGAGTTCTTGCATGACGGCGGTGGGTAGAGCTTCCCGCAGCCGAAACACAGTGACGCCGTTTCCTGAAAGCGGTTTGCTGCTGAAAACATCCACATGGTGATACTTCAAACCCAAAGGGACGCTTGCGCCTTGGGGTCTTAGCGGCGTACCCATAACTTCCTCACAAGACGAGAAATTTCGCTGATCCGTCCATTGACCGGCACCGACTTCGGCCATCAGGCCGCTTTAAGTGGGCTTTGCTTCCGCCCCTCGTGGCGTCAGAAGCGCAAGGACGACCGCTAGAACGAATGGCGCCAAAACGTGGCCTCATAGGTGTCCTCTGTGCTCTGAGTTCGCCAAAGACTGTACTGCCATGATTCCGTCGTGCACAACACTGGGCAGCATCGTGAACCTTATGAAGCTCTACACTGCGGCGTTCTTGGCGGATAACGTATCAAATGGTCGCGATTATCACGTCATCGGCCCTTGAACGGATTCGTGAATTTGGTTCCAGCGACTCCAACTGACAATGCCCAATTCTGGTTGTGGGGAATCAGGCAGCATCGAAAGAAACTCGAGCATGTTTCCATCTGGGTCACGAAAATAGAGAGATGCAGCGGGCATCCATCCAAGCACGACCGGTTCGTCGGTCGGCTGCCCCCAAAAGTCGAGTGGAACAACATTGGCTGCCCGAAGACGCGCAGGGGCGTCCAGCAGGTGCTGGAGATCTGCCCGAAAGGCAATGTGAAGACTCAGCCTCTGGGGGCACGTCCCGACCTCCCACAAACCGAGCATCGAGTTGCCTCGCCCACCAATCCAGTAGAGGGCAACCCGCCGCTCCCAAAACACCTCCGCGAGTTCTAATCCCAGAGTTTGGCCAAAGAAACTCATTGAGCGTTGCAGGTCAGTGACGGTTAGATGGCTCTCAAAAAGATCGCGAACAGGAATCATACTGACCTTCATCTTCACGCATCCGGGTGGCAGACTCTACGGTACAACCGATCACTTCTCGCGCGTGGCGTTTCACGATGGTTCGCCGCAAATGACGCTTTCACTCTCACTTCCAACCAGTCACGGTCGAGCACACGAATGTGCTCTTGTTTGTGATCAATGGCCATACACTTTGTCAACAAGACCTCGGTCCTGGAGGACGCATACGGGGCCGAGCTGCGGCCCCGATGAGAGGTCCTCCGTCTTGCGGCAAGCCTAGGGCTTGATCTTAAAGACACTGCCACCCTGCACCGGCTGGATAAGGAAATTTTTAAAGGCGGTGCCATAGAGGTTTCCGGCGCTGTCGCGTATTAGACCGGAAAGAGGGACCGCCCCGTCCTCGAGTCCCTCAAAGGTGTGCAGCACAGTCAGTGTACGCGTCCGGCTCAGCTTAAATACGGTTCCGAGAAAGTCCTGATTGGGACCGCTTTGTGTCGTACCGTAGATGTTGCCGTCCGGATCCCGGACCAATCCCCCATTGGGGCTATTGCCGTCCGATCCACCAGTAAAGCTGTACAGCCGCTTGAACCTTCCGATATTCGTGATCTCGAACACAGTCCCGCTGCTGGAGTCGCCCCCCTTGATCGCACTGCCATAGAGGTTGCCCGCGTTGTCCATCAGCAAACCACCCTGCGGTCCGCTTCCATCCCTTCCGCCCCTGAAGTTGTGCAGGACAGTAAGATTTCCGTTCCTGTCGATCTTAAAGACGGTGCCTTTATTTTTGGTGCCACCTTCCACTGCAGCGCCATATAGGTTACCATCCGCGTCCCGAACCAAAGGCCCTTGGGGACCTGCGCCGTCCGGATTACCGTGGAACTTGTATAGCACCGTGAAGTTTCCCGTTGGATCAACTCGGTACACGGTTCCAAACCCAGGAAAAGGCCCAAGACCTCCTGCCAGAGTGGCGCCGTAGAAGTTCCCCGCCTCATCCGTGATCACGCCGCCCGCGGGCACCCCGGCCTCGCTGTCAAACCCACCCTGGAAAACATGGAAGTTTGTCGCATTGCCGTTCTTGTCCAGCCGGAACAACACTCCGGCACCCCCTGGACCTCCGTCGGCTGTGCCATAGAGGTTCCCCGCCACGTCCAGGATCACGCCAGAAGCGGGGAGTAATCCGTTCACGTTATTGAAGCTGAGCAGGACGCTCTCGTGGCCCGCTGTGTCCAGTTTGAAAACGGTGCCCTCACTTACGCCCCCGCCGCCAGTTGTTGTGCCATAGAGGTTGCCGTTGGCGTCCTGAACCAAAGGCCCTCGGGGAAATGCTCCATCCGGATTCCCTTTGAATTCGTGCAGTGGAGTGAAAGTCTGCGCTGTCGCTGGCAGGACAACTGCTGCCGCCATCACAAGCCCGATTGATAAGGTCCACGCGGCCCTGGCCGCTTGCAGACCCATTCGTCGAATCCAATGTCGATGCACCTTTATGTTAGTCATAACGTCTCCTGATCAAATGTGAACCACAATCGTGGTGAGAAGCCAGGTGAGCCCACAATTCTGTTTAGATTTGTAAGCAGACAAATCCCGGCGGCTTGTAAACCGCTAACTAAAGGGCGTGCACGCGAATGGCACCAATACCGGTGCGGCTGCGCGTGCACAACCCCTCCTCGGTTAAGGAAAGTGAATCTATTGTTTGTCCGCTCGAAAGAAGAAGTAGTCGGCCGTGTAGGGCACGAGCTGAGTCTGACCCACAGTGCAGGCGGTGGTAGGAACAGCTCCGCCGCTGGTGTTCAGACGTTGGATGAAAGTGGTCTTGGCTAGGAGGTTACCGCCCGTGGGTCCCTTGAGGTTCCCGACTGACTGCAACAGGAGACATTGAATCGAGCCGGTATTCGGGCAACTCGCAGCGTCGGAGCCGGCGTCGATTCCGTTCTTCTTTACCATCCACACCCTGCTGCTATCGAGGGAACTCTGCCACGTCGCGTTCCCGCTGAGGGGGGGGATGACGTCCTTTTTGGGGTTCGCATTGATGCTCTGGAAGTGAGTGATGATCTGGAATTGCTGCCCAAAGAAATCCGTAAAGAGGGTGGCTTCGGGGCGGGCGGTGGGGTTCCATGCAGCGCCACCGTCACTCGTCGGCAGGCAAGTATAGCCCTGGCTACCGAAGGCGTGGCCGACCAAATATGCAGAGTTTCCTGCTGGTACTGCGATGGTGTCGGGAACGGGTGGAGGGGTAACGACTCCGGGATTGTTTGGAGGCGTGGTGCTCTGCGCCGCCGCGTGGGTGACCGTGCCGAATGCACATGCAAGCACGAGAGCGGCTCCGAACAGGCTCCGAACTCGCGCAGTCTTTTTTGTTTGCTGACTAAGGTTATAGCTCATCTATTTGTTCTCCATTTCTCTGTTTTATTTCAAGTAAGAACGGTTGACGTTATTACGACACACAACTACCTCGAAGGTCTTCGCCGCATCACGCATGCGGATCAGAAAGGCCTTATATGTGACGAGTCGTTAGTCTTTGGTGTCTGATCTTCGAGCGTTCCGTTTCCATCGGTTTCAGCCACGCCCGATGGAAATCGAAATCTGAATCCGGCTCGCTCCGAGATGCCTTGTTGTGCCTTGCTCACTATCCAAGGACCGCGGCGTGTTCGTGAAGATTGGCTTCAGTGCGTCTGAGAGGTTTGATTCAGTGCCGGTACAATTTGGTGCGCGGACTATGTCATTTGTTTGTCACGAGATGTTTTGCAACTCGTGAAGAATGTGGCCGGAGGAATCCTCGGATTCAGTCAGTGCCTGTGTTTTTCTCCGCAATCACACCAGGCCAGCACGTCCGCGAAGCGACTGAGTGGTTTATCCGCGAGTGAAAGGGCATGCCGATCACCGCATAGCCTGCGAATCGCTCGCTACTGCCCAATGGCCGCGACGCGTCTTCTCCAATGTGCTGGATAGGTTCTCTTGGTTCCATGGCTTTGCCGTCCTGTTCCTCCGCGTCTAGACCGCGGCCGTCAAAATTTAAGAGGCTAAATCAGTAGAGTGACCACGCTGGTGACCACGAGTGCTGCAGCCCATACCAAGTTGAGATTGA
>WNFE01003986.1_pt1 | contig 10993 bp, 7 predicted proteins | sample 5400451 | NCBI WGS metagenome assembly WNFE01 (sample SAMN13153344, study PRJNA577476) | soil metagenome | isolation source: 200 cm saprolite under Douglas fir tree site 2 hole 2 | place: USA:California | collected 2015-04-18
ACTCCGCGGAGGTTGAGCCTGCTGAGCAGGACATGAAGATCGGCGGCGAGCGTGTCGAAGTCATATCCGGTGCTTGGCCGGCTTGAGGCGCCGCAGCCGCGCCGGTCGTAGGTGATCACCCGGTGCCCGGCGGCCAGCAGGGCTGCCTCCTGCTTTTCCCATGAGTGCCCGTTCTGCGCGTAGCCGTGGACCAGCACGACCGGGGAACCGGACCCGTGGTCCTCGTAGTAGATCCGGATAGCGGCTGAATTCTCCCGCCCGACAGTGACGAAAGGCATCGCGATCCTCGTCGTTCCGTGCTCGCAGTGGTAATGCCTGGCTCAGTCACCACTGTGGCGCCATGCCGGCATGGGCGGTATCCGCAGGGTGACTGCACTTTGCGCGCTGCGGGCATGCTCGGGCCGCGGTCGCTGTTGGCCCTGGGGACGGCGTTGATGAAACGCACCGGCCGAGAGGACAGGCACACATGCCAGGCCCCGGTGGACTCCCCGCACAGCAATATGCACCCATCATCGGCCGGGACGCCGGGCTGGCCCGGCTGCGCGCACTGGTGGATCCGGTCCCGCGGGCCAGCCAGGTCCTGGTCGTCACCGGTGAGGCCGGGATGGGCAAGACCGTGCTGCTGGCCGACGCCGCCGACCGGGCCCAGCGGGCGGGCATGCGGGTGCTGGCGGTCACCGGCCGGGAATCGGAGTCCAGGCTCGCGTTCGCCGGGCTGCATCAGCTGCTGCGGCCGGTGCTGCCGGCCGTCGCCGGTCTTCCCGGCCGGCAGGCCCAGGCGCTGACGGGGGCGCTCGGCCTTTCTGCGGACCCCGGTGCTCCGGACCCGCTCCTCACCGGGGTCGCCATACTCACCCTGCTCTCGGATCTTTCGGAACGTTCCCCGGTGCTCGTGGTCGCCGATGACGCCCACTGGCTGGACCGCAGCTCGCTGGACGCGCTGGCCTTCGCCGGCAGCCGCCTCGACGCCGAGCGAGTCGTGCTGCTGGTGGGCGCCCGCGGGCAGGCCCCACCCTCCGGCTTTGACCGGGGCTTCCCGGAGCTGCATCTGGAACCGCTCTCCGCCGGGGACGCCGGCCGCCTGCTGGACGCGCAGACCCGGCCGCCCCGCGGGCGGGCCCGGGCGCAGGTGCTCGCTCAGGCCGCCGGTAATCCCATGGCGCTGATCGAGCTGGCCAAGGTGATCGCCGACGATCCCGCGGCCAGCCGGCGGTGGGCCGCCGAGCCGCTGCCGCTGAGCGACCGGCTGAGCGCCGTCATCACCTCCCGGTTCGCCGCCCTGCCCGAGCAGGCGCAGGCCGCGCTGCTGCTGGCCGCGGTGGCCGACGGCCCGGACCTGAGCGCAGCAGCCAGCCACGGCGCCGGGCCAGATGCGCGGGCCCTCGCGCCGGCCGAGCAGCTGGGCCTGGTCAAGGTCGACCGGGCCGGGCTGCGGTTCTCCCATCCCCTGGTCCGTTCGGCCATCTACCACTCCGCGCCCTTCGCCCGGCGGGCCGCGGCGCACCGCCGGCTCGCCGGGGCGCTGCCCGACCAGCCGGACCGGCGGGCCTGGCACCTGGCCGCCGCGGCCCTGGAACCGGACGAGCACGTCGCTGCGCTGCTGGAGGCCACCGCTGCCCAGGCGCAGCGCCGCGGCGGCGCGGCCGCCGCCGCGCTGGCCATGGAACGCGCGGCCGAACTCAGCCCCGACCCCGCAGACCAGGCCCGGCGGCTGGTCGCCGCCGCGTCGGCCGCCGTTCCCACCGGCCAGGGGGACTGGGTGCAAGATCTCGCCGCCCGCGCCCTCGCGGTCACGACGGACCCGGAACTGCGGCTGACCGCCCGTCACTACGCCGGGTGGGCGCTGGCCTGGTCAGGGCGGCGCACCGCCGCGCTGTCCGCGCTCCTCTCCGTCGCCGAAGAGGCATCGCGTGACCAGCCGGCCCTCGCCTGGGACGCCCTCGGGAGTGCAGCCACCGTCGCCTACCAGTCCGGCACGCCCGCCAGCCGCCAGGCCGTCAGCCGCGCCCTCGGACTGCTGGAACGCCAGGGTCCGCCGCCCCCCGGCGAGGGCCCGGGCATTGATGTCAACGTGCTGAGACTGTGGATACGCGCCAGCGCCGACCCGATCGGCAGCAGAAACCAGCTCCTCCCGTACCTGCGCAAGATCGCCGGCTCGCCCATTGAAGAGCCCTCTTTGTGGCGAATAGGTTCCGCCGCGTGGCTCCTGGACGAATCCGGCCTGGCGATCACCTTGCTGCAAGACGCCATGCAGCGGCTCCGGGCTCCCGGCGTGCGGGGCACCAGCGGCGGGAGCCTGACCGTGCTGGGGTGGGCGTATATCGACACCGGGCGCTGGGACGAGGCGCTGGACGTTGCCGCCGAGGCCGCCGGCATGGCCGAGGCGAACCACATGGAAATCGTTGCCGCGTCCGCTGACGTCATCACCGCCACCGTCCTCGCCCTGCGCGCCGACTCCGGCGCGGCCCGCAGGCACGCCGACCGGGCGCTCGCCACCGTCGATCCGGCCGAATGTGGGCTGGTGGCCGCCCGGGCCCGGTGTGCCCTCGGCGTCGCGGCGCTCGCCGACGGCAGCTACCTCCAGGCGTTCACCCAGCTGCGCGGGCTGTTCAGCGAGGACGGCACGCCGCTGCACAACTACGCCTCCTACCTGGGGGTGGCGGATCTCGCCGCCGCCGCGGTCCGCGCCGACCGGCGGATGGAAGGGCAAGACGTCATCGAGCACGCGCTCAGCCAGCTCCACGGAACTGCCTCTGCCCGGCTCGAGCAGCTCATCGCCCGGGCCCGCGGCATCCTCGCCGGCCCAGCCAACTCAGAAGCCTATTTCGGCACGGCGCTCTCCGGCCCCGCCGGGGACCAGTGGCCATTCGAGCGGGCGCAGCTTCGGCTCGACCACGCCGAATGGCTGCGGCGGCGCCGCCGGATCAACGACGCCAAGCCCGTACTGACGCAGGCTCTGGGCACCTTCCGGCGACTAAGGGCCCGGTCATGGGCGCAGCGGGCCGAGGCAGAGCTCAGAGCGTGCGGCGTGGCGGTCGCCGGCGCGCCCGGCGAACGCGATGCCCTGTGGGAGCTAACCCCCCAGCAGCGCCAGATCGTCCGCCTGGCCAGCGACGGCCTGACCAACCGCGAGATCGGCGACCGGCTCTTCCTCTCACCGCGCACGGTCAGCTCGCACCTGTACCGGTCCTACCCCAAGCTCGGGGTCGCCGGCCGCCACCAGCTACGCGACGTGATCGCCCTCACCAGCACAGCAACGCCAGCACACCAAGGCGCCGAAAGCGAGGCTCTTCCTACGGATCACTAGCACCGATCCTGCTCGACCACCATTCATCCCGAACGCCGACATGCCGCCCCGTGCGCGCTTTCCCTGCTGAGCAGCCCACACCGGCCTGCGCGCCAGGTGCAGTCATGTTGCGGATACCCCGGCCGCAGCCTCGCTCCGCAATATGGCATCAAGACACCACCAGGAAGGGATTACCGAGATGAACGCCCGACCGAACATCGTTCTCGTCCACGGCGCGTGGGCCGACGGCTCCAGCTGGAGCGGCGTCATCGAGCGCCTGCAGGCCGACGGCTACCGGGTCACCGCGCCGCAGTTCCCGCTGACCGCGCTGGCCGATGACGTCGCCCGGCTGCGCCAGGTGCTGGACCTCCAGGGCGGCCCTGCCATCGTGGCCGGACACTCCTACGGCGGCCAGGTCATGACCGCCCTGGGCACGGACGCGCCGAACGTCGCCGGGCTGGTCTATATCGCCGCGTTCGGGCTTGATCAGGGCGAATCGCTCGGCGCGCTGCTGTCCCAGGGACCGGTGACCCCGGCGCTGGCGCACCTGGTCACCGACAAGCAGGGCTTCGGCTGGCTGTCCGAGGACGACTTCGTGAACCACTTCGCCGCTGACGTCGACCCGGTCAAGGCCAAGGTGATGTACGCGGTGCAACAAGCCCTGGCCACGTCCGCCTTCGGGGACGTGATGGGCGTCCCGGCCTGGAAAACGCTGCCGTCCTGGTACCTGGTCGCCGCCGACGACCAGGCGCTACCGCCCGACGCCGAGCGCCAGTTCGCCAGTCGTATGGGCGCCAGCACGGTCGAGATCCCGTCGAGTCACGTCGCGATGGTCTCTCACCCCGACGACGTGACCCAGCTCATCAAGACGGCGGCCGAAGCCGTGCTGGCTACGAGGTAGTGAGCCCGGTTCGGAGAGGCGTGAGCGAGGCCGCTTTCTGTTACGCGGTAATGCCGCCGGCGCTCTCGACGAACGAGCATGTATCTCTGACTACGAGAGGTTTAACAATGACGGCCAATCTCGCCGTACTTGCGGATGCCTGGCCGACGGGGCCAGGACAAGGGCCGCATGCCCGCTAGGACGGGCTGTGGTCATCCGCGAGGCGGGCACGGCAGCGAATGCTGCGTCCCGCTGCCGGTGGCTAGCGCGGCGACAGTACGCAGAACTCGTTGCCCTCGGGGTCGGCCAAGACTGTCCAGGACACCTGGTCGCCCTGGCCGACGTCCGCAGGAGTGGCGCCCGCATCGCGCAGCCGCGCTACCTCGACGGCAGAATCGTCACCACGGTAGGGGGCCACGTCGGGATGCAGCCGGTTCTTGACCACCTTCTTGTCGGGCACCCGCAGGAACTCCAGGTAGGGTCCAGCACCTTCGGGAGACCGGAGCCCGACGATGTCGTCCTCGGCGTACTTGATCTGCCAGCCTGCTGCATTCACCCAGAACCGCGCCAGGGTCGCGGGATCGCCGCAGTCGGTGAGGATCGCGGCAACGGGGCCAGTGTCGCGATAGATGTCCCGCGGCTCCAGCACGCAGAACTCGTTGCCCTCCGGATCAGCCATGACAACCCAGGGCACATCGCCCTGGCCGATGTCGACCGGCCTGCCTCCCAGGTCCTTGGCCCGACTGACCAGTTCGGCCTGATGCGCGGCTGAGGTGCTGGCCAGGTCTAGGTGCACGCGGTTCTTCGCGGTTTTCGCCTCGGGCACCGGGACGAAGACGATCGGCACGGCGTTGGGGTCAGGATAGGTGTATCCGGCCGGCCACACGTCGACCTCTTCCTGCGTCTCGTCGGCTATCTGCCAGTCGAGGACGCTGGACCAGAACCGCGCCAGCCCGGAGGGATCGTTGGCGTCGGCCACGAGGTGGACCAGGCGTGTCGGCACAAGGCTTAACCTCCCAGAAAGGCGTGAACGATGCCAGCTACATGCGAGCGTGTCCGGGGCGCGGGTATGATCACCACGCGATGTTCACGCAGCGTTCCGCCGCTCCCGCCGTGCGCGTTGCGGGCGTAATCAAGCGCTTCGGCGCGACGGTGGCGCTCGCGGGGGTCGATCTGGAGGTCGCCGAGGGCACGGTCTTCGGGCTGCTCGGGCCGAACGGAGCCGGGAAGACCACGCTAGTACGTGTGCTCGCGACCCTGCTCGCGCCGGACTCGGGGCGCGCCGAGGTCTTCGGGCGCGACGTGGTAAGCGAGGCGCCAGTCGTTCGCGAACTGCTGGGCCTGACCGGGCAGTTCGCCGCCGTCGACGAGATCCTCACTGGGCGCGAGAACCTGCAGATGTTCGGGCGTCTCTTCGACCTCTCGCGGGCGGAGGCGGGTAGGCGGGCCGTCGAACTGCTGGAGCGCTTCGACCTCGCGGACGCGGCCGACCGCCCGGCGCGCACGTACTCCGGAGGGATGCGCCGTCGGCTGGACCTCGCGTCGAGCCTGCTCACGCGCCCGCGGATTCTGTTTCTCGACGAGCCGACCACCGGGCTCGATCCGCGAAGCCGCAACGAGATCTGGGGGATCGTGCGGGAGCTCGTGCGTGAGGGGACGACGGTCTTGCTGACGACTCAATACCTCGAGGAGGCCGATCAGCTTGCGGACCGGATCGCGGTGATCGATCACGGGAGAGTGGTCGCGCAGGGCACGGGCAACGAGTTGAAGGACCGCGTCGGGGGGCAGATCCTCGAGGTCGAGCTGAGCACCGCGGCTCAACGCGACGAGGCGCAGTCCGTGCTCGCCCGGGTGGGCTGCGGCGATCCGGCGCTGGGCGAGCGCCTGGATCGGCTCACGCTTCCAGCTCCGCGTAATGGACTCGAGCTCATCGAGGACGCTGCTTCGGCGTTGCGTCACGCGGGTATCGGCGTCAGCGACCTCGGGCTGCGCCGCCCGACGCTAGATGACGTTTTCCTGCAGCTCACGGGTGCGCCGCCGAGCGAGGACGGCGCCGGTCCGTCGGCGTCCGTGAGCGCGGGCGGCGCGCAGGCGGCGACGGGTCCGCACAGCGCGGCCGACAACCGAGCGAGGAGATTGCTGGCGCTGCGGCGTCCCTCGCTGCTAGGCATCCGTTCCGCCATGACCGACGCGGGCGTGGTCACCGCGCGCAACCTGCGCCACTTTATCCGCCAGCCCCAGCTGCTGATCTTCTCGACGATCCAGCCGATCATGTTCGTGCTGCTGTTCGCCTACGTGTTCGGCGGCGCCCTGCGAGGCTCGCTCGCTGGGGGAGTCAAGTACATCGACTTCCTTCTGCCCGGCATCTTCGTGCAGTCGGTGGCCTTCCGCGCGACGCAGACCGCGGTCGGCCTTTCAGAGGACCTGGAGCGCGGGGTCGTTGACCGCTTTCGTTCGATGCCGATGGCCCGGTCGGCCGTGCTGCTCGGGCGCACAGTTGCCGATCTCGTCCGCAACGTCCTGATCATCGGCTTGATGATTGTCGTCGGCTACGTGATCGGCTTTCGCTTTCACGCCGGACTGCTCGACGCGCTCATGTCCGTCGCCGTCGTGAGTGCCTTTGGATTTGCACTGAGCTGGATCTTCGCTTTCGTTGCGCTGGCTGTGGGCGGCGCCGAGGCAGCGCAGTCGGCCGGTTTCGTCGTCATCTTCCCTCTCGTCTTCGCGAGCTCGGTCTTCGTGCCGGTATCGAGCATGCCGGACTGGCTGCAGGCCTTTGCGAAGGTCAGCCCCGTCACACTGACGGCGAACACGGCACGGTCGTACGCGCTCGTTGGCGGCGTGCCTAGCTCGCTGGGAGGAACGGCGGCCTGGATCCTGGGGCTGCTGGCCCTGTTCATTCCGCTGTGCGTCTGGCGATACCGCCGGATGAGCTGAGCAAGCGAGATGTTCGTTGTCGCGCCTAATCAGCCGCCGGGATGCGTCGATGTTCCCGGGCTTGCCCGCATTGCGACACAATGAGCGATGATCACTGTCTGATCCTGGGTGGCGGATCGCCCCGGGCAGGTGCGCATGTGAAGCAGGAGGAGGTATTCCGCGGTGACAGCCGACACGGGCGACGGGGGCCGGCCCAAGATCGACACTACGGTGCCCCATTCGGCCCGGATCTGGAACTACTGGCTGGGCGGCAAGGACAACTATCCTGTCGACCGCGAGGCCGGTGAGCAGACGATGGCCGTCCTACCCGAGATCGTCGATATCGCCCGCGCCTCCCGCCAGTTTCTCGTGCGCGTCGTGCGGTACCTGGCTGTCGACGCGGGGATCCGCCAGTTCCTGGATATCGGGACCGGGCTGCCGACTGTCAATAACACCCACCAGGTCGCCCAGCAGGTCGCCCCCGAATCGAGGGTTGTCTATGTCGACAACGATCCGCTTGTGCTGGTCCATGCCCGGGCGCTGCTGACCAGCAGCCCCGAAGGCGCCACCGACTACATCGAAGCCGACGCCCGCGACGTCGACACGATTCTTGAGGGCGCCGCGGTGACGCTGGACTTCACCCGGCCCGTTGGTATCACCATGCTGGGCGTCCTGCCGTTCATCGGCGACGATGATGAGGTAGAAGCGATCGTGACGCGGTTGCTGGCTGCCGTGCCGACGGGCAGCTATCTGGCCGTCACTCATTCCACCAGCGAAGTCAGCGGTGAGCGGGTGATCGAGGCGGTGCGGCAGTGGAACCAGGTGGCCCCAACCCCCTACCGCCTGCGCAGCCCGGAGCAGATCGCCGCTTTCTTCGAGGGCCTGGAGCTGATCGAACCCGGTGTGGTGCCATGTCCACGGTGGCGGCCAGAACCGCGCGACATCGGCAACGTACAGGACATGGACGAGTTTTGTGCCCTCGGCCGCAAGTGAGCCAACAATGTTTACGGGCCAGCGCCGATCAGCCCAGCACGGGCCGTCTGGCGTGCGGCTGGTCAGCCGGAGGTCGGGCGGGAAAGACACGCGCCAGGCCGATACCAGATCGCGCCAGAACGTCACATCACCCGGCCGCGGACGGCTAGCGCTGGCTCTAGAACGATCTTGAAACAGCCGTGGGCGCACCGCCGTGAGCGCGATGGAGGAGTCCGGACCCGTCCGGGGGTGACTGTGCGTGGTTTCGTTCAGCCGATCTTGGTCTGTGGCCTGGTGTGATCACCCGCCGATCGTGGCGGCGGTCTCATGGCAGGGTCCAGATCTGGTTGGGGCTGTCCTTGCACGTCCACACGATGAGTTGGGTGCCTGATCCGCCGGAACCTGTGTCGTCCAGGCAGAGGCCGGAGGCGGTGTTGATCAGCTCGCCGTTGGCCTGGTGGGTCCAGAGTTGCGACGTGGCGCCGGTGCAGGCGTCGAACTGCACGGGGGAGTTGCTGGCCGCGGCGCTTGCGGTCATGCACCCGCCCAGGGTGTGCAGCTCTCCGTCCGGGGCCACTGTCCATTGCTGGCCGGCCGCGCCGTTGCAGGTGTAGACGATGATCGGGTTGCCGTTGGCCGTGCCGGCTCCGGAGTCGTCGACGCACAGGCCGTGGTATCCGGTGATCGGGCCGGTTCCGGTTCTCGTGGCGGGGTCGAGGCCGATCGTAGCGTTGCCGAGGTGGTCGGCGGCGGTGGCGGGGGTGCCGGTCACGGTGGCGACCGGCAGTGCGGACACCGGGTTTGCTACCGGCTGGACCAGGTAGGAGTGGCCTGCGGTGGCGGGGATGGCGAACTGGCTGGCGGTGGTGGGCGCAACGATGACGGTGGTCTCGTCGCCGCCGTTGACGACCTCGACTTGCTGGCCGGGCCACGGGTTGCGGATCTCGATGGTGCCGGTGGAGCCGGCGTTGATGCCGACGGTGGTGATGACACCGGCTTGGACCTGAACGGAGACCTTGCTGCCGCCGTGGATGTACTGCGTGCCGGCGGCGTTCCAGCCGGCCGGCAGGGCCGGGGCGATGCGCAGCAGGCCGTCGTAGTCTTGGACGAGGGATTCGTTGATCGCGAGGGCGACGTTGGCGGGTTGCTCGATGTAGGGCTCGTTACCAGTGCCGCCCTGCCAGGAGCCGAGCCCGTCCGGGTAGGCCTGGTACCTCTCGGTGAGGGCGATCAGGATGGGGGCGACCTGGGCGGACAGGCCGAGGCGGGCGGCGTGGACGGCGTCGAAGCTCCAGTCCGGGTTGGTGGAGGTGACCCGGTGGGTGAAGGTGCGCTGGGCCAGCGCGGTCAGCGGGCCCTGATCCCCGATCAGGCCGTAGGGCCAGACCGGTTCCAGGCCGATGTTCTCGACGTTGTGGACGGCCGCGGTGGGCTGGTAGGAGGTGCCGATCACGTCGGTGCCGGAGGCGTCGGCGGACGGGGTGAGCAGCTGGGTGTGCGTCGCCTCGTCGGTGCGCGCGTAGGGCGGCAGTTCGGTCTCGGCGGTCTTGAGCTCGGACACCAGGGTGGCGTCGGTGCCGAGCAGTTGCGCGGCCTGGATCGTCACGGGGGAACAGCGCGCCCATGGCCGCCAGGTCGGTGGTCGGGTCCTGGACGTTCCACTGCGTCTCGTGGGCGTTGGCGACGGCGTGCAGCAGGCCGTCGGATCCCTTGGTCGCGTAGGCGAGCAGGAATTGCGCAGCCTGACTCATCAGCGGGTAGTTCGCCGAGAGGAAGGCCAGGTCACCGGTGGTCTGATACTGCTGCCACACCCATAGGCCGATCTCGGCGCCCGTGGTGACGGTCTCGCCGTTCCAGGTGGGGGCGATGTTCTGGTCGCAGGACGCGTCGGAGGTAGGCGCCGAATCGTTCTGGTAGCCGTTGCCGTTGAAACGCATCGTCTCCGGCACGCAGATGCCTGGCCGGCCGCCCATGTTGGCCCTCGTCCAGGCCTCGATACCGGACAGGTTGCTGGTGTAGAGGTTGAACACCGGGGCGTTGAGCGCGGACTCGCCGGCCCCTATGTTCGCCGCGACCTGGCCGCGCAGGTTCCAGAACCAGAAGGCCGCCGGATACCAGTCCTGATGGTCCTGGGAGAAGTTGAATAGGTCCGCCACCCCGGCCTGCGAGCCGGGCAGCGGGCCCCGGCTCGACTCGGCTTCCGTGAAGTAGTACAGGGTCCGGACGTTCTGCAGGTAGTTCGCCGAGCCATCCGAGGATGACAGCGTGATCAGACCGAGGCCCGCCCAATAGGCGTGCCACCAGGCCAGGTGCGCGGCCGCCAGGCTCGGCGAGCTCACGGACGGGTCGCTGCCGAGTAGTGCCGCGGCGGTGGATGCCGCGTTGCCGCCGCTCCATCGGGGCGCGCCGACGATGACCCGGAACGAGCCATCGGCGTTCGGTGTGAAGCTCACCCGGACAGTGCTCGAGTTCACGACCGATGCCGTCACGCTGCGACCCCCGGCGGTGAGCGCCGCCAGCGATCCGAAGGTTTGCCCGGAGCCGGTGGTCGGGATGTTGTCGGCCCAGGTCTCCGCCAGGGTGGCGATCGCGCCGGACGCCGCGGCGGCCGGCGAGCGCCCTGACCAGAGGCTGATCGTCGCGGTCTGCGCGGCGGCCGGGTTGGCGCCGGTGACGTCGACGACCAGTTCGTCCTTGTCGGCGCGCACGTAGATGGTGGCGCTCATGCCGCCGCCGGATTCGTACAACTGGCCGTTGTACGGGTCGAGGTACCCGTGGAAGTCCGGTGCGTTCGTGATCACGGACAGGCCGGGGATGTTCACCTGCCCGGGGGACTTGCGGCCGGGCAAGGTGTCGCTTCGGTTCAGCTGCGCGGTGAAGCCGCCCGCCGCCCACACCGCCACACCCAGGGTGCCGTTGCCCAGCGGCATCGACTGGGT
>WNFE01016831.1_pt1 | contig 10993 bp, 8 predicted proteins | sample 5400451 | NCBI WGS metagenome assembly WNFE01 (sample SAMN13153344, study PRJNA577476) | soil metagenome | isolation source: 200 cm saprolite under Douglas fir tree site 2 hole 2 | place: USA:California | collected 2015-04-18
TTGTTGTCTAAATCTTTCTTCATGTGATGCTTAACCGACTCACTCAGTCCGAGGAGGCTCACCTCCGCCATCGGTTGGGACCCGTAATACGCGCTTCCATCTGTTTGCCAGGAAAGTAAGGGCAGAAGTCCCTCCTTCATTCGTTCCTGAACGGCTTGTCCGCGAATCTCCAGAGCCCTCACCGCTTCGTCCACGGCGGTCGTAACACCTTGGAGAAAGCGCTCGTCTTTCCCTGTTGACTCATAAGCGATTCGTGGCAGATTGACCTGGACCGTTCCAACCAGCGCTCCCCTAGCCACATCGCCCATGCTGTCAGTGACGAACATGCACCCATCTGAAGATACAGTGTAAGATTCCCCTGGATTCTGGATGAGATAATTCATAACAGAGTATCTTAGAGAGGTCTCGTGGGTCAGTGAGAGTAGTCCGTCGGGCTCAGACAGTTTATCGCGATTGATTCTCAGGGTGATGGAAGGGTTGACAAGTGGATTGTCCCCCGCAATTTCCCGAGTTGCATCGATCACTGTGCGAAGTAACTCTTCAGCTTCAGGAGTATAGTCTCCGTATTTCCCCTCCTTCTTGCCGTTGGGACCAATCGCATCAGATTGCTCAAGGATGTTGGGGGCCGTACTGTCGAGACCTATGGTTGATCGGAAAGGGAGAGTGTTTGAGAAACCGTCCCAGTTTAGCTGGGAGAGAAAGAGTCGGACAGCCTCTTGGACTCTTTGACTAGGGGCCCCCTTGATGAAAGGTGCTAGAAGGATGTTGACATGATCGAATATTTGCTCCCCGGATACCTGCCCTTCGGCCACTCTGGCTAGTCGTAGCAGTGTTGCTAGGGCGCTTTCGAGAGAGCTAGGCGGTTGAGATCCGGGCAACCCTTTTCGGAAGAAAGAACGTGGGTCATGTGAGAAGACACTCGGTTTGAGAATCCAAGATTCGGCTTCTTCCAGGTGGATTTGTCCCGAGAAATGTGCATCGACGAGTGGTCTTGGGAGGTTGTTGAGCAGGACATATTCCTCTGTTACGGCTGCTCCAGCGGATGATTGGACCCAAGCTGAGTCGAGGTGTTTCTGTCCTGCCTCCTTAAGGAGGACTGTAACGTCGTTTACGGGAAGTCCTAGGCGTGTCAGTTTGTGGCGGTATTCTTCGAGCTTTCTCTCGACAAGGATGGTATTGACGAGCTCACGTACTAGAGGCGCGGTGAGGTAGGTGGTCCCGAACCGCAGAAGTCTCTCTTCAGCCTCGGACGCTATCTCGTCAGCTAGGCTCTGAGGCATACCCGCCTCAGTGACAAGTGATGAAGCGATTCTGGTCCGGTCAAATTCCTCTATCGTCATTTTCGAGGTTCGGACGAAGAGGCGGCCTCTCTTGACTGCGATCCATTCCTCCAAATCACGTGAGAATTCGACTAGAATCTTGCCGAGGTCTGTTATGCTGTACTTTTTCGTGCCTTTTTCGATCGCAACCAGACCGGCTTTGCGAAGGGTTTTGAGGTGATAGACGAACTTTCCAGCATCCCGCACAGGGTCCAGCTTCGCCTCGTACATTATCTCAGTATACGGAAGAGGACCCTTGGAAACCAGGAGCTTGAGAATGTGAAGCCTAACCGGAGCAGAAGCAGCATCCAGAACATCTGAACTGAAACGTTCGTACGATCTCTGCAAAGAGAGTCGGGGTCTTTCTTCCCTCACCCTGTTTAAAAAATTGTACTTGAACCACGCTTGGACTCATGAAGATCATGTTGAGTCAAGAAGCCTTGGAAACAAGTAGTCTACATGCAATACGTCTATGGGTTTACGCGAGTATTAGTGTGGTCCAGAACGGCTATCTTCAGATTGGGCTCTGGCTTCTATCCGGTGCGGTAACGCGGCAGACAGTGCAAGTCTTCCAGCCTAACGTGTCGACACGGAAAAGCTGGTCTTTCCCGCAGCTGGTGCAGTACTGGTGGAATCCTCTGGGATGCCGCGGGTCTGATACAGTCTCGGTCGACGTCGCCGCCCGCATGTTCGGGTCTTTCTTAGGAATAGGTTTCGTCAAACGTTGCAGGTAGTCCTTGCTGTATTTGAGTTTCGGCACGCTTACCCAGCCAATACAGGGTAACTTCTAGGCTTTGAAGACTAGGTTCTAACCGACTTCAATCATCGCTTCGAGCCTCTTCCATGCAAAACCTTGCAAGGGCCCATAGACGATAGATCCAAGTCAATCGAAGGGCTAGGGTCGCAAGGTGGTCGATACTGGGGTCGGTTTTCGAGTTCCGATGGATATGACGAAGATCCCAACTAGGACGAGGAGGCCGGCTGCGCCGGCGATACCTAGAGCCGCAGTGTAGCTGATATGCACGAACCGGGATAGAATCACGATCCCTCCGTTCTGTGCGTCGGGCTTGGCCATGTAAGCTCGGATTAAGCTCGTGATTGTTGCGAGTGCATAGAGCCCCAAGAGGACGAGCACGAGTCCAAGGACAGTGAACCTCGTTCTCAATATCAGATCGACTCCCTCTCTCTTTGGTCTTCTCATTTAACCTACCGAATCCCACTTTTACCGGAGCGTTCCAAGCCTTCGACTGGAAAAGACGTTGGATTCTTGTGTCTAATCATTGACGTGTGGAGAGTCAACGTGACATAACAATCACATTGGTTCCCGCCCGAACACCGCAAAGGAGACAAATTCTTGAAATCTTTCACACTCTCTCTCGATATATGATGAAATAATTTGATAGCCTCGGGGACGAAACCTGATCCTCAAGCTCTGGAATCTTCCGTAGTCCGCGCTACCTCATCCCCTATGATGAACATGTTCTTGGAGTTTCTCGAAGTTCCAGGAAACGTCTTGCTCATCCAAGGAGCACCCGGCACCGGGAAAACAACCCTCGCGTTTGAAATACTGAATGCAATTGGGGACTCGCATCGGGTCTACGCGTCCAGCAGAGTCTCACCAGTCAAACTGCGCATACAGTTTCCCTGGATCGATGAGGTTATCGATTCTATGTCCGGAAGGTCCTCGAAGGCAGCTTGGAATGACGAATTCCACGACCTCCGGGGCTCTGATACCGACAGTGTCTTCTCGAAGATCGTACGCTTGAAACAGGCCAAACAGAAATCAATCCTCGTTGTAGATAGCTGGGAGGGAGCGTTGAGAAACGCAACGGCTGAGGGACGCAAAATGCTGGAGTCAGCCGTCATGTCCGAACTCGATCAGACAAAAGTGAGCGTGATTCTCGTAAGTGAGGCCGAACGATCCGACAATCTCGGCTACCTGGTTGACGGAGTCGTAACTCTCGAACAGAACGAGCTAGATGGAAGGAGAATTAGGTCCCTGGGAATAGACAAGCTAAGAGGATTCAGAGTCCAGAGTCAACACTTCCCATTCTCTCTGGAACAGGGGAGGTTCACCTTTTTGGACGAGGAATATGAGAACGGCCCGCCCGCCATAGTGAGAAGTCCAGAGAAAGTACCACATACGGAAACCCATTTCTCCACAGGGAGCAGAGAACTCGACCAGCTATTGGGAGGTGGAGTCCGGAAAGGTTCCTTCTTCATGATCGACACGGAGAGCAATGTCTCTCCGCAGTCGCTGAGGTTGTTGATCAACATGATTCGGTCTAATTTCGTCAGCCAGGGCGGGGCGTGCTTCAGCATTTCGACTGGAACCTTCAGCTCGGAATCGTCGGCTGAGGCGCTGAGACCGTACATAGGCGACAAGGCCCTGGGAGAGAGAGTTCGGATAGTCGAATTCAACTCGCAGTCACCTGCGAAGCCTTGGAGATTGAAGCTGAGGGGCCAGCTAATGAGCGATCTCGCAGAGTTCTACAGAGCATGGAACGCCTTGAAAGAGACGTCAACTGGCATGATGTTAACTATGAACTTTGACAAGCTCGTGCAGGTCTACGGGGAAGAGCTGACGCTTCCAGGCTTCACAGAGATAGGAGAAGGCCTCCGGGACGAAGGAGCCTTCAGCATTGCCATATCATCGCGTCCCACCAAGGTTCGTGATGAGTTTCTAAGACAAGCCGACTACCACGTAAAGGTCCAAAGCTGGAACGGCCATCTTCTGATCTACGGCGTGAAACCGTTCACGCATATTCACGGGGCAACATTCAATTTCGACAAGGGATACCCGTCCCTCGACCTCGTAGAGATAGTTTAGTCCCCCCTCTTTCGTTTCCACGATTCTCGGGCTAGAACTTCGATTTGGAATAATCCCAAGTCGAGAAAAAGTGAGGGGTTATCTCAACCAAGACCTCCGAGCCCCTTCTTACCTCGTCTATCATACTCTTCGCAACGCTGCTGTTGAGATCGCCCAGATACTTAGCCACAATCTTCTCCGACAATGATAATGCCTTTGCAGCGTCCTTGACGATGATGGCCGTTTCCTTTCCTTTCACTCCTATGTTGGGCATCGCATCGGTATCGACCGAGAAATAGACCGTATTGTTATGCTTCAGATTCCGGACTTTCACCGCACTCTTGTAGCTCATGAGATAGAGCTTGCTGTTCACATAGTCGTACCATACTGGGTGTATGTTGGGTTCGCCTTTCGAGTTAGTGGTTCCGGGTCGGAGTGGGGTCTTGCTGCTGGCCAGAAATATGTCAGTCTCAGACCGGTCCATTCCCGGAGCATTCGGCATTGCTTTGTGGATTCTGAGAGTTGTCAAGATACACGAGGAAATGTTCCAGTCCTTGCTTACTTGTCTCTCTTTCGCAGTCGTTGAGGAGCAGTTCCACAAAGTAGGATTGACATTTTTGTTACTGGACTGGGACGCAGTAGAAAAAGTCGGGTCGCCTTTTCTATCCCACTATAGCGCCCATATTGCATGAGCGATCTGTCGTACAAGCTGGCGGAACTACGACCAGCCCTACGTCCTGCTGCCGAGTCGGCGGCATGGGTAGCCAGCTTCGTCATCGCCAACGCGATAAGCCAAGAACAAGTGTACTTCTTGATCCTCCTACTCGTTCTCGGTTCAGACGTTTTGGACACTTCTGACAGGAGCAAGGGACTCTTTCGAGACTTCTTAGCTGGAAGCATCACAGCAATTCTGTCTCTGGCTCTTAACGAGCAGTTAGGCCTAGCCGTCGGAGCCATCGTCGCGGTCACGGCAGTCGCTAGGCTAATGCAGAAACACGCGTAAACGCCTAATTTTCGATTTCTCGCTCTTATTCTTTGCCGATAGAATGTTGCGGCAGGGGATAAGCATAAAACGGCCCAGAGCTATCTCCGGTAGTCTAGAGATACCATGGGCAAAGTGATGATCTCTTTATCGTCCGAAGCGGAACAACTGGTCAGACAGGAAGTCGACAAGGTCTACTATGGTAGGACCGGGGGACCCCATCCGACCGCAAGCAATCGAAATAACACAATCTCCTGCCAAGAAATTACATCGAGCCAAGTACGGTCAGTTACAAAAACTGGCGAATACAAATGGCCTCGGCATTTCTTCAGACCCGTTCCGAGGGCCGTAGTATGACCAGGTCTGAGTGGGTCTTACTCCGTAACCAAAGCATTTTGAATCATTGAGTTGAGGCTCGCGGCAGGGGCGGTGGTCCAGACCACCCACTTGTGGGGACAGCTTGGTCTAAGATACTGGTCTCGGGCACCAGTGATCGTGGGTTCAAATCCCACCCGCCCCATTGGGGTCGCCACGACCGAGAGTTTCAGGATCTTGGCAATCTTACTTTTCAGAATAGGGGCGACTCGCTTGTAAAACCACCCAAATGCCTCGGCCGCGTGATGCAATCCGAGTCAATGTGGATTGGCTGGTTTGAGATTTCTGGATATACGTTTGGATTCGTTTAGGTGAACTCTTTTCTCTCAAAGAGAAGAAGGCCAATTACGGCGGTTACAACAAAGTAACCAACTAGTATCGCGATTCCCTCTGGGATGCTCACTGCAAAGATTTTCGTCTCATTTCTTCCACCGAATCCTCCTCTTACGCTCTGAGTTGTAGGATATGGATCCGTCAGTACATTGCCGATTATCCCTGAACCGTAGGTAATGATGAACCAGGGTTCTACTTGGGCGAGTGTTGAGACTATTACCTGGATGAGCGAGAAGGCGAAGAGAAAGAGGATAGCGGTTACAAGTATCGACATTGAGCTGCTCTTGAACAGCGAGCTAAAGAAGAACGTGAATCCGAGTACAGCAATGAGATAGAGCACTGAGAAAATGAGTGACTCACCGTACTGGTAGGGTATGGTTGCCCCAAAGTAGTAGATGCCATTACCGATGGCGATTGCTGCATAGATGGCGAGTATGATAAGGGATGCTGTTAATGCAGCGATCCACTTGCCGACATAGATTGAGGATCGTCGAAGGGGATTTCCGACCAAGAAATAGCCTGTCTTGTTCTGGAACTCTCCCGAGATTGCGTCTCCTCCAAAAAATATCCCTGACAGTATGACGACTAGGGTGACGGAATTGCCCCACCAGAAGGAGTAGAATCCGAGGGCTGTGGTTGCGAAGCTGTTGACGCCGTAGTATGCTACTAGGGCCGTGAGAATGGAGCTTATGATTAGGCCGATTATCAGAAGGATGAAGAACCTTCGGGATCTGAAATAGTTCAAGAGTTCGTATTTGGTCATCACGCCCACCTGGGCAATGCTGCTTGGGAGACTGGTGTGTGTTACTGGGTCTGCTTTGAGAGATGGTTTGCTCATGTTCTTGTCACAGCGTTTCCTTGATCAAGTTCAGGTACGTGTCTTCGAGGGCTGACGAGGACGGATGGAAGCTGACCAGGCCGATCTTCAAGGCTACAAGGTCTGAAAGGAGTTTTTCCTGGTTCTCGAGACTACCCGAGAATTTTATCCGCAAGCTCTTCATGTCCAGTTTCTCTGCCGACACTACGCCGGCCATCGAGGAGATGTTCCTGCTCAACATCAGATCATCGATAGCCCTTGATAGTCCAACATCGATGATTATCTCGCCGCCGTCGCCCGAGAAGCGGGATACGACGTTGTTGAGCTTGTCATAGACTAGGAGTTTTCCATGGTCTATCATTGCGACTTCGTCGCATATCTCAGAAACCTCGTTTAGGAGGTGGGAGCTCATGAAGATGAGCCGGTTCTTGTGTTTGAGCGATTTTACGATCTCTCTGACCTCGGACATCCCTCTAGGGTCGAGGCCCGTGCTTGGCTCGTCGAGTAGGAGGATCTCAGGTTCCGATAGAAGGGCTGCGGATATGTTGATCCGCTGTTTCATTCCTTTGGAGAATTTTCCAACTTTCTTGTCCAGCCATTCTTCCATCTTTACTTCTGCAACTACTTCCTCGATCTTCTTCTTCCTTTCCGAACGGGGCATTCCTCTGATTTCTGCGACCATAGAGAGCGCTTCTCTCGGGGTTAGAGCGGGATAGATCTCTGGACTCTCGATAAGTGATCCGACAGAGGCGAGAGCCTTCTTCTTGTTCTCGTGCACGGATATTCCGTTGATTAGCGCCTTTCCCTCGGAGGCTCGAATCATATCGGTGAAGAGCTTTAGAGTAGTTGTCTTCCCAGCTCCGTTCGGCCCGAGAAAACCGACGCACTTCGAACCTTCAATCTTCAGGTTGAGATTGGATAGCGCGGAAAACGAGCCATACCGTTTTGACAGATTTACAGCTTCAATAGAAGGCACAGACAATCCAGTATCTCCTAAAAGTTCAGTCCCGGATTCAAAAGCATTCTAAGAGCGTCCAATGTTTCACGAAGTGGATATTTGGTGACAGTCTCGAAAATACCCATTATTAGACACTTTTCCTAGCGCTAGAAAGAACCGGCAAAAAGCTGAGGTATCCGTTTCTAGCGTGCGAATGAGGATTCCCTTGGGTTTCAAAGTTTAAAGGAACCATGGGCTCCCAATCGCTCCGAGCACCTGTTCCCATTGACGAGTACCATTCTCCCACGTTCGGCCGATTATGAAGTGAAGCTTACTCCTGACCATGAGAGTCTGCGGAATACGATCCGTGATTTTGCTGAGAAACAGATCCGGCCGATAGCAGCGGAGATTGATCGGAAGAACCACATTCCCCGGGAACTGCTCAACCAGATCGCGAAGCTCGGACTGACCGCTATTAACTACAAGGAAGAGTATGGTGGACTGGGCGCTGACCTACTATCGATGGTTATCGCGCTCGAGGAATTAGCCCGCGTGTCAGCCGCCTGCTCGACGGTTTTCGTTGCTAGTCATCTTGTTTCTGAACCCTTGAACGAGTGGGGGACAGAGGAGCAGAAGAAACGCTACCTCGTCCCAATGGTCGCGGGCGAGAAGATCGGGGCACACGCCATGACCGAACCCGGCGCAGGATCAGATGTAGCAGGAATCAAGTCCACAGCAAAACTCCACGGGACCCACTGGGAGATATCCGGACGAAAGACGTTCATCACAAATGGCGAGATTGCTGATCTCTACCTGGTCTTCGCGAGGACCAGCCCGTCGCCCAGCAGACAGGAGAGACACAAAGGACTCAGCGCGTTTCTAGTCGAGCGAGGAACTGAAGGATTCCAGGTCGCAAGCAAGATCGAGACAACCGGACTACGTGGCTCGCAACCATCCGAGCTAGTCCTCGACCACGTGAAAGTTCCCAAAGACAATTTGCTGGGAAAAGAGGGTGACGGTTTCTATGTGGGAGTAAAGACCTACGATCGCGGCAGAATAGATGTTGCAGCACAAGGCGTCGGGATCTGTCAGGCCGCATACGAGGCGGCCATAAGCTACGCCCAAACCCGAACCAGTTTCGAGAAACCATTAATCGAATTTCAACAAGTACAGTACAAACTCGCGGAGATGGCTATGGGCCTTCACACGGCCCGGTTATTGACCTATTGGGCCGCGTCCCTGAAAGATCAGGGAAAGGATTTCGTAAAAGCATCATCCATTGCGAAGGTTACTTCAACTGAGGCAGCAGAAAAGCTGTCGTTGCTAGCTATGATGATACACGGTGGTTATGGTGTCGCGACGGAGTATCCGGTGGAACGGTTTCTGCGGGACTCGCAGATTATTAAGACATACGAGGGCACGAACGATATTCAGCGTTTGTCGATTGCAAAGCAACTCCTGAGAGAACTGAAACACTAGGATTACCTGGACAACCTGGGGTTCTCCGCAAGACTAATCCTTATCCTCCTCGTTTTCAAGTCAAGGCTTGAAGCTAAAGATAATCAGCCCTCTGCTACTTTTACTGGTCCTGCCTTTCAGTTCGTCCCTCTCGTTGGATAGACCGAGCACAAGACAGGAACCCGGTGCCATGTATTCTCAGAGTCTGGCTTCTGGGGTAACGCTTCCCCAGTCGAGTTCGAATGTGGAGATTGCTGACGAGGCCTCGCCGGACCGGCAACGCGTCGAACCTACCGTTGCCGTTGACCCTCACAATTCCAGTATCATAGTGGCCGGAGCTCAAGATCTGCGTTTGAAGGCTGTTGGTGAACACAGATGGCATGGCTACTACAGGTCTACGGACAAGGGACAAACTTGGACCTCCAACCTCCTTCCCGGCTATCCTGGGGACACCTCGCCTCAGGGGGTAGCCTCAGCTTTGCATGCATCGAACACCACATCCGACCCGGTTCTCGCCTTTGACAGAGCTGGCAACCTATACTACGCCGGGCTCGTCCTCAACTTCAGCACGACATCTGCTATCGTCCCCTCGGTCGCTTTCGTTGCCAGGTACGTGAACGACGGAGCAACGTACGCTGGTGTAACGCTGGTGCAGGGAATATCCGCAGACAAAGAATGGATTGCCGTAGACACCACTGGAGGGCCGAACGATGGGAACGTCTACCTAGCCTACGATGCTGCGTTGACGCCGACGTCTAATTTCGCGACGGTCTTCGCGCGCTCCACGGACGGTGGGAAGACTTTCTCAGCACCGTTCTATGCTCCTACGGACCAGACCGGCGGTCTACCCGGGGTAACAGTGGACTCAGCCGGTAACGTCTATGTTTCATCTGATGCCTTCGACCCCGTCACTGGCGTGGCGTTGAACTACACGCAGGTGTCGAAGATAACTAATGGAGGGACCACCCTCGTCCAGAATGTCAGAGCTGTCAACCCCGCTCACTGGTTGTTCAACTCGCCACAGGGCGGAAGCTTTCGTGCCTTCACAATACCCCAGATCGCCTCCGACTCCCAAGGCGTCTACCTCGTCTGGGATGACGTGAGACTGGGAAATGCCAACGTGTACCTGACAAGATCAACCAACGGAGGAATCACCTGGACTCCTCCTCTGAGGGTCAACGATGTGGTCTCAGGACAACACTTCTTTCCAACCGTTACAGCGTCCGGCGGGACGGTTGCCGTCGCTTGGTATGACAGCCGATTAAGCTCGCCTGGAACGATGACAGCCCTCGACGTGTTCTTCGCGCAGTCGACGGACGCAGGGGTCACTTTCTCGCCAAGCTACAGGGTGACCAGTGTGTCCTTCAACCCGAACATTGTGAAGCGAACTGATCTCCCGAACACTAACTCAATCTTCATGGGCGACTACATTGGTATCTCATCAGGGCCTGGATTTTCTTATCCAATATGGACCGACAACAGGAATGCCTGCGACACCGTAGACCCGACCTATGGTTGCGTTGACCAGGACGTTTTCACAGCCGCACTGACCCCAATTCACAATGTGACAGCTACCCGAATGAGTGTTAGCAGGGGCTTCGACTACAATAGTGTCCCTTCAAACCCGATCATCGTCAACGTTACTGTTGCAAACACTGGAACCGTATCTGAAACCTTCACAGTGAACCTTGCAGCTAACTCGACGATCGTCGCGTCGAGAAGCGCAACTCTAACGGCCGGGGCCACTAACCTGGTTAGTCTCAGCTGGCACGCCGAGCTGCTGCCCCGGGGCAACTACACCTTGTTCGCATCAGCAGTCTATGGACCCTCAAACCTGTCGAACGGTGCGGTGCCATACGGTCCGTTCACCATCCTGTTCCCTGGAGACCTCGACAACGACTGCTACGTCGACATTATTGATATCGCTACAGTGGCCTTTGCCTTCGGCTCGTCTCCCGCTTCA
>WNFE01003995.1_pt1 | contig 10981 bp, 8 predicted proteins | sample 5400451 | NCBI WGS metagenome assembly WNFE01 (sample SAMN13153344, study PRJNA577476) | soil metagenome | isolation source: 200 cm saprolite under Douglas fir tree site 2 hole 2 | place: USA:California | collected 2015-04-18
ACTGAAGCTGGCCTCCGGGTTTCCCGCGCCCGCGGACCCGAAAGAACAGAAGGAACTGGCGCAGGTGCTGGCTTCGCTGGACGGTGACTACGGAAAAGGAAAGTGGTGTCCCAGCGGCGATGCTTCGAAATGCCTGGACGTGACGGCGGTCGGCAAATTGATGGCGACCAGCCGCCATATTGAGGAACTAAAGCGCGCTTGGATTGGCTGGCATACGGTGGGCGCGCCGATGCTGCAGCGCTACGCGCGAATGGTGGAACTCGGAAATAAAGGATCGCGGGAGCTGGGATTTGCGGATGCGGGGGCGCTGTGGCGTTCGAATTACGACATGCCGCCGGATGAGCTTACGGAGGAAACCGACCGGCTTTGGGAGCAATTGAGGCCATTGTATGAATCGCTCCATGCCTACGTGCGCGGGCAACTACGCAAGAAATATGGGAATGAGATCGTGCCGGCTGAGGGACCGATTCCTGCTCACCTGCTGGGAAACATCTGGAGCCAGGAATGGAACAACGTTTATTCGTTGATGGAATCGCCAAAGCCTGCGCAGAGCTACGACCTGACAAAGATTTTGCAGGAGCGAAAGACGGATGCGAAGGGGATGGTGCGTTACGGCGAAGCGTTTTTCACTTCGCTTGGATTTGCGCCACTACCTAAGACTTTTTGGGAGAGGTCTCTTTTCACAAAGCCGGCCGATCGCGACGTGGTGTGCCACGCGAGCGCGTGGGACATCGATTCGAAAGACGATTTGCGCGTCAAGGTGTGCATTCAGATCACGGAAGAAGATTTCCGTGTGATCCATCACGAGTTGGGGCATAACTTCTACCAACGCGCGTACAGCCCGCAACCGCCACTCTTCCAGAACAGCGCCAACGACGGTTTTCATGAGGCGGTGGGAGACACGATCGCGCTTTCCGTCACGCCCGAATATCTCAAGAAGATCGGGCTGATCGAGGTGGTGCCGCCGGCGTCCGGCGATATTGACTACCTGCTGCAGCAAGCCCTGGAGAAAATCGCGTTCTTGCCGTTTGGATTGTTGGTGGACAAATGGCGCTGGGAAGTATTTGCAGGCCAGGTGAAGCCGGAGAATTACAATAAAGCGTGGTGGGAATTGCGGAGGAAGTATCAGGGGATTGTGCCACCCGTCGAGCGTACGGAAGCCGACTTTGATCCCGGCGCCAAATACCACGTGCCATCCAATACGCCTTACATGCGGTATTTCATCGCGCGCATCTTGCAATTCCAGTTTCAACGCGCGCTTTGCCGGGAAGCGGGATTTAGTGGCCCGCTGCACCTTTGCTCGATCTATGGAAACAAAACCGCAGGAGAAAAGCTGAACAAGATGCTGGCCATGGGGCAGAGCAAGCCGTGGCCCGAAGCGCTGGAGGCGCTGACAGGGGAGAAAAAGATGGATGCCTCCGCGCTTGCCGATTACTTTGCACCGTTGAAAACGTGGCTTGACGAACAGAACAAGGCCAACGGTTACACGGTGGGTTGGTAGCCGCACTCATGTAAAATCAGGAAATAAGCAAAAGTTTGTCTGCTTATTGCGACGACTAATCGACTTCCGAGGAAACCGTGGAATTCAGCCTAACTGAGGAACAGCAGCAGCTTCGCCGCAGTGTGCGGGAATTCGCCGAGGGCGAAATCGCGCCGCACGTGATGGAGTGGGATGAAGCGTCACATTTTCCAATGGAGATCATGCCCAAGCTGGGAGAAATGGGGCTGCTGGGCGTAATTTTTCCAGAACAGTATGGCGGCGCGGGGCTGGGTTACATCGAATATGCGCTGGCGATTGAAGAGCTGGCGCGCGTGGATGGCTCTGTGGGCTTGATAGTGGCGGCACACAACTCCTTGTGCTCCAACCACATTTTTAAGTTCGGCACCGATGCACAGAAAAAAAAGTATCTTGTGCCGCTGGCCTCGGGGAAGGCGATTGGCGCGTGGTCACTGACCGAGCCGGAGGCCGGTTCGGACGCGGGCGGCACGCGAACGACAGCTGTGCGCGACGGCAATCATTGGGTGCTGAATGGGGCGAAAACTTTTACGACCAATGGCCATTACGCAAATTATTGCGTGGCGATGGCGGTGACGGACAAAACGAAAGGCTCGCACGGGATCAGTGCGTTCATTCTCGAAAAAGGAATGAAGGGATTTCGGCCAGGGAAAAAAGAAAACAAGCTGGGGATGCGCGCGAGCGACACTTCGGAAGTGATTTTCAACGATTGCTGCGTGCCGCAGGAAAATCTGCTGGGGCCGGAAGGCGAAGGATTTACGGGAAGCTTGAAGATTCTGGATGGAGGAAGGATTTCGATCGCAGCGCTGGCGCTGGGGATGGCTCAGGGCGCGCTCGAGGCGGCCACAAAGTACGCGAAGCAGCGAAAACAGTTTGGGCAGGCGATCAGCGAGTTTCAGGCGGTACAGTTCAAGCTGGCGGACATGGCTACACAGGTGGAAGCGGCGCGGCTTTTGGTTTATCAGGCGGCGTGGCTGGCGGATAAGAGGGATGTGCGCTTCACGCGTGAATCGAGCATGGCGAAACTTTTTGCCAGCGAAATCGCTGTGAGCGTGGCAAATGAGTGCGTGCAAATTCACGGCGGATACGGCTTCATCAAGGATTATCCGGCAGAGAAGTATTACCGCGACGTGAAGCTCTGCACCATCGGCGAAGGCACCAGCGAAATCCAGAAATTGGTGATTGCCCGGCAACTCCTCGGGAAGAAATAATAAAGAGATGCGCCTGCCTTTCCAGAAGGCTCCACAGGAAAAGTATGACTCTGTCCGTTGAGAAATGGGCGGAGCAGGTGCGGGCGGGCGACGTGCGCGCGGTTTCGCGCGCGATCACGACGATTGAAAACCATGAGCCGAAAGCGGAGACGCTGCTTCAGCTGCTTTTCCCGCACACAGGGCAGGCGTATCTCACGGGAGTTACTGGCGCGCCGGGGACAGGGAAGAGCACGCTGGTCGACCGGCTGGCGAGCTATCACCGCAAGAAACACGAACAAGTGGGCGTCATTGCGGTTGATCCTACAAGCCCGTATTCCGGCGGCGCCATCCTGGGCGATCGGATTCGAATGCAAGGGCATGCTGGCGATGCGGGAACGTTTATCCGCTCGATGGCGACGCGAGGATTTCTCGGCGGGCTCGCGCGAGCGACGGCGGAAGTGGCACTGCTTCTTGATGCAGCAGGGAAGAAGCACGTGCTGATCGAGACCGTTGGCGTCGGCCAGGACGAAATCGACATCGTGCGGCTTGCGGACTGCGTGCTGGTGGTGCTTGTACCGGGTCTTGGCGACGACATTCAGAATATGAAAGCCGGGCTGATGGAGATTGGCGACATATTTGTCTTGAACAAAGCGGATCGCGAAGGCGCCGACCGTCTGGAGCAGCAATTGCTGGCTATGCTGTCGCTGGTGATGCCGCGCGACGGCTGGCATCCGCCGGTGGTGCGTACGGTGGCTCCGGAGAACAAGGGGATTGAGGAATTGGCCGGCACAGTTGCGAAATTCCAAAAACATTTTGAATCGAGCGGCCAACGTCAACGAAAACACGTCGAGCATTGGAAAAACCGTTTGATCGAACTGCTCGAATCTCGGTTGCTCGAGCGCGCTCTGGGAGGAGCGGGCGGCGAAGCTCGGCTTGCGGAATTGGCAGCAGAGGTGGCGGATCGCAAGAAAGATCCATTCTCGGCGGTGAACGAAATTCTTAAGAGAAGCGGCCTTCAGGGCTAAAGGGGGAGAATGACGATGGCGGCAAAGAAGGCCGGTAAGGCGAAGAGCGCCAACTCCAATGTTCAGGCGGCAATCGGCATCATTGGAGGAAGCGGGCTGTACGCGATGAATGGATTGACGAATACGCGCGAAGTTCGGGTGAAGACGCCATTCGGGGATCCTTCTGATGTCATCGTACTCGGCATACTGGAAGGGAAGCGCGTGGCGTTCCTGGCGCGGCACGGCCGTGGTCATCGCATCTTGCCGGGTGAGATTAATTACCGCGCGAACGTCTACGCGATGAAACTCCTGGACGTGGAGCGCATCATCTCCGTGAGCGCAGTTGGTTCGCTGAAGGAAGACCTGAGGCCAGGAGAATTCCTTGTCCCTGACCAGTTCTTCGACCGCACGAAGAACCGCGTCTCCACTTTTTTCGGAGATGGGATCGTTGCTCACGTGGCGTTTGCGCATCCTACGTGTGGACAATTGTCGGGCGTTTTGTCGGATGCGTGCGTTCATGAAGCCGTCATGGTCCATCGCCGCGGGACGTACATCTGCATCGAAGGGCCGCAGTTTTCCACCTTGGCGGAGGCCGAGGCGCACCGGCAGCTTCGTTTTGACGTGATCGGCATGACCAACGTGACAGAGGCGAAGCTGGCGCGCGAAGCGGAGATTTGTTATGCAACGATCGCCATGATCACCGACTACGACTGCTGGCACCCCGAGCACGAATCGGTAACGGCGACGCAGATTATCGCCACGTTGAGTCAAAACGCGGACAACGCCCAAAGGGTTCTGCGAACTGCGGTTCGCGAGCTGCCCGTTTCGAGATCCTGCAAATGCGGGTCGGCTCTGCAGCATGCACTGGTCACGGATTTGAAGATTGTACCCAAGGCGACAAAGAAGCGGCTCGTAGCAATCATCGGAAAATATATCTCTTAGGAGCGCAAATTGTCCTTACTCGTTGTGGGTTCTGTCGCATTCGACGCGCTGGAAAGTCCTTACGGGAAGGTGGAGCGCGCTCTTGGCGGCGCAGCCACTTATTTCGCGGTGGCAGCCAGTTTCTTCACGCATGTGAGTCTCGTCGCCATCGTAGGCAACGATTTCACAGCAGAAGACGAGAGAATCTTTCGCGGCAGGCACATCGATACGGATGGCCTGGAGAGAGCCGAAGGCAAAACGTTTTTCTGGGCCGGGCGCTATTCCCAGGACTTGAACGAACGCGTAACACTGACAACGGAACTGAATGTATTCGCTGAATTCAAGCCACGCTTGCCGGAAAAATATCGCAGCTCAAAATACGTTTTCCTCGCGAACATCGCGCCCGATTTGCAGCGTGACGTCCTTCACCAAGTCAAGAAGCGGCCAAGAATCGCCGCTCTGGATACTATGAACTACTGGATCGAGCGGAGCAACGCGGAACTGCGCGAAACGCTAAAGCATGTCGACATCCTGATGATCAACGACTCGGAAACGCGAGAGCTTTCGAACGAGCACAACCTGCTGCGAGCGGCCAAGCACATTTTCAAGATGGGGCCCACGACGCTGATCGTGAAGCGCGGAGAATACGGCGCCATGATGGTGGATAAACGCGGAGTCTTCTGTGTGCCGGCTTTCCCGCTCGAAGAGCCGCATGATCCCACGGGTGCGGGAGACAGCTTCGCCGGCGGATTTATGGGCTACCTGGCAGGATGTGGCGACAAGAGTGATGCTTCGCTGCGCCGCGCCATGGTCTACGGCTCCGTGCTGGGCAGCTTTGCCGTCGAAAAATTTGGCCTCGACCGGCTGCGCCACCTGAAATGCAGTGAGATACACGCAAGGGCACGTCACTTTTTGAAATTGACGCAATTTAAATTATAAATGGCTAGAATTTCGTTTCAGGCGGGCCGTGGGTCCCGCTGGCGATGCTTTCTCTTCACGAAATAATTTTGCGACTGACGGTAGCGGCGGCGCTGGGCGCCATCATCGGCTTAGAACGCGTGGTGCGGCGGCGGCCAGCGGGCGTGCGCACCAGCCTCTTTGTATGCCTGGCTACGGCGCTGTTCACGATTCTTTCCAACGAACTCGCGTACCGGTTTGGGGATTCGAGCGGGACAAGAATCGCGTCCAATATTGTGCAGGGCATCGGTTTTCTTGGAGCGGGAGCGATTTTGCGCGGATCGGGAAGCGTCCTGGGGATGACCACGGCGGCGACGATCTTTGTGGAGGCCGCCATCGGCATGGCCGCAGGTGGAGGCCTGTACGCCGTCGCCAGTTATGCGACGGCGCTGGTGCTCTTTGGCTTGACGGTTATCGGGTGGGCGGAGCAATACTTCAATTTGAAGTGCCGGCTCATGGTGTTCCGGATCACGACGAGTCAGGCGGAGAGCATTGCCACGGAAGTGCAACGCATGATGGCAGGCTTGAAAATTCCCATGCAACACTTTCGTGTGTCGATGGCGGGAACAAACTCCATTGTTGAGTTTGAATCGGACGTGAGCCACAGCCAGCAGGAAAAAATTCTAACCCAGCTCAATCGCCAGGGCGTGATCACCGAAGTGATTCCGCTCGAGAGCCGTCACGAATGACTGGGAATAACGGGACTCCTCAAAAACCCAAGGCGCTAGCTGCCGGTTCTCGCCTGGGAGTGTTTGCTCCGGCGTCTCCTGCGGAGTCCGTCGAAATGATCGCCGGGCTTGCCGAATTGAAGCGCCATGGTTTTCAAGTGGTCTCCAACCAGGACAGCAAGGCAGAAGGCTATTTTGCAGGCCCGTCGTTGGAACGAGTCAATAGCTTTCTGGGGACTTTGAATTCCAATCAGGTCGATGGGCTAGTGGCCTTGCGTGGCGGCTATGGATCAAACTATCTTCTCGATTTCGAGCTAGAGAAGAGCTTAGCTAGTCTCAAGTGCATGATCGGATTCAGCGACCTTACAACGCTGCAAATCTTTCTCTGGCAAAAGTGCAAATGGATTACTTTCTATGGCCCAATGGTTGCCGCCGGGCTCAACGCGGGGTCGGGTGTGCGCAAGGGTTACGATGAGAGTTCGTTTCTTCAAGCGGTAGGAAGAACGGAAGGTGGATGGAAGCTGCGGCTGAAGGGCGAACCCTTCCTGGCCGGTCAATCCCTGGGAAGAGTTTTGGGCGGATGCATGACTCTTCTGGAAGCCACCATCGGAACGCCATGGGAATTGGACACCAGGGATTCGATCCTGATTCTCGAAGACCGCGCGATGCGGCCTTATCAGGTGGATCGCGTCTTGATGCATTTGAAGCAAGCCGGAAAATTTGAGGGTGTGCGCGGGATCGTTTTGGGAGATTTTCCAGAGAGCGAACCGGCCGTGGCCGGGGCTCCTAGCGTTCGCGAAGTTTGCGCGCGAATTCTGCGGCCGCTCGGCGTTCCTATCGTGTTTGGCGCCCCCATCGGGCATACGGTGCGGCCCATGCTTACAATACCGCTGGGCATCAAGGCGCGTTTGGACGCGGACGGAGAAGGAACGCTCGAATTCCTGGAGTCGGCGGTGGTGGCTTGAGCGCTGCAAAACATGTGCATGTAATCGGGATTGGCGGATCGGCGATGGCGCCGCTGGCTGGGATGCTGCGCGAACACGGCTTTCGCGTGACCGGGTCGGATTCCGGGGTTTATCCACCCGCTTCCACTTTGCTGGAAAGCCTGGGGATATCTTTTTTCAGTGAGTTTGATGCAGCGCATTTGCAGCCGACGCCCGATCTTGTAATCGTCGGCAACATAATCGCCCGCGGGAATCCGGAGCTTGAAGAAGTTCTGGACCGCAAGATTGCTTATCGTTCGATGCCGGAAATACTGGAGGAAGTGTTCCTTCCCCAGCGGCATTCCATCGTCGTCAGCGGAACACATGGAAAAACGACTACGACGGCCATGCTGGCCTGGATTTTTCAAACCGCGGGGAAGCGTCCGAATTTCTTGGTGGGAGGCGTGGCGGAAAACTTTGGCAAGAGTTATGGGCTCGGTGGCGGGGAGGAGTTCATCCTTGAAGGCGACGAGTATGAAACAGCCTTTTGGGACCGGGGACCCAAATTTTTTCACTATCATCCCGATGACCTGATCGTTACGTCGCTCGAATACGATCACGCCGACATCTATCCTGATTTTGAGACCTACCAATTGGCTTTTCGCCGGCTGGTCAATCTGGTTCCCCGGCGCGGCCGCGTGGTCATTTGGGGCGACGCGGAAGACTCTGGTCCGGCCCTGCGCCGAGCGGCGGAGAAGGCTTTTTGCCCTGTGGAAACCTACGGGTTCGGCGATGGGAATGACTGGGTGGCCAGCGGCTTTGTGATTGATGGCGAAACCATGCGGTTTCGCATTGAGCATCGCGGCAAGTTATTTGGTGAATTTGCGCTGACGGCTACAGGTCGGCACAACGCTTTAAACGCGATGGCGGCGCTGATTGTGGCCCAGGGACGCGGCATTCCGGCTGAAGCGATTGCCAAAGCTCTGGCAACATTTCGCAGCGTGAAGCGTCGAATGGATGTGCGGGGAGAGATTGGAGGAGTTCTGGTGGTCGATGATTTCGCGCATCATCCCACAGCCGTGAAGGCCACGATCGAGGCAGCTCGCGGCCGCTGGCCTGGGCGCCGGCTTTGGGCCATTCTCGAACCGCGATCAAATTCCATGCGCCGCAAAGTGTTTCAGGATGCGTTGCCGAAGGCGCTCGCACTTGGCGACCGTGTGATTGTCGGCGGTGTTTTCCGTGCCCAGCAATTGGGCGGAGAGAATCGTCTGGACCCCGAAACCGTTGCGGAGAGCGTTCGTGCTCTCGGCAAAGACGCCCGCGTGTTTCCCAGTTCCGATGCCATCGCTGAGCACCTTGGGAACGAGGCCAAACCCGGTGATTTGGTCCTCATCATGTCAAACGGCAGCTTTGACGGTTTGTGCGAAAAGGTGCTGAAGAGACTCGGCGCGACTGCCCAACCTGCGGGCAAGGCGAAAACGAAGTGACATTTTCTTCCGTCCGCAGCAGGTTGTTGATTTCCACCGGCCTCTTTCTCCTATTCATCCTGACATTCAGCGCTTCTGCACGAGCGACAATTCAGTACACAGTTCTTCTGGACCATCCTGAGAGGCATCTCTTCCATGTGACGATGACTATTCCTGATGTGACCGGCGAGGTGATGGTGCGCATGCCTGCATGGAATGCGCTCTACCAGATTCGCGACTTCAGCAGCCACGTGCAGGAGGTGGAGGCGTTCGCAGGTTCTCAGAAAACATTTCCGGAAAAGCTAGACAAGCAGACGTGGCGCATTAAAGGTACAGGAACAATCAAGATTTCTTACGCCACATATTGGGACGAGATTGGCCCTTTTGCGTCGCAGTTGAACGCTGAGCATGCGTTCATCAATCCGGCGATGATTCTCATGTACGTGCCGGAGCGGCGAGCCGAGAATGTGCACCTTGCGTTGCCGGACGTCCCCCAAGAATGGCAAGCAGCCGGCGCGTCAATTCAATTTATTGAATCGATGGGCAGAGCCCGAAGTTTCGGTGGTGATGCCCCAAACTACGATGCCCTTGTCGACGCACCCATCGAATCAGGGAAATTCGAGGAGTTTCAGCTGGCTGGACTTAAGCCCGAGATTTGGGTGGTGGTCCACGGTGACAACTGGAGCCGGAAACACGTTGAAGAAGACCTGAGGCGAATTTGTAAGTACGAATTGAAGCTCATGGACGGAGCACCGTTCGAGCGCTACACGTTCATTCTCCACGTTGGCAAAGGAGCAGGTGGCGGGGGCATGGAGCACGCAAACTCCACGGCAATCGGCGTCTATTCGGATGAATACCTGCCGGGCGTCGCAGCCCACGAATTTTTTCATCTCTGGAATGTGAAACGCCTCCGGCCGGCATCGCTGGACCCCGTGGACGATACGAAGGAGCAATACACGCGCGCTTTGTGGTTTGCTGAGGGCGTGACGAACACCTACGGTTTGTACACGCTCTTGCGCAGCGGAATTTGGAGCAAAGAACAATTCTACGCGGACCTCGGCGAGCAAATCACCGAGTTGGAGAGCCGCCCCGCCAACCGCTGGCAGAGCGCGGAACAGTCCAGCCTCGATGCCTGGCTGGAAAAATATCCCCTCTACAATCAAGCGGAATACAGCGTCTCGTATTACACCAAAGGGCAGGTATTGGGAAACCTGCTGGATATTCTCATTCGCGATCGCACTGGCAACGAGAAGAGTCTGGACGATGTTATGCGCGCGCTGAATGCGAATTTTGCCAACGAGGGAAAAACGTATCGAGACAGTCTGGACGTTCAGCTAACAGCGGAGAGTGTCGCGGGTGGTTCGTTTGCGGAATTTTTTGCCAAGTACGTGGCGGGGACAGAGCCGTTCCCGTATCAAAACATACTGGCGATGGCGGGGTTGTCGTTGCGAACTGTAGAACATCGCAGGCCGGCGCTTGGCTTCTTTATGGAGCACGAGCCGAACGGCCCATTCGTCGTGAGCAGGGCTGATTCTGAAAGCCAAGCAGCCCGGGCGGGATTGCGGACTGGAGATATCGTCCTGACCTGGAACGGTGGAGAAGTGCTGCGGCGAGTCGATCGCTGGCTGCAGGAACAGAAACCGGGCGACATGCTGAAGCTGCGAATTCGCAGGGAAGACAAGGAAATGGCGATCGAATTTCGGCTCGGCGAGATCAATGAAACTCTCTACGTCGTGGCTGAAGATTCACACGCCGGCGAAAAAGCGCGCCACATTCGAGAGGGAATGCTTCGCGGAGAAACCAGCGCGGTCACCGCTCATCGATGAGGTGTTCGGTTTCACGTTTAGCTTGACCGTCGCTGCGGGATTCGAGAAAGTCTGCTTGCCTATGCTGCGGACTGTATTCATTGCCGTTTTCTTATCGCTGTACGTCCTAGTCGTCGGGACGCCGCTACTTGTATACACTTGGATCACGCGAAATCCTAATGCGATTTATTGGGCAGGCGTAAAGGGTGTGATGTTTTTTGTGAGAGCTGTTGGCGTCAGGGTGCGCGTGCAAGGACTCGAACGCATCCCTCCGGGCGTCTGCCTCTTTGTCGCGAATCATACGAGCTCTGCGGATGCGCCCGCGGTCGTCGGTGCAATTCCTCGAAGGATCGCCGTGATTCTGAAAGAATCTCTCTTCAAATGGCCGATCGTGGGACAGGTCTTTTTGTCAGCGCATTTCATCCCCGTGAATCGCAAGGCGCATGACTCCGCAGTCGCCAGCGTGGAGAAATGTACCGAAGCTCTGCGGGCTGGACAGTCCTTTCTAATTTATCCGGAAGGCACGCGCAG
>WNFE01012459.1_pt1 | contig 10976 bp, 8 predicted proteins | sample 5400451 | NCBI WGS metagenome assembly WNFE01 (sample SAMN13153344, study PRJNA577476) | soil metagenome | isolation source: 200 cm saprolite under Douglas fir tree site 2 hole 2 | place: USA:California | collected 2015-04-18
CCTGTTTCATTGCGGGTCGTCGGCGAGACTAAAGCCGGCGCTCCGCAATATGACAGAGCTTTGAGCCCAGGCGAAGCATTAGAGATCATGACCGGCGCGCCGACACCAGTTGGCGATGAGTACGCCGTGGTTATGGTGGAGTACACATCCCGCAATGCAAATGAGATTCTTGTGCGGCGTGCGGTAAAGCCGGGTGAAAACATCGTTCCTGCCGGAAGTGAAGCCGGCAAGGGCATCGCGCTATTGCGTCCCGGACACCGCATTGACCACGCTGCTATCGCCGTTGCGGCGAGCGTGGGCAGAGCCCAGTTGCAAGTGTATCGGCGGCCGCGCATTGCGATTCTTTCCACCGGCGATGAGATTGTGGAGCTCAACGCCATTCCCCAGGCCCATCAAATCCGCAACTCCAACAGTTATTCCCTTGCAGCCCAGGTTGCAGCCGCAGGCGGCGAGGCAGTGCAGCTTCCTATCGCACCTGACGATCTTCCTCGTCTTCGCGAACTGGTTGGAGAAGGGCTGAAATTTGACCTGTTGTTGCTCAGCGGTGGCGTCTCTATGGGCAAATATGATCTGGTCGAGCAGGTGCTTCAAGGCTTCGGCGCCGAGTTCTTGTTTACCGGCGCTCTGATTCAACCCGGCAGACCGATCGTCTTTGGCCGTGCCCGTTCTGGTCAGGCAGCTCCTTATTTCTTTGGATTGCCGGGCAATCCCGTCTCCACCATGGTGACCTTTGAGTTGTTTGCCCGGCCCATCATTGATGCCTTGCGTGGAACCCCCCCTCGGCGGTTGCAGCTTTTGCAGGCCCGGCTTAAATCGGAAATCAAGACCAAGACCGGCCTTACCCGCTTTTTGCCGGCATTTCTAGAAGGTCCGCGAGTCGAAATGGTCCGCTGGCAAGGATCGGGAGACATCGCAGCCACTGCCCAGGCCAACTGCTATGTAGTGGTTCCACCTGATCGCCCCTCTATCCCGGCGGGGGAAATGGTAGAGGTCTTAATTCGCGGGTAAAGCTTTGAGGAAAATAGTGTTACCCTTAGAGCTAACGACCTCATGGCCAAGCTATCGCATTTCGATGCCCGTGGACGGGCTGCAATGGTAGATATTTCCGCCAAGCCTTCCACCCGGCGTGAGGCCGAGGCCAGTGCCTTTGTGGTTATGTCACCGAAGGTCATCAAGGCGCTGCCCCAAAATCCCAAGGGCGATCCCTTTGAAATTGCGCGGATTGCAGGTATCAGTGCCGCCAAGCGCACTGCGGAGTTGATCCCCCTGTGCCATACCCTGCCACTTTCTCACATTGATGTCCGCGTTGAGCTGTGCGAAAATGGCGTCTCAATCGTCTCCACCGCCGCCACGACGGCCCCCACTGGCGTCGAGATGGAAGTGCTGGTCGCAGCGAGTGTTGCTGCTCTTACCATCTATGACATGTGCAAGGCCTTGGATAAGAGTATGGAAATCCGCGAGGTCGTTTTGCAACGTAAGTCGGGGGGGGAGAGTGGTGAGTATCGCCGACCAGGCCCAGCGACAATTGTAAATAAGCGAGTAAAGAAGTAGCCTCATGCCGGCCAATGTCAAAATTCTGCTTGTTGACGACAATCCAATGATCTTGGAGATGCTGCGGCGCGACTTGGCAGAGCTGACCACACCCGTTCTCACCGGCACTGACGGGGCCGACGCCTTGCTCAAAGCCATTGATGATCCGCCCGACCTGATTATCAGCGACTATGATATGCCCAGCATGAACGGGCGCCAGCTCATGGAAAAGCTCAAGGGCCGCGCCAACACTGCCCGCATCCCCATTATTCTGCTGGCCAGCAAGAACGATATCAGCGAGAAACTCAAAATCCTGCAGGATGCAGTCGAGGAATTCGTAGAGAAACCCTTCTTCCTGAAAGAGGCCATCGCGCACATCAAGAAGACCATCGATAAGATTGCGCTGGAAAAGCTCACTCGCGAAGCTGCCGGCGAAAGCACGGTCCGCGGCAACCTGGTGCAAATGAGCTGCCTCGACCTGCTGCAATCGCTGGAAATGGGCCGCAAGAGCTGCTCTCTGGCCATCACCAGCAATAACGACCGCTGCGATATGTACTTCAGCGAAGGCCAGATCAATCACGCTACCTGCGGCAATCTGAAGGGCGATGAGGCTGTTTATAAGGTCCTGACCTGGCAGACCGGTAACTTTCTGATTGATTTCACCGGCTCCAGCACCGAGCAGACCATTACCCGCTCTACTCAGGGACTGCTCATGGAAGGCCTGCGCCTGGTAGATGAAACCAACAAGGACAACGTGGAAGCTTGAAAGCTGCCGTCCTGACCGTAAGTGACTCCGCCTCTGCTGGCACACGCTCAGATCTTTCTGGCCCCGCCGTAAAAGAGCTCCTGCAACAAAATCACTTCGTTGTGGAAAAAATAGAGATCGTTCCCGATGAGCAAAAAGTCATCGAGGCCGCGCTTCGCCGACTTACAGCCTCTACTCCCTTAGTGATAACCACCGGTGGCACCGGCATTGCCGTGCGCGATGTGACTCCCGAAGCTACCCGTGCCGTCTGCACTCGATTGGTGGAAGGCATCGCGGAACGCATGCGCAGCGAAGGTGCGAAGAAGACTCCTTTAGCCGCTTTGAGCCGTGGGGTGTGCGGCATCTGTGGAACTTCATTGATACTCAATCTGCCGGGAAGTCCGAAAGCTGCAGTGGAGTCATTGCAAGCTGTCATTGATCTTCTGCCCCACGCGCTTGAGTTACTGCAGGGCAAAACTAGTCATGATGATCACCAACCGAATTGACATCTAATTTTCTATTGAACTTGCTCCTATGTGCGGATTGCGGCGCTCTCCCCAACAGCCCAAACTGTTTGCGAACTCCCCTATCCATCAGCTTTCGCGGAGCGAGTCTCTTCAAAAAGCTTAGAAGTTTCGCCTCCCGCCCTGCCGGATACCTTAGCTTGGGAGAGCGGCTCATGAGCGCCTCCAAGACAACCGACGCTACTCTGGCGGGGTCCTCGCCTTTTGCGATATTTTCTCGCAGTACATCAAGAACGCCGTTGCGCTGGCTGGCATAAGCCTCGAGAGACTGACCGGCCACACGGCCATTCTGGCTGATATTGGTTCGCATGAATCCGGGCTCGATCACGGATACGCGAATCCCAAACTGCCGCACTTCATGGTCCAGTGATTCGGAGTAACCCTCGAGAGCATGTTTGCTCGCGGAATAAATTCCCTGGTACGGCGCGGGCAGGAATCCCAGCACCGAGCCTATGTTCACAATGCGTCCGTACTTTTGCTCGCGCATGAAGGGCAGAGCCGCCTGGGTCATTCGCAGGACGCCAAAGAAATTCGTCTCGAAAAGCTCCCTGGCTTCTTCGATGCTGGTCTCTTCCAGAGACCCAACCAACGTGTAGCCGGCGTTGTTGACCAGCGCGTCAATTCGTCCGGCTTGATTGAGCACCGTCCGCAGACTGGAACGCACCGACTCTTCATCGCGGACATCGAGGCGAATCGGGCCCACGTCTCCCGGCCATCGGTCGGCCTCGCTTGGCTTCCGCATGGTTCCGAAGACCCGGAAGCCTCGCTCTGACAGCAGGCTTGCGATTGCACGTCCGATTCCGGATGAAACTCCCGTCACTAAAGCTACTTTTTTCTCAGCCATGTTTTTCTCCTCTCTGTTTGCAGAGCGGCTCAACGCAGTTTTACGTGTGCCTCGACTGACATTCCCGGTCGAAGTAAATGATCGGAATTCTCTCCCGGCGTGAGCAAGATTCTTACCGGAATGCGCTGCACCACTTTCACATAGTTTCCGGTGGCATTTTCCGGTGGAAGCAAACTGAAGCGTGAACCCGTCGCGCCGCCGATGGCATCCACCTGGCCGTGGTAGTCGCGATCATAGGAGTCAAGATGAATCGTGACCGGCTGGCCGGGGCGCATCTTCTTGAGCTGCGTCTCCTTGAAATTTGCTGTCACCCAGACGTCATCCACGGGAATAATATCGAGCAATTGCTGGCCGGGCTGCACCCGCTGGCCGACCTCGACCACTTTGCGACCGATGATTCCGCTTACGGGAGCAATGATTTTGGAGTAGCTCAGGTTCAGCTCCGCTGTGGTGAGTTGGGCGCGAGCGCGATCGGCTTCTGAAACGGCCGCTGCTGCCTTGGCAATGGACGATTTGACTTGCTCGGGCGCAGAACCTGCAACCAGCACATCTGCCTTGCGTTCTGCCAGGCGGCTCTCGGCCTGGGTTACGCGTATTTGGGCCGACACCAGCTCTGCCCTGGTGGCGTTGACCGCCTCACGGTCGGTGGAGGATTCGGTAGCGATGCGGTCATATTCTGACTGCGATATTTCGTGCTTCCCGAGGAGCCGCTCGTAACGCTGGCGGTCCGCCTCTGCCCGGGAATAACTGGCTTCAGCCTGGGCCAGACGAGCCTGAGCGGCCTCCAGTGCTGCTTTCTCAGAGGCGATGGAATCCTGGGCTTCGTGCACGGCCGCTTGCGAGAGGTTCAGTCTTCCCGCACTGCCGGAAGAGGTCACGGTAATATCCTGCTGTGCCGCCGACGCGCTGGCCTGCAAGCGTTGATATTCCGCCCGGGCGCGATCCATCTCCGCCTGATAATCCGCCGGATCAATTTCCGCCAGCACCGTACCGGCCGCGACAAAGTGATTGTCTTCTACCGCAGGATTCACGCTTACGACGGTGCCGCTGATGCGCGCGCTGATTGGATCGAGGTGTCCATCCACCTGGGCGTCGTCGGTCTCTTCATAAGAGCTGAAGTAGAGCCACGATCCCAAAACAATGGCCACCACGGCGACCAGTGCGAGGGCGAAAATTGCCGGACGCCGTTTCACTGCTTCCACGATTTTTTGCCGCGGCGTCATAGGTGCTTGCGGCAGCTTCTCTTCGTGAATCACAGAATGAGGTTCACGATGTGGAATCTCAACCGGTTTGCGGTTCGGAAGATGATCGGTGTTCCCGGTTGCCGGATAGGTCTCGATGGTCTGTTGTGCCATGTTATTTGCTCCCCAAATATCGGTTCATGTCATGCTGCGCTGTGCCCAGGGCCCGCAGCAACGCGAGCTTGGCAAGGTTATGAGCGAAGAGGCTGGCGATGTAATTCTCATTCGCAGCCGCCACGTCTTGTTGTGCTTCTACAACTTCCAGATTGTTGGTCACGCCGTTCGCAAAGCGGTCACGCGCCTGTTCCAGGGTCTTCTGCGCGAGTTGCTGGTTGCTTTCCGCAACGTGCACGGCGCTGTCGGCTGCGGTGAGATCTGTGAAAGCGTTGCGCACTTCATAGTCCACGCGGCCGGTGAGATCCAGATACTCCGATTGCTTGCGATCGAATTGCGCGGAGCTGTCCTTTACATCCGCGCGGATTCGGCCTCCGGTAAAAATGGGCAGCGAGAGTGTTGCCGCCACGGTGTAGGTCTGATCGGAGTGTCCCAATGTGGTTCCGATGGCGCCATAGTAGCCATTCACGGAAAGCGCGGGCAGGCGTTCGAATTGGGCGGCCCTCTTTTGCAGGCTGGCTGCCTGCGCAGCTACTTGCGCGCTCTTCAGATCGGCCCGGCCCTGCTTTGCTTGTTCGAGTGCTGCAGACAACTCCGGCCCGCTCCATGTCTGATAAGGAGCACTGCTCGTGATCTTGAATTGCTGTCCTGGGGGCAGGCCGATCAGGCGCGCTAGGGTGAGCTTGTCTTTCTCCACGTTGGCTTTGGCAACAATGACACGCTGTTCATCTGTCTGCCGCTGCACGGTCGCGCGAAAGCCATCAATTTCCGGAGAAAGGCCGGAGTGCACCTGGTTGGCGGTCTGCTCTTCCAGGGTGCGTGCTACGTCAAGCTGCGCCTGCGCTGTATCTAATCGCGACTGGCTCGAGATGACCTGCAGATAGGCCGTACCTACGACAAGTGCCACCACGTCGCGTGCGTCTTCAAGAGAATATTTATCCGCGTCAGCGCTGCGCTGGGCTGCGCGCAGGCGGTAAGCGGTTTCGACGTTCAATCCGTTTTCAGAGAAAGTGACGTAGCTCTCCTGGTAGCTGAACTGCCCGGTCGAAGCCGGGATGCCTGGTATTTTCAATCCAATCGCAACCCGGTTCAGCTCGTCGAGGTTCTGCCGCACCAGCGCGCCCACATTCGGCAGCATGGATGACAACGCGCGCAATCTCTGGGCCTGTGCCTGGTTCAGCGAGGCCTGATTCTCAATGACTCCAAGGTTGAAGCGCAGCCCGCGGCCGACGGCCTCTTGCAAAGAAAGATCAATCGGATCTGCTGTAGCCTGCCCTGTAGGCACGCTGCCCAGGAATGGATTCTGCTGCTGCCCGGCGAGCGAACTGGGTGTGTTGCTGTTGCTCGCAGGATTGATGGTGCGCGGCGTAGCGATGCTGCCCAGCTCAAACGCCGATCCGGATTGCTGCGGCCACGCCATCAGCGGCTGGCCAACCATCAAACCCAACACGATGATTAAAATCAGAATGAAGCTTCGTTTTCTGTATGACATTTCCATAAATTCCAATCTTCAGTGACCGCCGGCTGCTCCGCTGCTGCCGAATTTCCTGATGGTGAATGACAGCACCAGCCCGACTAACGAGACGAACCCCAAAAGCCAGAAGCAATCGAGGAACCCGAGCATGGCGGCGTTCTTCTCTGCCGTTGCGGAGATCACACCGTACGCCCGCTGCGCGGCATCGGCTGTGCTGCTTCCCCGGGCAATCATGTACTGCGTGATGGAGTCTTGCGGAACAGGTTTGTAATACTGGAAGCCTTGTTGTTCTTCCCCGGGGGAAGATAGGAGTAGACAAGCTGGCTCACAGGGATAAAAAGGAATGCCAGCCCCAGACCCTGGAAGGCACGCGCCCATGCGTAGCTGGCGTAATCAGTCCCGAGGTCAAGTGAGGCGAAGTGCCACATTGCCAGTGCAACGATGAAAAATGCCAGACCTATCATTTTGCGGGGGTCAACCTTGGGCAGGATTTTGACTACCACGGGAGCAAGCGCCACAATCACGAACGCGCCCGGGCCCAGCACCAGTCCTGCGTCGGTGGCGCTGTAGCCGAAGAGGGCTTGCAGCATTTGCGGTATCAATACGGTACTGCCAAAAATTCCGAATCCAAAGAGGAAATAAAAAATGTTGGATAGGGCGAAATTGCGCTCTTTAAAAAGTTTGATCTCCACCACCGGGTCGGGATGTCGCCACTCCCAGATGCCGGCGAAAACCAAAGAAAGAATGGCGACTGTGAGAAATGCGACGATAAAGTGGCTTTCGAGCCAGTCTTCCCGCTGTCCTTTGTCGAGAACGATTTCCAGTGCGCCGAATCCCAGCGCGATCAGGCTGATTCCAACGTAATCAATTCTCAGCTTGCCGCTCTGGCGGGCCGCCTTGACCTCCTCAATAAACTGTGGCGGATCAGAGACCAACCGGCTGGTCAACAACAGGCTCAAAATGCCAATCGGCACATTGATAAAGAAGACCCAGCGCCAGGTAAAGTGGTCGGTGATCCAGCCGCCCAGCGGCGGACCGATCACCGGCGCCGTAACAATCGCCATGCTATAGAGCGCGAATGCTCCTGCTCTCTTGGCCGGAGGAAAAGTATCGACCAGGATGGCTTGCTCCACCGGCGCAAGGCCACCTCCACCCACACCCTGCAGTATGCGAAAGAAGATCAGCAGCCCGAGATTGGGGGCAAGCCCGCACAGAAAAGAGCTGATGGTGAACATGACCACGCAGGCCATGTAATAGTTCTTGCGGCCAAATACCCGGCTCAGCCAGGCGCTCAAAGGAAGAACGACGGCGTTGGCCACCAGATAGCTGGTCAGCACCCAGGTGCTCTCGTCGTAGCTTACGGCCAGACCGCCGGCGATATGGGGGAGGGCAACGTTGGCGATGCTGGTATCGAGCAACTCCATGAACGTCGCAAGCGTGACGGTGATGGCGATCAGCCAGGGGTTGATTGCCGCTTGCCGGCTGTAGGGGAGGGCAACCGGGGAAGGGACCGGTCCAGTTATGGCTTGGGTGCTCATCGGCGCCCTTGCTTACGGCGTAAACTCATAGTGCAAATAGATGTGTACGATGTACGCAGCGATGCAAAATAAAAATACTATTCGAATTGCCTGGTCAGGGTGGCAATGAGCTCGTGCTTGAGTTGTTCGGTGTCGCCCATGGGGCACGCTTTGCGGGTTATGATCTGGAGCGATACATATCCGTGCATACCAATGCGAAGCATCTGGGTCGCCCGCTCTACGTCAATATTCAGGCCTTTGGCCTCGGCGCACTCGCGGACTCCTGCGCGCAGCCGGTCCAGCACCCGCTGTCCCATGGCCACCTTTCGCTGAGCCGCTGGGCCAGGAGGAATCTCAGTCATAAACGTAACTTTGAAATGGTTGGGATGGCCCAAATGAAACTCAATTACAGTGCTGACGCAGGCCCGCAGTCTCTCCAACGGTGTACCTGGCCTGCCGGCTTCGCGGTCAATCGTCTGCAGCATCTGCTCGAAAGTTTCTTCGCAAATGGAGATCAGCAGGTCTTCTTTGCTGGCATAGTGCCGATACATGGCCATGGGCGAACAGCCCACCTCCGCCCCGATGCGGCGCAGAGAGACGCTCTCATATCCGGCCCGGGCAAAAAGCTCTCGGGCGGTGTTGCGGATAACATCGCGCAAGGTGGTTGTGGTGCGCACCCGCGCAACGCGAATCTTTCTTCGATTTCGAATGGCTTGTTTCACTTGTGTATACGATGTAAGCATACATCGTAAGCATTAGATGTCAATGAGGGATGTAGTGATGCTGAAAGATTACCTGTCATTTATAAGGACTTAGAAGCCCTGATCCCAATATGGTCTCCCCCTCAGTGTGGTTTTGGAGAACGATAGAAGTTGAACGCATCTGAGGTCATCGCACCATAGTTGCCATCTCCACTGTAATCAACCGTGATCGTGTGCTTGCCCAGTGTGAGCTGGCTAGCATCTATCACCGAGTTCCCGTTGTCGAGAGTCCCGCTTCCTAAGACCGTTGTGCCTTCGCTGACTGTAACGATGCCCGTAGGGGTAGCTGTTAGTCCGGTGACCATGACCTTAAGGGCCGGGTGCTTAAAACGCGGCCTGCCGGTGACTACTTGAATCAGTATGAGCCGGTCGCTAACCCGCAGAACGCCGTTATTGAGCGTGACGGTGTAGTTGGTCAACACAGACCCGCTCACCGCGGGCACAATGGGATAGCTCCCCAGAGCGCTCAATGTGGTTGCAGTCGTACTGTAGGTAGCGGTGACCGTATCGCCATTCCTGAGGCCTGTAACCACGCCATCGAGGGGAGGATTGGGCGTTCCGTAAAGCCGTGTTTTGTTATTGGCAGTCACAGCCAGTGGCGCGGGGTTGACCGTCTGGCTCAGCACGGGTGAAGTGCTGCCCGTGAAATTGGCGTCTCCGCCATAGACTGCCTTGATCGAGTGCGCCCCGGCCGAGAACATCGTAAAAACGATGTTCTGTCCCCCATCCAGAGTAGCCAACCCCAACAGTGTATTGCCATCGTAAAGAGTCACTGAGCCTGTGGGCGTTCCACTGAATTGCGGATTCACCGTGACCGTGAAGCTGAGCTGCTGGCCGTATGTGGAGGGGTTGGTGCCCGAAGTCAGGGTAACGACAGTGCTGCTGCTGGCCTGATTTACGGTCTGGCTCAGCGCGGGCGAATTGCTGACGGCGAAATCTGCGTCCCCGCCATAAACTGCTGTGATGGAATTCGAACCGGTTAAAGGTGCCGAGGTGGTAAGGGCAGCCTGTCCTGAGTTCAGGATCCCTGTTCCCAACAACGTATTTCCGTCATAAAAAGTCACCTTACCCGTAGGTGCTCCCGTGACGGATTGGGGCGTTACTGTCGCCGTGAACGTCAGCGGTTGACCATAGATCGAGGGATTTGTCCCAGAACTTAAAGCAACAACTGTATTCGTAGCAGACGGCAGAGGCCGGCTCAGCACACCGGTGTTGCGTGCGTCGTGCAGGAGCAGCGGCCAGTCGTTCCTGGAAGGGTTGAACGGCGCCCCCGTGCTCAGAATCGTAACCACACCGGCGTGGAGAGCTTGGCCCGGTGCGATGACCTGATAGGTTACCGCAATATCCGTGATGCCGTCATGATTGAAGTCACCGACCGCGGGCAGCGGATAGGAATACGGCGCAAAACCATTTTTGCCGGTGAGCTGCCAGGATCTTGCGACGGTTCCATCTCTGCGAATTACCAGCAGTTTTGCGTCGGAGTTGCCAAAAGAGTCCTCGTGAGTGGTTACGATTTCCGGGAGACCATCGCCATCAACATCGCCAATCACCACGGCGCCATATCCGGTGCCGGGCCCAAAGGTGTTGGTTAGCAACGGCCAGGCATTGGAAAACAGAGTTCCGTCGCTGTTATACAGATAGATTGCCTCCTCGTGGGAGAAGACAATTTCCTCCTGGCCATCGTGATTCATATCTCCGACGGCAAGAAAGGACTGGGCATATTGATCGTTCGTCAGCAGAGTCACGGGCCATCCGGCTCTTTCTGAACCATCCGGCTGAAATACATGCAGCGTAACTTGGTTCCCGTTATAGGAGACCAGAATCGTTTCCAGCTTGCCGTTGTGATCGAGGTCCGCTGCTGCCATGGCGAACGGTACGCCCGTCAGCACGGGCACGTTCCAAGGCCGTGGCGTGCCATCGTTGGCGAAAAGCCTCAGGGTATACGTGGTGTAAGTAAGTCCCTCCTGCACCACCATCTCTTTATGACCGCCACCATCAAAATCGCCCACCAGGAGCCTGGTATGGTTAAACCAGCCACTTAAACTGTTCTGATCCTGGAGTTTTATGGGGAAGTTACTATTGAGCAACTGACCGTTGGGCCGCCACACGAACAAGTAGGCATTCGGATAGTAGAAATCGCTTGCCGCAGCAATCGTTTCCCGTTGTGAGTCCCCCGCGAGGTCTTCGAGCACAATTGGCGCCTTTCGAAAATCAATGTATCCGGAA
>WNFE01004003.1_pt1 | contig 10962 bp, 9 predicted proteins | sample 5400451 | NCBI WGS metagenome assembly WNFE01 (sample SAMN13153344, study PRJNA577476) | soil metagenome | isolation source: 200 cm saprolite under Douglas fir tree site 2 hole 2 | place: USA:California | collected 2015-04-18
AGCTTGGCCCTTTCGGCTCTGGCAACCTCGAACCTATCTTCAGAATGGATAGACTGCGCCTCACTCGTCGCTGGACCAGCGGTATCGAAGGACGCCACCTGCGAGTACGCCTCAGAGCCAATGGTGTTCAATTCAACGGCACATACGTACGAGGTGGCGCTCACCTGGAGTCCCTCAAAGAGGGCTCGCTCGTGAACGTACTTTTCTCCCTGGAACCGGCATGGAACCCCCCAGATGGGGCAAATCGACAGGATATCTGGCTAAAGGTGTTGGATATGGAAGTGGTGGAATAAAGCTCCGACTAGGTATCGATTGTGTCGAGATGGCTGCGCGGTGTTGTGCAGCCATCTCGACACATTTTTTTATGCTTATGGATATACACCCCTTATCTCAGTCGCTTCGGCCACACGTGTCACGGCCAAAAGATACGCACCTATGCGCAGATTCGTCTCCTGCTCCTCAGCCTTCGCACATGTTGCTCGATAAGCGCGCATCATGATTTGTTCAAGGCGGTTGTTGATCTCGAGTTCTGCCCAGAAGAAGCGCTGCAGGTCTTGCACCCACTCAAAGTAGCTGACCGTTACCCCACCGGCATTTGCCAGGATATCTGGCACAACCATAATGCCACGATCATTCAGGATATGATCGGCATCGGGCGTAGTGGGACCATTGGCAGCTTCAACAATCAAACGAGCCTTCACCCGCGGAGCGTTCTTCGCTGTCAACTGATTCTCTAAAGCAGCAGGCACTAATGCATCACAAGGAAGTTCAAGCAGTTCAGCGTTTGTGATCGCTTCGGTGTCTGGTAAACCGCGCAATGAACCATGTTCTTTGGAATGACGCAACGCCTTGTGAATATCGATCCCGTGGGGATTATAAACACCGCCCTGTATATCGCTAACAGCAACAACCCTGCAGCCCATTTCATGGAGCAGGCGCGCAGAGATGCTGCCCACATTACCAAAGCCCTGGACCACCACAGAGCAATCCTCCGGGCGCAATCCAAGGTCATGCATCGCTTCGCGTGTCACAAACTGCACACCTCGTGCAGTTGCTTCCAACCGGCCTTCACTACCACCAATAGCAAGAGGCTTGCCAGTAATGACTGCGGGTACTGAATAGCCCATATGCATAGAAAACGTGTCCATCATCCAGGCCATAATCTGCGGATTCGTATTCATATCCGGAGCAGGAATATCGCTATCGGGGCCCATCAAAACAGAAATTTCCGTGGCATAACGTCGCGTCAGTCGCTCGAGTTCAGTACGGGACAACTTGTGAGGATCACAGATGACCCCGCCTTTTGCTCCACCAAATGGGATACCCACAACTGCGCACTTCCAGGTCATCCACATAGCCAGGGCGCGCACTTCATCGAGCGAGACCTCCGGGCTAAAGCGGATACCGCCTTTAGCGGGGCCGCGATTGATATTGTGCTGCACTCGATATCCCGTATACATCTCCACATCACCATTGTCCATACGCACCGGGAAGTTAACGATCAGCTCGCGTTTGGGTTTGCGTAAAATAGCCCGCATCGCTTGCGAAAGCCCCAGGCGGTCGGCCGCTTCATCAAACTGCGCAACCGCTATATCATATGGGTTAACGATATCAATAGCCATAGACAAATTACCTCCTTGATTTCTGGCCATCCCTTGGCCATGAATGCTGCTCTACATACAAAAGCATCTTTGCTTTACATCATACGCGCTCGGCAAACTCACCTCCTTTCAACCTAGTGCTGCAACAGGTACACACCTGACCAATCGCCGAAAAACAACCCCGTGTTATTGAGGCTGACTCCGCGCACCCAGGACGGAATTACTGCTGCCAGCGCCTCGTGATCGAGGGGTAGCCATCCCACATCCTCAATAGCAACTTGCTCAGCCTTATTATAGAGCTGAATACGTGTATCTCCTGTCGATTGTTCGGCCTGCGTAACCGTCTGATCGAACTGAGGATTATTCCACGAGCCGCTGTTATTAGAGGCAGTTGAGAGCAGATTCAAAGCCAGCCAGTCATACGGGTCGGGGAAGTCAGCAGTCCACTGTGTAAAGCCGAATTGTACCTGGTGGTTCGTTGTCTCAGTATTATAGGCATTCAGTTCTACCGGCAACAGCTTTACCTGAATACCCAGCGTCGTCTGCCACATTTGTTGCAGCGCAGATGCCTCTGCTGAAGATACCTGTGAATTGGGGAAAGAGAACGTGATGGGGGGCACCTTACTCACATCTGGATAGACGGATTGCAGAGCAGCTAACGCCTTGTTCCTATCGTATGGCAAACCCTGGTAATTAGGCTGATAACCAGGCATCCCCGGCGGAATAATCGTCTGAGCAGAAATCGCTGCACCCTTAAAGATCGCGTTCGCCAACGTAACCTTGTCAGTCGCATACGCAAAGGCTTGACGCACCGCTGATTTATCAAAGGGGGGCATTTTATTATTAAAGAAAAGCAGATCGGTTTGTAATAATGATTTGCTGGTAAAACCGGCCATACCTTTGGCTACGGCCAGGTCCTGCGCCGTGATATTCCAATCGAAAGCGTACTGCCCTGCCTGGAAGGACTTGAAGGCGGTCGAGAGATCGTTAACGAAAAGCATATCGACTTCCCCCAACTTCGTCTTCGCGCCGTACCAGTGTGGATTGGGAACCAGCACCATCTTTACATTATGATCCCACTCCTTGACCACGAATGGACCCGTTCCTATCCCATTACCTGCCGCGTGGTTCACCCAGTCTGTCTGCCCATACTGACCAATGATCTTTTGATTCAACGGGAAACATATTGAGTTTGCCAGCACTTGCAAGAAATAGGCCGTAGGTTGCTTCAGGGTAATCTGCAAGGTGCTGTCATCGATAGCTTTTACCCCTGTCAAGGTCCTGGTTTTACCACTATTAACTTCATCTGAACCAAGAATGGGACCTAAAAATAACGTGGCTATTGGCGATTTCGCCTCCGGAAGCAGTGCTCGAGTCAGCGTGTACACGTAGGTCTGCGCTGTGACAGGCGTTCCATCTGAGAATGCGATCCCCGGTTTCAGTTTAAAAGTGTAAATCTTATTGTCAGGAGAAATAGTCCAGGTCGCCTGGTCGGACACAACATTTAAGTTTTTATCAAATTTCGCCAGGCCAGAATAAATCATGCCCACCGCGATGGCAGAATTGTTATCTGGTCCCTGTGCAGGATCAAGGACGCCGATATCCTGGGTACCAACATTTGGGAAGACCAATACCTGGTTAGATGCCAGGGCGGGTGTTCCACCTGTGCTAGGAGTTGTCGTACTCCCTCCGCCACACGCCGCCAGGATAACCAGCAAAGCACTGAAAAGCAGGAAAGCAGTCGGCAGACGCCTTGAGGGTCTGGAGTATAAAGGATTACACACTAATCGCCTCACTTTCTGAAGGAAGTTACACCGGTGTAACGGCAAGAGAGGTATACTTTTCAGATATTGTAGTATACCCTCTATAACACTTCAAGCAGCAAACGTATTCTTGCGCTTAAATACGCTTGTTTACCTCATCTTATCACATTGGATTCACTACATTTGCCGATTGGCTCTTACAAAACATGGACAAACAGGCTCACGAACGTCTATAATAATGTGAAATGGCATACTGTTCAACGGCGAACAGGAGGAAAATGTATGCATATTCGTGTGATTGGTGTCCCTATGGATTTAGGCGCGGATCGGCGAGGCGTCGATATCGGAGCAAGCGCAATCCGCTATGCAGGTCTAAACGACCAGCTACGTCGCCTCGATCACCAGGTTTATGATGCCGGTAACATCGTTGTTCCCCAACCTGAAAGTCAACCTATTGGCAACCCCCGTGTGAAATATCTCGAACCTATCGTGAAGGTAGCCGAAGAGTTGGCTGATGTCGTTACCGCAACGCTGCAAGAAAGTGAGTTTCCCCTTATCCTGGGAGGCGATCATAGTATCTCACTTGGTTCCATCACTGGTGTTACTCGTGTCTACAAAGATGTAGGCGTTCTATGGATCGATGCCCACGCTGACTTTAATACCGAGGAATCAACTCCTTCTGGGAATATCCACGGTATGATCCTGGCTGCGCTCGCCGGCCTGGGCAATAGTCGTCTCACAGGCGTTGGCGGATGGGCGCCTAAGCTCGATACACAAAGAATTGTTATTATTGGCGCACGTGATCTTGACAATGGCGAGCGCGCACTTTTACGCTCACATCACATTCACGTCTTTACAATGTCTGATATCGATCAACGTGGCATTTCAGAGGTTATGCGCCAGGCTCTTGCTATTACAGGGGAGGCCAATGACGGCATCCACGTGAGCCTCGATATGGATGCACTCGACCCAACATACGCACCTGGTGTGGGTACTCCGGTACGTGGTGGCTTGAGTTATCGAGAAGCTCACCTGGCTATGGAACTCATCGCTGATACCAACCGCCTGGTTGCGATGGATGTAGTTGAAGTAAACCCGATACTCGATCGAGAAAATGCGACTGCGTTGCTTGCAGTTGAACTGGTGATGTCTGCTCTTGGAAAGAAAATCTTTTAGGCATAAACATTATCGCAGTGCTTCGTTTCTCGCTTCCAGTTAGCCTTACCCGAAACTAAAAATCCAGAAAAGGAGGGAAAGTAAGTAGCAAAGGCTCTACTTGCTATAAACAAGATGAACGCGAAAGAAATATTCATGAACGGCGAGTTCATTCCCGCCGAGCAAGGTGTAATTTCTGTACGTACGCATGGTTTCTCCTACGGTACCGGCTGCTTTGAAGGTATCCGTGGCTATTGGAATGAGAAAGATCAGCAGATCTACCTGTTCCGTCTTCGAGAACACTACGAAAGATTACTTCGCTCTTGCAAGATACTTCAAACTTCTCTTCCCTATACGGTAGAACAACTAATTGATCTAAGCATTGAACTGGTCAGGCGCAATGATCAACGGCAGGATGTCTACCTGCGACCAGTAGCCTATAAAGCCGATCCAATCATTGGAGTGCGCCTGCATAACCTCGAAGATCACCTGATCATTACTTCAGAACCTGTTGGGAACTATATAGACATTACAGGGCTGCATTGTGGCGTTTCATCATGGCGGCGCATCGATGACAATGCCATACCGGCCCGAGCGAAGATTACCGGGGCTTACATCAACTCGGCTTTCGCGAAAAGCGAGGCGATGCAGAATGGTTTCGACGAGGCTATCATGCTAACTCACGATGGACATGTCTCCGAGGGCAGCGCCGAAAACATTTTCCTGCTGATGAACGGAGAATTTGTCACCCCTGCGCCAACCGAAAATATCTTGCTCGGTATTACCCGCGACACAGTCATTGAACTGGGCCGGCGCGAGTTCGGGAGAATTACCCGCGAACGACAAATCGATCGAACCGAACTCTATGTTGCAGACGAGATATTCCTATGCGGGACGGGCGCGCAGATCGCGCCGGTTATCAAAGTCGATCATCGCCCTATCGGCGATGGCAAAGTTGGCCCTGTCAGTAGCGCCTTGCAGCAACTGTACTTCGATGTGGCACGAGGTCTTATCCCTGAGTACAAGGCACAGTGGTGTACACCCGTGTATGCAGAGGTGCCTCAAGCTCAACGTACGGGCACGGGGTCAGAGTTCTTAGATTAGGGATAGCTGAGAACACAAAGCGAGCCAGGGCACCCGCAAGGGCATGTTCGCGTTCCATCCTCGGCGGGATGATGGAGACGCCATACGCCTGCCCATGCGGGTGATGCTGTGTCTGGCCAATGGATTCGCCGCTGTTCTCGAAGATCATGACCGTCGCGTAGCGCGCGGCAAGATCGGTGTAGAGATCGCGCCACAGCCGGGTAACAGCGTTCACCTCATCGACGCTCAACTGCATGAATGGACGATCGTGATCGCGGCTATAGATCACCACATAGGCTTCTCCTATGGGCTGTTGCAGCGGCGGGAAGTCGTTCGGGTGCAGCCAGACCTGCGTCTGGGGGTCAACTCGTCCAGCGGTGATATCCGCGCAGAAGGGACAGGTTGCCGTGCCCTCGCGCCGGTTCACGCGATGCGGCGCGTTGACGAGAGACTGGCGCATAATGGGATTCCAGATCAAATCGACTTTCCCGGCGCGCGAAAGTCAGCGGGCTTGCTCGGATAGGGGGTCAGGCCGGCGGCCGGTCCCAATTCCTCCACCGGCACGCTAAGCCGGCTCGCCTTGCGCTCCAGTGCTAGACAGATCAGATCAACAGCACTGTCCAGGTCGAGCACGGCGATATCGATTACCAGATCATAAAGGTGCGGATCCTCATGCTGACTATCATACTGTGTCTGCATGTAGCGTGTGCGGGCACGATCTTTCGCCTGAACACCCCTGCGGGCAGCATCCAGATCCAGTCCTTCACGGCGTGCGACATAGACAACACGCAACTCCAGGGGTGCCACCACACGAATGTGGAGCACATCGCGCTTGCCCGCCAGAAGCACCAGTCCACCGCGTCCGACAATCACGACGTGACCAGTGTTTGCCGCAGCGGTGATGATCTGGCGTATGGTATCCTGGTAGGCTCGTGTCTCTGCCGCTAGGGGAGGTGAAGCTGAGCCTGGTGGTGCTCCAGGAGTAGGAATGGACGTTACAAGATTCTGTATCCCGCTTAGGATACGTGAGAGAGCGCTTTCGACGTACTCCTCGTCGTGTTTCTCTACCTCCGTTTCGTAGACGCCTAACTCCCGCGCGGTCTGTTCGATGACGGCATGGTCAATCAATCGCCAGCCCAGCCGGCGCGCAAGACGGGCAGCTATCTCGCCACCCCCACTGCCATACTCGCGGGAAATCGTGATGGCGCGCATTGCTGCAATGGCTTGTTGATTCACATCCATAGCTTTACCTCCGCTGGTTTCGATTAAGAGGCTCTGGTCCTGAACCTGGTCTCTAATCGGCATCCATCACAGACGCCTCTTTCAGCTATAGTCAGCCCGATTACTCCAGTGCAGTACAGGGTCTCGAGGAGTAATATGCCTCAGAGGAACAACAGAACGGTGCGACCCGTTCCATTGTTCCTCTGAGGCCATTCTTTAGCCGCTACCGGCAGCCGTTTGCGCGGCTTGATTCGCCTGCTGTACCGCCTGGCTCGTTGCCTGTTGTACCGAGAGCTGTCCCAGATACATCTGGTTGAAGATGTTATTGATGTCAGTGGACGCCTCGTTGTAGCCGAAGGTGATCGGGAAGGTTATTGTCGGAACCTGGGCCTCCTTGAGGAACGGGCTCACGTCTATGCCTTTCTTCTGCCATGCCTGGAGGAACGGCTGATCATCACTCTTGACACCCGGCCAGACATAGCCGCCAGAACCCAAAATCTGTTCGGACTGCGACGAGCCCAGCCACTGCTCCAGCTCCCACGCCTCCTGCGGATGTTGAGTCTTGGCGTAGACCGCGTCGGTTAAGCCGTTGAACACACTCACCACGCCATTCGGGCCGGCTGGCAGTTCCACAACTCCCCAGGGGATCTTTGTCTGCTGGGAAACCCCGCTCAGTTCCCAGTCACCGGCTGCGATCATTGCCGCTTTACTGCCCTCAAACAGTTGCTCGGCGACGCCGCCGTTGTTATTGGTCTCCGCCGCCGAGGGCGAGACATGATACTTATTGATCAGATCAACCAGGAACTGCAGCGCCTGCTGAGCAGGAGGCTGATTGAGCTGGAAGCTCTGGCCGAACTGTTTGTCCAGCAGTGTGCCCCCGTTCATAGCGATGAAGTTCCAGAAGCCTTCCTGGGGGTTGTTCTCTGAGACAAACCCATACTGGCTGATATGACTCGGATCGAAGCCAGGATCGGTAGGATGCTTGCCATTCTGGTCCAGCGTGAGCTTCTGTGCAAGCTGCAGGAACGTGCCGCCATCCGTCGGATTCCAGGTCATGTTCGTGGGAGCAGGAAGGCCAGCCTTCTGGAACATCTGCTTGTTATAGAGGATGGCGATCGTATCCCAGTCCTTGGGCAACCCATACACGTTGCCCTGATACGACCACTCGTTGATCAGTGTCTGGTAGTACTGGGACAAATCGATGTTACTCTGCTTGATCAGCGGCGACAGGTTCATGAGTTGGCCCTGCTGCACGAACTGTGGATAGTACGCCAGGTGATCCCAGAACACATCCGGCGCATTGCCCGCAGCGAACTCCGTGCTCAGCTTCTGCCAGTACGACGCCCATGGCGTCTGCTCGATCGTTACATGAATGTTCGGATGCAGCTTCATGAACTGATTGACCGACTGCTGATAGCCAACCTGTTCAACCTGGTCCCACAGTGCATACGTGAGATTCACGACGCCGTTCGAGCTCGACGAACTTGATCCACCGCCACCGCATGCCACAAGCCCTACCAGCATCATCACCACGGTTAACCCCAGCGCGACCCTTGCCAGATATCGCGATAGATAGTGGCGTTGAGTGCCTTCACTCCATGGTCCATGTCCCATGGCACCCACATGCTCATGCCAATTATCGATTCCCATAGTCGCTCCTCCTTTCAGGAGAATATACTCTAGCCGGTACGCCCGGCGTGATACCGCTATTTGAACCCACTCATGTGAATGGAACGAACGATGTTCTTCTGGAACAGGAAGAACAGGATCAGCAATGGCCCAAGCGCAATGAATCCGGCAGCCATCATCAGATTCCACTGTGTGCCAAAGTTCGACTGGAACGCCGAGATACCGACGGTGAGCACACGCAAATCATCGGTATCTGTAATGATAAGGGGCCAGAGGAAGGTGTTCCATGCCTGCACAAACGTGATGATCGCCAGCGTCGCCAAAATCGGCCGACTCAAGGGCAGGATCACTCTGAAGATGATCTGCAATAACCCCGCCCCGTCGATGCGCGCGGCATTCTCCAGATCGCGCGGAATCGTGAGGAAGAACTGCCGCATCAGGAAGATGCCAAAAGGCGTTCCCAGCACAAACGGAAGAACCAGGCCGACCCAGGTATTGACCAGGCTGAACGTCCGCAAGATGATGAAGAGCGGGATCAGCGTCACGATGTTCGGCACCATTAGTGTCGCCAGGTACAGCCAGAAGATCTGATTGCGTCCCGGAAACCGCATCCGCGCGAAGGCGTAGGCAGCCAACGTGCTAAATATGAGCTGGCCAATCGTCAGGATCGCGGCATAGAGCAGCGAGTGCCAGATAAAGGCCAGGAAATGGTACTTCGTCACGACGTCGATGAAGTTCTGCAAGGTCGCCGGGTGCGGCAACGACCACGCTGAAGACGAGAAGATCTGATCGGGCGGCTTCAGCGCCGTGAGCAGCGCGAGAAAATACGGAAACAGCGAGACGACTACTCCTAGCACCAGGATGAAATAGGCGATGATGTAGCCCGGCACCCGGCGAAAGCGCCTGCTCGCTTGCTTCTCTACCGCGACTGCCTTGCTTGACGCGAGTTCAGTACTTACCGAGGTCATAGTAGCTTCCCTCCTTTTCTCATGTGTTCTTCGCTAGCTCAGATCGTAGATGGTGCGGTTGCGGAAGAATAGCACCTGAAGCAAGGTGATGATGAGCAGGATGGCGAACAGCACCATCGAGAGCGCCGAGGCATACCCTGCGTGGAAGAACACAAAAGCCTGTTGAAAAATGGTGAAGTTGAGCACACTGGTGGCATTGCCAGGGCCGCCCTGGGTCATCACGTATACCGTGTCGAATACCTGCGCGGACCCGATGACGTCGGTCACGAGCACGAAGAACAGGGTTGGGGTCAACAGTGGCAGCGTAATGGTGAAGAACTTACGCACGGGGCCGGCCCCGTCAAGTGAGGAGGCCTCATAGAAATCCGGGGGAATGCCCTGGAGGCCGGCGAGGAAGAACAGCATGTTATAGCCAGTGTACTGCCAGATGTTGACGGCCGCGATAGCCGGCAACGCCCACCCCGGCGAGGACAGCCAGGCCGGGCCCGTGATGTGGAAGAGGCTCAGGAAGGAGTTGAGTGAGCCGTACTGTGGGTCGAAGATCCACTGCCACACAATGCCCATGGCCACGGCTGTCGCCATCCACGGCACCACAAAGAGGGTACGGAAAATCCCTCTGCCCGGAATCTTCTGGTTGAGCAGCAACGCAAAGACCGTCTGCATCGGGATGTTGAGCAAGATGTAATAGAAGGTCACCAACAGCGAATGCCAAAAAGACGAACTGCCAAACAGTTTGCTGTAATTCCCCAACCCGATGAAGGTTGGCTGAGCGATCAGCCCCCAGTTGAAGAAGCTGAGGACGGCGACCGCTATAATGGGTAGGATCAAAAAGACCAGCAGGCCAACGAAGCTGGGCAACAGGAACGCATACGCCTGGAGAGCGAATTTCGTTTCAGGCCGAAGCAGGCGGCGTCCTTTCGCGGGGCTTAGGGGACTCTGGCCCAGGTCGATGGCATCATGTGTGAGTCCATGCATGTGCTTGACCCCCTCAATGCAAGTGGGCACGCATTATGAAAAATACCTACGATAAAACACTCTTCATTCGCTACCTGAAGCCAGTAGCTAACCCGATGTGCAAGTCTTTACTTGCCAAGGGAGAGGTTCGTAGCCTCACTCGCCTCAAGGAAAATAGGCTTTGAAGGATAGTACAATGAGACTTGCGCCTAAGAGCTAGCTCCTAAAAACCTCAGGCACTTAGAAAGACTTTCTTGCCTGTTACATTTCGCCTCCTGATCCATCGTTATAAGCTCAAGAACACGTGTACACTCACCAAATTGTACAAAGTCGATGAAGGGATATTACCCTCCTTTTCGTTCCTTGTCTAGAGCATCGGTCAAGTAATCAGGTAGCCTTTTTCGTGGTAAATCGTTCCCACGAGTAAAAGCACGAATGTACCCAACGTTCGATGTGCCAACCGAGACATCAGTCTAGAGCCTACTAGCCGCTAATGTGGTTGCAACAAGAACACCGGGGCAGGAAGTGACCCACGTAAGCTCTTGTCGTGTATGTGCGGCGGGAGGACTGCGTCGAACTCCCTGCGTT